>Ga0116217_10004963_pt1 | contig 11776 bp, 9 predicted proteins | sample Sb_taG_6_FD_89697 | JGI IMG/M metagenome (GOLD analysis project Ga0116217, IMG submission 89697) | Peat soil microbial communities from Weissenstadt, Germany - Sb_50d_4_PS metaG | ecosystem: Environmental > Terrestrial > Soil > Wetlands > Peat | place: Germany: Weissenstadt | collected 2010-09-21 | reverse complement strand
GTCGGCGGGGCCGAGGAGTTCGAGCGTCTTGCCGTTAGCGAAAGTCAGTCGGGCTGCGAAGTCAGGCATAGCGGTTAAGAGGTCGATCAGTTGCCAGGTGACGAGTGGCGGACGCGACGCACGGCGAGACGCCAGCGGCACGAAGCTGGCAACGGTGGCTTCACTAGTTGCCGACTCTCTCTGCTACAAATTCGACATAGGTTGCGAACTGGTCCGGCTTGCCCGGCGGGGCGAGCTCGAACTTTTCGGTTACAGAATCCGCCCCAACCTTAGTGTAGGTCATGCGTGCCCGGGTTCCGGAGGGCGCGGCATCGCTCAAGAACTGAATCGAGTCGCCGCCTGGGGCGACGGTGACCGCATAGCGAATGACGTGGTTTTCGCCGAAGAAGATGGCCCGCAGAGAGCCGTCGGAAGGATCGTGATACACGTACAAGAGATCGTCATGGGAGAAAGCTGCGCGGTCTTTGCTCGCCGGATAATCGAGGTGGACCTTGCGAAGCAGTACCGTGCCGTTCAGGTCGGGTTCGAAGGTAGACGTGCCCTTGGCTTGGCCGGGCTGGCCTCCTCCGGACCATGCCCACTCCCCAAGGAGAAACTCGAAGTCTTTCCATTGGTTGGATCGAGGTTGCTGGGCTTGCGCGGCGGAGAACGCGAGCAGCAACTGAAGTAGTATGAGGCCCGTCTTCCTGTTCATTCGGCACCTCCAGAGAAATCCAAATAGCACGAGTGGCGGGTGAGACGCCCGCTACAGTCTTTCTTCAGCGGCTAAGCCCATAGCCTAGCAGTCAAAGCCCGAAGCCTATTTCTTGTCCGTCAGGGCTTCTACCCCAGGCAACTTCTTGCCTTCCAGAAACTCCAGCGAGGCGCCGCCTCCGGTTGAGATGTGGGTGATCTTGTCGGCTACGCCGGCGGCTTTGACGGCGGCCACGGAATCTCCGCCGCCTACGATCGAAGTGGCTCCCGGATTTTCCGCCACGGCCTGAGCGATCTTGAAGGTGCCTCGCGCAAAAGGTGGCACTTCGAAGACGCCCATCGGGCCATTCCAAACGATGGTGCGGGCGCGGGCTACCTCTTCGGAAAACATTTCGATCGATTGCGGGCCGATATCGAGCGCCATCATGTTGGCGGGGATGGGCTCGCCGTGGCCGACGATTTTGGTTACGGCGCCGGCTTCGACGCGGTCGGCAATGACGTGATCGGTGGGCAACAGGAATTTGAGCTTATGGGTTTTCGCCTGCTGCAAAAGGTCGCGCGCTAGTTCGATCTTGTCCTCTTCGACCAGACTCTTGCCAACGGATTCGCCTTGCGCTTTCAGGAAGGTGTATGCCATGCCTCCACCGATGATCAGAACGTCAACCTTGCTGAGCAGGTTCTGGATGACTCCGATTTTGTCGCTGACTTTGGCGCCGCCGAGAATGGCCACGAAGGGGCGCTCTGGGTTCTGCAGGACGCGACCCAGATATTGCAACTCTTTTTCCATCAGCAACCCGGCTGCGGATTTCTGCACGAACCGCGTAATGCCAACGGTGGAAGCGTGCGCACGGTGGGCGGTGCCGAAAGCGTCGTTGACGTAGAAATCGGCGAGCTTGGCGAGTTGCTTCGAAAAGTGCTCGTCGTTCTTCTCTTCCTCGGCGTGGAAGCGAAGGTTCTCGAGCAGCAGCGCCTGGCCCTTCTCGAGTTTGAACGCCATTTCTTCGGCTTCGGACCCGACGCATTCCGGGCAGAAGCCGACGTTTTCGCCGCGCGATAGTTCTTTGTCGAGCACCATGCGCAGACGCTCGGCGACCGGCTTGAGGCTCAGCTTTGGATTGGGCTTGCCCTTGGGACGGCCGAGGTGAGACGCAAGGATGAGGCGCGCACCATGACGCAGGGCATACTCGATACTGGGCAGGGTTTCGCGGATGCGGGTGTCGTCCATGACGCGGCCGTCGTCGAGTGGGACGTTGAAGTCGACCCGCATGAAGATGCGGTTATCGTTGAGAGGAAGATCGCGAATGGAAAGCTTGGACATGGAAAACGCTCCGTCTTCGACGTTTGCCGATGGAGAGCCGGGCGTTCTCGCCCGGCTGGACCCTTCGACCGCGCTCAGGGCAGGCTCCCGAGACGCCCGTCCCTCCACGCAATGCGAATCTACAGGCCTTTGGCCGCCATCAGGTTGATCAGATCACGGACGCGGCAGGAGTATCCCCACTCGTTGTCATACCAGGAGATCACCTTGACGCAGTTGCCGCCGACGACCAGGGTCATGTGCGCGTCGACGATGGAAGAGCGGGAGTCGCCTTTGAAATCGGAAGAGACCAGTTCGTTCTCCTCGTATCCGAGATAGCCCTTCAGGGGGCCGGATTCGGAAGCCTTTTTCAACGCGGCATTCACTTCTTCCCTAGTCGTCTTCTTTTCGACGAAGACAACCAAATCCACGACCGAAACATTGGGTGTGGGCACGCGCATGGAGAAGCCATCGAGTTTGCCGCCCAGTTCGGGGACAACGAGCTTGAGCGCCTTGGCGGCGCCGGTGGTGGTCGGAATCATGTTGAGGGCCGCGGCACGGGCTCGCCGCAAATCTTTGTGTGGGAAGTCGAGGATCACCTGATCGTTCGTGTAAGAGTGGATGGTGGTCATGGTGCCGCTGACAATCTTGAAATTGTCGTTGATGACCTTGGCGATCGGGGCCAGACAATTCGTGGTGCAGGAAGCGTTCGAGACGATGTGATGCTTGGCGTGATCGTATTTCTCTGCGTTTACGCCCAGCACGACCGTGAAGTCTTCGTTCTTCGCGGGGGCGGTGATGATGATTTTCTTCACTGAGCCGCGCAGATGCTTCTTCGCTTCGTTGGCATCGGTGAACTTCCCGGTAGACTCGATGACGATCTGAGCTCCGACCGTGTCCCAGGGCAGGGCCGCGGGATCTTTCTCCTTAAACACCTTGATGGTCTTGCCGTCGATCGAAATACTGTCGGGGCCGGCAGTGATTGTGTTCGGCAGGTTGCCGAGGATCGAATCGTACTTGAGCAGGTGAGCGAGAGTCTTGGGATCGGTGAGATCGTTAACCGCGACGAAGTCGAGGTTCTTGTCGGTGAGCGCGGTGCGCAAAACGTTGCGTCCAATACGTCCAAATCCATTAATGCCAATTTTTACGGCCATGAGGCCTCCTAAGAAAAATTTACTTGCCTAAGAAATAATGCGGCACCTTGGAACAACCTTCGATGGTAACAGGACCGAGGAGCCAGCGTAAATGTCAGGCGCCGCATGTGCCAGTTCTCATTTAGCGAAATATTAGGACGCCATTTTCCGCCGTGGGCGGAGCGCCCGATGGCAGAGTGGATTCGCCCAGGCTTATTCAAGAAGGTGCGAGCGTGATTTTGAGGCTAGATGTCGGTATTGGGCCACAGGAAAGGGACGCGAGCGAGCCAGTATTTTGCGTTGCTCGGCCGAAACTTCTTCTCCTCGATACCGATGTTTTGCCTCAAGAGTGCAAAGTTTTTGTCTCCCCACATTTTTTTTTCGTGGAACCCGATTATTGACTTGACTTCGTTTGGGAATGCGCTAAGCTTCCGTGGTCAGCGTAGGCCACTACGCTTCCCCAAGTGGAGCCGAACTGAGCACGAATCGTGCGAATTTCAAAAAGTCAGAACAAAACGTCCAGGAGGATATTCCTTTGAACGTTGGGCCGGACCAGTAACCCTGGACCGTTTCACTTCGAATGGGGATGCCTGCTTGGCTTCACAACGCGAAAGCGAATTTGAGGAGAACCAAAAAATGAGACGTTCAATTCGACCCATAGTTATTGCAACAGTCCTGGTGGTTCTGCTGGTCGGCTTCACCATGACGGCAGCAGCGGCGATCACTGATTTGCAACGCTCGGCGTACCGTACCAACGCCACGGTGAAGACGAACATAGCTGGCGTATCGCGGTTCGCTGAAGCACCCAAGGGCTTCGATCCGGTAGCCGCGTCAGATATGGATCTGGCCAAATATGGTTTCCCACCACGGCCTTCGGATGCGTCAGCCCTTGCGCACTGGGAGAAAGCCATGAAGGCGGCGAAGACCCACTGGACCGGAGAACTCAAGGCTAGGCCGTACGGGAGCGGTCCGATGAGGCACGGGCAATCGCTGGCTGCAGGCAAGGCAGCGGGACTCAGCGACACCGTCACCTATTACGGCTCGTCTAACTGGAGTGGAGTGGCGAGCTTAAAGAGTTTAACTAAGTTCAACGCAAAGACCTCGATTGACGTCGTTATCAGTGAGTTCGTAGTGCCCAATTCCCAACCTCCATCCGGCGCGTGCGGAACCTCCCTTGAGGACCCCAACGGGTACTACGTCTCGTCCTGGAACGGGATCGATGGCTTTAACAACGGTGATGTTCTGCAAGGCGGTACCGATACGTACAACGCTTGCGGTGGCGGATACGGTGGATCTGCTGTCGGGTGGGTCGAATGGTACCCAAGCTATGCCGAACTCGATCAGTTTGTCACAACGTGGGGCAACGATTTCCTTGTTGAGACCGTCGCTCTCAGTGCGACAGAAGGCTACGTGTTCATCGAAGACCTAACGGCTGGGGTTTACTCCGGTGTCTACCTGACACCCACAACCACGCCATATCTAGTTGGGAGCAGCGCGGAGTGGATCGTAGAGCGGCCTTGCTGCGGTGAGACCGGCAACCTGCTGCCCTTGGGGAACTACATCTTAGAATGGTCGTCGTTCGATTATGCGGAGGATGCGAAGGGCAGCGTCTATCACGCCGGATCGACTTCAACAAGCACCGCGGTCATAGACATGTATGATGATACGGGCACGTCTCAAATTTCCTATCCTATACCGGAAAAAAGCGCTGATTTCCTCGATACTTTCGACGACAGCATCGTTTCTTACTCCGAAGGTTGCGCGTCTTCTGGTGGGTGCACGGAGTAACTGCTGAGACGATTGAAAATTGCTTTTGTGTGTACCTCAAGGCCTGCCGGGTTGGCAGGCCTTTTTTTTCAGCGGGTCAGGCGTGAAGCGGCCTGGCAACGCCGTCAGCCGGGGTCTCCGAAGTTCGTTGAAAGCGTGGAGTTTCGCGTGGGCCGAATCCGTTCTGGCCGGCACCCGGCCAATACGGCTGCGCCTCAATATTGATTGTCAAGCACAAGTGGTGTTTAGTAGTGTCCTTATGACTAGGACGCTACCCAAATGACGCATCCAGTTGGCACGGGTTCGCTTACAATAGCGGGCGATTGAGGCTCCGGATATGAGCGAGACCTGGAAAGCTTGGGAAGGCCGCACCGTCGGCGGGAAATTTCCGTTACGAAGCTACGTGGGTGGTTCCGACCACAGTGCATTGTTCGTCACCCTTCTGCCGGGCGGTGCGAGCGATTCCGAAAAGGCCGCCATCAAGTTGATGCCCGCCGATCCGGCAAATGCGGAGGATCAACTCCTCCGATGGAAGGCAATTGGCGACCTGACGCATCCGAATTTGATTCGGATCTTCTCGACGGGCCGTTGCGAACTGGATGGCACGCAATTGCTCTACGTCGTGATGGAGTATGCGGAGGAAAATCTTTCGCAAATTTTGCCGGAACGGGCACTGACGCCAGAGGAAGCGCAAGGGATGCTTCCGCCGATTCTACGGGCTTTGCAATGTGTGCACGACAAGGGGTACGTGCATGGGCACATCCGACCTTCAAATATTCTCGCCATCGGAGACCAGGTGAAGCTGTCCAGCGACACCCTGTGCGTGCCGGGCGAGAGAAGGCGCAGCGCCGCGACCACGCGGGCCTATGATCCACCCGAGGCGGCAACGGGAGCGATTTCGACGGCAACCGACGTTTGGCAGTTGGGGATGACGTTGATCGAGGTGCTGACGCAGCACTTGCCGGTGTGGGATCGCGCACGGCCGGGCGTGCCGGAAATGCCGGACGCGATTTCGGAGCCATTCCGCGAGATCACTCGACACTGCTTGCAGGTTGATCCCCGTCAGCGATGGGCGGTCGCGGAGATCAGCGATTGGTTAGAAGGGAAGGGTCGGAAGACAACGTCAGTGCAACCTGAAAGGCTTGCTTCTGGGGCGCTGATCGCGGGTGAGAGCAAAGCAACGAAAAAATGGCCCTACTTGCTGGGGTTGACGGCGGTCGCGGTGGTTGCCTTGTTCTTCATTGCAAGACCGAAACCGTCGAGCCCTCCCCCAGAAGCGCAGTCGACAGAAACTCAGCAAAATGCCGCCGCCGAGAAGTCCCAAACGGGCGGAGATGAGAAACCGGCGAATACTAAGACAGCGGCGACTGACCATCAGAGCGCTGTTGCGCAACAAGTCATGCCGCAGGTTTCGCCGGGCGCGCGCCGTACGATTCAGGGCACGATCAAGGTTCGCGTGAGAGTCGAAGTGGATGCCGCGGGCAATGTGACGGAGGCGAAGCTCGAATCCGCCGGTCCGAGCCAGTATTTTTCGCGCCTAGCACTAGAAGCAGCTCGGGGCTGGAAGTTTTCTCCGGCACAATCCGGTGAGTCCGGCGCCAGGGTATGGAAACTGCAGTTCGCCTATACCCGAGCGAAGACGGCAGCTTCCGCGGTGCGCGTCAAGCGTTAAGCCCGGCTGAGCGTGATCTCAAGGCAGGTGTCGGTGTTGCGCCACAGGAAAGGAACACGTGCGAGCCAGTATTTTGCGTTGATCAGCTGGCGGACGCGACCAAACTCTTCCGGTGGCAGGATGCGGGCGGTCGCCGGGAATTCGGGGCCGGTGATTTTTCCACGCATGGTGCAGGGGGCGACCTTGACTTGCGGGTTGTTGCGGATGCGCTTGCACTTTCCCAATTTACTATTCGTCATGAAGTAAAGTTTGTCGTCGCTTTCCGCAAACCAGATGGGCGTATACACGGCGACGCCATTCTTGCGCAAGGTGGCCAGGCTGATGTAATGCTGGCCGCGGATTTCCGCCGGAATGGACGCCGTCCCGATCTTGTCTGGCGCGGCGGCGGTTTCTTGCGGGACGGCTCGCGGCGCGGGTCTGCTGCCGCCGCTCATCTGCCAGCGTGCGTCTTCGCAGGCTTGCTGCGGATCGCGTCCGGTAACTTGCTTGTACCATGCCGGGTGGAAAGTCCAAGCCCAGGCCTCGCTTACGGCGCCGCGAATCATCGCCTGGAAAGTGCCGGGCTCGCCAATCGTGCTCAGGTAGATGTGGATGAAGATTCCGCCGAGCATGATGAGCGCGAAAATGTCGTGAACGACATAGCTAATGGCGACTGGGATCCTTCCGAAGGTCTGGGCGCCCGCCCATAGGATGATGCCGGTGATCAGGAAGGCGATGCAGCCGACGACGATCTCCCAGAACTGAAGTTTCTGCCCGGCGTTGAAGAACCCGGTGTCGGGTGGATCCATTTTTTCTTCGCCGCTGACAATCTTCCTTATGTTGCGCATCCACTCGGTATCGGCTGTGGTCCAGATCATCGGCTGAAGCCAGTTCAGGGCTTGCAACCCGAAGAAGAAAACAAAAGCGACGGCGAAATACGGGTGCATGATGCGGCTGAGTTGTCCGCCGCCGAAGAAGGGAGTGAACCAGCGGAACAGCCATGGCAGATAGATGCCGAAGCCGGTGAACAGCGCGAGGAAGAAAAACAGCGCGACCGTCCAATGGAGCACGCGCGTGTACACGGGATGGCGCAGTAATTCTCCGCGATAGACGGTAGTTTGGCCTACGGATTCGAAATTTTCCCGAGCCTTATCGTCGAAACGTTCGATGGCCCCGCTAGACGTTGACATTGGCGCCATCCTTTTTCGGCGGTTCGGGTTGGGCTACGCGCGGGCCGGTGGTTATGTAGTGCGCGATCACGCCGAGAAAACCGAACAGAGCGAAAGTACCGAGCACGGGCTTGAATAGCCACTTCCACACCGTGTAGCTCCACGGAATCTGCGGATTTTTCGGCAGGTGGCCATAACGCTCGGGATCAGTAGCATCGTGGAGAACGTAGATCACATGGGTTCCGCCGACCGATTGCGGATCGTAGACACCGGCGTTCTTCCAGCCGAAATTTTCCTTCAGTTGCTTGGCGCGCTCCCCGGCAATGAATTTCATGTCGTCTTTCGTGCCGAACTTCAGACAGCCGGTAGGACACGCCTTGATGCAGGCGGGTTCGAGCCCCTCACCCACGCGATCGGAGCAGAGTGTGCACTTATACACGCGCTTGGTCGCGGGATTGAAGCGCGGAATATTGAAAGGACAACCGGAAACGCAGAATTCGCAGCCGATGCAGTTTTCCTGATTAAAGTCGACAATGCCATTGGCGTATTTCACGATGGCGCCGTCGGCGGGGCAAGCCGCCAGGCAGCCGGGGTCGGCGCAGTGCATGCACTGATCCTTGCGCATCAACCACTGGATTGTGCCGTCCGGATTCTGGTGCTCATTGAACTTGATGAGGTTCCAGAAATTCCAGCGCGTTTCGGGCATCGTCTGGTAGGTGTTGTCGAAGGTGGTCGGGGAGAACGGCAAGTCGTTCCACTCGGCGCACGCCACTTCGCACGCTTTGCATCCGATGCAAGTGGTGGTGTCGACCAGTTTGCAGACTTCGAGGTCGCGCTGCATGCCAAGGCCGGGCGAGGGGCCGGAATGGCCCGAGATCATTTCGGCTTGTAGTGCTTTGCGGTCTGCCATCTCCAGTCCTTGGTGTAGATCTGAACTTCTACTTTTTTGTGGCTTTTCCGTCCATCACGGTGGACCAATTGCATCCATCCGGTGACGTCTCGAGCTTGAAAGTGTAAGACGTCGGCGAGACGGTCTTCATAATGAAGCGGGTTTTCGCGGCATTGCCGCCGCCCAGGTGCTCCCGGGTCCAAGTCCAAGTGTCTCCGTCCACTGAGCCAGTGGAGTGCTCGGCTTCTCCCATGCTGTTGAATTCATCGTAGGTATAGACCTTCTTGTCGATATCGAACCCCATGTAGGCCATACCTGAGCCACTGCCCAACCCCGCGATATTGAACTCAGAATGCATCGTCAGAAAAAATCCGCCCTCCATCCATATGGTTCTGCTCGGTCATGGTCATTTTGCCCCCCGGACCCATCGGACTCGGCTTCATGTCGCCTTCCGAGAACCAGGTGCCCACGAAATATTCCACCTGTTTGAGCTCGGGAGCGGGTTTGGGCCCTTGCACTTGCTTACTAAACCTTCTCGATCTTCACCAAAAAGCCTTTGAATTCCGGCGTGAACGCGTTTGGATCGATCACCGTTGGCGTCAACTGATTCGCCAAGGTCTTCGCAGTCCTGTCCTCATCTTCCACAATGCCGCGGAAACCCCAATGAATGGGAATGCCGATCTGGAACGTTTCCTTTCCGTCGATCTTCATCGGATGAATACGGCGCGTGACCATCGCCTTGGCGATGTAGTGAGCGCGCGCGCTGGTGACTTTTACTTTTTCCCCGCCGCGAATGCCCATACGATCGGCGAGTTCGGCCGGAACCTCGATGAAAGGCTCAGGTACGAGCTGCACATTCATCGGATTGTTTTTTGTCCAGTAGTGATAGTGCTCTGTCAGCCGGTAGGTGGTGCAGATGACGTTGTATTCGCCGCCGGTTGGCGCATACTTGTCCATGTCAGTCTTGTATTTCTTTACGATCGGATTGTTGGACTGTTTCGGGTGCAACAGATTCGCAATCGGGCTTTCGATGGGCTCATAGAATTCGGGGAACGGACCATCCTGCAACCCGCCGAGCGGCACGAACAGACGTCCGATGCCCTCGGGGTTCATGATGAATGGGCCCATGTGATCTTTGGGCGCGGAATCAACTTTGAAATCCGGGACGTCAACGCCTGCCCAGCTCTGCTTGGCTTCGTCCCACCAAACCTGGCGGCGCGAAGGATCCCAAGGCTTGCCCTCGAGATCACAGGACGCGCGGTTATACATTACGCGGCGATTCGCCGGCCACGACCATCCCCAATTGGGATAAATGCCGAGGCCAGAAGGATCGTCCGTTCCGCGGCGCTGCATCATGGCGCCGGCTTCGGTCCATGATCCGCAATAGAGCCAGTTTCCGGAGAGCGTGGTGCCGTCGTCTTTAAGCCAGGCAAAGCCTGGGAGTTGCTGGCCAGCTTTGATGGTCGTGTTCGTCTTTGGGTCGGTGATGTCGGCAAGCGCTTTGCCATTGATTTCTTTCGCGATCTCGGCCAGCGACGGGTTGTACGGATTCGTGTACGCGAACGTGGCGTTCAGAACGGGATCGGGGAACTTGCCGCCTTCTTTCTTATAGAGCTCGCGAACTTTCAAAAAGATGGTTGCGAGGATCTCCTGGTCGAGCCGCGCTTGCCCCGGCGGCGGCACAGCTACGTTCTTCCATTGCAGCCAGCGTGCGGAGTTCACGAAAGTGCCGTCTTTTTCCGCGAAGCCGGCGCCCGGCAGACGATATACGGTCGTGTTGATCTTCTTCTGGTCCTCGGCCGTAGTGCCCGGAGCCCTCCAGAATTCGCTGGTCTCGTCGGGATAGATCTCGCAAACCACCAGCCAGTCGGCCTTTTTCAGGGCGTCGATATTTTTATTCGAATCGGGGCCGATCATGACCCCGTTCATGCCGAAGGCGAAGATGCCTTTGATCTTGCCCTCATACATGTCGTTCCAGATGTTCACCCACGAATAGTTGCGGTCGATCTTGGGCAGATAGTTGAAGGCCCAGTCGTTTTCCTTGGTGGCCGCTGGCCCGTACATCGCTTTCAGGAGCGAGACCGCGAATTTTGGAGTGTTCGACCAGTAATTGTAGGAATCCCATGGATCGGGTTTAGCTTGCAGCGGCGTCGTGCGCTTCAGATACGCGGCTAGATCGACGTCGGCGGGATTCGGCATCTTCAGGTAGCCGGGTAGAATGTCGAAGATCCCGGCCAGATCGGTTGCGCCCTGAATGTTGGAGTGGCCGCGGAGGGCATTGACTCCGCCGCCGGCGCGCCCGACGTTGCCCAGCAGCAGTTGCAGCACGGCGGCCGTGCGGATAATCTGCGTGCCGAAGCTGTGCTGCGTCCATCCCACTGCATAAATAATGGTGGCGACTTTTTTCATGTCGCCATCTTTGCGGACGGAGGTGAACAACTCGGCGGCATCGACGAACTGCTTTTGTGGAATGCCGGTGATGCGCTCCACCATCTCCGGCGTATAGCGCTCGTATTGCTTCTTCAATAATTGATAAACGCAGCGCGGGTGCTGCAGCGAGAGATCGAACGCGATCTTCGCGGGAAGCGCGGGCGCGGGTGGCGTGGCGCCTGGTGCAAGCGGAGGAGCCGGCTTTTCAGCGGGCGTTGCCACGACCGCTTTGCCGGCGAGGTCTCCACCTTCTTCATAATTCCAGGTCTTTTTGTCATAGACCTTTTTCTCGGGATCGAATCCGGAAAAGAGGCCGTCTTCCGGCAGATTAAATCCGTCTTTGATAATGAATGCGGCGTTCGTGTAGTTGACGAGATAGTCTTTCGCGATGCGGTTGTTGGCGATGGCGTAGTTGATGATGCCGCCGAGGAAGGCGATGTCGGCACCGGCGCGAATCTGTACATACATGTCCGCGTTCGCGGCGGTCCGGGTCAGGCGCGGATCGACGACAATGGTTTTCGCGTTGCGGTGAATTTTGGCTTCAATTGCCCACTTGAAGCCGCAGGGATGGTTCTCGGCAGGGTTGCCGCCCATGATCAACATCATGTCGGTGTTCTTGATGTCGATCCAACCATTGGTCATTGCGCCGCGTCCGAAGGTGGGCCCCAAACTGGAGACCGTTGGGCCGTGTCAAACGCGGGCCTGGTTTTCCAGGTAGCAGACCCCCAGGCTGCGCATACTTTTTACGGC
>Ga0116217_10004959_pt1 | contig 11780 bp, 9 predicted proteins | sample Sb_taG_6_FD_89697 | JGI IMG/M metagenome (GOLD analysis project Ga0116217, IMG submission 89697) | Peat soil microbial communities from Weissenstadt, Germany - Sb_50d_4_PS metaG | ecosystem: Environmental > Terrestrial > Soil > Wetlands > Peat | place: Germany: Weissenstadt | collected 2010-09-21 | reverse complement strand
CTGGTCTACGAGGAGAACGACCCCGGCCGACTGGACGGCCTCGACGTCGTCTTCTGCGCCCTCCCGCACGGCGAGTCCCAGCGGGTCGTGCCCGAGCTCATGGGACGCGTGGGGCTGGTCGTCGACCTGTCGGCCGACTTCCGCCTGCGCGACCCGTCGCTGTACCCGCGCTGGTACGGCCAGGAGCACGGCGCGCCCGAGCTGCTGGCCGAAGCGGTCTACGGCCTGCCCGAGCTGTTCCGCGACGACCTGGTCGGGGCCACCCTCGTCGCCGCCGCGGGTTGTTACCCGACCGCCGCCGGCCTGGCGCTGGCCCCGCTGGTGCGGCGGGGCCTGGTGGAGCCGACGGGGATCGTCGTCGACGCCGCATCGGGCGTCTCGGGCGCCGGCCGTGGCCCGAAGGAGTCGCTGCACTTCGGGACCGTGGACGAGGACTTCACCGCCTACGGGCTGCTGACCCACCGCCACACGCCCGAGATGGAGCAGATCCTCGGGTCACAGGTGCTGTTCACCCCCCACCTCGCGCCCATGGTGCGCGGCATCCTGGCCACCTGTTACGCGCGTCCCGACCGGGCGCGGCCCGCACCGTCGACGGACGCGGTCATGAACGCCCTGCACGAGGCCTACGACGACGAGCCGTTCGTCGTCGTGCGCGACGACCCCCCTTCCACCAAGGCCACGGCGGGCTCCAACGCGGCGCACGTCACGGCGTGCGTGGACCCCCGGACCGGGTGGGTGGTGACCCTGTGCGCCCTGGACAACCTGGTGAAGGGGGCGTCGGGCCAGGCCGTGCAGTGTGCCAACGCGGCGCTCGGCTTGCCCGAGACCACCGGGTTGCCCGTGGCGGGGGTGTACCCGTGAGCGTCACCGCGCCGAAGGGCTTCGTCGCCGTCGGGGGCTCCGCCGGGATCAAAGCGGGCTACGCGCCCGACGTCGCCGTGATCGCGACCGCCGACGGGCGCGCCGCTCCCACGGCGGGGGTGTTCACGAGCAATCTGGCGGCGGCGGCGCCGGTCCAGGTCAGCCGCGCCCACCTGGCGGCCACCGGGGGTCGCGCCGCGGGTGTCATCCTCACGTCCGGCAACGCCAACGCGGCCACGGGGGCCGCGGGCCGCGCCGCGGCAGAGCGGCTCTGCGCCGCAGTGGCGGGCGACCTCGGCTCGACGGCCGAGGAGGTCCTCGTGTGCCAGACGGGCCTCATCGGCATCCCCTTCCCGATCGACGCGGTCATTCCGGAGATCGCGCCGATCGTGATGGCGCGCACCGGTGGCCCGGAGGCGGGGACCAAGGCGGCGCGCGCCATCATGACGACCGACACCGTGCCCAAGGAGGTGGTCGTCGCCGGCCACGGGTTCATCGTGGGTGGCATGGCCAAGGGCGCGGCGATGTTGGCGCCCAACATGGCCACCATGCTGGCCGTGTGCACGACCGACGCGGCGGTGGACCCGGGCACGCTCCAGCAGGCCCTGGCCGAGGCGGTGGCGGCGTCGTTCAATTCGATCTCGGTCGACGGCTCCACGTCGACGAACGACACCGTGCTCGTCCTGGCCAGCGGGCTCGGGTCCAGCCCTTCGCCCTCCGCCTTGACGGGAGCCCTCTCCGACGCCTGTCGGTCACTCGCCGAGCAGATGGTTGACGACGCGGAAGGGTCGACCAAGGTGGCGCACGTGTACGTGCGCGGGGCGGCGAGCGACGAGGCCGCGCACATCGCGGCGCGCAAGGTGGCGGACTCAATGCTCGTGCAGTGCTCCCTCTTCGGTGAGGACCCCTACTGGGGGCGCATCGTCTCGGAGCTCGGCTCGGCCGGCACGCCCTTCGACATCGACCGGGTGTCCGTGGCCTATGGCGGCACCGTGGTGTGCGCCGCCGGTGTGGCCGTGCCGCACGACGAGGCGGCGGTGTCCGCGCACATGGCCGGCCACCACGTCGAGCTCGACTGCGACCTGGGCCTCGGCTCGGGGCAGGCCGTGGTGCTCGGGACGGACCTGGGTTACGGCTACATCGACGAGAACAGGACGACGTCGTGACGGCGCCCGGTGCACCGCCGGTGCCACCCAAGGTCACGCGGGCTCAGAAGGCGGCAGCGGCGAAGACGGCCTCGGTCCTGGTGGAGGCGCTGCCCTACATCCGTCGCTTCTGGGGCAAGATCGTGGTCGTCAAGTACGGCGGCAACGCACTGCACGCGGGATCGCCCGACGGTGGCGCGGGCGGGGCCATCGGTGACCCCGACGCCGCGCTGGCCTCCTTCGCCCAGGACGTGGTCCTGATGCGGGCGGTCGGCATCCTGCCCGTCGTGGTGCACGGTGGCGGTCCCCAGATCGGCGAGCTGATGACGCGGCTCGGCAAGGAGACCGAGTTCCGCAACGGGCTGCGCGTCACCGACGCGGACACGCTCGACATCGCGCGGATGGTGTTGGTGGGCAAGGTGAACCGCGACATCGTCTCCGCCATCAACGTGCACGGACCGCTGGCCGTCGGCATGTCGGGGGAGGACGCCAACCTGATCACGGCCGCGCCGAGCCACGCGGACCTCGGGTTCGTCGGCAACGTGTCGCTGGTCGACCCCACCATGCTGCAGCGCCTGGTGGCCGAGGGGCTGATCCCGGTGGTGGCCACCATCGGGGCCGACGAGTCCGGCCAGGCCTACAACATCAACGCCGACACCGTCGCCGGCGCGCTGGCCGAGGCACTGCAAGCCGAGAAGCTGATCTTCCTGACCGATATCGAGGGGTTGCGCGTCGTCGCGGACGACCCGACGACCGTGATCCACCAGGCCTCGCTCGAGGTGATCGACGAGATCATCCGCAGCGGAGGAGCCCAGGGCGGCATGATGCCCAAGGTGGAGGCATGCGCCCGCGCCGTGCGGGCCGGGGTCAGCCGGGCGCACATTCTCGACGGGCGGGTGCCCCACGCGCTCCTGCTCGAGCTCTTCACCGATTCCGGGGTCGGGACGATGGTGTTGCCGTGACGACGTCCGCTCCGATCCCGGCGGTCCCACCCGATCGTGACGCGCTCATGCGCACCTACGCCGAGCCGCCGGCCACGTTCGTGCGGGGCGAGGGCACCCTCCTGTTCGACGCCGACGGCAAGGAGTACCTCGACTTCATCACCGGGCTGGCGGTCGTGTCGCTGGGCCATGGCCACCCTGCCGTGGCCGACGCCGTGGCCGAGCAGGTGCGGACGCTGAGCCACGTGTCGAACCTCTACGGCAACACGTTGGCGCCCGAGGTGGCCCGCACGATCGACCGGCTGATCAACGGCGGCACCGGGCAGGCCGGTGGGCAGGTGTTCTTCGCCAACTCCGGGGCGGAGGCCAACGAGTGCGCGCTCAAGCTCGCCCGGCGCTGGGCCGGCGGCGGCCGTCACGTCGTGATCAGCGCTGACAACGCGTTCCACGGCCGGACGCTGGCCACGCTGACGGCCACGGGCCAGCCCGAGAAGCAGGCGCCGTTCCTCCCCCTCCCCGAGGGGTTCGTGCACGTGCCCTACGACGACGTTGCCGCGCTCGACAAGGCTCTCGAGCCCGAGACCGTGGCCGGCGTCCTCCTCGAGCCGATTCAGGGCGAGGGCGGGGTGGTCGTGCCGAGCTCGGACTACCTCGGCGCCGTGCGGTCGCTGTGCACGGAGCGCAACGCGCTCCTCATGATCGACGAGATCCAGACCGGGCTCGGGCGCACGGGCCACTGGTTCGCCTTCCAGGCCCAGGGGTTGGAGCCGGACGTCGTCACAATGGCCAAGGCCCTGGGCAACGGTATGCCGGTCGGCGCCTGCTGGGCCCGGGCCGAGGTGGCGGCCGCGTTCGGTCCCGGCGACCACGGCTCGACCTTCGGCGGGCAGCCTCTCGCGCTCGCCGCGGTGAAGGCGACGCTCGCCGTCATGGAGGCCGAGGACGTGTGCGCACGAGCCCGTGCCGGCGGCGCGCGGCTCGTTGCCGGACTGGAACGGCTGCCCGGCGTGGTGTCGGTACGAGGAGCGGGCCTCTTGCTCGCAGCGCAGCTCGAGGCCCCGGTGGCCAAGGATGCCGCGGCGCTCGCGCTCGGGCGTGGCCTCCTCGTCAACGCCGTCCGGCCGGACGCCATCCGGGTGGCGCCGCCACTGCTCGTGCGCGACGCCGAGATCGATGCGGCGCTCGGGATCCTCGCCGGCGCCATCGGCGACGTGCTCGCCGCCACGAGCGGCGGGTCGGACTGAGGAGCGAGGGGACACGACGGATGGCCAACCTCTTCGACATCGACGACATCGACCCGGCCGAGTGGGAGCGCGTCCTGGCGCGGTCGCTTGACCCGCCGCCCCGGCGGGAGCTGGCAGGCCAGGGCGTCGCCCTCGTCTTCGAGAAGCCGTCGGCGCGTACGCGCAACTCCACCGAGATGGCGGTGGTCGACCTGGGTGGGCACCCCGTCTACATCCAGGGCTCCGAGGTGGGCCTGGACGAGCGCGAGACCGCGGAGGACGTCGCCCGTACGCTGGGGTGCTACCACCGCGTGCTCTGCGCCCGTGTGTTCGAGCACGCCGTGCTCCTCCGGATGGCCCGCGCCCTCGAACGCAGCGGGTTCGACGTGCCCGTCGTCAACCTCCTCTCCGATGCCGCGCACCCCTGCCAGGCGGTGGCGGACGTGCTCACCATGCGCGAGTCGCTCGGCCCGCTCCGCGGGCGCACCTTGACCTATGTCGGCGACGCCAACAACGTCGCGCTCTCCCTGGCCAAGGCGGGCCTGCTCGAGGGCATGGAGGTTCGCATCGCGTCCCCGGCGGGTTACACCTTCTCCGGTCAGGAGCTGGCCGCCCTGCAGGGCAACGCCGACCGAGCGGGACGCGGGGGCACGGTGCAACTGGCCGACGATCCGCACCAGGCGGCCAAGGGCGCCGCTGTGCTCTACACCGACGTGTGGACCAGCATGGGACAGGAAGAGGAACGGCTTGCGCGCCTCGCGGCCTTCGAGGGCTTCACGATCGACGAGGAGCTGGTCGACCTCGCGGCCGCGGATGCGATCGTGCTGCACTGCCTGCCCGCCCACCGCGGCGAGGAGATCGCCGCCGACGTCCTGGAGGGCCCACGGTCGTTGGTCTGGCGCCAGGCGGCCCACCGCCGGACGGCCATGCGGGGGATCCTGGCCTGGGCCGTGGAGGGCCCATGAGCGGGTACGGCGCGGGCCGGCTGACGAAGAACCAGCGCCAGCACCGCATCACCAAGCTGCTCGAGACCCAGCCCGTCACGAGCCAGGCGCAACTGGTGGCGTTGCTGGCCGACCAGGGGATCGAGGCCACTCAGACCACGGTCTCGCGTGACCTCGATGATCTCGGCGCGGTCAAGGTCCGCCTGCCGGGAGGTGAGACGGCCTATGCACTCCCGGAGCTGCCCACGCACCAGATCGCGCCCGAGGACCACCTGCGCCGTGTGCTCGGCGAATGGGTGGTCGAGGTGGCACATTCGGGGAACGTGGTGGTGCTGCGCACGCCACCGGGTTCGGCCCACGTCGTCGGCTCTGCCCTCGACCGCAGCGGGCTGGAAGAGGTCGTGGGCACCGTGGCCGGTGACGACACGGTGCTGGTCGTCGTCGCGGAGCGCGTCGGTGGCGCCACCATGGCCGACCGCCTGCGTGATGTCGCCGGCATTGCCGCCGCCGACCAGATGGCATTGAATGGGAAATAAGGGGACGAGCATGCCTGATCGGGTGGTACTGGCCTACAGCGGAGGACTCGACACGTCGGTCGCCGTCCGGTGGCTCATTGAGAACGAAGGCGTCGAGGTCGTGGCGGTTGCGGTCAACGTCGGACAGGCGGCCGACCGCGGGGGAGAGGACTGGGACGCCATCCGAGCGCGGGCACTGGCTGCGGGCGCGGTCGAGGCGGTCATCGTCGACGCCCGTCACGAGATGGCCGAACAGTTCTGCATGCCGGCGCTCCAGGCCAATGCCCGCTACGAGGGCAAGTACCCACTGGTCTCCGCGTTGTCGCGCCCGGTTATCGTGCGTCATCTCGTCGACGAGGCCCGGCGCCACGGCGCAACGGCGGTCGCGCACGGGTGCACGGGCAAAGGGAACGACCAGGTGCGCTTCGAAGTGGGTGTACGCGCCCTGGCGCCCGATCTCGGCATCTTCGCCCCCGCCCGGGTCTGGGGCCTGACCCGCGAGGACTGTGTCGAGCTGGCGGCCAAGTGGGAGATCCCCGTCACCGTCACCAAGGAGAAGTTGTACTCCATCGACGACAACCTGTGGGGCAAGGCGATCGAGTGTGGTGCGATCGAGGATCCCTGGGCGCCGCCGCCCGACGACGTCTACACACTGACCCGGGCGACCGAGAGCGACCCCGTCGAGGTCGTCGTGGGCTTCGAGGCGGGCGTCCCCCTCAGCCTCGACGGCACGACACTCGGCTCCTTCGATCTCATCACCCGCCTCGGAGCGGTGGCGGGAAGCCGGGGCTTCGGACGCCTCGACATGGTGGAGAACCGGCGCGTCGGCATCAAGAGCCGGGAGGTCTACGAGTGTCCCGCCGCACTGTCGCTGCTCCTCGCCCATGCCGACCTCGAGGACCTGACGCTCGAGCGCGACCTGCACCACGAGAAGGCACGCCTGGAGCCGCGCTGGTCCGAGCTCGTCTACGACGGGCTCTGGTATTCGCCGCTCCGCTCGGCCCTCCAGGCGTTCGTCACCGAGAGCCAACGCCACGTGACCGGCGAGGTGCGGCTGCGCTTCGCCGCGCCGGGCACATGCACCGTGGTGGGCCGGCGCAGCCCGGTGGCGCTCTACGACCACGGACTGGCCACCTACGACGCGTCGGACACGTTCCGGCACGCCGACGCCGAGGGTTTCGTGCGTTTGTGGGGGCTCGGCGTGGCCACGTGGTCGGCCCGCCAGGGCCCGGGTGCGGATGAACCGGAGGCGAACGCATGAACACATCGGAGACTGCTGCATCGGGAAGGGGGCATGAGTCATGACGCTGTGGGAGGGTCGCATCTCGACGGGCATGGCGGACGCCGTCGCGGACTTCACGGTGAGCCTGCCCTTCGACCGCGTGCTGGCCAGTGACGACCTGGCCGGTTCGCGCGCCCACGTGAAGGGCCTCGGGAAGGTGGGCATCCTCACCGACAGCGAGGTGACTGCCCTCATCGACGCCCTCGACATCGTCGAAGAGGAGTTCGAGACGGACTCCTTCGTGTTCGCGCCGGGCGACGAGGACGTCCATACCGCCATAGAGCGGCGCGTCACCGAGCTGATCGGCGACGTCGGCGCCAAGGTCCACACGGGACGCAGCCGCAACGACCAGGTGGCCACTGCACTGCGCCTCTGGTGCCGGCGCTCCCTGATCGGCGTGGCCGAAGAGATCATGGCGTTCCAGGACGTGCTGGCGCAGCGGGCCCGCGAGGCGGCGGACGTGTACCTGCCCGGCTACACACACATGCAGCGGGCACAGCCGGTGCTGCTGGCGCACCACCTGCTGGCGCACGGGTGGGCGCTCGCCCGCGACGTCGACCGGCTTCTCACGACCGTCGACCGCCTCAACACGTCACCGCTCGGCGCGGGGGCGCTGGCCGGATCGTCGCTGCCTCTGGACCCCGACTACGTCGCCGCCGAGCTCGGCTTCCATGGTCGCTTCGAGAACTCGCTCGATGCGGTGGCCGACCGCGACTTCGTGGCGGAGTCGCTGTTCGATCTCGCCCTGCTCGGAGTGCACCTGTCCCGCATGGGCGAGGAGATCGTGCTGTGGTCGACCGAGGAGTTCGGCTTCTGCACGCTCGACGACGCGTACGCCACGGGCAGCTCGATGCTGCCCCAGAAGAAGAACCCCGATGTGGCCGAGCTGGCCCGGGGCAAGTCGGGCCGCCTGATCGGGCACCTCAGCGCGGTGCTGGTCACCTTGAAGGGGCTCCCGCTGGCCTACAACCGGGACCTCCAGGAGGACAAGGAGCCGCTGTTCGACGCGGTGGTGCAGGTGACGCGCGCGCTCATCGCGCTGCGGGGCGTCTACGAGACCGCCTCGTGGAACGAGGACCGCATGCAGCAGGCGGCGGACGGGCCGGCGGCCTCGGCCATCGACCTGGCCGAGCTGCTCGTCGAGCAGGGCATGCCATTCCGTCAGGCCCACGCGCTCGTCGGCGGGCTGGTGCGCGAGTCGCTCGAGCGCCACGTCCCGCTGGTCGAGCTGGTGGCTGCGCACCCGGACCTGGGCGAGGCCGCGGTGGAGCTGCTGGAACCCGGTGTGGCGGTGACGCGCCGGCGGACCCCCGGAGGGGCCGGTCCGGGACCGGTCGCCGAGCAGTCGGAGCGCTTCGTCCGCCGCCGCGAGGTCGACCGCACCCGGCTGGCGCAGTGGCGGCCCCAGGGGTCCGCCCCGTGAGCGGGGTTGCCACCTCACCTGGGGCCCCGCACGCCCCCCTCTTCGGGGGAGAGACGGTGCCGTCGCGGGCGACATCTCCTGTCGCCCGCGGCGTTTGCGCGTCCTAACCCGCAGGCCGGTGACCCTCAGGTAAACGCAACATAAAGATTCGCCCAAGTGGTTGTATCGCCTGCCTCGCCGCGCGCACGCTGTAGGTGGAGCCCGAATGACGGACGGGCCCGATCCGACGGCGGCAGCGCAGGCCGGACCTCCGGGGACAGAGGGGGAGGGTCCGACGGGCTGCACGTCGGGTCGCCGGAGTCGAGTCCACCGCAACTCTCACCCCCGTGGAGACGCACATGGAGCGCATGACCGGCATCGACCCGATGTTCATCTACTCCGACACGCCGGAGACCCCGATGGAGATCGCATACGCCTGCATCTTCGACCCGGCCACCGCAGAAGGTGGCTACACCTTCGAACGTGTCGCCGATCTGCTCACGTCGAGGATCCCCGCACTGCCCCCCTTCCGACGTCGGCTCATGCCCGTCCCGCTGGGTCTCGATCACCCGCGCTGGGTGGACGACCCGGAGTTCGAGCTGGACAACCACCTTCACCGCACCGCGCTCCCGGCCCCCGGTGGTGAGGCCGAGTTCACGGCACTCGTCGCCGAGGTGATGGGCCGTCGGCTCACACCCGAGCAGCCGCCATGGGAGATGCACGTGATTGAGGGGCTCGCCAGCGGGAAGGTCGGGCTGATCGCGAAGGTGCACCATGCCGTCATCGACGGCGTGGCCGGCGCCCAGATGTTGGCGCAATTGCTGGACCTCACGCCCGAGGGCGGAGCCGTCACCGAACCGTGCCCGCCGTGGGTCCCGGCGCGCCTGCCCACGCAGACGCAGTTGATGACGGACGCGCTGCCGAGCTTCATCAAGAGCCCGGTGCGCGTGCTGCGCGCCGTCCGCGAAGTCGGCCACACCGCCGTCCGGTTGGCCCGCTGCGTGGTCGGCGACCGCCTCGGTCCGGTGTCGCTGCCCTTCGGCGCGCCCGCCACGTTCGAGTCGCCCGTCGGCGCCCGGCGGGCGGTCGCCTTCGCCGAGCTCGAGATGGCCCAGGTGCGCGCCCTGAAGGAACGCTTCGGGTCGACGATCAACGACGTCGTGCTCGCGGTCTGCTCGGGTGCGCTCCGCACCCATCTGGTGGCGCACGACGAGGAGGCCGAGAGCCCGCTCGTCGCCGTGGTCCCGGTGTCGGTGCGCGGCGCCGGGCCCGGCGCGGGGTCGGGGAACCAGCTCTCGGCCATGTTCGTGCCGCTCTCGAACGACTGCAAGACGCCACTCGAGCGACTGCGGACCGTGACCGCGGCGAGCGCGTCGTGCAAGGGCCAAGAGCGTGCCGTCGGGTACGGCCCGATGGCCACGCTCCTGGCCGATGCCGTCCCGCCGGCACTGGCGAAGCCGGTGATTCAGCTCGGGGTGCGGTCGGGGATCCTGCGCAGGCTGCGCGCCGGCAACCTGATGATCTCGAACGTGCCCGGTCCCGCCTTCCCGCTCTACTTCGCGGGCATGCAGCTCCGCGGGGTGTACCCGCTCGGGCCCGTCATCGACGGCGTCGCGCTCAACGTCACCGTGCAGAGCTACCGGGACTCGCTCTTCGTCGGGATCAACGCGTGCGCGAGCGCCGTGGGGGACCTGCCGGGGCTGGCGCGGGCCATGGCCGCGGAGCTGGACCTCTTGAGCCGGATGGCGGCCGGTGCAGGCGAGCGGAGGAATGCGCCCGGGTCGCGCCACCGCCACTCCTCGGGCGGCCACGTCACAGTCCCGCGGGCCGCCCCGCACCCGTGGGCGGTCACCGCAGGCCTGCCGCCCGCCGCCAACCCCTGAGTGGGTTCGGTGAAACCCGGCGGCACGGGCCGAGTGGCACGGCACCGTCCCGTTGCGTCAGGGTGGCCCGATGCAGCGGTCGGACCTGGAGGGCGGCCCCCTCGCGGTCGCACCGTGGCTGCTGAACAAGCTGTTGGTGCACGGGGACCGGGCCGGGCGCATCGTCGAGGTCGAGGCGTACCACGGTGCCAACGACGCCGCGTCCCATGCCTCTGGGGGGCTGACGCCGCGGACGGCGGTGATGTTCGGGCCGGCGGGTTTCCTCTACGTGTACTTCACCTACGGCATGCATTGGTGCGCCAACGTCGTGTGCGGGCCCGAGGGCGAGGCCGCGGCGGTGCTCATCCGGGCCCTGGCGCCGACGAGCGGCCTGGCGGCCATGCGGGACGCCCGTCCCGCGGCCCGACTCGAGCGTGACCTCTGCAACGGCCCGGCCAAGCTCTGCCAGGCCCTCGGGATCACCGGGCAGGACAACGGGGCCGACCTCCTGGGGCCGGTCTGGCTCCCGGGACGCGTGCCGGGAGGAGCCCGAAGCCGGGACCAGGGGTCGGTCCGCCTGGTGGACGACGGGACACCGCCGCCGAGGCGTCCCGGACGCGGGACGCGGATCGGCATCAAGGAGGCGACGGACAAGCGGTGGCGCTTCTGGGTACCCGGCAGCCCCCACGTGTCGAGGCCCTGACCGGGGGCGCCCGCCCCGAGAAGCGCCCCGAGAGTCGTCCGATCAGGTCAAACGGGCCTTGCAGACGTGTGTCACCGGGCTGTCACAACGGTGCAACGACCGTCCATCATGCTGACGTCGGATTCTGTCGCACGTGGTAGATCGAGGAGGTCAGCAGGCGGCGCACGCTTTCCGGCGGCCGGATGGCGACCGGGTGGGGGCGGAAAGCCTGTTGAGCTTCGGGCACCAAGGTGGCATACGGAGGGCCGGGTGGCTCACCGTATGCCACCGCACGGTGCGTCGCAGTGGCTGCGCTCGAGACCCGGTGTCTAGCGGGGCATCCGCAGCGACCGGCCGATGCCCCGCTAACATCGACGGGAGAGGCCCCTCCGGGTTCCGGCCCGGAGAAGTCGGCTCGCGGCAGCGCGTTGACGCTCAGATCCGCGCCTGCTAGAGTGACTCACCCGTCGGAACGGCCTCCCCGGCCCTCCGGCAACCGAAGGAGACTCTCCGGCGAAGCAATTCGTCCGGAACAGTCCTTTGGAACACCCGGCACCAACACCGGCAGGACTGGTGTGTGCCCGGTCGCTCCTTGAAAACGGAATAGTGAGAGCCAAAAGCCAGTGCGGGCAATTCATCCGTGACTCTGTAACGGATGAGTTGTACGTCAATTAAGCATTACGCAGGCCGGACGGTCCCTTCCGGGGCATGAAGGCCTGTGGTTACCATGATTTTGAGTCAAACATGGTGACTCTTCTGATTCTTGGTCGTTCGAGCTTCCTCTGGAGGCCCGGCCGGCCGTGAGTCTCGATGGAGAGTTTGATCCTGGCTCAGGACGAACGCTGGCGGCGTGCCTAACACATGCAAGTCGAACGCGCTCCATTCGGTAGCAATACTGATGAAGAGCGAGTGGCGAACGGGTG
>Ga0116217_10004957_pt1 | contig 11788 bp, 9 predicted proteins | sample Sb_taG_6_FD_89697 | JGI IMG/M metagenome (GOLD analysis project Ga0116217, IMG submission 89697) | Peat soil microbial communities from Weissenstadt, Germany - Sb_50d_4_PS metaG | ecosystem: Environmental > Terrestrial > Soil > Wetlands > Peat | place: Germany: Weissenstadt | collected 2010-09-21 | reverse complement strand
CGAAGCCGGGCAGGCAGCCGAGATAGGCGATATCGAAAGCGCCGGCATGGGTCGGGCCGTCGGCGCCGACCAGGCCGGCACGGTCCATGGCGAAGCGCACCGGTAAACGCTGGATGGCGACGTCGTGGACTACCTGGTCATAGGCGCGCTGCAGGAACGTCGAATAGATGGTGGCGAACGGCTTGTAGCCTTCGGTCGCCAATCCTGCTGCAAACGTCACGCCGTGTTGTTCGGCGATGCCGACGTCGAAGGTGCGATTGGGAAACTCTTTCTGGAACAGATCGACGCCGGTGCCCGACGGCATCGCCGCGGTGATGGCGACGATCTTGTCGTCCTTGCGGGCTTCCTTGATCAGGCTCTCGCCATAGACTTTCTGATAAGCAGGCGCGGTCGGTTTCGATTTGACCTGGGCGCCGGTGGCGACGTCGAATTTGACGACGCCGTGATATTTGTCGGCGGATTTTTCCGCCGGCGCGTAGCCCTTGCCTTTTTGCGTCACGACGTGAACTAGGATCGGCCCGTTCTTCATGTCGCGCACGTTCTTCAGGACCGGCAGCAGGTGGTCGATATTGTGGCCGTCGATCGGCCCGACATAGAAGAAGCCGAGCTCATCGAACAGCGTGCCGCCGGTGACCAGGCCGCGGGCGTATTCCTCCATCGCCAGCGCGCGCTGCTCGAGCATTTTCGTCGGCATGCGCTTGGCGACCTGGCGGATGATCTTGCGCACCCGATGATAGGCCTTCCCGGACACGCGACGGGCGAGATAGGCCGACAGCGCGCCGACCGGCGGCGCGATCGACATGTCGTTGTCGTTGAGCACGACGATCAGGCGGGAATCCATCGCGCCGGCATTGTTCATGGCCTCGTAGGCCATGCCGGCCGACATGGCGCCGTCGCCGATGACGGCGATGACATTATTCTGCTTGCCTTGCAGATCGCGGGCAACGGCCATGCCGAGGCCGGCGGAAATCGAGGTCGAGGAATGCGCGGCGCCGAACGGATCGTATTCGCTCTCGGCGCGCTTGGTGAAGCCGGACAGTCCGCCGCCCGTCCGCAAGGTCCGGATGCGGTCGCGGCGATTGGTCAGGATCTTGTGCGGATAGGCCTGGTGGCCGACGTCCCAAATCAGGCGGTCCTTGGGTGTGTCGAAGACGTAGTGCAGCGCCACCGTCAGCTCGATCACGCCAAGGCCGGCGCCGAGATGGCCGCCGGTCACAGCGACAGCGTCGATGGTCTCCTGGCGCAACTCGTCCGCCACCTGGCGAAGCTGGCCCGGTTGGAGTTGCCTTAAGTCGTCCGGGGTCTTGATTTGGTCGAGCAAAGGGGTCTTGGAGGCAACAGTCACGCTATGCTCCTTACGGACCGACAAACGATGACCGACAAACGGTTTATCGCCTAACGGCGCTTATTGGGGTCTAGTGCGCGCCCATCCTCACGCACGCTGATTTGCCTGTCTTTACACCATTGCGGCAGGGAAGGGCAATTTACCGGTTCCCGGCCGCGGAACTCCCAGGCATTATATTCCCTTGTATGTTGGGTAGCGTTGGGAGTTTTACCATGGCACCGAGGGCGAATTGGAAGGGTTTTCTGAAGCTTTCCTTGGTCTCCTGCAGCGTCGGCTTGGTTCAGGCCACCTCGTCCAGGGAGCGAATCCGCTTCAATCTCATCAATCGCGAGACTGGTAATCGCGTACGATTTCGGCAGATTGACGCCGAAACCGGGGAAGATGTTCCCGAAGAAGATCGGATTAAGGGGTTTAAGGCGGCCGACGGCTCCTACGTGCTGCTGGAACCCGAGGAACTCGACGAAGTGGCGCTGGAAAGCACCCACACCATCGATATCGAGTCCTTCGTGCCCCGCAAAGACATCGATGAAATCTACCTCGATACGCCCTATTACCTATTCCCCGACGACGAGGTCGGGGTCGAAGCCTTCGCCGTGATCCGGGAGGCCATGCGGGCCACCGCGCTGGTCGGGATCGCCCGTGTGGTGCTGCACAATCACGAACTCGTGCTGATGCTCGAGCCGCTGGACAAGGGCATCAAGGCGACGGCGTTGCGCTATCAAGACGAGATCCGCGACGCCAAGGAGTATTTCTCCGATATCGAGAATGTCAAAGTTCCGAAGGACATGCTGGAGCTCGCCGAGCACATTCTCAAGACCAAGCGCGGTCACTTCGACCCGTCGAAATTCTCCGACCGCTACGAGGATGCGCTCAAGGCGCTGATCAAGGCGAAGCAGGCGGGTAAGCCGGCGCCGGCCGCTCCGGAGCGGCCGAGCAATGTCATCAACCTGATGGATGCGCTGCGTCGTTCGGTACGCTCCGAGCGTAGCGGTGGCGGCGCCGAACCGCGCGGCAAGCAGCGCGCCGCTCGCTCCAGCACGGCGTCACGCAAGCGCGGCACCGTCAAATCCAAGCGCCTCAAACGCGCCGGCTGAACGTGGCCCTCGACGTCTACCGCAAGAAGCGAAAGTTCGGCGTTACGCCGGAGCCGCGCGGCCGCCGGGAAAAACGCGACGGCAACCGTTATGTGATCCAGAAACACGCCGCGCGCCGGCTGCATTACGATCTGCGGCTCGAGCTCGACGGCGTCATGAAAAGCTGGGCGGTCACGCGCGGGCCGAGCCTTGATCCCGGCGAGAAGCGTCTCGCCGTCCACGTCGAGGACCATCCGGTCGAGTACAACACTTTCGAGGGCACCATCCCGCAAGGCGAATATGGCGGCGGCACCGTGATGATCTGGGATCGCGGCCATTGGACGCCCGAGGGCGATCCGCACCAAGGGCTCGCCAAGGGCCATCTGACCTTCGATCTGGACGGCGAGAAATTGCACGGCCGCTGGCACCTGGTGCGGCTGCGCGCGCGGCCGAAGGAGCGCCGCGACAACTGGCTGCTGATCAAAAGCAAGGACGAGGCGGCGCGTGGGCCGCGCGGCAAGGATATTCTCGACGAAGAGCCGCGGTCGGTCGCGACCGGCCGCTCGATGGACGAGATCGCCGAGGGCAAGGGCAAGAAGCGGGTCTGGCACAGCAATCAAGACGCCAAGCAGGCGGCAGCGAAGAAAGCGCAGCCGCCTGGCAAGCCTGCGCCGCGACCGCGGGCGCGCGCCAAGGCCGCGGCCAGAACGAGCACGCAGAAAAAGAGCTCACGGGCCGCGCACGACCGCCTACCGGAATTCGTTCCACCGAGCCTCGCCACTTTGCATAGCGACGCGCCGCGCGGCGCCGAATGGTTGCACGAGATCAAATACGATGGCTATCGCATCCAGGCCCGGCTCGATCATGGCAAGGTGCGTCTGCTGACGCGCAAGAAGCTGGATTGGACGCACCGCTTCAAGCCGATCGCGGCGGCGGTCGCCGCGCTGCCTGCGGAAACCGCGCTGCTCGACGGTGAACTGGTCGTCGAAGACTTCAAGGGCATATCGGGCTTCTCGCTCTTGCAAACCGATTTGAAGGACGGCCGCGGCGATCGTTTTGTCTATTACGTGTTCGACCTTCTGCATCTCGACGGCCGCGACCTGACCGCCGAGCCGTTGGTGGCGCGCAAGGCGGCATTGGAGCGGCTGCTCAAGTCCGCGGGCAGAAACGGCCGCATCCGCTACGCCGAGCATTTTGTCGAAGACGGCCCGGTGATCCTCAAGCACGCCTGCGGCCTGGGTCTCGAAGGCGTCGTGTCGAAGCGCAAAGATGCGCCTTATCGCTCTGGCCGGTCGGAGAATTTCATCAAGGCCAAATGCCACGACGCCCAGGAATTCGTCGTCGCCGGCTATAGCCCGGCATCGGCCGATCCGCATGCGGTGGGCGCGCTCACGGTCGCCGTGCACGACAGCGGCGAACTGCGCTATGCCGGACGGGTCGGCACCGGCTACACCCGCAAGACCGCGCGCGAGCTGTGGCAGCGACTCAAATCCTTGAAGATCGACAAGCCGCCGCTCACGCTGCCAAAGGATGAACGCCGCAAGGACGTGATCTGGGTGAAGCCGCAGGTCGTGATCGAGGCGGAGTACCGCGGCGTCACTCATGGTAACGTTCTTCGCCAGGCGTCGTTCAAGGGCCTGCGCGAGGACAAGCCGGCGCGCGAAGTGGTGCGCGAAGTGCCGGTGGCCATGGCGCAGCGGCAGGCGGTGCGGAAGTCGGCAAAAACGATGGCGAAATCACGCGGCAAAGCGCCGGCCAAGACGCAGCCCGCGAAGCCTGTGGCGCGCGCCAAGGCAAGCGCGCGCAGCGCGGCCGATATCGGCAACGTTCACCTGACCCATCCCGACCGCGTCTATTGGGTCGATGTCGGCGTCACCAAGGAGGACTTGGCCGAATATTATGTCAGCATCTGGGACTGGATGGCGCCGCACGTGATCGATCGGCCGCTGGCTCTGGTGCGTTGTCCGGGCGGCACCAAGGGCCAATGTTTTTTCCAAAAGCACATCGCGGAAAATGTGAAGGAATCGCCGCTGCGCCATGCCGTCGACGCCAAGGAGCACGACGTCATCGCCGTGGAAAAGCTCGATGACGTCTTGGCGCTGGTGCAGTCCGGCACCTTGGAGATCCATACCCGCGGCTCGCGGCTGCAAAAACTCGAGCTGTGCGATCGCATCGTGTTCGACCTCGATCCGGGCGAAGGGGTGAGCTGGCAGGAGATCGTCGCCGCCGCGCGCGAGGTGCGCGAACGGCTCGAAGCGGTGAAGCTTGAAAGCTTTGCCAAGCTGTCGGGCGGCAAGGGTATCCATTTGGTGGTGCCGATCGACGGCGCCGATTGGGACGCGGCGAAAAACTTCAGCCAACGCATTGCGCTCGGCATGGCCGCCGACAGTCCGCAGCGCTACGTCGGCAAGATGACCAAGGCGCTGCGCAAGGGCAAAATCTTCATCGATTATCTGCGCAATACCCGCGAGGCGACCTCGGTCGCGCCCTATTCGACCCGCGCCCGCCCCGGCGCTGCAGTCTCGGCGCCGCTGTCGTGGGAGCAGCTCGGCCGCACCACGAGCGCAGCCGAATTCACCGTGCTCAATCTGAAAAAGCGCTTCCGCAACGATCCCTGGGCCGGCATCGGCAAGGTGCGGCAGAAGCTGCCGGATAAATGACGCTCACCCCGTCAGTCTGAAGCGCTCCGCCTTCGGCTCGAATCGCGAGCGAAAGATTTCCGCGTCCAGCGGGTCGGCGAAGCAGTAGCGCACGAAGGCGGCGTAATCGTCCTCGACATACATGTCGAATTTCTCGACGTATTGGATGAGGAAATCCATGATCTCGCTGTCATCGGCGAGCTGCCGCCGCGGCAGCACCACCTGATAGGGGCATTCCTCATCGAGCTTGCGCAGCCAAGCGCTTTTCTTGTCCGAATCCATGGTCTTCAGCCCTTGTTCGAACCGTCTAATGTTCACTATTTGTTCTAGATTGTCAAGTAATTTTCAGGCAGCTTCTCGCGAAAGGTGGGGGATTTTCGAAGACGAGGAGGGCGCCGGCTCCAAAATTATTCGACGTCGAGCGGCTCAGTTCCGGTCGGCTTGCCTTGCGCATCGAGCGTAATCTTTTCGACGCGCGCCTCGGCTTGGCGCAGCAAATCCTCGCAACGGCGTTTGAGCGCCTCGCCGCGCTCGTAGATGGCGACCGATTCCTCAAGCGGCACCTTGCCTTCTTCGAGCCGCTTGACGATCGATTCCAATTCCTCGATCGCGCGCTCGAACGGCAGTTGTGCAATATCGCTGTTGGCTTTCTGCGCCATTCCCGGCTCTCCGACTCGCAATATTCCGATACTAGCGTGTTTGCCGCAGCGGCGTCGCTACCCCTGCATCAGCGCCGTGACGTGGGCGGCAACCGAATTGCCCAGCGCGCGGAGATCATAGCCGCCCTCAAGGAGCGAGACGACGCGGCCCTCGGCGCAATGATCGGCGACGTCCATGATCTTTTGCGTCACCCAGACGAAATCGGCCTCGGTGAGATTGATGCTGGCGAGCGGGTCGCGCATGTGGGCGTCGAAGCCGGCGGAGATGATGACCAGCTCCGGCCGGAATTCGCGCAGCCGCGGCAGGATCCTATCTTCGAAAGCGGCGCGGAACGCCTCGCCGCCGTCGCCGGGGCGCAGCGGCGCGTTGACCACGGTGTTGTGCGTGCCGGACTCGATGACGGCGCCAGAGCCGGGAAACAGCGGCATCTGGTGGGTCGAGCAATACATCACCGATTTGTCGGCCCAGAAAATCTCCTGCGAGCCGTTGCCGTGATGGACGTCGAAATCGACGATCGCGGCACGCGCGATACCGTGCTGCTTTTGCGCGTGGCGCGCGGCGATGGCGGCGTTGTCGAACAGGCAAAAGCCCATCGGGCGTGCGGTCTCGGCGTGGTGGCCGGGCGGGCGCGTAGCGACGAAGGCGTTGGTCGTCTTCTTGGCCAGCACCTCGTCGACCGCGAGAACGGCGCCGCCGACCGCGCGCAACGCCGCTTCGAACGTGCCGGGCGACATCGAAGTATCGGCGTCGAGCCGCACCATGCCTTCCTTGGGCGAGGCTTCGCGCAGCTCGACGATGTAGTCCATCGGATGGCACAACGCGATGGTCTCGATCGCCGCCATCGGCTCCTGCTCGCGGGCGAGCGGCTGGAATTTTTCCGCTTCCAGCGCCTGCTCGATGGCGCGCAGCCGGTCGGGTCGCTCGGGGTGGCCGGCCGGAGTCAAATGTTCAAGGCAAGCGGGGTGGCTGATCAGGAGTGTGGACATCGGACGAATGTAGGATGGGTTGAGCGCCAGCGAAACCCATCATCTGTCGGCGCGCTTACGCCAGCGCCGCATCGGCGCCGATCAAGCCGGGCGCGCCTTCGACTACGGTGCGTTCGAGCCCGCCGGCCTGAACGGCAAAATTCTCGGCAAAAAACCGCGCCAGCGCGAGGCGCGCTTGCACCGCTTCACCGAGCCGCATCGCGGCGAGCGCCTGCTGCGCCAGGTAACAGCCGCCGGTGGTGATGCCGAACAGCCGCAGATAGGGGCTGGCGCCGGCCAGCGCCGCATCGGCGTCCTTGCCGTTTTGGCTGATCAGCCATTGCGTCGCGCGGGTGAGGCTCTCGAGCGCCTCGCCGAGCCGCAATGCTGACCAGCCGAATGCCGGATCGTTGCTGGCGCTTACGGCATCGACGATGCCGCGCAGCTCATTGAGATGCGCTGCGACGACGTCGCCGCCGCCGAGCGGCAGCTTGCGTGTCACCAAGTCGATCGCCTGGATGCCATTGGTGCCTTCATAGATCGCGGCGATCCGTGCGTCGCGAAACAGCTGCGCCGCGCCAGTTTCCTCGACAAATCCCATGCCGCCGTGCACCTGGATGCTAAGCGAGGTGACCTCGTTGGCGATATCGGTCGAGAACGCCTTGGCGACCGGCGTGAGCAACGATAAGCGGTCGTGCGCGGCTTTTCGCGCGGCCTCATCGTTTGAGCGCTCGGACCGATCGAGCGCCATCGCGGTCGAATAGCAGATGGCGCGTGCGGCGCCGGTGAGCGCGCGCATGGTGAGCAGCATGCGCTTGATGTCGGGATAGGCGATCAGGGCTGCGGATTCCGTCGCCTTCATGCCGAGCGTGCGACCTTGTTTGCGCTCGCGGGCATAAGCCAGCGCCTGCTGGGTGGCGGCTTCGGCGATGCCGACGCCTTGCACGCCGATCGCCAGCCGCGCGCGGTTCATCATGGTGAACATGCAGGCCATGCCGGCATTCTCTTCGCCGATCAGGAAGCCCACGGCGCCGCCTTCGTCGCCGAGAATCATGGTGCAGGTCGGCGAGCCGTGGATGCCGAGCTTGTGCTCGACCGAATGGGCGCGCACGTCATTGCGCTTGCCCGGCGAGCCGTCGGCATTGGGCAAGAATTTCGGCACCAGGAACAGCGAAATGCCCCGCGTGCCGGGCGGCGCATCGGGCAGCCGCGCCAGCACGAAGTGAATGATGTTGTCGGTGAGGTCGTGCTCGCCATAGGTGATGAAAATTTTCTGGCCTTTGATGCGGTAGGTGCCGTCGACGGCGCGCTCGGCGCGGGTGCGCAGCGCGCCGACGTCGGAGCCGGCCTGCGGCTCGGTGAGCTGCATGGTGCCGGTCCATTCGCCGGTCACCATTTTCTCCAGGTAGATGCGCTTGAGCTCTTCGCTGCCGTGGGCGTGCAGGGCATCGATCGCCGCGATCGTCAGCAACGGGCCGACGGCAAACGCCATGGCTGCGGCATTCCACATTTCGATGCAGGCGATATTGATCGACTGCGGCAACGCCTGGCCGCCCCATTCCACCGGCGCCGCAAGGCCGTTCCAGCCGCCACTGCGCCAAGTTTTGTAGGCCTGCTTCCAGCCCGGCGCGGTGGTGACGACGCCGTCCTTGAATGGCGTGCCGAACGTGTCGCCGACCCGATTGAGCGGCGCGATGACTTCGCCGGCGAGGCGGCCGGCTTCGGCCAGAACCGCTTCGACCACGTCCATGGTGAGGTCGCCGAACAGCCCTTCGTCGAGGGCGGCAGACAGCGCGGCGCCGTGTTTGAGCGCAAAGCCGATGTCGGCGAGCGGGGCCCGATAGGTCACCGGCGGTCTCCATAGGTTTCAACGGTTGTTACGCCTGGCGGCGGCGGGATGTCGTCCGGCAAAAAGAAGTCTTGCGCCAGAGGCTCTCGCGGGTCGACGCGATAGCGGTCGAAGTCAGTAACGCCGCGCTCGGCGAGAAAATTGTCGTCGATGAGAAAGCGGCCGGTCAGTTCGCGCGACGGGCTTGTAAAAATCGTATGAGCCGCGTCCGCCATGATGTCCGGCTTGCGCGCCTGGCGCATCCGCGTCTCGCCGCCGAGCAAATTCTGGATCGCCGCGGTGGCGATGATGGTGCGTGGCCATAACGCGTTCACGGCGATGCCTTTCGGCCGCAGCTCGCCGGCCAGGCCCAGCACCACCAGGCTCATGCCGAACTTCGCCATGCTGTAGGCGGTGTGCGGCGCGAACCATTTCTCCTTCATGTCGAGCGGCGGCGAGATCATGAGAATGTGCGGGTTGGCCGCCTTCGCCAGATGGGGGATAGCCCATTTCGAAACGACGAAAGTGCCGCGCGCGTTGATCTGGTGCATGAGATCGAACCGCTTCATGTCGGTGTCGACCACCGGCGTGAGCTGTATCGCGCTGGCATTATTGACCACGATATCGATGCCGCCAAAGTGCGCCGCCGTTTGGTCGAGCGCATCTCGCACGACCGCTTCGTCGCGCACATCGACGACGAGCGGCAGCGCCTTGCCACCGGCGCGCTCGATCTCGTCGGCCGCGGTATAAATCGTGCCGGCGAGCTTTGGATGCGGCTCGGCGGTTTTCGCCGCGATAGCGATATTGGCGCCGTCGCTCGCGGCGCGCAGCGCGATCGCCAGCCCAATGCCGCGCGAGGCGCCGGTGATGAACAGGGTTTTGCCGGCAAGCGACATCGCCGCCTCACTTCTTGCGCGACAGAAACGCGGAAAACGCGGCGCGCGCTTCGTCCGACTGCAGACGGTCCTTGAAATGCATCACTTCGGTATCGATCTGCCGGATCACAGCGTCAAGGTGGCCGCGCAACAGCCGGCGCGACACCGCGACGGCGCCGGCAGGAAGGGCTGCGATCTCGCGCGCCGCCTGCAACGCAACCGTATCGACCGCGGCGGCTTCGACCACCTTATTGACGATGCCGGCTTCTCTCGCCTGTTCGGCCGAAAGCGGGTGCCCCATCACCAGCATCTCGAAGGCGCGCGCATAGCCCATGCGCATCGGCGCCAACAGGCTCGACGCCGCTTCCGGAATCAGCGCCAGCTTCAGGAATGGCGTGGTGAACGTGGCATCGGCCGCGGCGACGACGTGATCGCAGTGGAACAGCAGAGTGGTGCCGATGCCGACGGCAAGCCCGCCGACCGCGGCGACCAGCGGCTTCTGGTTGTTAGCCAGCGCCTTGAGAAAGTCCAACGTATGCGGGCGCAAGCCGCCGCTTTGCGCGGATTCGAGAAACTCGCCGATATCGGCGCCGGCGCAGAACGCGCCCCGGCCGCCGGCGAGCACGAGGCAGCGGATCGCCTCGTTCGCCTCCGCCTCGCGCATGGCGTGGGTCATCGCCGCGTACATCGGCTGGGTCAGCGCGTTCTTCTTTTCCGGGCGGTTCATCCGGATGACGCGAACGGCGCCGTCGTCGGTGACGTCGATAGAATCGGACATTGGGGTCGCCCTCAATTCGCTATTCCAACCGGCTACCGAACGCGCCGGCGGCCAAGCCGGACATTATTATTATATGGCGCTTGGCGGACTAGGATAGCGGCCCCATTCGGGCTGAAGATTGCTTGGCGCAGGCCCCATCGCTATGTTGCGGCGGCCGGCCCATACGGCCGGCGCCAATCCGACGGTATTGGGGCGTAGCCAAGTGGTAAGGCAGCGGATTTTGATTCCGCCATTCCCAGGTTCGAATCCTGGCGCCCCAGCCAGCCAGTGCGGTCTCAGGGTGGTTGTTCCCGCTCACAAGGATTCGCGCGGCATTACGGGAGTTTAGCGGGATGTAGCGCGGTCTCCGCAGCTCAGTTTCACAGATTTTAACCCACCACCGCTCAACTTTACGCGTCAGTCTCCGGACAAAGATTTTCAATATCCGTTTTCTACGGCAGAGACCTGGTTCGATGTCGCGTGAGACCGGTTCGATATTGCTTGACCGGAAACACATCCGGTGAGAACGGAAACCATTTGCCCATAATCAGCACTGCGACGCAACCAGGGGACGGGTAACATGAAATTCTGCTACGCGCTTTACCGGCGCCTATGGCGACCGCTGTTGGCTCAAAGCTGTTTTTCTTTTAGCAGGAAGGAACCACGCAGAAGGATGGACGTGATTCGCATAATGCCCAATACAGAATATCGACGGGCAGGCGAGTCTGCACGGCATTTCAGCCGAAGCGCTTCGCGAAAAGGCTTCTTACCATCCTGCTGGGGTGCCGATCTTCTCGGAGGTCTCGCGCTGAAGGCGGTCCGCATCCCACCCCTTTGCAATAATCCTACGACCGCTCACGCCGTCTGTCCGCGCCGACATCAGCCACACGATCGGCGCCATCATCACTTCGGGTTGGAACACAGTGGATCGGTCGCCAACCTCCGACTTGGGAATCATTCGCGTGTTGGCTGGGCCACTGGGCGCCAGCGCGTTCACCGTGACGCCGGTGCCGACAAGATCTCTCGCCCAGATGACCATTGCGGATTCAAGTGCCGCCTTAGAAGGCCCGTAGGGCGCGCCGGGCTCGCTTTTCTGAACCGAAAATTCGTCGAACCGTTCCGTGACAAGGTGCGGGATTTGCCCAGTGCTCCCGGGTCGCGGTGCTGAATTCCGTGGCGACGCAACAAAGGCTATCCTATTGGATACACCCGCAAAAAAGGCATCGACAACTGCGTCGCCGGCAAAGCGATAGCGAATGCCACCGCTGCGCAGATCAAGGCCGGGCGTCCGCCACCTTTTCGATCCGGCACAATAGTGCGCGCAATTGATAGGTGCCCATCGCCGGATCGTAGGGCGGCTCGATATTGGTCAGGACGTTGGCGTTGCTTTCCCAGGCGCCGCGCTGGCCATCCTGGCGCTCGGGGAACCACCATCCGAACTCGACGTTGATCACGCGCGGATCGATGCCGTCGGTGATCTTGGCGCGTTGCTTGATCTTGCCGCGCTTTGTTTCGATAAAGACCCAGTCACCGGCGCGAATGCCGCACTGGCGCGCGGTTTCGGGATGCATTTCCACCAGCGGGTCGCGATAGATCCGCCGCAGTTTCGGCAACTGCCGGTGTTCCGACGTGAAGAAGTTCGGGAT
>Ga0116217_10004951_pt1 | contig 11793 bp, 10 predicted proteins | sample Sb_taG_6_FD_89697 | JGI IMG/M metagenome (GOLD analysis project Ga0116217, IMG submission 89697) | Peat soil microbial communities from Weissenstadt, Germany - Sb_50d_4_PS metaG | ecosystem: Environmental > Terrestrial > Soil > Wetlands > Peat | place: Germany: Weissenstadt | collected 2010-09-21 | reverse complement strand
TTCGATAGGTCTGAAAATGGCGGCAAATTGCCTTGCCAACAAACGACCTTCTCTCATAGAATGGCCAAGAAAAATTAGGCCATCGTGACATGCAAGGGTCGCTTCCTCTCAATGGGCTGAAGGCGTTCGAGGCGGCGGCGCGCCACCTGAGTTTCACGCGGGCAGCCGACGAGCTGCACGTGACCCAGGCGGCGGTCAGCCACCAGGTGAAGACCCTCGAGTTGCGCCTGGGCGTGAAGCTGTTCCGGCGTTTGCCCAAGAGCCTGCGTCTCACCGACGAGGGCCAGGCGCTGTTGCCGGAGCTGCGCGATGCCTTCGAGCGGATGGCGCGCGCGATCCATCGCGTGACCTCGGCCCAGGGCGCGTCCGCGCTCTCAGTCAGCACGCTCATGACCTTCGCGCTGACCTGGCTGGTGGGGCGCCTGCCCCGTTTCCAGGCGCGGCACCCGGAGATCGAGGTGCGGCTCAACACCACCGGCCGCATGGTCGATTTCGCCCGCGAGGACGTGGACGTCGCCGTGCGCTACGGCGACGGCAACTGGCCGGGCCTCCATGTCGAGAAGATGTTCGAGGACGAGCTGACGCCGCTCTGCGGGCGCGCCTACAAGGACCGGCTGTGCGCGCCGAAGGGTTTACGCGACGTGCCGCTGATGGATGCCTCGCCGCCCGAGCCCGCCTCGGTCGGGGAATGGCGCACCTGGTTCAAGGCGGCCGGCATCGCGCATCTGCCGATCACGCGCGGTGCCCAATTCGATTCCACAAAGATCGCGGCGCAGGCAGCCATCGACGGCATGGGTGTCGCCATCGGCTCGCCCTACCTCTTCGCCGAGGACATCGCCGCGGGGCGCCTCTTCCAGCCTTTCCCGCTCACCGTGCGCAACGGAAAGGCCTATTGGCTGGTTTGCGGCGAGGGAACCGCTGCCCGCCCGAAGATCAAATCCTTCCGAGATTGGATCTTCAGCGAGCTAGGCTGAGCCGCTCCGAGAGTTGGCAAGGAGTTTGCCGGGGTGAGCCCGTGATGTGGCTCTAGCGCTGGTTCCCGTGGTGCTGGTGCCGCATTCTGCGGCACGCCGCCTAGCAACCGATCACCCGCTGCGTCCGGATCGACCTAGGTGGCGTGCCGACCAATCCCGACATCGCCGATGGAGCCGGTGAGGAGAGTGCGGGCTGGCGCGCCTCGAGCGCGGCCAAGGCGTCCCGCAGAACCGCGCGGGCGCGCTCGGCATCGGACGTCTCGACGAGACTCGGATCGAAATCGAGATCCAGTCCGACCAGATGCTCGCTGAACGTCCGCACCTGGCGGCCGGGAGCATCGAGCATTCCCTCGATGGCGTAAGGCACGATCTCGCGGCTGATCCCCTTCATCGAGATCGGCGGCAGCGTGCGGGCCGCCACCATCTCCCGCACGAGCGCGTAGGTCTCGTAGCTGACCACGATGTGGCCGGGTTCCGCGATCGACTGCAGCCGCGCCGCGAGGTTCGCTTCCGCGCCGATGATCGTGTAGTCCATGCGGTCTGTGCTGCCGAAATTGCCGACGTTGCAGAAGCCCGTATTGATGCCCATGCGGACGCGGAAGGGTTGCTCGATGCCGGCGGCGCGCCACTTCGCATTCAGCTCGGAAAGGCGCCGCTGCATGTCGACCGCCATGCGCAGGCACGCCTTGGCGTCCTCGGACGGCCCCTTGGTCTCGGGATCGCCGAAGAAGATCAGGATGGCGTCGCCGATGAACTTGTCGACGGTGCCGCCGTGCTTCAGAGCGATCGCCGACATCTCCGTGAAGTACTCGTTGAGGAGCGAGGTGATCTCTTCCGGCTGCAGGCGCTCGGTGGTCGCCGTGAAGTCCTTGATGTCGGAAAAGAAGATCGTGAGCTTCTTCCGCTCGGTATGGATCGTCACATCCCGCTCGCCGCTGAAGATGCTCTTGTAGATCTGCGGCGCGAGGTAGCGAGAGATCTTCATCGACACCGAGGCCAGGAACTCGTTCGCGGCTTCCAGCTCCTTGTTGATGCCTGCGATCACGCCGGCCTGGCGGCGCTGCAAGAGGATGAATGCGAGTCCGACGGCGGCGGTAAACACGAAATAGATCAGCAGATACTTGAACGAGAAGATGTTGGCGGCGATCGGCTGGCTGATCGTCACCTCCTGGATGCCGCGGACGTCCCCGACTTTCCAGTCCCGCTTCGGGCTCTCGGGATGGCTGTTGTGACAGCCGACGCAGGCCGCTCCCATGACGATCGGCGCGATGAGCCGAACCCGGTCGTTGAAAATCGAGGCGGAGACCTCCGTGATCCGCTGGTTCGGATTTTCACGCAGAGACGTGAGCGAGTTGCGCTCGAAGTCGTCCATCGCATGAGGCGCCCGGTCCTTGAACGGAAAATCCGAGATGAACCGATAGGCGATGTTCGATTGTTGCGCGCTGATCACGCTGCCAAGCTCGAGCGATAGAGTGGCAGGAATCGGAATCGCGCCGGGCACGTCCATGTAGTTGTGCACGACCTGCGTCGAGCCCGGCGACGCCAGGACGCGGCCGACGACGTTGGTCCCGCAATAGCCGCGCACGCTCGAAATGATCGAATTGAGGACCCCGGCCTGGGTCTTGAGAGCGGACCCGGCGATGTCCTGGAGGTCAAGCCAGACGGCGATCGGCAAGCCGCCCAGCAATGCCAGGACCAGCAAGACGAGCACCCAGCTCCGCGATCGCGCGGTTGCGGCAGGAAGAGACTTCACGCGACGGACCTCCCGGTTTCCCGCTGCGCAGGTCAGCGGTGCCAGCAGAGCGCCATCATAACGGTATCCGTCCCGCCCTTCCTAGGTTCCGTGCCGGCCGATCCTGCAGAATTCCGGAGAATCCGTTGCATCCTCGGCCGGGTGCGCATGCCCATGCGACGTCGCCGCCATCACCTCCGCCAAACTGAGCTCGCGCACGGCCTCCGCGGAGATGTAGCGGAAGCGCAGCCGCGTCTCCGTCGTGACCAGCCGCGCCGGGAGCGGCTGATAGACCAACTCCTTCGAGGCGAAGCCGCGCGACGCGCGGCCGACCTCCACGGTGTCCTCCAGCAGCACCTGCACGAGCTTCAGGCCGAGGCCGTCCGATGCGGCGAGCTCGAGCGGGATGCGCGCCAGCGTGAGGAAGGCCTGCTTGTCGGAGGCCGCGCGGAAGCCCTCGATGAAGGCGGTCTCGGCCACGTGACCATGCTCGTGCTCCATCGAAGGCTCCTCAATACGAGACGGGCTTGTCGATGATGCCGCGGTGCGCGCCGAGTTTGCCGTGCGCCACCAGCGAGCCCAGCGCGTCCACGATGACGCGCACGCCCAGGAGCGAGGTGATGTCCGAGGTGTCGTAAGGGGGCGACACCTCCACCACCTCGATCCCGCAGAGTCCCTGCGCGGCGACCTTGCCTACGAGGCTCAGGATCTCGCGCGGCAGGAAGCCGCCGGGCTCCGGCCAGCCGGTGCCGGGCACGAAGCCGCAATCGACGCAGTCGACGTCGAGGCTCATATAGACGGCGTCCGCATTCTTCCAGGCGAGATCGAGGGCGATCTCGGCGGTCTTGTCGATGCCGAGCTCCTCGACGTCGCGGATGGTCAGCACGTTGGTGTTGCGCTCGCGGATCTGCTTCACCGCTTCGCGCGGCACCTGCCAGCCGCCAATGCCGATCTGCACCAGGTTGACCGCCGGCACGTTCGGCATGTTGGTGGCATGGAACCACGGCGTCGTGTGCATGCGCTCGTCGAGATCCTTCTCCTGGATGTCGGCGTGGCGGTCGAAATGCACGATGCCGATCCGCTGGAGGTGCATTGCGCGATGCCGCGCACGGTCGGAAAGCCGATCGAATGATCGCCGCCGAGGATCACGGGCATGGCGCCCGAGGAGAACACGTGGCTGACCGCCCGGGTGATCTGGTCGAAGGTCTTCTCGAGGTTCGCGGGAATGGTGAAGACGTCGCCGGCATCGCACAGGCTCATCTGCTCGCGCAGATCGACGCCGAGCTCGTAGTTGTAGGGCGTGTAGAGCGCCGAGATCCGGCGCATGCCCTGGGGTCCGAACCGCGTGCCCGGCCGGTAAGTGGTGCCGCCGTCGAACGGCACGCCGACGATGGCCGCGTCGTACTTGCCGACTTCGCGGACGTTCTCGACATAGGGCGCCTTGAGGAAGGTGTTGATGCCCGCGAAATGCGGCAGCTCGCCCCGCGCGAAGGTCGGGATGCTGCGGTCGCCGATGCTGTCCGCGCCGGGAAGCCCGTGCTCGAGTCCCCGCTTGAGCTCTTGCTGCCAGCGCGTATCGCCGATCTTCGCCTCGGCCTCCGCCGCCTTCCAGCCGCGCGCCTGCATCTTGTCGAAGTCGGGGTGGTGGAACCGCCGCTCGTTGCGCGCGGGCATACGATGCAAGCGCCGTCTCGACTGAAGGAACATGACCGTGTCTCCTGTTGAATGCCTACCTGAAGATCCCCTTGGGGATCATGGCGTGGATGCCTTTGACCTGATCCACCACCTGAGTCACTTCGAAATCGACCGCGATGCTCGCGAGCGCGTAGGCGTCGGCGGGCGCCAAGCCCTTTTCCTCGCCCAGGAACTTGATGGTCTCGCGGATGCAGATCCGCATAGCCTCGTTCAGGTCTTCGTGGAGGCCGAGGCATATCCAATGCGTGCGCGTCTCCGCGCGCGGCCAGGCAAGCGGCCGACCCTTCACGAGATCGAGCGCGAAGGTTCCCGTCATCGAGGTCTCGATCGCGGTCAGATCGACCTCGCCGTCGCCTTGCGCCGCGTGGCCATCGCCGCACATGAAGAGCGCGCCGGGCACATGGACCGGCAGGTAGAGCGTGGTGCCCGCCGTCAGGTCCTTGAGGTCGATATTGCCGCCATAGGCGCCCGGCGGCACGGAGCTGAGCCGGCCGAGGCTGCGCGCCGGCCCCGTTGCCATGATGCCGAAGAACGGCGCCAGCGGCACCTCGATGTTGTCCGAGAATTTCGCCACCTGGCGCTCGAGGTCGAAGGGAATCACGAGGCTGCGGTTGAGGGTAAATTCATCGGGGAGTCCGCCCTTGTTGGTGCGCATGGTGTTGACGCCATAGGGCACGCGCGGCACGGCATCCAGGATCTTCACGACCAGCACGTCGCCGGGCTCGGCGCCTTCCACATGGATCGGCGCCGAGACGATGTGCGGGCCCAATCCGCTGTGCTGCACCTTGGCGTAGATCGCGGCCGCATCGGCGAGGACGCCCGCTCGGGCGACGCCATGCCGCTCGAAGAACGCCTCCGGCGGGCCCTGGTCCGCGAGCAAGCCTTCGTGCGAGACCGTATCGATCGTCACGGTGGCCCCCGGCGGTAGGCGAAGCACGGGCTCGGCAGCGCCCCAGAGGTAGCCCCAATGCACGGTCTCCGGACCCGCGAGGACGCGGAACCGGCCTCGGCCTTCCTCGCGCACCAGCCCCGATTTGAGCGCGCGCCGCTCCAGGGCATCGCCGACGGCAAGGTGCATCGAGCTCGGCGGGACGAGGGCGCGCTCGGCCAGATCGCCTTTCTCCGCGGCATGGCGCAGCCCTCGCGCCAAGAAATCGCGCTGCTCCCGGTCGATGAGCCGCAAGCGAAAGAGCTCGTCCACGAACTGCCGGTAGGTACCCGGTACCGAGCTCAGGGTCTTTGCGTGATCCACGGGATGATCGTTGGCGCGCTCGGCCATGCCTACCCTGCCCTCGCGATGCCCGAGGCGCCGTTCCCGTTTGCGGCGCCTCGACGAGAGGCTAGACTTTGCCCGAACGATTCGTCGCCAGCAAGCTTAGCTCTCCCACGGTGCAGCCCATGCCGCAAAGCCCCCGCATCGCGCTCCTGGGCTTCTCGATCGAGTGCAACAAGTTCGCGCCGGCGGCGACGGAGGCGGATTTCTCCGCGCGCGCCTTCGCGGCGGGAGCCGAGCTCCTCGCGGAGACGCGGACGGCGCATCCCCGCATCTCCCCGGAGATGCCGGCCTTCGTCGCCGCGATGGATGGCACGGGGCCGTGGACGCCGGTGCCGCTGCGCCTGGCACAAGCACAGCCCAACGGTCCGGTGGTGCACGACCTCTTCAAGCACCTGATGGCGGAGTGGCGGCAGGGCCTGGCCGCAGCGAAGCCGCTGGACGGCGTCTATGTCTGCTCCCACGGGGCGGGCCTCACCACCGAGGACGACGATCCCGACGGCGCGCTGCTGGCGCTGGTGCGCGAGATCGTCGGGCCCGAGGTGCCGATCGTCGCCACCCTCGACCTGCACGCCAACGTGTCGGAGCGGATGGTCGACAGCATCGATGTCTTCATCGGTTATCGCACCAACCCGCACCTCGACATGCGCGAGCGCGGCGAGGAAGCGGCGCTCGCCATGCGCGAGCTGCTGCAGGGCCTCAAGCCCCGCCACGCCTTCATTCGCTTGCCGATCGTGCCACCGACCGTGACCCTGCTAACGGCCGCCGGGCCCTATGCCGAGATGATCACCCTGGGCCAGCGCCGGCGCACGCCGGAGATCTTGAACGTCTCGGTCATGGGCGGGTTCGCCTACGGCGACACCGCGAAGAACGGGATCGCGGTGATCGTGACCGCGCGACGAGACGCGCGTGCAGCCCAGACGCTCGCCACCGAAATCGCGGAGCTCGGCTGGGCGAACCGCGACCGGTTCCGCGCGCGGCTCACGCCGCTCGAGGAGGCGGTCGCGCTCGCGGTCGCCGCCGGCAAGGACCCGTCGCGGCCCGCGATCTGTCTCGCGGATGTCGCGGACAATCCTGGCGGCGGCGGACGCGGAAACACGACCTATCTGCTGGAAGCGTTGCTCCAGGCGCATGCCGAGAACGTGCTGCTCGGCATCTTCAACGACTCGGCGCTCGCGGACGAGGCGCACCATCTCGGCCGCGGGGCGAAGTTCCTCGCCCGCATGAATCGCGCGGAGAAGAATCCGTTCTCAAGACCGCTGTCACGCGAGGCGGAGGTGCTGGCGCTCTCCGACGGAGAGTGCGTGGGGCGGCGCGGCATCACGGCGGGACGCCAAGTCTCCCTCGGGAAATCCGCCGCGCTCCAGATGGGCGGCGTCACCGTCATCGTGATCTCGAACCGGCAGCAATGCGCCGACCCGATCTTCTTCGAGATGTTCAGCCTCGATATCGCCAAGGCGCGCACGGTAGTGGTGAAGTCGCGCGGCCATTTCCGCGGCGGCTTCGACGAGTTCTTCAAGAACGAGCAGATCGTCGAGGTCGATTGCCCCGGCCTCACCTCGCCGATCTTGGGCCGCTTCGACTGGACGCGGCTGCCGCGGCCGGTGGTGCCGCTCGACGAGGACGTGAGCTGGACGCCACCGGCGCGCTGAGCGCGAGACCGGCTACTTCTTTCCCTGTTGCTTCATGTAGGCCTCGGCCCGCTTGCGGAGCTCGTCCTCCGGCACGTCCTCCTTGTGGGTGGCGAGATGCCAGATATGGCCGAACGGGTCTTCCAACGTGCCGGAGCGATCGCCGTAGAACTTGTCCTCGATCGGACGCACCATCTTGGCGCCCTCGGTGACCGCGCGATCGCCGATGGCGTCGACATTGTCGACATAGAGGTAGATCGCGGTCGGCGAGCCACCGACGGTTTTCCGGCTGCGCACGCCCATCTCCGGGAACTCGTCGGAGATCATGACCTTGGAATCGCCGATCTGGAGCTCGGCGTGACCGATCTTGTCACCGTGCGCGAAGCGCATCTGCTCCGTGGCGCCGAAGACCCGCTTGTAGTACTCGATCGCGCGCGCGGCGCCGTTGATCGCCAGGCAAGGCGTGATCGCGTGATAGCCGGCCGGAATCGATTTCACTTTTCCCGCCATCGCTCACTCCCTTACAGATTTGAGACACTGCCGCGGACGTGCGGCGTCGCGCATTGATGCATGCGCTCACCGAGCACCGCAAGCCGCGAGCAGTGACAATAATGTGCGCGGAACCGCTGCGCGCCTAGCTAAGCGCCGCGCAGAACTTCGCGGCGATCGCGGGAACCTGATCCTCGGCGAGGCACACCGGCGATAGAATGAGCGTGCCGGCAGCCGCCTCCGAGAGGTTGCAGCGTATGCTCGGGGTGCCGGCCTCGAGCCGCGCGACGAGTCCCATCGCATCGAGGCCATCGTTGCGCGGCCGCAACCGCACCGTCACATAGGGAATACCGGATTGGCGCGCGTCGCCGCCGGTGGCGACATCGAAGCCAGGCACCGCCTTGAGCGCGACGCCAAGCGCCGAGGCGATCGCGTGCCAGCGCGCCTCACGCGCGCCGCTGTCGCTCGTGAACAGGCGCAGCGCCGTCAGCAGGCCCACGATCTCCTCCTTGCCCACCTTGCACGGGCGGCCAATGCCGTGGTGCGGCAGGCCCGGGAGCGCGCGCTTGTCGATGAAGGTCGGCGGCGGATTGAAGTGCTCCATGAAGACGTCGAGGTCGAGGTTCTGCAGCGCGGCGGCGGCGACGAGATCGCGGCGGCCCGCGAGAAACCCCGAGGCCTGTGGCCCGCCGATCGCCTTGCCGCCGCTGAAGGCGACCAGCGCCGCGCCCTCCGCGATGAAACGGCGGAGGTTTTCCTTCGGCGGCAGCTCTGCCGCGGCGTCGACCACGACGGGCACGCCCCTGGCGCCGGCGGCGGTGCGCTCGCTGATGGCGGCGGCGATCTCCCAGGGCTCGACGTCGCGCACGCCGGTGCCGCTGAAGCGGTCGGAGAGCCCGACCTCCACGATGCGCGCGCCCTGCGCCCGCGCGGCCCGGTCATAGAAATTGCGATGGCTGCGCGGCACCACGATCTCGGACTTCATGCCGGCGGTATCGGGGAGCCGGTTCATCTTGTCGGGATCGAGACCGGTCATGCAGGCGGCGAGACCGAGCAGGACACCGGCCGCGGCACCCGAGGTCGCGAGGCCCGCCTCCGCGCCGGTCGCCTCGGCGATGAGCTGGATTGCGCGCGCCTGCAGCTCCACCATGTCGACGCAGTGCTGCGAGGCTTCCACCATCGCCTCGGCCACCTCCGTCGCCATGATGCCGCCCGAGAGCCGCGTGTTGGGCCCGCAGGCATTGATGATCGGCATGACGCCGAGCCGCTCGTAGATGTTCGTCATGCGCTCGCCTTCTCGTGGCGCGTCCTTCGACGCGCGGCCCAACGGGCCGCTTGCTCAGGATGAGGGAGATTGAGTATTTCACCAAGAAAGAACCTCATCCTGAGCAAGCGAGCATTGCGAGCGCGTCGAAGGACGCACGGAGCACTCTACCGAGCGAGGCAACACATGGCAGGCAAACGGTTTGGCGGCTTCGAGCAGGCACATGGCACACGCGCGGCATCGGCGGCGGGGACGCGCGAGGCGGCGGAGACGGCGGTCGCCGTCCTCAAGGTCGGCGGCAACGTGGTCGATGCCGCGATCGCGGGCTCGGCAGTGCTGGCGGTGATGCTGCCGAACGCCAACAGCATCGGCGGCGACCTGCTGGCGCTGGTGAAGCTCGGCGGCAAGCCCGTGCTCGCGGTCAACGCCACCGGTGCCGCGCCCAGGCGCGCGAGCATCGAGGCGTACAAAGCGCTGGGTCACAGTTTCGTGCCGGAATTCGGCGGCCTCGCAGTGCAGGGACCGGGACTGGTGGCGGGCTGGCAGGCGCTCCACGAGCGTTGGGCGACGAGGCCGCTCGCGGAGCTGATGGCGCCCGCGATCGCACTCGCCCGCGACGGATTTCCCGCGGGCTGGCGCGTGGCCGAGGCAGCTGGGAAGCACGTCTCTGACTATACGATCCTCCCCGGTTGGAAGGCGGTGTTCGCTCCCGACGGCGCCGCGATCAAGGAAGGAGAACGCTTCCGGCAGCCGGCGCTCGCCTGCACCCTTGCGACCATCGCGGAGAAGGGTCCGCGCGCCTTCTATGAGGGTCCGATCGCGCGCGACATCGCGAGCACCGTCCAGAAAGCCGGTGGCTTTCTCGCCGAGGACGACCTCGCGGCGATCAAGGCCGAGGTGCTGCCGGCGCTGACGACGCGCTACCGCGGCCTTGAGGTCGCGAGCCAGCCGCCGATCACGCAGGGCGTGGTGCTCCTGCGGGCGCTGGGACTCCTGCAGCAGCTGGCACCCGAGCCCCCGCGGATGAGCCGCGCCACCTTCTCCGTCGCCGCCGCCCGCGCGCTCCGCCGCGCCTTCGACGAGCGTCTCGCGATCCTGCGCGACGGGCCCGAGGCGCGCGCGCAGGCGGAGGCGATCCTCGCGGGGCACGCCGAGGCCCTGGGCTTGCCACGCTTCGAGTTCGCGGCCGCCGCCGACAACACCACGAAGCTCTCGGTGATCGATGGCGACGGCAACGGCGTCGCGATGATCCAGAGCGTCTACGCCGAGCTCGGCTCCGGCGTGGTCGGTGAGGAGACCGGCGTGCTCATGAACAACCGCATGATCGCGTTCTTCCTCGATCCCGCTCGCGCCAATCATCTGGCGCCCGGCCGGCGCACCATGCACACGCTCCACACCTTCATGGCCTCCGACGAGCAGGGACTTAAATGGATCGGCGGCTCGCCCGGCGGCGACAACCAGCCGCAAGTGAACCTGCAGGTGCTGACGCGAATCCTCGATTTCGGCGAGACGCCGGGCGAAGCGGTGGCTGCGCCGCGCTGGTCGCTGGTGCCCGGCACGAAGCCGAAGGATGTCGTCAAGCAAGCCCTCGGCATCGAGTGCGAGAAAGGCGTGCCGGCGGAGGTGCGACAGGCTTTCGCCGCCGCGGGCTTCCCGGTGACGGAGAAGCCGAATCTCCGCGCCGGCAGCAGCAAGATCGTCGGCCGTGGACTGACACCCGGTCCACTCGCGGCTTTCGCGGATTGGCGGCGCGAGGGCGACGTCGCCGCCGATTAACCACTCGCCATCCGCCTCTGGGGCCAGGGATTTTTCATCGCTGGGAATCCGCGGGCGATTCCGCCAGGGGTGTGGCGATATTTTTTGCGCGCATTCCACCGATAGTTGGAAAGGCCGAATACCACTCCTATGTTAGAGCCGCTTCGCCGAGCGTGCGTTCCGACCCGGCAGCCAGGGAGGCTCTTCATATGAATGAATATGGATATTTGATCTTTTCGCTGGTCGCTGCCGTGCTCGCGCTGTCGGCGGTGGCCAAGGGTATCCGCATCGTCCCGCAAGGATTTCAGTGGACGGTCGAGCGCTTCGGGCGCTATCGCACGACGTTGTACCCGGGCTTGAACCTCGTAATCCCTTTCGTCGATACCATCGGTCGGAAAATGAATGTGCAGGAAACGGTGCTGGAGATCCCAAGCCAGACCGTCATTACCAAGGACAACGCCTCGGTCCTCGTCGATGGGATCGTATTCTTTCAGGTGATCGAAGCGAGTAAAGCCGCCTATGAGGTGCAAAATCTTCATCAAGCGCTTCAAAACATCACGATGACGAACATCCGAACCGCGATCGGTTCACTCGATCTCGATGAAACACTGTCGAAACGCGATCATATCAACATGAAACTGTTGGAGGTGCTCGATAGCGCCTCGCAGCCCTGGGGGATCAAGGTCACGCTGGTAGAACTCAAGAACATCGATTTGCCGCAGGAGATGCAGCGCGCGATCGCGGCGCAGGCGGAAGCGGAACGGGAGCGGCGCGCCAAAGTGATCGCGGCCGAAGGCGAGTTCCAGGCGGCGCAACGCCTCGCCGAGGCCGCCGAGATCATGAGCAAGAGTCCGATCACGCTGCAGTTGCGCTATCTGCAGACGCTTGCGGAGATCGCCACCGAGCATAACTCGACCACGGTGTTTCCACTACCCATCGATCTGCTAGAGCCATTCATCCAGATGCGCAAGAATCTCGAA
>Ga0116217_10004950_pt1 | contig 11795 bp, 8 predicted proteins | sample Sb_taG_6_FD_89697 | JGI IMG/M metagenome (GOLD analysis project Ga0116217, IMG submission 89697) | Peat soil microbial communities from Weissenstadt, Germany - Sb_50d_4_PS metaG | ecosystem: Environmental > Terrestrial > Soil > Wetlands > Peat | place: Germany: Weissenstadt | collected 2010-09-21 | reverse complement strand
CGTCTAACCACCCGGTGGTCGGGCGGCTGAAGCGATGATCAGCTCTGCACGCCCTTGACGTACCAGTCCATCACGAGGATTTCCTCGTCCTTCATCCGAACGGTTGGGAGAGCTTCCCGTTCTCCCCGTGCACGCGGTGCTTCGCGTGGAGAGAGCGACGAGCGGGGTGATCAGGCATGTTTTTTGCTTCGAAGATTTGATGGCGCCCGAGCTTTACGCGTCAAATCTGGCAGAGCAAAAGGAGAGAAATGTGGGTTTGATCACTCGCCGCAACTTCGTGCAGACAGCCGCTGCGGCGGGCTTGGCGCTGCCCGCCATGGGGAGGCGCGCTTTCGCCGCCGACACGCTCAAGACCGCATTCATCTATCTCGGGCCGGTCGGCGATTTCGGCTGGACCTGGGCGCACGACAAAGGCCGCAAGGCGATGGTCGCTGCGTTCAACGGCAAGGTGACCGCCGACTACGTCGAGAATGTCAAAGAGGACGCCAGCTCCATTCCGATCCTCAAGGACCTCGCGCAGCAAGGCCATGACATCATCTTCGCGACGTCCTACGGCTACATGGACCAGTGCGTCGAGGTCGCCAAGGATTTCCCGAAGGTGATGTTCGAGCATTGCACCGGCTGCAAGCACGCCGACAACCTCGGCACGTACAACTCTAGATTCCATCAGGGCCGTGCGGTCGAAGGCACGATCGCCGGCCTGATGTCGAAGTCGGGCGTGATCGGCTATCTCGGATCCTACAAGGTGCCGGAAGTCGTGATGGGCGTGAACGCCTTCACGCTCGCCGCGCAGGCGCAGAACCCGAAGATTGCCACCAAGCTGGTCATGATCGATTCGTGGTTCGACCCGGCGAAGGAAGCGGCCGCTGTGCAGACGCTCATCAACCTCGGCTGCTACGTCATCGCCCAGCACACCGACAGTCCCGGCGGCTTGCAGGTGTGCGAGCAGCGCAAGGTCTGGTGTTTTGGCCAGGGCGCGGACATGACCCGCTTCGCGCCGAAGACTCACCTCACCGCGATCGAGGATATCTGGGGCCCCTACTATATCTCGCGCGCCAAGGCGATGCTCGACGGAAGCTGGAAGTCGGATGACGCGTGGTGGGGCATGAAGGAGGGCACGGTCGTCATCTCGCCCTACAGCAAGGCGATGCCGGATAACGTGCGCGCCGCCGCCGACAAAGTCATCGCCGGCTGGAAGGACGGCTCCTACGAGGTCTTCACCGGGCCGATCGCCGATCAGTCGGGCAAGGAGCGCGTCGCCAAGGGCGAGCGCATCAAGGACGGCGACGCCCTGGTGATGGACTGGTACGTCAAGGGCGTGCAGAGCTGACCGCCCCCATCCGGCGCCCATAGCCCGTCGAAAGACGGGCGTCTTTCGACGCCCTATGGCCCGTCGAAAGACGGGCGTCTTTCGACGGGCCATCGCGCCACCTTCTCCCGCAAGCGGGAGAGGGCGCTTCCTTCTCCCTCTGGGAGAAGGTGGCCGGCGAAGCCGGCCGGATGAGGGCGAGCCCCTCAGTGCAGCTCATGCACTCTCGCCTCCGGGCACACGGCTTTGGCGATCTGGGCGAGGTGCTGGTGGTGGGTGAAGTAGATGACCTGACCGACGCGTCCCATCTCGGAGAACAAGCGTAGCGCCTCCTCGGCGCGGAAATGGTCGAACGTCTCCATGATGTCGTCGGCGACGAAGGGCGCTGGCGCGCGCGATTTGGCGAGCTCGTGATAACCGGCGACGCGCAGAGCCAGATAGAGCTGGAATCGCGCGCCCTTCGACAATTGCTCAGCCTCTTTCGAGCCACCGTCGGCGCCGAGCGCGATCAGCGTCTCGGACTGTCCGTTCGGCGCGGTCGTCAGGCCGCGATAGGCGCCGCGGCTGATCAGACTGAACGCCTTTGACGCACGCTCCATCATCGCGCCGCGATGCCGGTCGCGATAGAGGCGCAGCGCCTCATCCGCCGCCGCGACGCCCGCCCGCAATGTGAGACAGCGCCGCGCTACGTGCTTGATTTCCTCGAGGATGGTGCGCCGCTTTTCCTCAATGCGCGCGACCGCGTCATCGCCGCCGACCGCCTCCAGCCGCTTGACCGCCTCGCGAAAGGCCGTGTGCGCTTCGGCGTGCGCCTGATCGTCATGCGGCGCCCGGGTCTTCAGCGCGGCAAGCTCCGCCGTGAGCTGAGCCGCGTCCGCCCCCTCGAGGACGGCTCGCGCGGCTTCGAGCGAAGCGGCGACATTGGCGCCAATCATGGCGCGAATCTCCCGTGTGATCTCCCAGCAGAGTTCGTCCCGGCGCCGGCAGTCTTCGAGCTTGGCCACGACTTCGGCCAGCGTATCGACGGCGAAGAACGCCGTCATGGCTCGACCTTGGCGCACGTTGACGTCGAGCGCCTCGGCGATCGCCGCCGACCGCTCGCGCGCCTTGTCCAAAGCCTTGGCCTCCTCCGCGCGGCGGCGCGCATTCTCCCGCGCCCGCGCGACGCGCCCCTCCACGGCGTCGGCTTGTTGCCGGACGCCAGCCTGCGCGTCAGCAAGATCAAGCGCCATAGCGGCCGCCGCGACTTCGTCGGCGAAGTGACGCTTGTCGCGCTCCATCTTGGCGATGCGGTCGGCGAGGTCCGCGCACTCTTTCAGGGTCGCGCGCAGTTCGTCCAGCGCCTTCAGCGACTGTCTCACCGCGCCGACCGCGGGCTCGTCTTCGACTTCGCCAAGCCATGTCCCGGCGCAGGCCTCGCGCCACGCCCTGCGCCAGTTCGCGTCGGCTTCGGACGCGCTCTTGAGCTTGCCCTCGGCGCGAGCGGCGTCCGCGCGACGCTCCTCCGCCTTCTGGCGCAGAGCCGCGAGCTTTGCCTCTTTGGCGATCGCCGCTTCAGCGGCCTCCATGAGGACCTCGCCCGAACCTTCCGGATCGTGCGCGACGCCCGCCGCCCGCAACGCCTCGCTCAGCGCCCGACGCCCACCGGCGGCCTCGTCCTCGATTCGACAGCGGGCGTCCTTGGTCTCGTATAGCCCCGCGATCAGCTCCAGCGCTTCGTCCCGCTTGACGCGCCAGGCGTCGACAAAACTCAACGGGTCGCGGCCGGCAGGGGGCGCCACGGGCGCCACCGCTGCGATTTCGTGATCGAGCGCCTCGACCACGATCTCCGCCGCGGCCAGATCCGCCTTGGCGCGCGCACAATCAGCTTCGACGCCAGCGAGCGTCATCGCGCGCTCGCGCGCTGCCGCAAGTTCGCGCGCATTCGCAAGGCGCGCTGCGCCCGCCGCGTCGTCGCGCCGCATCGCAGCCTCGAAAGCGTCTGCACTCGCAACGTTGAGTTCCGCCCGATGGGCCGACCACGCAGCCTCGCGCGCGGTTCGGATGTCGGCCGCGAGGTCGTCACTGACAAGATCGGCGGCGCGCGCCGCGACCGCCGCCTCCGCCCTCAACCGTTCAGCTTCGCCGGTCTTTGCCGCTAAGCGATCGGCATGCTGCCCGCGCAGCGCTCTCGTTCGCGACAGGCGCTCGCGCAGCGCCCCAATTTCTGCTTCACCTGGAACCGCGACGAGCGCCAGCGCTTCCGGATCTCCGCGCCAAGGCGCGAGCGCCGCGAGCGCATTCAGGAGTCTCCGGCTCTGCTTGTCCGCGTCAACGCGCAAGGCGCGGATACGGGAAGTCGAATCGTCGCGTCGCGCCGCTTGAAGCCGCGCCTTCAAAACCTCAATCGCCGCGCCCCTGGCGTCGGAGGGCGGCGCTTCCTCGAGGGCCTGGGCCAACCCGGCTTCCGCCTCTTCCAGCGCGGCCCGCGCGGTCTCCAGCCTCGCCTCGACGCCCGAGCGCCTGGCGATCAAATCCTCGAGCGCGCCGACAGTCCCTACCGAAAGCAGCAGTCTCTGCGGCTCAGCTTCACCCTCGCGTCCGAGCCGGCGCAGGATGTCTTCAACCGCGTCGCGCTTCCCGGCGAGCTCGCCCTGCCGCACGGGGATGTCGATGGCGCTGTCGTAGCGGCTGCGCATCTCCCGCCAGCCATCGACCCGAACCGCGACATTGAGCGCCGCCGGATCGTCGCCGATTCGCTCCAATTCCTCCTGCAACGTTTTGATCGCGCTTTCGGCGCCTTCCTTCTGCGTCGCGAGCTTGATCGCTTCAGCCTGCAACCTGGCAACCTCCTCCCGCCAGCCTTCAGGCGGCGCCGGCAAGCTTTCGAGCGACTTAAGACGGCTTTCCGCCTCGCGAAGCGCCGCGAGATGAGGCAGGGCGCCGAGCAGACGCTGGATCTCGTCTTCACGCTGACGCCGCTCGCTCAGAATCTTTGCGGCCGCCTCGTAGACCAGTCTCGCCTCCTCGCGATGGCGGACCAGCTCGGCGTACGCCGAGGCGAGCGTGTCGGCCTCATCGCGCTCATCCTTCAGCGCGTCCAGCGCGTGTTTCAATCTCGCGAGCTCGGTGGTCGATGCGCGCGACCTGTAGAATTCGTCCGCCTTTTTGCGCAGCGCGTCGAGCCGGCCGCTGATCTCAGCAAGGCCAGCGCTGGCCGAGAACAACAACTGCCCGAGATCGCCGCGGCTCGCCAGGATCGCCTCGCCGCCGTTTTCCAGGCTCTCGTCGTCGAGCGAGAACATCATGTGGAAAGCTTCGCGGTCGACCCCTGCGAGTTCCGCCTTCAGCAGGTTTTCGTCGAATGGCCGGTCGTCCGCGTCGACGAGGCTGTTCTTATCGCGCTTGAGGCGCGCGACTTCATAAGCCCGGCCGCCGAGTTCGAGCCGCGCGCCGATCCGCATCGTGTTGTAGGCGTGCCAGTTGGGAACGCTGGCGCGTCCCTTCGCGACGCCGTAAGTCGACTGCTTCTCGATGCCGAACAGGAGATCGAGAATCGCCGCGGCGGCGGTCGACTTGCCCGTCTCGTTGAGGCCGTAGACGACGTGGAAGTCCGAACCGCCGGCCGGGGCCGCGCCGAACTCGAGCGAATAGTCGCTGAATCTACCGTAACGACTGAGATCAAGCCGCCCAATCCTCACGCGGCGAGGTCCCGATCGGCCGCGCGCAGGTGTGCGAGCACATCCTCGGCGCCCTCGCGAGCGATGCGGCGAAGGATGTTTGCAAACTCTTCCGCGTCCCGGCCGAGCAGGTCGTCGCGCGAAGCCGCCGGCAACTGGCTCCGCATTTCCGCGGCGAGATCGCGCAACGCGTCCTGAAACGCCATCGACTGCGCAACCTCCGTCTCCATCAGCCCGCGCAGCTCGGCGATCGGATCGCTCGACGGGGCGTTGTCGTTCACGCGGGGCGCGGCGCAGTTGAGTTCGATCTTGTCGATCCAGGTCCTGCCGAGCTCGGCCGCGATCAGGCGCGCGTCCTCCTCGAGCTTGTCGGCGTCTGAGCGCAGACGCCAGGCGAGCGGCGTTGCGCCAGTGAGCTTAAGCCGTGCGACCAGATGTTCGCTCGGCGCGGCGGCGCGCGCGGCGGCAAGCCCCTTTTCGATCCGCGCGAGCCCCTCTCGCCAATCCTCGACGCCGCCGAGATCGACGCCAAGGCGCTGGAACTCCGCGACGCTCGTTAGGCGCTCCTCGACTCTGATCTTGCGGTCGTCGCTGATTGTCACAAGGGTGGCCGACTTTGGCCCCGCCTCGTTGATATCGCGTCCTTGCGGATTTCCCGGCATCACTATCGTCGCCCTGCCCACATCGACGAAGCGCTGATGAATGTGGCCGAGCGCCCAATGGTCGAAGTCAGTCCCGTGCAGCTCGGCGGGCGCGCACGGCGCATAAAGGTCATGAGCCGGCGAGCCGCCGAGGCTCGTGTGCAGCATGCCGATGTTGACCCTTCCCGGAATTGGAGCGCGGAATTTAGGCAGCAGACTCTCGGGGGCGTGCTTGTGCGCGAAGCTGACGCCATGCACCGCCACCTCGAGCGCCCCGCACGTCAGCGCCACGGCTTCCGCGCGGCCAGCGAAGACCCTGACCGACTCGGGCAAGGTCAGCTCCCTGGTGATGCGCGACTCGGCGTCGTGATTGCCGCGAATGACGAACGTCGCAATGCCCGCCACGTGCAGCCGTCGCAGCTGGTCGGCGAGAAAACGCGCCGTCTTCATCGACGTTTGTTCGCCGTCATAAAGGTCGCCCGCGATGAGGAGCGCGTCGACCTGTTCCGAAAGACACAGATCAATCACCGCGACAAAGGCTTTGCGCGTCGCCCCGCCGATCAATTCGGCGAGCATCGGGTCGCGCAGCGCCAGCGTGCTGAGCGGCGAATCGAGGTGAACGTCGGCCGTGTGAACGAAACGGAACGCCATTGCGGGAGCTCATCGATGATGCGAATCAAGGTTTGTTTCATCGAAAACCGCCTTAGCCTCCAACGCCGCAGCTGTCACGCGAGCCAGGCACGGGCGCAGTGGATAATCCTATCGCTTACCAACAAAAACGCCGGGGCTTGCTTGTTTGAGCCTCGGCGGCGGAAATGAGATCTTGGATTGCGCCTTCGCTTCCGGCGCCGGCTGCTGCAGCCAAGGCCGAATTTGTCGCAGGCGCCAACTCCGAGCCGCCGACGGCGGCCGCCAGCGCGGCCTGCGTAAGGATCGCGTCCTTGGCCGGCCCGTCGTTCCACGACGCAAGCGGAGCGGCGGTCTGGGCAAGCGCCGCCCCGGCGTCGAGAAGTCCGCGCAGGGCCGGCAAGGCCGCGAGCCCGCCGAGCACGAGGCGGCGGCTCAGGCCATCGGAACCAGAGGCAGACACGGAAACTCTCCTTTTCTGTCAATCTCCCGCCATGCCGCCGACGGCGATACCGGTGATCTTGCCGGCAGCGTCGAAGCCGAACAGGAGGCTCGTCGCGTCGCCGCGCGGGAAGACGAACTTGATCATGGTGAAAGTCTGATCGCCTTCTTTCTTGGATTGCACGATTTCGGCGCGCAGCGGCGCCGCGCCGTACGCATTGAGGTCGTGCGCCATCCTGGCGACCGCCTGGTCGGTCACCTGGGCGACGAAGCCGGGAGCGTATTGCGAGCGGTCGGTCCGGCCGGCCATCACCTCGGTGATCCAATGCATCGCCCACGTCGTCAGGGCGGCTCCTGTAGGCGCCCCGGCGGTCGGCGTGTCGTCAGCGCGGGCCGTCGCGACGGGACACAGAGCGAGCAGGACGATCAGCAGAGAGACGGCGACGCGGCGCAGTTTTACGACGGCGCGCGGAAATGGTCTCTCGGAAATTTTCGTCACGCTTGCGTCTCGTCGAAGAAAGGGGCGGCCGAGGCCGCCCCTTCTGGTCCTTGGCTCAAGCGGAGATCAGCCGCCACCGCCCTCGACAGGCGCCAACTTCCCGCTGTCGATCTGCTCCTTCAGGAGCGGGACCGGATTGTCGGGGTTCTGGAGGTTCGGCACCAGGTCGTTGGACGCGCCGCCGACAAAGCGTCGGATGTCTGGGAACTTCATGATCGACTTGTCGAAGTCGATCATCACCTTCGAAATCAGCGCGAGCACCCAGCCGTTGTCCTGGCCCGAGTATTTCCCGGGCGAGGACGAGAGCACTCGCGTTGGGGCGGCGCCGTTGAAAGTCATGTCGTATTTCTCGAAAGGGTCCATTGTCAGATTATAAGTGGCGCCGATCGCACCCAGATTCGCCTCGGAGCCAAGCCAGGAGTCCTTGGCCGTGTAGAGATATTTCCACGCGATATGGACCCACGGCTCGCTGGGATCGCCGCCGATATCGGCCCGCGCGCCCTGAAATACCTCCCCATCTATATAGATCCAGAAGTTGCGCGCCGAATGCTCCGCTTTGCCGAGGATGTAGGCGCTGTTGTCGATGCTGTCGAAATAGATCGGCTTTCCGTCGTTGCCGACCCATTCATGCGGGGGAGGCGTCAGGCCGACCATGGCCGCGAGCGTCGCCCAGGCGTCGATATGCGACATCATCTCGTCGTATTTCGCGCGCGCGGGGATGTGGCCCGGCCACCACATGATGCCGGGGACGCGCCAGCCGCCTTCGAACGGCGAGCCCTTCTCGCCGCGGAAGGGCGTCGTGCCGGCGTCCGGATAGGCGTCGAGCCAGGCGCCGTTGTCGGCGGTGACGATGACGATGGTGTTCGGCGCGTCCTTGCGGATCTCGTCCATCACCTTGCCGATGTCGGCGTCGAGCTCCATCAACGAGTCCGAATAGTCGCCGAGATGCGACTTACCGGCGAAGTCCGGCGCCGCATTAGTCGGGTTGTGCATCTTGAGGTAGTTCACGTCCATGAAGAACGGCTTGTCGTCATTGGCGTGCTGCTTGATGTAGGCGACCGCGTTGGCGGCCTGGTCTTCATCGAAGGTGGCGAATCGGTCGTATGTGATTTTGCCAAGGTTTTTGGCCGGCTGACCGGCCACGCCTTCCCATTCGGCCAGGTTCACATTTTCGCTGAAGTATTTTTGGAATTCGGGATTGTAGGACGGAAACCAGGGATGGAACCACTTGTTTGTGTAGTCATAGGTATAGGCGCCGGCGTAGTAGGCGGCGAAGTTCTTCATCTCGTCGAAGCCGTGCTCGATCGGATAGGATTCGGGCTTGTCGCCGAGATGCCACTTGCCGGAGAAGTAGGTCGAATAGCCGTTCTTCTGGAAGAACTCCGCGATGGTCGGTGTCTCCTTGCGGAGAAAGTTCGGGTCAGCCGGCGCGACGACGATCGACAGCGCCGAGCGGATCGGAATGCGCCCGGTGATGAACGAGGCGCGGCCAGCGGTGCAGCTCGCCTGCCCGTACCAGTTGGTGAACGTCGCGCCTTCCTCGGCGATCCGATCGACATTCGGCGTCGGATGGCCGAGAGCCTTGCCGCCATTGGAATAAGCGCCGAAATCGTTCCAGCCGGTGTCGTCCGTCATCAGCATGACGATGTTGGGTCGTTTCTGCGCCTGCGCCATCGCGCTCGAGGCCGGCAGCGCCGACGCCGTCGCCAGCGCGGCGAGCGCCGCGCCGGCCGTTAGGGTTGTTCGCCACAAACTCATTGAAATCTCCAGTATGGTTTGCTGCTCGGTGTTGAGGATGCCCTCAACCCTTCCCGACGCGCCGCCATTGGCGTCAGCCGGCTCGCTGCGCGCCACATGCATCCTTACCACGCGCGCATTCCTCTGCGACATGACGCAGAGGCGTGCGGGAGGACAATGTCGCCGGATACAGCGGCCGGCTATGCAGAATCCGCCAAGTACGAAAATTGATTTGGATGAACTTAGCGAGGCGAGCGGCGCGGCGTCGCCAATGGCGCCGCGCCATAGACGAGCGTCCTCTCGCGCTTCGCTATGCGAATGCCGGCAGCGGGCGAGAATTTTGCGACGCGGGCGCATCCTCGGCCGGGCGGCGAAGCGTCGCTAATGGCGTCTCTCCGAACAGGCCCCGGTAAGCGACGGAAAAGCGGCCGAGTTCGCAGAAGCCATGCGCCATCGCGATCGACGTCACCGTGGCGTCTCCCTCGTTCGCCAGCAGCGCGCGGCGCGCCAGATGCATGCGCCGTAGCCACAGATAGCGCACCGGACCCATGCCGAGATGCTCATTACAGCATATTCGAATTGTGTGTTCGGACGCGTTCGTGGCTGCGCAAATCTCGGAGAGATAGAGCGCGTGGTTGAAATTCGTCGCGAGAAATTCCTCCAGTCTCGACAATATCAGCAAGTGGTTGTGACCCTTGCGGCCCATTTCAAGGCGTTCGCCGTCGGTCATGCACGTAATCATCGTGTGCGTAAGCGCTTCCTCGAGCGCCCGGACCGCCTCGGGATGCGAGAAGACTTCGGGCGTAGTCAATGCAAGGCGGCCGGCAGCCGAGTGGAGCTGCCGCAAGCGCGCGAGATGGCGAGGGTCGGGTCGTATGCAATAGGTGTCGGCGGGAGCAAAAATGTCGCGGCCGGTGAAAGCTCGCGCACTCGCCGCCAAGTCGGCGGGTGAAAGGGACATCGACCCAAAACGACATCCGGCCGAACTTCGGTGGTGAATCGATACCCCTGAGCCATAGATGACGATGTCGTTTTGCGACACGTCGATGCCTTCATGGTGTATTGCGGGTTGGTTTGGCTCAGTGAGAAAGACGATCGGAGCCCGGCGTGGATCCATCGCGGTATATTTGACTACGGGCAAGCTTTCGGTGAAACGCTGCATCCATAGACGCCGGAAGTTGATGCGCGTGAGTTCTGCGCGGAAATTCCCCCGAGCTGTGGGCACGGCTTTGACGTCTGCGGCGCGGATTGCCGCTTCGTACTGATAGGGGTCGGTGAAAATCGAAACTTTCGACAGCATTTGGCAGCGGTCTCTGCAAGCACGTTATCAATTGAGACGATGCAATCAAATGACGCAATGCAACAATTCGTCGCGGACCTCTCAATTCCATTTGTGGCAACCGTACGACACCCAAAAATTAAGATGCATTGGTCCGCCTTCTGCCCCCTCAGGAGGCCCTTGTCTTCGCGCAGTTTCTGTCTGTCATTTCACTCAAAAAAACATCGCGAAACAATTCCTTTCGTAAAACCAGAAAGTGTGGTAGGGTGCCAATCACGATGAGGAATTCAATTGTGACGAGACCCGTTGCCCGCGCCAACGCCAATAGCCAGATGCGTACTGTATTTAACGATCGCAGGATTCTTCTCACGGCCGTCAAAGGGGGCCGGATATATTATCGGGCCTGGGGGTCAGCGCAACCCCTTGATAAGGCTCGATTCGGCAAAGGGAATCCAAGCAAATCCAAAGGCTTTTTTGTGGCGTACCCCGCAAAAGCTCGCTACGGTGCTCGCGAATCGGGGGAGGGGCAAGAAAAATGAACATCGTACTGATCTCCATCGTCATCTTCGTTTTGACGCTCGCCGCCAGCTACGCCGGACTGGAAACGCAAAAGCGGCTGGCGGATGAGCACAGGACCGGCGAGTCAAAGGGCGTGGTCGGTCAGGTGGCGGGGCTGCTGACCCTGCTGCTGGCGCTGGTTCTGGGGACGCTCATCGGCGTCAGTTTCGCCTACTTCTCGACCCAGAAGACCGAATTGGAGGGGTTTTCCGCCCAGGTTCTGCGGCTCGATCAGGCGCTGGCGCAATACGGTCCGGAGACCAAGCCTTTGCGGGACAAGATCAAGGCGGGAATCGTCAAAGGATACGAGACGTTTTGGGGCGGCGGAGAGGTTGACCCTGATGCGCTGACTGTAGCGGTCCCGTTGGCCAACGCGCAGGCCGTCAGTGACTTTCTCGCGACGCTTCAACCCAAGACGGACCAGCAGAAGCAGGCTTTGGCGACGGCGAACCAGTACAACGGCATGGTCGAGCAGTCGCGGATCTTGATGTCGTTGCAGGTGGCGAGCGGGCCAGTGTCCTGGATCCTCATCGTGATCCTGGTGTTCTGGACGGTCGCGCTGTTCTTCGGCATCGGGCTCTACGCTACGCCCAATGCACTGGTCATTTCAGCGCTGGCGTTCGGGGCGGTGTCGATCGCATTCGCGATCTTCCTCATCCTCGAACTCGGCTTGCCCTATAGCGGCTTGCTCAAAGTTTCACCCGCCGCGCTCGAGCAGACGATCGCGTACATCGACAAGTAGTCGCCTTCGCGGAAACCCGCCTCGCCCGCCTTGCGCCTGGGGCCCGCGCAAGGTAACGTCGATCTAAATTACAAAGGCCTTGCATGATAAGTCACGTATGACACCTATGAAATGTAACATGTGCGCGTTCAATCGAGCGAGGGCTTCCATGACGGCTTGTGAAGCGGGCGACGCAATAGGAGAAAACGAATCGCGGTAGGGACGCTCATTGCTGAGCGCCCCCCGCACAGAACCGTACGGGCGGGATTCCCGCATACGGCTCCCACCTCGGGTGATTGACGGCGAAGCGTTGCGGCTTGCCGT
>Ga0116217_10004948_pt1 | contig 11796 bp, 9 predicted proteins | sample Sb_taG_6_FD_89697 | JGI IMG/M metagenome (GOLD analysis project Ga0116217, IMG submission 89697) | Peat soil microbial communities from Weissenstadt, Germany - Sb_50d_4_PS metaG | ecosystem: Environmental > Terrestrial > Soil > Wetlands > Peat | place: Germany: Weissenstadt | collected 2010-09-21 | reverse complement strand
GGGACGACCACGAGCCTTTGATCGATCGCGCCCCATTGCGTCCTCTGAGAACGGGTGCGCTCAGATCAGCAGCCGGCAGTTCCGTCGGCCACGTCATCGGTGGTCAATCGGTGGATCGAGGCTAAGCGTGACGACCCACTGCCGTGCCCGCGTCGCGTGGCCCTCGCGCCTTGCGACGCTGGGTCCTCGCCGTGGCCACAACCAGGTCCACGGGTCCATCGTCGGATCGCCAACCGGTCGCCCGTCGTCCCCACCGAGGCAAACTGTGCCGGTGAACGGGTCGGCCGACTTCCACGTGCGCCGTGTTGGCTTCCGTGCCGGGACGGATGAGGATCTGACAGCTCTACACACGGTCGAGGCGCCGATCATGACCGAACGCCGATCGAATCGGACGCCGCAGCCAATTGGCTCCTATATCGCGTTCGCTCGGAACCTGCCCTCGCAGTTCGACGACCATGCATGGCTTGTCGAAACGTCTGACGACACACCGGTCGCCTCTGGGTTTTGCTGGTCGAATGCTGCGGGCGACCCGCTGGTCATGGAGTGCGACCTGCTGGTGCGGCGGGATAAGCGGCGGCAGGGCATAGGGTCCCGGCTCCTTGCGATCATCTGTGACCAGGCCCAGAGCGACCGGCGATCCCTACTGACGTGGTCGACCTTCGACGCAGTACCAGCCGGTGAGACCTTCTCCCGAAGGCTCGGTGCTCGCGCCGCAAGGGTGAACCGCACCAGTGAGTTGGTGCTTGCAGACGTCGATTGGACGATGATCGAGAACTGGAGCCGAGCTGAGCGAGCACGAGATCTCGGCTACCGGCTGGAGATGGTTGACGGGGCATTTCCCGAGCATCTCCTCGCCGATGCCTCGACCTTTCACCACATCATGCAGACCGCTCCACGCGAAGCCCTCGACGTCGGTGACGTCATCGTCGACCCCGGGTTCGTCGCCGAACTGGATCGGGCGCTCGTCGCTGCGGGGCGAATCCGATGGACGGTGTTCGTCCGAGACCCAGCCGGGGCGTGCGTCGGAGGCACGGAAGTCACCTTTGAGCCGTGGGATCCAGGCACCGTCCGTCAACAGAACACGGGTATCGACCCCGACCATCGCGGCCGCGGGCTCGCCAAGTGGGCGAAGGCGGTGATGCTCAAACGGATCCGTGACCAATGGCCGAGCGCGCAACGAGTCCAGACGGGCAACGCGTTCTCCAATGCTCCGATGCTTGCGATCAACGATGCCCTCGGGTTCAAGGTCATCAGCACGCGTACCGAGTGGCAGGCCGACGTTCACGAGCTTCTCCGCGTGCTCCAGTAACCGGGGCACACCCTCGCCAACTGGAGCACGGCACTGGATGCCGCGCAGGATCTCGAACTCAAAAAAGACAATGTGATTGAGTGGCTGCAATCGCTAGGGGCTCGCTCGGCCCAGACGCCGGAATGAGGATCGCCCACAGCACTGACGTCGCGAGGGTGCCAGTCAACGAAGTTGACTGGCGGGCGAGCCCCCTGTGGTTTCCCATCCGCGGCACTTCTCGCGGTGGCTGCCTATGGCCTCAGATGCGGCGAGCCGACCGCACCGCTGACGATGTATCCGCTGGTCGAGCTCACAAGTGGCCGTTGTGGCGTATGTCGGTAGCTTTGTCCGAGTGACACCGCTCGCGGTCGGTGACCATCCAGGGACGAGTCTCGAGGCCCAGACGCCCAAACGGTTCCTCACCGGGGTGGTGCTCGTTGCCGCTCTGGGCGCCTTCTTGACGACAGTGACGGTGACCTCGGGTGCTGCCGCGACTGTGCCGGTCACGCGTATCTACGGAACCGATGCGATCGGAACCTCGATCGCTGTCTCTCAGGCTGAGTTCCCGAACGCAGGTTCCGCCAACGCAGTGGTGCTGGCTCGTTCCGACTTCTTTGCCGATGCGCTGGCCGGCGGACCGCTTGCCGCTCAGATGGGAGGGCCACTGCTCATCACACCCGGGGCCTCGCTCAGTTCGACCCTCGACCCCCGGGTACTGGCCGAGATCCAACGGGTGCTGCCCACGGGAAAGACCGTGTACATCCTGGGGGGAAACCTTGCCCTCAGCCCGAACATCGACAGCGCGCTTCGAGCGTTGGGTTATGTCACCCAGCGGATCGCCGGGTCCGACGAGTACGCCACGGCGGTCGACATCGCCGGGGCGCTTGGGAACCCCTCGACCATCTTCGAGTCGACCGGGCTCAGCTTCCAAGATGCGCTCTCGGCGGTCCCCGCCGCGATCAAGGAGCATGGGGCCATCCTCCTCACTGACGGCAGCACCCAGGCGCCCGAGACCGCCGCCTACCTGGACCAACACAGCGGGGATGTCCGTTACGCCATCGGTGGGTCCTTTGCTGCCTCTGGCGCCGATCCGACGGCAACAGAGGTGGCGGGCCAGGATCTCTACGGAACTTCCGCTGCGGTGGCGAGCACCTTCTTCCCCAACGCCACCGGGTTCGGTGCCGCCACCGGTGCCAACTACCCCGATGCCCTCTCGGGCGCGGTTTTCCTGGGTCAGCCGGGGAAGGAAGGTCCGATGCTTTTGGTCCAGCCTTCCGGATCGCTTCCGCCGACGGTTGTCACCTACCTGACCGGCGTCCTCTCTACGCTGACTCAGGGATATCTCTTCGGTGTACCGCTGGCCGTCGGAAGCGACGTGATGACAGAACTCGAGAATCCCCAGACTTCGACCACGACATCTGGGGGGAACTGCATGAATCCGACCTTCTCCACCAGCGCTGCAGAAGGAATAGACAACATCGACCCGGGGCCACCCAGTCCGGAGTATTGGTGGGTCAACAACGACGCCTGGAATGGGTCCCACGGTCCTCAGACGATCTACGTGTGTAACCAGTCCAGTTGGTACGCCGTATCGAACCAACCCAACGACGGCGGTGCGGTACAGACCTACCCTGACACCGAATACGACGTGGGAGGTCGCAACAGCCCGTCAACCACGCCTATTTCAGCCTGGAATGCCATTACCTCTACGTTTTCGGAAAACTTCCCTTCGGCTGGTGGCTGGGATGCCGGTTACGACCTCTGGTTGAACAACTGGTCCACCGAAATCATGATTTGGAACCAGTGGGCTGGGTCGCAGTCGTACTGGCCTGGCCGGGCCACGATCTCTCTCACACTGGACGGGGTCGGCTACAAGTTTTTCAAGAACGGTGGGGAACTGATGTTCTTCCGAGACACCCAGACCAGCTCAGGATCTGTCGACATCCTGGCCGCTTTTCAGTGGCTGGCATCGCAAGGGTTGGTGAAGTCGTCAGCCGTGCCCACCCAGTTGGAGTATGGGGTCGAGGTTTGTTACACCAGTGGCTCTGAGACGTTCCCGATGACGGGACTGACCTTCAGCTTGAGTTAACGCGAGTCTGTCCACGTTTCCGCGGCGACCCGCCCCCCTCGCTGGCTGGCCCCCGGCGTCCCTGCCCGGGCCCCCACCTTTGGCGTCCGTCGTGCCCTTGGCACCCTCTCGTCTGTGCAGATCGAGCTGCTCAACCAGCGAAGGTTGACGACCGTCGCCGATGCCGCGGGCCTCCCCGACCGGTCGGGCGCACCTGGCCCCGCGGGCAGGTTCATGATGGTCCAGTGGGAAGTGTCGAATGCTCGACCGTTTGGACGATCTGCTCGTGCCCGGTATCGACGCAGAGCAGATTTCGCAAGGGTTTTGGCACGCTTGCGGTGCCGGGCAGCGTCGAGCCGCCGAGCGCTTGCTGCGCGCTGGTGCTGATCTCGACCGGGAACCGGACTACGCAGACGGCACGGCATTGGATGCCGCGCAGGGTCTCGGGACTCGACAGAACAATGTGATCGAGTGGCTGCAATCCCTGGGCGCTCACTCGGCCCAGACGTCGGAGCAAGGCCGCCCCAGGCACTTCCGTCCTAGCAGCCCCGGTCAACGAAAGTGACTGGCTGGCCGGCCCGTGTGTGGACCGATCCCGAAAAGGTGGTCGATCTCGTCTTGGCCACCCGGATGAAGCGCTGTGACGGTGGACGGTGGGACCACTTGCGTCAGTAGGAGCGCTCTGTCCCCCGCTTCCCGATCCCGCCGGTCATCACTCGCAAGGCGCCAGGATTCAGTTGGAGCATCCCGGGACCCCTCCTTCTGGGAAGCAGTTCTCGGGGAAGTTTGCGATGACCATGCCGGGATTGAGGATCACGGGGCTCCCCGGAGTGCTGTAAATGCCACCGCCCGAAGCGCTGACGTTGTCTTCGACAAAGGTGGTGTTCAGCACGAGCGGGCCACCGGGAGCGGTGGAGGGGCCACCGTTCGGGTTGACACCAACCTCGAAGATTCCGCCTCCGAGCCCAGAGGTCGAGTTTCTGTCGACGTTGCTCAGATCGATCGTCAGGACGCCACTGTTGGGGAAGCCGGCACTGAGATTGGCGATACCCCCGCCATCGCCGGGCTCGCCCAGACCAGCGTTTGCCGTGTTGAAGTTGATGTTGCTGTAGCCGACGGTCATGGTGCCGTGATTGAGGATGCCGCCACCAGGAGCGCTGGGCGCGTAGTTGAAGTCCACTTCGCTGACGATGATGGTGGCGGCTCCGCCGTTGGCGATGCCGCCGGCTCCGCCGTTGGGTCCGCCCAAAGACGAATTCCAGTCGACGACGGTGAAGTAGAGGTTGAGGTTGCTGCTACCAGCCCCACTGCCATTGCCTGGCCCGCTGGCGATCCCTCCGCCGCCGCCGTTCGACGTGTTGTACGTCACCTGGCTGAAGTTGAGAGTGAGTGTCCCGGCGTGGTTGAGGATCCCCCCGCCTCCGCCACCCACAGCGGTGTTGTAGGTCACCTGGCTGTCGTTGAGGGTGAGCGTTCCGATCGGACCCAGATCATTGGGGTTGACCACGCCGCTGGCGATCCCCCCACCGCCCATTTGGCCGATGTTGCCAGTCACGGTGCTGCCATTGAGGGTCAACGCGCCTTCGGCATTCAAAATTCCGCCTCCGAAGACGCTGTTTCCCCCGGTGATCGTCAGACCCTGGAGGGTGAGATTGCCTCCCGGACCATCGACCTCGAAAATGCGGAAGTTCGAGTTGTTCCCGGCGATCGTGGTGCCATCGGAGCCGTTGACGGTGATCGGGCTTGTGACCACAGGCAGGCCGTTTGCGCCCGTGGTCGAGGGATTGCCGCTGCTGGGGGCGTTGAGCACGTAGGCGCATCCCGGGGCGAGATTGATGACACCGCCTCCAGCGGCATTGGCGGTATCGATGGCCGTGATGAGCCCGGTGGCCCCCGAGCAGGGCACGTTCAGGGTTGTCGAGGCTGTGGCCACGGTGGCCGGGCTGATCAGAGGAACGACCAGCGCGGCACCGAGGGCTGCACCGACCCCGAGCTTCCTTGCGATCTTTGGGGTCTTCATCGTCCACCTTCTCTCCCGGCGAGCCTCGACTCGCATCCACCGACAGTACGTCGGTTGGGCTCCGGGGGCCACGGGATCCAAAGCCATTGCCGATTGGATCGAGAACTTCTCCAACCGGTCCGCCGGCACAGCTCGATCGACGACCTGACCCCGAACGAAGTCGAGGGTCGACACTCAACCTAAGTCCAGCCGGCCACGTTTTCCCAACCGTGGTCCACTGAACGGGGTCAAGGGCTCTGAGTGGGGGCGAAGGGACTCGAACCCTTACTGGAGGCGGTTTAAGCGCCCTGCCTCTGCCAATTGGGCTACACCCCCGCGGCGTGCCAGACCAGGTCCCGGAGCGTAACGGCAGCCCGAGGAGCATCCCTAGCCGGGCGGGTGCCCGTCGTTAGTCTGCTCCGATGGCTTCGGCCAAGTGTCGGATACTTTGTCGCGCCCTGCCGCTCGTCCTGGTCGGAGCCGCGACGGCAGCCGTTCTGGGACCCATGTCCGGGGCGCGGGCGGCCACCAGCCAGACCCAGATCGCGACGACTGAAGCGCAGGTGGCCAAGCTGGCGACGACGATCGCCAACGAACAGCAGCAGTCGGCGGCGCTCGACGAGCAGTACCTGGCCGCCCAGGCGCGGGTCCAGCAGTTCCAAGTCGCCGTAGCCACCACCCAGTCCGAGCTGGCAGCGGCCAGGGCCACGGTAAAGACCGACCGGACGCGTCTGGCCAAGGACGCCGTGTTCGCCTACGTCTTCGACGAGCCGGCCAACCGGCTCGACTCCACCTTCCTCAACTCCCCCACCCAGTCGGTCGCCCGCAACCAGTACGAGGACGTCGTGATGGGAAACATCGACTACGCCGTCGGCGAGCTGGCCATCGAACAGGGGCGACTGGCCACCACGAACAATCTCGAGCAGAGCCAGGAGCAGGAGGCGACCGCGGCGCTCAACCAGGTCCACTCGCTCCAGATCGCCAACCAGCAGGCGGCCGCCCAGGCCCAGGCCACGCTCAACCAGGTGAAGGGCGCGCTGGCGGTCGAGGTCGCTCAGTACGCGGAACAGCAGGCCATCGCCGAGGCGGCCTACGCCGCCTCCCACCCGTCGAGCGCGTCGTCCGCTTCGCGCAACGCCACCCTCGACGCGACCGTCGCCGTCACCCTGGTCGGTCCAGGTGCCGCCCAGGCGGTCACGGCGGCGAACAACGCGGCAGCTGCCAGCGGAGCGCCACCCGTCGCGGGCACCGCGGTCGGGTCAGGCGCCGGCGCCGCGGCGGTGGCCGCCGCCGCGGCGCAGCTCGGCGTCCCCTACGTCTGGGGCGGCGAGACGCCTGGTCAGGGTTTCGACTGCTCCGGTCTCACCCAGTGGTCGTGGCGACAGGCCGGCGTGGCGATCCCCCGGGTCGCCGTCGATCAGGCCGCCGCGGTGCCCCACGTGCCGCTGAATGCGCTTGAGCCGGGCGACCTCCTCTTCTATTACAACCTCGACGACGACAACACGATCGACCACGTCGTGATGTACGTCGGCTCGGGCCCCTACGGCAGCCAGACGGTCATCGAGGCCCCGTTCACCGGGTCGACCGTCAAGTACGCGCCGCTGTTCACTGACGGTCTCGTGGCCGCCGGTCGCCCCTGACCTGCTCCGGACCGGCCCGGAAAGCTGGCCGCGGAGTCTCGTTACCATGGAGCGGGTGGCCAAACAGAACTCCCCGGTGAAGGCCGATCCGCGGTCCGGGGAGCATCGCCCGAACGGGAAGCACCCGGGCCCCCAGAAACCGAAGCGCATCGACGGCGCGTCGAAAGCCAAGGATCGGAGCCCCACCGCCGAGAGGCTCTCGGACGTCGACGACTGGGGCCGCTCCGAGCGCATGCGCCGGGTTGTCCGGCAGCTGTACAACCCCATCTACCGATCGTGGTTCCGGGTCGAATGGGAGGGCCTCGAGAAGATCCCCGAGAGCGGGGGCGCGCTCCTGATCGCCAACCATGCCGGCGCGCTCCCACAGGACGCCCCGGTGATCATGCACGGCATCGAGACCGAGCTTGGCCGCCCGGTCTACGGCATGGCCGACTACTTCTTCCGGACGGTCCCGGTGGTCGGCACCCTCTGGTCCCGAGCCGGCGGCGTCGTGGCGAACCCCGACAACGCCTACCGACTGCTCCGGCGGGAGGGCCAGCTCGCCCTGGTCTTCCCCGAGGGCTCGAGAGGCCCCTCCAAGCGCTACACCGAGCGGTACCAACTCCGCCGGTTCGGTCGCGGCGGATTCGTCGAGATCGCGATGCGTGCCGGCGTCCCGATCGTCCCGATCGCGGTGGTCGGCAGCGAGGAGGTCATGCCCACGCTCTTCCGGGTGCCCCCGCTCGGACGGCTGCTCCGGCTCCCCTACTTCCCGGTCACGGCCAACATGCTGGCCCTCGGCCCCCTCGGCCTGTTCGTCCCGCTGCCGGCCAAGTTCCGCCTGCGGGTGATGGACCCGGTGCGCTTCGACGTCCCGCCCGACCGGGTCCGCTACTCGCGTGCCGAGGTCATGGAGGCCGCCGAGCAGATCCGGGCCGACCTGCAGCAGTCGGTCCACGCCCTCGTCTCGGAGCGCCGGAGTGTCTGGTTCGGCTGAGCGGTCCCGCCGCATCCTGGTCACCGGGGCCCACACCTTCTGGGGCGGCCGGGTGGCCCAGGTGCTCGAGGCCGACCCGGACGTCGAGGTGGTGGTCGGGATCGGCACCCGGGACCCGACGGTGCCCCTCGAGCGGACCGACTTCGTGCGGGTCTCGGACCACACCTACTCGACGCTTCACCGGATCGTGGCGGCAACCGACGTCGACACGATCGTGCACACGGGCCTGGTCGTCGACTCGACGCTCGGCCCGGCGTCCCGACTCCACGACGTGAACGTCATCGGGACGATGAACCTGCTGGCCGCGGCGGGCGCGACCGGCCGGGTCCGATCGCTCGTGGTGAAGTCGTCGGGCCTCGTCTACGGGGCCAGCTCGCGCGATCCCTACGCCTTCACCGAGGCCATGACCCGCAGCGCCCCGGCCCGGACGTCGATCGAGCGCTCGCTGCTCGAGGCCGAGTCGCTCGTCCGGGACTTCGCGCACGACCGTCCCAAGGTGGCGGTCACGGTCCTGCGCTTCGCCAATGTGCTGGGCTCCGAGCTCCGGGCCCCCCTGTCGCGCAACCTCGCCCGCCAGCTCTGCCCGGTGATCTTCGGCTACGACCCGCTGCTGCAGTTCGTCGAGCAGACCGACGTGGTCCGCGCCCTCCTGCACGCGGTCCGGCACCGCGCCCCCGGCACGTACAACGTCGGCGCGCCGGGACGCCTGCCGCTCAGCGAGGTCGCCGCCATCTGCGGCGCGCGGCTCGTGCCGCTGCCGCCGTGGAAGCCCGGCCTCTTGGTGGGGCCGTTCGCCCGGCTCCGACTGCTCGACTTCCCGACGGACCTCGAGGCGCTGCTGCGCTATGGCCGCGGCCTGGACACCGCCCGCTTCGACGCCACCGGCTTCACCTACCGCTACAGCAGCCTCGAGGCGACGCACGCCTTCGCGCGAACCCTTCGCCTGCGGCGCCGGGTCGGCGCCCCCGAGGAGCAGTACCGTTACCAGGAGGACGTCGAGCGGTTCCTCCGCCACGCCAACTCGGTCGCGGTGCGCCCGGCGGCGGTGGGTCCGCCCGAGGACCTCGCCTAAGGAGGCTCCTGCGTCCCGGCCGGCGTCACCCATCGCCACCATCCCGACGGGCTCCGACGAGCAGCGAAGGGCGCGACGCGACACGAAGGCCGGTCCGCCTCGGCAACGCGTGGCGACGCGCACGGATGGTGAGGACGGCGTGCCGGCGACCCCGGGAGCGGCGGCGGACCCCGAGCGGCGGCAAGGACCTGAATGCTCAGACTCTTCACTGACCGCCTGGAGTTGACGCCCCTGCCGGCGGAGGCGGCTGCCGCCTTGCCGGAGGATCGGGAGGCGGCGGGTCACGCCCTCGGTGCAGGGCTCTCCGCCGAGTGGCCCGATCCCGGTCTCGTGGGTCTGCTCCGACGTCAGGCCCACGCGTCGGCGGACACGGAGCGTTTCGGTGTCTGGGTGATGATCGAGCGCACCAGTCGAAGCGTGGTCGGCGACATCGGCTTCCATGGGCCGCCCGACGACGCCGGCACGATCGAGGTCGGATACAGCGTCATCCCGAGCCGTCGCCGTCGCGGTTATGCAACCGAGGCGGCCGGCGCCCTCGTTGGATGGGCCCGCAACCAGCCGGAAGTCCATGGCGTCGTCGCCGGTTGCGACCCCAACAACGCGGCCTCCATCTGCACCCTCGAACGGGTCGGCTTCCGCCGGACCGGTGCGGCGAACGGCGAGATCAGGTGGCGCTACGGCGGCCAGCCCGGAGTGTGACCGGGGCAATCCCGGACGACCCGAACAGGGGGAACCTGACCCTGACCTGGGGTCCTCTGCCCTCGCCGGGCCCCCTAACCCGCCGGTGGCGTGGTCAGCCACCCCGAGAGCAGGTCGGCCCGGCGGAGCTGCCACTCCTCTGTGGTCATGGCGTAGCGCACGTGGTCCTCCCACTCGCCGTCGATCTCCAAGAAGCGCTCGGAGATCCCCTCGAGGCGCAGATCGAGCTTCTCGGCCACCCGTCGGCTGGCGGTGTTGCGCGGGATGATCGACACCTCGACTCTGTGCAGCCCGAGCATCTCGAAGGCGAAGCGGAGCGTGACCACCACCGCCTCGGGCACCAGGCTCTGGCCCGCCCAGTCGCGGTCGATCCAGTAACCGATCGAGGCGCTCTGGAACGGCCCGCGCTGGATCGAGGACAGCGTGAGCTCGCCGACCAGGCGGGGCCCGACGAAGATCCCGAAGCCGTAGCCCGAGCCGATCTGGCGTTCCCGCTCCCGCAGCGCGCAGCGGGCCGCGAAGCTGGCCCGGTCCTCGGAGGCCGGCGGGACGCCCGCCGGCCGGGGCTCCCAGGGGATGAGCCAGTCGCGGCAGCGGGCCCGGATCTCGTGCCACGCCTCGTAGTCGGACTCCCGCAGCGTGCGCAGGGTGATCCGGTGCCCGATCAGCTCGAGCGGCGCCGTCTGGGACGACCTCCCGGTCCTCATGGGACCGTCCGCGAGCCGGGGCGATCGCCCATCCGCGCATCGTGACAGGTCCACCAGGCAGGCGCCAACGCCGCTCTTCGTGCCTAGTTCGCGATGCTGGCGGCGATCCCGTCGAGCAGGTCGGCCTCCGAGACGACGCAGTGGTCGAAGGAGAACCGGGCCATGGTCTCTTTCAACACGACCACGCCCCCCACGATGACGTCCTCCCGGCCGGGGGCGATCGCCGGGCGGCGGGCCCGGGCCACCGCCGGCTCGGCGGCCAGCCGGTCGCACCACGAGGCGACGGCGGCGGCGGTGAGCACGCTGTGGTGGATCCGCTCCCGGTCGTAGTGGGTGAGCCCCTGGACGAGCGCGCCGAGGGTGGAGACGGTGCCGGCCAGCCCGACAAGGGTGCGGCCCGCCTCGGCCAGCTCGGGCACGGTGGCTTGCGCCCGGGCGAGCTCGCGGTCCACGAAGGCGGCCGCCTCGGTCAGCTCGGCCTCCTGTGGGGGGTCGTGGTGCAAGAAGCGCTCGGTCAGCCGGACGCAGCCGAGGTCGAGCGAGATCGCGCTCGGCTCGGGGGTGCCGGCCACGAGCTCGGTCGAACCGCCGCCGATGTCGATCACGACGACGGCGTCGGGGGCGACGTCGAGCGCGGCGGTCGCCCCGGCGAACGCCAGCGCCCCCTCGGCCGCGCCGTCCAGGAGCTCGGCGTCCACGCCGACCACGCTCGAGGCGGCGGCCAGGAAGGCGGCGCCGTTCTCGGCGTCGCGCACGGCCGATGTCGCGACGAGCCGGGCGCGCCCGACCCGGCGCTCGTCCATGAGGCCGCGGTACTCGGCGAGGACCGCGAGCGTCCGGGACACCGACTCGGCGTCGAGCGCGCCGGTCGAGTCGACCCCCTTGCCGAGCCTGGTGATCCGCATGAGCCGGACGTCGTCCCCGCCGTCCCCGGTGATCAGCAGCCTGGTGGAGTTGGTCCCGCAGTCGAGCGCGGCCACCGGCTCACGAAGCACCGTTCCCACCGGACTCTCCTACCACCCCGGGCCCGCCCGGAAGCCGCACCGTCTCGGGCAGCTGCTCTGCCACCCAGCGGCCGACCGGGTCGTCGCCGCCGGCCAACCAGAACGCCAGGTGGGCGTGGAGGCACTTGACCCCGCTGCGGGTCCCGCCGACCCCGCCGGCCGGCCGTGGCCCGACGTGGGTGCGTTCGACGGCCGCGTCCCGGGCCGCCGCGTAGCGGGCGTGCGCCTCGGCCAGGGCGGACGCGTCGACCTCGCCCGCCGCCCGGCGGACCCCGCCCGCCGACTCGAGCCGGCTCACCGCGTCGCGCAGGATCCGGTCGAACAGCCAATAGCGGGTCGGCAT
>Ga0116217_10004947_pt1 | contig 11798 bp, 6 predicted proteins | sample Sb_taG_6_FD_89697 | JGI IMG/M metagenome (GOLD analysis project Ga0116217, IMG submission 89697) | Peat soil microbial communities from Weissenstadt, Germany - Sb_50d_4_PS metaG | ecosystem: Environmental > Terrestrial > Soil > Wetlands > Peat | place: Germany: Weissenstadt | collected 2010-09-21 | reverse complement strand
CCCTTCGTCGACCCCCGCCTGCGCGCCGAGCGCGTGACCTTGCGGGGCGAGCTGCCCTCGCCCCTGGATCCGCCCTCCGGCTGCGCCTTCCACACCCGCTGCCCCTACGCCGACGCGCGCTGCCAAGCCGAGCGGCCGGCGCTCCGCTCGCTCGCGGGCGGGCTTGTCGCCTGCCACCACGCGGAGGCCGTCCTTGGAGACGAAGCACCCCGCCAATGAGGGCAATTCCTGGCGCCGCCGGCATCCATGAAGGTTGCCGCACCTCGTTATTCGAAAAAATCATGAAAAGATCACACGGACTCCACTGGACGCTGCGGCTCTCTTCTTCCTATATAAAGGTCTGAGACCAAGTCGGGTCTCGGCCGCAAAAAATTGCCTTGGGTTGGTGCGGCCTCAAGCGGCGTGTAGAAGGCAAAAAGACAGCTCGACGAGGGAAAAGGGCGCGTCACTGCGGGGCGATCCGGCCCGAAGACCGAATTCGCATGACTTTCGGGCGTTCTCAGCCGCCGGTACGCCGGCAGCGCTCGAAGCGTGCAAGGTGCCGGACCAACCGAGGAACCGCTTCGGCCGCTAGCCTTTTGGCGGAATCCTTAACCTCGTCAATATGTTGGGTATTGCCGATCCTGCGCCGCTCAAGCGCGCGGGCCGCAGCGGGTGCGGCGGCAACCCAAGCACAGACGAATTCATTAGACAACAGCATGCGTCGCACAAGCCTCATTATCATCATCATCGCCCTGGCGGCCCTCGGCAATTTCGCCGCTTGGTGGGCCTGCAATCGGCCTGTCGAGCTCCCGTCATGGTGGGGCGTCATTCAGGGCGTCTCCTTCAGCCCCTATCGCGAGACGGAGAACCCGCTCACCGGCAAGTTTCCCACCCGGGCCGAAATCGACAGCGATCTCAAGCTGCTGCAGACCCAAGTCGGGGCCGTGAGGACGTACAGCGCGACCGAGGGGGTCGCGGACGTCCCCGAGCTTGCCAGCGAGTACGGGCTGCATGTCGCCGCCGGCGCCTGGCTCGACAAGCGCGCCGACAACAACCAGCTCGAGCTCGAGAGCCTGGCCGGCATGGTGCGGCTCTATCCCAACATCGACCGGGTGCTGATCGGCAACGAATCGATCCACCGCGGCGATGTGAGCGTTGCCCAGATGATCCAGTATTTGCGCTGGGCACGCAGCCGCATCGAGGTGCCGGTGTCGACGGCCGAGCCTGCCTATGTCTGGCTTGCCCATCCCGAGCTCGGCAAGGAGGCCGACTATATCGCCGCCCACATCCTGCCCTACTGGGAAGGCATCAGGGTGGAATACGCCGTCAAATACCTCGCCTCCGAGTACCTCCGCCTGAAGGCGGCCTTTCCGCACAAGCCCGTGGTGCTGACCGAGGTCGGCTGGCCGAGCAAGGGCCGGCAGATCGGCCTCGCCAAGGCCAGCGTGGCCAACCAGGCGCTCTTCATGCGCGAGTTCCTCAACTTCGCCGATCGGGAGGGCGTGCAGTACTACCTCATGGAGGCCTTCGACCAGCCTTGGAAGGAGGACATCGAGGGTACCGCCGGGGCCTATTGGGGTCTCTATGACGCCGATCGGCAGGCCAAGTTCTCCTTCGTCGGGCCCATCACCGAGAACCCCCATTGGGCCTATCTCGCGGCAGCGGCGAGCCTCCTAGCACTCCCGGCGGTCGTCTTCTTCCTGCTCGGTTGGAGCGAGCTCGCCTTCGCCGGGCGCCTCCTCTTCGCCGCCGTGGCCCAGGGTGCCGGCTCCCTTTTGGTGTGGACCATCCTCTCAGGGGCCGAGCGCTACCTCTCGACCACCGACGTCGTGCTGTGGAGCATCATGGTGCTCGGCCAGCTCGGCCTCCTCGCCCTCCTCGTGACGGAGAGCGGCCAGATGGCGCTCATGCTGTGGACCAAGCGCTGGCGCCGCGAGTTCAGGCCTCTGCCGGCACCTGCCGACGGGCGCTTGCCCAAGGTTTCGCTGCACCTGCCCGTCTACAACGAGCCGCCCCACATGGTGATCGAGACGCTCAACAGCCTGGCCAAGCTCGATTACCCGAACCTCGAGATCCTGGTGATCGACAACAACACCCGGAATCCGGACATTTGGAAGCCGGTCGAGGCCCACTGCGCGAGCTTGGGCGAGCGCGTCAAGTTCATCCACGTCGAAGGGCTCAAGGGCTACAAGGCGGGAGCGCTCAACCTGGCGCTCAGCTCCACTGATCCGGCGGCCGAAATCGTCGGCGTGATCGACAGCGACTACGTGGTGCGCTCGGACTGGCTCAAGGCGACGGTGCCCCATTTCGCCAACGCGAAGGTGGGCGTGGTCCAATGCCCGCAGGACCATCGCGACGGCGGGGAAAGCCTCTTCAAGGAGGCGATCAACTGGGAGTATGCCGGCTTCTTCAACCTCGGCATGGTTCTGCGCAACGAGGCCAACGCGATCATCCAGCACGGCACCATGACGCTCGTCCGCCGCGCGCTCCTCGACAAGCTGGGCGGCTGGGCCGAGTGGTGCATCTGCGAGGACGCGGAGCTCGGCCTGCGCGTCGTCAGCGAGGGCTACGAGGCAATCTACATCAAGGAGTCCTTCGGCCAAGGGCTCACCCCCGACAGCTTCGCCGGCTACCGCTCGCAGCGCTTCCGCTGGGCTTATGGGGCCATGCAGATCCTGAAGCGGCATTTCCGCTGGTTCCTGCCCGGCAACCCTGCGCTGACGCCGGGGCAGAAATTCCATTTCCTCGCCGGCTGGCTGCCTTGGCTCGGCGATGGCCTGCAGCTCCTCTTCACGCTTGCGGCCCTCGGCTGGAGCCTGCTGCTCGCGCTCTGGCCGCGCTGGTTCGAGTTCCCGCTCGGCGTCTTCGTGGTGCCGGCCCTGGTCATGGTCAGCTTCAAGCTCTTGAGCACGCTCTGGCTCTACACGGCAAAGATCGGCTGCGGCCCGCGTCAGCGCCTGGGGGCGGCGATCGCCGGCATGTCGCTCACCCATGCCGTCTCCAAGGCGGTGCTGCTCGGGCTCCTCGGCGACGCACAGCCCTTCCTGCGCACGCCCAAGTGCGAGGACAAATCGGCGGTCGTCCGCGGCATCGTGGTGGCGTGGGAGGAGTTCGTGCTGGTGACCCTCCTCTGGCTCGCCGCCGCCGTCATCCTGATCGGCGACGGCTCGCTGGGGAGCGGCTGGCAGAATGAAGACGCGATCACCTGGGCCGCCATGCTGCTCGCCATGTCGCTTCCTTATGCCACCGGAGTCACGACCTCGCTGGTGAGCGCGATGCCGAACCTGGCTTGGCGCGCGGTACGCAAGCCGGTGTCGGTGTCGATGCCGGAACCCCTGCCGGCGGCGACATCGGTGGCCGCCGTGGCGATGGTGGCTCTCCCCACGCCCGAGGCGAGCCGCTCGCAGGGTATCCAGCTCTCCTGAAGCCATCCGGCAGGCGGCGCGGATTCCTCACGGACTCGTGGTATGCTGCGGTAGTTCCACTGGCTACGGCGGACGACCGGCCGGTGCGCTCGGCCCACCGCTGCTCCGAAGGAACGGCTCGTGCCCCTCGACCGACCCACGCGAAAGCTTGCGGCCGTGCTGGCCGCCGACGTGGCGGGCTACTCCCGGTTGATGGGAGTGGACGAGGAGGGCACCTACGCCCGGCTCAAGGGCCATCTCAGGGAGCTCATCGAACCCAAGATCGGCGAGCATCGCGGGCGCATCGTCAAGACCACGGGCGACGGCCTTCTCGCCGAGTTCGCGAGCATAGTGGATGCGGTCGGCTGCGCGTTCGAGGTACAGCGCGGCATGGCAGAGCGCAATGCCGGCGCCTCCGCCGGAGAGCGCATCGATTTCCGCCTCGGGGTCAACGCCGGCGAGGTGATCGTCGAGGGAGGCGACATCTACGGCGACGGCGTGAATGTGGCGGCGCGGCTCGAGGGGTTGGCCGAGCCCGGCGGCGTCTGCGTCTCCGCGGACGTCTACGAGCAGATCCGCGACAAGCTCGACGTCGCCTTCGAGGACATCGGCGAGCAGACGGCGAAGAACATCGCCCGGCCGGTGCGCGCCTATCGCGCGCGCCTCGACCTGGGCACGGCCGTTCCAAGCGATGCGGAGGCAACGGTCTCCTCCGTGCGCGAGCGCGTGGCTCTCGCCAAGCCCGACAAGCCGTCCTTGGCGGTCCTGCCCTTCGCCAACATGAGCGGCGATCCCGAGCAGGAGTATTTCGCGGACGGCATCACGGAGGACATCATCACCGCGCTCTCGCGGATGCGGTCGTTCTTCGTCATCGCGCGCAACTCGACCTTTACCTACAAGGGACGTGCGCTTGCCGCGAAGCAGATCGGCCGCGAGCTCGGCGTGCGCTACATTCTCGAGGGCAGCGTGCGCAAGGCCGGTGCGCGCCTGCGCATCACGGGTCAGCTCATCGATGCGGAAACCGACGTGCAGGTATGGGCCGACCGCTACGACGGCGTCGTGGAAGATGTCTTCGATCTGCAGGACCGCATCGCCGAGAGCGTCGCCGCCGCGATCGAGCCCCGCCTCCAGCGGGCGGAGATCGAGCGGGCGAGGCGCAAGCACCCCGATAACCTCGGCGCCTACGACCGCTACCTGCGCGCGCTTGCGAACTTTTACCTGGCAGGACGGGACGATCTGGCGAGGACGCTCTCCTATCTCAAGGAGGCCATCCGGCTTTACCCCGACTACGCCCCCGCATATGCGCTGGCCGCCGGTTGCTGCGTTCATCGCGTGAACGAGGGCTGGGCCGAGGACGATGAGCATGACCGCGCGGAGGGAGCGCGGCTCGCGCGAGCGGCGGTCGAGCGCGACCGGGACGACCCGACGGTGCTGTGGATGGCGGGGCACGCGCTTGGCTATCTCGCGCAGGAATGGGAGACGGCGGTAGCACTCCTCGACCGCTCGCTTGCGCTCAATCCCAATTCGGCGTCGGCTCATTCCTTCAGCGGCTGGGGGCGGTGCTACTTCGGAGACTACGAGACCGCGATCCAACATTTCCAAGTCGCGATGCGTCTGAGTCCGGTCGACCGCATGAGCTTCCTCTATCTATCGGGCCTCGCGGCCGCGCTGTGCTTCAGCGGCCGTACCAAGGAGGCGGCCGAGTGGGCCGCGAAGGCGGTGCAGGAAGGGCCCAAGTGGACGACCGGCTACCGCGTGCTTGCCTCGAGCCTCGCCCAGCTCGGACGCGTGGACGAGGCGAAAGCGGTGATGCAGCGCCTCCTGGCGTTGGAGCCCAACTACGTTCTCGCCATGACCGTCCGGGTCTACCGGCCCTCGCCCGCAATCGAGCGTTACCTCGAGGGCTTGCGCATGGCGGGGGCGCCCGGCTAAAAGCTTCGTCGCAAGCGGGAAGCGCCGGAGAATTTTCGTGTTATTGTGCCGCGTCGCCGCGCGCGCCGGCCCGCCGTTTTTAGTGGTCCAGAGGCAATCTCATGCCGCCCAAACGCGTGACCCGCAAGCTTGCCGCGGTGTTGGCCGCCGACGTGGCGGGCTACTCCCGGTTGATGGGAGTGGACGAGGAGGGCACCTACGCCCGGCTCAAGGGCCATCTCAGGGAGCTCATCGAACCCAAGATCGGCGAGCACCGTGGACACATCGTCAAGGCCACGGGCGACGGCCTTCTCGCCGAGTTCGCGAGCGTGGTGGACGCGGTCCGCTGCGCGCTCGCGGTGCAGCGCGGCATGGCGGAGCGCAACGCCGGCGCCTCCGCCGAAGCGCGCATCGAGTTCCGCATCGGCATCAACCTCGGCGACGTGATCTTCGAGGAAGGCGACATCTACGGCGACGGCGTGAACGTGGCCGCACGGCTCGAGGGCCTGGCCGAGCCCGGCGGCATTTGCGTCGCGGCCAACGTCTATGAGCAGGTCCGCGACAAGCTCGACGTCGCCTTCGAGGACATCGGCGAGCAGACGGTGAAGAACATCGCCCGGCCGGTGCGCGCCTACCGCGCGCGGCTCGACTTGGGCGCGACCGTTCCAAGCGATGCGGAGGCACCGGTTTCCTCCGAGCGCGAGCGAGGGGATCTCGTCAAGCCCGACAAGCCGTCCTTGGCCGTCCTGCCCTTCGCCAACATGAGCGGCGATCCCGAGCAGGAGTATTTCGCGGACGGGATCACCGAGGACATCATCACCGCATTGTCGCGCGTTCGGTCGTTCTTCGTCATCGCGCGGAACTCGAGCTTCACCTACAAGGGGCGTGCGCTTGCCGCAAAACAGATCGGCCGCGAGCTTGGCGTGCGCTATATTCTCGAGGGCAGCGTGCGCAAGGCGGGTGCGCGCCTGCGCATCACGGGCCAGCTCATCGATGCGGAAACCGATGCGCACGTTTGGGCCGACCGCTACGACGGTGCGGCGGAAGACGTCTTCGATCTGCAGGACCGCATCACCGAGAGCGTCGCCGCCGCGATCGAGCCCCGCCTTCAACTCGCCGAGATCGAGCGGGCGAGACGCAAGCGGCCGGAGAATCTCAGCGCCTACGACCGCTACCTGCGCGCGCTCTCGCACTTCTACCTCTCGGGGCGGGACGAGCTGGCGACCACCCTGCGTTATCTCGAGGAGACCATCCGGCTCGATCCGGATTACGCCCCGCCCTATGCGCTCGCGGCGGCTTGCTACGTCCACTGGATCGTCGAAGTCTGGACGGACGACCCCGAGCGGGACCGCGCCGAGGGCGTGCGCCTGGCGCGGGCCGCGGTCGAGCGCGACCGGGACGACCCGACCGTGCTGTGGATGGCGGGGCATGCGCTCGGCTACCTCGCGCACGATTGGGACGCCTCGATCGCGCTGCTCGACCGCTCGCTCGCGCTCAACCCGAACTCGGCGTCGGGCTATTGCTTCAGCGCCTGGGGGCGGTGCTACATCGGAGACTACGAGACCGCGATCCGGCATTTCCATATCGCGATGCGCTTGAGCCCGGTCGATCGCACGATATTCCTGTTTTACTCGGGCTTGGCACTCGCCTTGTGCCTGAGCGGACAGCACGAGGAAGCGATCGCCTGGGCCCAGAAGGCGATCCAGGAGGAACCGAGCTGGACGACCAGCTACCGCGTGCTCGCCTCGAGCCTCGCCCAGCTCGGACGTTTGGAGGAGGCGAAGGCGGCGATGCGGCGCCAGCTGGAGCTGCAGCCGAATTACACGATCGCGATCACCGCCCGAGTCTACCGGCCCTCGCCCGCGGTCGAGCGCTACCTCGAAGGCCTGCGCCTGGCGGGCGAGCCAACATGACGGGGACGGCTCCCCGAGCGTCCGGCCGGTCGCGCTTTCCCTTCGCGCTTTTGGACTCGCTGGAAAATAAATGAACCGTTTCGTCCTCGTCATGCCCGCGAAAAGCGGGCATCCAGAGTTACCAAAGCGGCGCCTTGTCTGACCCCCGCGTACGCGAGGGTGGACACCCGCTTTCGCGGGTGTGACGACAGTGCGAAAGAGCGCGCAGCGGCTAATTCGCAACGAGTGCCCTTACTGAAGCAAGCGCGCCGCCTCGGCATAGCGGCGGCGCTTGCCGAGGGGGATCGGGCGTGCCTTGGCCTCCTCCGCGAGGAGGACGCGCGCGAGTGCGGTGCGTCCCGACCTGACCGCCGCATCGAGCAGCATTTGCGTGAAGAGATCGCGCTGGGCGTGGCTGCCGCCGATGCGCCTGATCTCGTGCCGGATCGGCTCCATCAGCGTCACCACGCGCGCGTAGTCGCCCTTGCGGTGGGCGAGCACGGCGCCCGAGAGCGGGATTTCCACCTCGACGAGCGTTGGCGCCGCCGACAGGTGGCCTCCCTCCCCCGCCTCCTTGAGTGCTGCGATATAGCGCTCAGCTGCCTCGTCGCGGCCCGCGGCCGCGAGCGCCATGACGAGGTGCGGCACGGTGAAGAGGTTCTGCACGTCGCCCACCCGCGCCGCCGCCTTTTGGGCGAGCTCGCCCCAGCGCGCCCCCACCTCGACCCCCGCTTGCTCGAGGCGCCACAGCATGGAGGCGGCATTCTGCATGTCGATGTAGAGATCGGGAATGGCCTTGACGATCGGCGAGTCGAGATTGCGGAACTTGCGGTCGTAGAGCTCGAGCACTGCGTCCGTCTCGCCGAGCTCGAGATGGAGGAGTGCCCGGTGCCACCACAGGTGATGGAGCATGTTGTTGCCACCCTCCCAGAAGCGCTCCTCGCCCGCGAGCCATAGGATGCCCTCGCGGTGCCGGCCCTCCATCTCCATGACATGGGCGCGCGCGTGGGTGGCCCAGAGCTCGGCGCGGTCCTCCTCGAGCGCGCGCAGTGCCGCCGTCTCCGCCGCGCGGTAGGCGCCGCACTCCTCCTCGCCGAAGGCGAGCATGGCAAGCATCGAGCCGTAGCCCGGGGTGTCGGGCGCCCAGGCCTTGAGCGGCTCGGCCACTACCTCGCGCATGGCCCTCGCCTCGCCCGACCAGAAGTAATTGAAGTGGGCGAGGCGGGCGGCCAGCAAGTCCTTGGGATGGTCCTCGAGGATCGCCTGCCAGAGCACGAACGCCTCGTCCAAGGCGCCCCGGTGCCAGGCGGCGAGTGCCGTCACGTGAAGGCGCTCGCGCGAGGTCGCCTCCTCCTCCGCGCTCCGGGCCGCGGCGAGGCACTTCTCGACCGCACCCAGGCGGCGCTGATCGAAGGCCGTCATCGCGAGATAGCCCTTGAGACAATGGCCCATGAGGAAGCCTGGATCGGCCGCGAGCATCTTGTCCGCCCAGCCGGCGGTGTCCCACTTGTACTTGACGTAGTGCGTCACCGCCGTATCGAAGTGGCGCGCGGCCTCGGCACTTTCGGTCGTCAGCGCCAGCCCCCTCTCGTCGCTGATCATGTGCCGCTCCTCCCCTCCTCTCCCCAAGGAGCATGGCGCGCGGCCAGGTGCGCCTTGGCGGCCGGCCCAACGAGTGCTATGGCTAGACCACATCTCCGTCCCCGGCAAGGAGTCATCGCTTTGCGTTTCTCACCGTTCGTCGATCGCATCGCCGGCAAGGGCGCTGCCGCCTGGAGCATCCATTTCGACGCCTTGCGGCAGCGCGAGGCCGGCCGCGAGGTCTTCCTGCTCACCATCGGCGAGCCCGACCAGCCGCCGCCGCAGGCGATCATTGCGGCAACCGTCGAGGCGCTTAACCGGCACCACACCGGCTACGCGCCGATTCTCGGCTATCCGGCACTGCGCGCCGCGATTGCCGCGCGCTTCGCTGAACGCACCGGCCGGCCCTGCGCGAGCGAGAATGTCGCGATCGTGCCCGGCACCCAAGGGGGGCTCTTCTCAGCACTCCGCTGCCTGGCTGGGCCGGGCGACGAGGTCATCGTGCCGGAGCCGATGTACGCCACGTACGAGGCCGTCGGGGGTGCGAGCGGGGCTGCCCTCGTCAACATCCCGCTCAGGCCGGAGAGGGGATTTCATCCCGATCTCGCGGCATTGGCACAGGCGATAACGCCGCGCACGCGCGTCATCTGGATCAACAGTCCGCACAATCCGACGGGTGCGGTGCTCGACCGCGCCGAGATCGAGGCGATCGCCGAGCTCTGCCGCCGCCATGATCTCTGGCTCCTCTCGGACGAGGTTTACGAGGATTTGGCCTTCGCCCGGCCGCACGTGAGCCCGTGGTCGCTCCCCGGCATGGCGGAGCGCACGGTGGTGGTCTCGAGCCTCTCCAAATCGCACGCGATCCCCGGCTTTCGCCTGGGCTGGGTCATCGGGCCGGAGCCGCTCTCGCGCCACCTCTTCAACCTTCTCCTCTGCGCGCTTTACGGCGGTCCGCCCTTCATCCAGGACGGCGCGCTCGTGGCCTTGACCCACGAGCTGCCCGAGGTCGCGGCGATGCGCGAGGATTATCGCCGCCGGGGCGTACGGCTCTCCGCCATCCTGGCCGAGGCGCCGAAGTGCCGCGTGACACCTCCCGAAGGTGGGATGTTCGTTCTGCTCGACGTGCGCGCAACCGGCCTCGCATCCGCGGAATTCGTGCGCCTGCTCTTGGAGGAGGAGGGGGTGGCGGTGCTGCCTTGCGACGGCTTCGGGCCGAGCGGGGTGGGCCAGCTCCGCGTCTCCCTCACGCTCGAGGACGCCCGCCTCGAGGAGGCCGGACAGCGCATCGTGCGCTTCGCCGAACGCCTCGCCCGGCCCTCGGCTCGGCGCGCCTAGCTGCGGCGCGGGCCCGCGCAAAGGGAGACGCGCGCATCATGACGACTCGCGAGCAAGCGATCGAGGCTGCCGCGCGCTGGTTCGATGAGGGCCATTTCCTCGCCGAGCTCCGCCGCCGCGTGGCACACCGCACCGAGAGCCAGGAAGAGGGTCGGCTCCCACTGCTCACGGCCTATTTGAGCGAGGAGATCGGCCCGACGCTCGAGCGGCTCGGCTTCCGCTGGAGGCTGATCGACAATCCCGTGAGCGGCTTCGGACCGATCCTCATCGGGGAGCGCCACGAGGACAAGCGCTTGCCGACCGTGCTCAGCTACGGCCACGGCGACGTCATCCGCGGCTACGAGGAGCAATGGCGCCAGGGGCTCTCGCCGTGGGACATCGTGGTCGAGGGCGAGCGCTGGTACGGGCGCGGCACCGCCGACAACAAGGGCCAGCACTCGATCAACCTCGCCGCCCTCGCGCGCGTGCTCGAGGCGCGCGGCCGGCTCGGCTTCAACGTCAAGCTCATCCTCGAGACCGGCGAGGAGACCGGCTCGCCAGGCCTGCGCGCGGTGTGCGAGCGCTACCGCGACGAGCTTAAGGCCGACGTCTTCATCGCCTCGGACGGGCCGCGGCTGCGGGCCGGTCAGCCGACCCTTTTCTTGGGCGCGCGCGGCGCCTTCAACTTCGACCTCACCGTGAGCTTGCGCGAGGGCGGTCACCATTCCGGCAATTGGGGCGGGCTCTTGGCCAACCTGGGCACCATTCTCGCCGCCGCCATTGCCAGCATGGTCGATGGCCGCGGCCGCATCCTGGTCGAGCGCCTGCGCCCCCCACCCATCCCCAACTCGGTCCGGAAGGCGCTCGCGGGAATCGAGCCGGGCGAGCCGGGGGGACCCGAGATCGATCGCGGCTGGGGCGAGCCCAACTTGACGCCGGCCGAGCGCGTCTTCGCCTGGAACAGCCTCGAGGTGCTCGCCTTCCGCACCGGCAATCCGGAGCGCCCGGCGAACGCCATCCCGCCCACGGCGTCCGCCCATATGCAGCTCCGCTTCGTCGTGGGCAGCGACTGGCGCAACTTCGTCCCCATCATCCGAGCACACCTCGACCGCCACGGCTTCGCCATGGTCGCGGCCAAGCCGGCGCGCATGGAGATGATGGCGGCGACCCGGCTCGACCCCGACGACCCGTGGGTAGAATGGGCGGTGAGGTCGATCGAGCGCACCACCGGGCACAGGCCCGTGGTGCTGCCCAACCTCGGCGGCTCGCTGCCCAACGACTGCTTCGCCGAGGTGCTCGGGCTGCCGACCGTGTGGGTGCCGCACTCCTACCCCGCCTGCTCGCAGCACGCGCCCGACGAGCACCTCCTCGCACCCGTCGCGCGCGAGGGCCTGCTCATGATGACGGGGCTATTCTGGGATTTGGGTGAGGGCGGAGGGCCGAAGCGGAGGTAGGGGATGGGGTGCGGGGGCCCTGCGGGGTTTAAGCGAGAGCGGACATTGGGTCCATGTATCGCGTCCCGACATGAAACTCGATCTGGATGGGAAGGACCTAGGGGCATTAAATAGCGCCGCGTTGCGTCTATGAAGTTCGGCCAACTTAAGGATTTCTCCAGCAACTGTTGACCGGGCACCGGTTTCGACGGCCACACGACGGCCGCGCTCTGCAAGGCCAACGGCTCGCAGATTACCGGACGAGTGCTAGCCAGCGCGCT
>Ga0116217_10004940_pt1 | contig 11807 bp, 10 predicted proteins | sample Sb_taG_6_FD_89697 | JGI IMG/M metagenome (GOLD analysis project Ga0116217, IMG submission 89697) | Peat soil microbial communities from Weissenstadt, Germany - Sb_50d_4_PS metaG | ecosystem: Environmental > Terrestrial > Soil > Wetlands > Peat | place: Germany: Weissenstadt | collected 2010-09-21 | reverse complement strand
TCGAACGGGGCCATCCTCCATGACCTTGCCGATGAAAGTGACTCCCTTTTCCTTGAATTTCGCAACAGTCGAGTCCAGGTCATCAACCTCCAGTCCTATCGAAATGCTGCCGCTCGTTCCCGGTTTTGGCCCGTTCTGAGTCGCGGGGTAAAGACCTATCGTCAATCCGCTTGTCTCAAGCTCGGCATAGTCTTTCCCCCAGTGGGATTTCACTCGCATCTCGAGTACATCGGTGTAGAATTTTAGAGCTATCAACATCTGAGACGTAAATCGTGGCGCTAGCTTTCTTGATCATCCCTAGAGCTCCCGCAAAACCTCTTTCACGTTTGCAATGCAGCGATTAACGTCTTCTTCCGTGTGCTGGGTCGAGATGAAGAGATGTTCGTACTGCTGCGGGTGGAAGTAAATTCCCCTCTTCAACAGTTTCTTGTGCATCTTCATGTACTTCTCCGAGTCGGTTGAGAGAAAGTCGCGGTAGTCTTTGATCTTTCGTAGTTTTGTAAAGAGCAGCTGACAGCCGCCGGGCCCCGCGCCCTGAACTATCGCCTGAGTATTCGTGTCATCGATGGCTCCCTCAAGTCCGTCCTGCAGCATGTTTCCGATCTTGTGCAACTTTGCGTACGTTCCGGGTTTGTCAAGCTCGGTCAGAGAAGCGTAAGACGCAGCTACGACGAGCGGATTGGCGTTGTACGTTCCGGCGTGGAAAACCTTACCAGGAACGAGGTTCTCAAATATTTCCTTCTTACCGGCGAGCGCTGAAATTGGGAAACCCGCGCCAAGAGCTTTCGCATAGGTTGCGATGTCCGCCTTGATCTTGAAATATTCCTGCGCACCTCCCCTTGCGAGCCGAAAACCGCTGATGACCTCATCCAGTATGAACACTATGTCGTTCGCGGTGCAAAGCTCTCTCATCGATTCCAGGAACCCCTCATCCGGAAGGATCGTTCCCAGATTCATCAGAATAGGCTCTGTGATGATGGCTGCAATTTCGTTCGCGTGGCGATTCACGACTTTTTTTAGAGCGCCAAAGTCGTTCCATCGAACCAAGATAGTATTCGCGAGAGTTTCCTCAGGGATGCCCCACGATGCTGGAATAGTGTAAAGTGAAGTGGAAGGCCCCATCGGAGGAGTTCCCCCCGTGCCAGCGAGAACATAATCATGGCCGCCATGATAGGCGCCTTCAAACTTTATGATTTTTTTCTTCCCCGTGTAGCCTCTTGCCAGCCTTATCGCGGCCTGCGTCGCCTCGGCCCCGCTGTTGGAGAATCTAACCATGTCAAGCGAAGTCATCTCGCAGACCTTCTCCGCAAGATCCACTTCGAGGTCGTGCAAGACTGCAAACATCGTCCCCTTCTCAAGTTGCTCCGTTACTGCTTTGATCAGGGCGGGGTGAGCGTGTCCGTGAATCAGCGGACCCATCGCGAGAATGAAATCAAGATATTCATTACCGTCGATATCCCAGATCTTCGTTCCCTTTCCTTTCTTGAAGGTTAACGGGTACGGATCAAAGACCGGGTAGCACTGACCGTGAGAACTGGCACCACCGGGCATGACCTTGACAGCTCGGCGGTAAGTTTCGTACGACCGTCTGGTGTCGAGTCCATCAGCATAAACTACATAGTCCTTCCCTGTCGCAGTCATCTTTTGAACGGTCAAATTGAAGATTACAATTCGCGCTAGCTTTTCCTCAAGATTTTAATGTTTAGAATGGCGCATCGCTCAAGGCTTAAATTTTGGAGTTACGCTGCTCGAATTCGTAAAACCGTGAATAAACATCGGGCCATTTCTAGGACTCTCGCAATACTGGTCGTAATCATCATTGTGATTGCCGCTGGAGCCGCGGGCTATTTAGCTCTATCAAACCAGCAAACAAGTACATCGACGTCGACAAGCTCTACTTCGCAGAGCTCAACAGTTTCTCCTTCAACAAGTACTTTCACCGCGACTTCATCTTCCCCTTCGGCTACGACATCATCACTGACGACTCCCCTCACGCAGACGTTGATTACTTCTACTTCATCGTCAACGTCCCCCTCTAGCTCACACGAAATTCCCAGCACATTCACTTACGAAGTTGCCGAGACTCCTGCCTATCTAGATCCCAGCGTGGCATTTTCAGAGTACGACCTAAATATTTTGCAAAACGTTTACGAGAATCTGGTTTTCTTCAACGGAAGCTGTTCGACTTGTGTAATTCCCTGGCTGGCTCAAAGTTATACCGTATCTCCAGATCTTTCCGTGTACAACTTTACTCTGAGAGGCAACATTACCTTCCAGGATGGAACCCCGCTAAACTCGACTGCGGTCTATTTCTCCTTGAACCGAGTGCTCATGGAGGATTCGAGCACCCCGACGAGCCACGCCACTCAGGCATCGTGGCTTTTTCAGCAGGTGCTCAATACGAGCCTGAGCAGCGTCCTCTGTTGTCCCCAATCATATGGTTCGAGCTTTGTGAATGCAGTGCTTGGGGAAAACTTTGTCCAGGTCACAGGCCCGTTGACCTTTTCGCTTCACGCGAGTAATCCCAGCGTGGCTTTTCCCTACATCCTTGCTGGAGTGTGGGGCGGCATACTGTCGCCTGAGTGGACTATGCAGCATGACCTCGCCATCTGGAATGCCTCCGGTTCCGGGTACACACTTCCATTTCCGTCTCTAAGCGGCAATCTTACTCAACAGATAAACCAGTACTTCCAGGATTTGTCCGCCACATGCAATTCTGGCTCGACTCCCTCGGGGTGCGGCGCGACTTATCTTGATACCTCGTTCCAGGGGTCGGCTGCTGGCACGGGTCCGTACATTCTTCAGAGCTTCAGCCAGTCTTCCAACAACGTGATGCTCGAAAGTAATCCTCACTATTGGGGCGGCCCGTACCAGTTTGCTGGCGGCTCGCGAATAACTCCAAAAATCTCCACCGTCGAATTCAAGTACGTTCCCAGCCAGACCACGAGGGAGATAGATCTCAAGAATGCAGCTTCATCCGGAGAAGCGATGGCGATTGACGTGGCCGATTCCAACCTCTACGACGTTGCTGATCGAAACTCCTGGCTGAACTCCAACTCGCTTACTTCCATTATCCCCAGCGTGTCAATCTACGGACCGTACGATTTTTACGGCACCCTGTTTGATCCGTTCGGAACAAATGTAACGAACTCTCAGACCGGCACGTTCTATACTTTCCAACCATTTGCCGACCTGCGATTCAGACTAGCTTTTGCCGACTCGGTAAACATGACCGACATTGGAATCAGCGTGGGGAACAAGCTTGCGCCTGTCGCACTTAACGTCGTACCACCCGGTATTCCACCAGCCGGCGCATTCAATTCTTCAATCACGCCAGCATACAGCTTCAACCCTGACATGGCTGCTCAACTCCTGCTTCAGGCTATGTCCAGTCCTCTAACAAAGTTCACCTTCACAAATGGCTCTGCTGCAGCCGCGGGATTATTCAACAACACCTTCGGATGTACAAGCCTTGGTTCTAATCACCAGTGCTCTAAACCGGTTGCGCAGTCGATCTCGCTTTATTTCCAGACGGGCGATACTGTAGATCAGGCAATATTCCAGCAGATTGCAACTACGATTAACAACATCAGTTCAACGTACAACATGGGATTGACGGTTGAGGTCGTGCCGATTCCTCTTGGCGAGCTGACGACGGAAGCATTCACTACGCCCACGTACTTTTACATGTACTCGCTAGGCTACGAACAAGACTACCCGTGGGTCCTAGACTTCCTGGGCCCTATGTTCGCTCCGGGTCAGTCTTACACAAATCCCGATGGTTGGAATGTTACCCAGATGAGCGTCCTCTTCCAAGAGGCAGTCTCGGCTAATTCTGCGGGCAATACAACTGGACTGATCGAAATTAGCAATCAGATGAATCAACTCGCAAACAGCATGGCGATGTACCTCTGGACGTTCAACACGATCAACTTTATCACGATGACATCAAACGTTCATGGGTTTTACTACAATCCGTCACTAAATCCCGCCGGCCCCGGTGGAGTAGGGCCTGAGTACTTTGCGACTCTGTATTAGAAAATGATGCGATCGTAAATTATGAACTACTTCGAATGAAAGTGGTTCAGCACTTCTTTTGAAAAGTCTTCCATCTGATTCTTGTCGTCGCCCACAAAGTGGATAAGCGCCTCAGTAGCTCCAGCTTTGCCGAATTCTTCGATCCTCTCGATAATCTGGGATGAATCTCCGGCGGCGACTATCTGGAGAACGATGTCATCTGGCACGCTATCCTGAACCGATGGAATCTTTTTCGCACCCTCTTCCGAAAGTAGCATGTTCTGGTAAGTCTTTCCCAGCTCTTTCGGGCGATCAAATCCCATCATCTTGAGCGTCTGTCCTTCCGCAAGCAATCCGCGCTTCGCTCGATTCAGAGCTTTTCTTATCTGGGCATCGTCCGAAGTTAGAATTGTATAGACCCAGACGCACGCTCTAAAATTATCAGTTGACATTCCAGTCGTCGTCGCCGAGGATCTAGCAATTTCAAGTTTCTTCCTGAAGGTCTCCGGACTGTTTAGCCACGAGACCCAACCATCGCCATATTTGCCGGCAACCTCAAGCGCAGAACGCCCGCCGAGAGCTCCCACGATTACTTTTGGGATCCCAGAGCTAATTGGAATGTCGAGCCACGCATCCTCCAGTGAAAAGAATCTGCCTTGGAATGAGACCGGATTTTTAGAGCTTGATGACCAGAGCAGCTTTGCCACCTGAACCGCTTCTCCAAGTCGCTCGACGCGATCCTTTGGAGAATCAAATTCGATGCCAAAAGGGACGAGGTTCATCGCCTCTCCCGCCCCAACGCCTAGCAATGTCCTTCCCTTGCTCAAGTCATCGAGCGTTGCGACCATATGCGCCAGTTTCGCGGGGTGAATACGCTGAACATCACTGACCGCGCAGCACATTTCAATTTTTTTCGTACTCGCAGATATTGCTCCCATCGTCGTCCAAGGATCAATCCTGATTCCTCCGGTGTCCATCAGGTGGTCTGAAAACCACAAGGAATCAAAGCCTAGACGTTCTGCTCTAATTCCTCTCTGCAGAGAATCCGTCGGTGAAATATCGTCGATAACTGCTCCGAATCTCATTTCCCCTATGACACTCGCACCGATTAATGTGGATCTGACTGTCTCGTTTCAGAAATCATAGTGTACTGATCAGTTTTATGCTGCAACCAAAAGGTCTCGTGTCTGGAACTCTGACCTTTTTTCCTGAAAGCAGGTCGTCCAGTGCGTTTCGCAAATCATTGGAACTTACTTTCGAGCTATCCTTGGAGTCGTCAATCCTGCCTCTGTACGCGAGTTTTCTGTCGTTGCCAAACGCAAAAACATGTGGCGTACAAACTGCTCCATACGCGTCGACTACGCTTTGATCCGTATCACGCGCGTACACGAAATTAAAACGCCTGTCCTTTGCCCTCTTCACCATGTTAGGAAAACTATCCTCGGGGTAAGCCTTCTCGTCGTTTGAGTTGATTGCAATGATCTGAACTCCCTTCGAAGAATAGTCTTTCTGGATCGCAACCATTCTGTCCTCATATGCAACTACGTAGGGACAATGATTGCACGAGAAAATAACTACGAGAGCGGAATTTTTCTCAAACGAGCTTAAAGAATACGTCTTTCCGTCTGTCGCTTTGAGTCCTTCAAAATTTGGAGCTGATTTTCCCAGTTCGAGCATGAAAGAAGATGGCACTGTTAAGTAATTTATTGTTTGTCGGGAATACGGAGAGTCAAGAAATTTCTTAAGGTAAATCGAGCCGGGGAATCAATATTAACTCTCAACTACTGTCACAGATTCATGAACTCCTACTTCCATTTCATAACACCATCGGGCAAGTCATCGGTTGTTCAAGCGCCGCCGTACCATTACGGAGCTGATTTTATCACAGTTTATTTCAAAGGCGATCCTGAAAAACTTCAGTATTTTCTTCCGAACCAGCTGAAAGTGTCGGACGGATCTGCCGTTGCTTACGTCAGTGATTTTGTCTGCACCGTTAGCGAGAATGACATGGAAGCACCCTACAATGATCCGGCTCTGGCAACATATGGCGAAGCCGCGGTGGGGATAAAATGCAGCTACAAGGGTAACCCCGGAGTGTATTATCCGTTCATGTGGGTTGATCGCGATTGGTCTCTCGTCCGCGGTTGGTCTCTTGGATATTCCAAGAAACTCGCTGATGACATCCACATGACAAGACTGCACAAATACATTCCTAAAGTTCCCTATTACGGTCCGGGAGTCAAGCTTTCCGGGTACTGCGCCAGACACGGCTCAAGGCTTCTTTCTGTGAGCCTAGAGATCAAAAGAAGAGGCACTCCGCAGGATCTTGTTTCTTCTCCCTCGGTTTACGGGTTGCGGTACTTTCCCGCGAACACTCCAGGACAGAATTCTGTGAATGAGCTAACTGAAATCCAGAAAGGTAACGGTCAGCTCGGAGAAGAGATCTGGTATGGGGAGGGCAAAGTCGAACTGGGCAGGTCGACCAACGAAGAGCTTGAGAAGATAGGGTCGATAGAACCGATCTTCGGGCTTTGCTATCAGTTCGGATTCACAAATTACGGCTCGAAGGTTCTTGAACAATTGAAAAGCTAGGGCGTCTCTGTGTCAGTTCTAATTGACTAATCCTTCTTTGCGTATGCCGCGGCTTCGATCTCAATCAACATTTCCGGAAACAGCAGATTGGTAACTATCGTGGTTCTCGCCGGGGGGCTCTTTGGGAAGAACGTCTTGTAGACCTCGTTCATCGCCTGAAAATCAGAAGCATTCCTGAGGAAAACGGAGACCTTGAACACGTCCTCCATCGAAAGGCCCGCGGCTCCTAGAATGAGCTGGATATTTTCGAGCGTTCTCTTCGTTTGCGCTTTTACATCTCCCGTGACGAACTTTCCAACCGAAGGATCAACCCCTCCCTGTCCGGAAACATAAACAAAATCACCGACTCGAATTGCTGGCGAGTACGGTCCTACTGGTTTCGGGCCGTTGGGAACATCGATTACTTTCTTAGGCATCAGCCCCACGACACAGAGGGACGGCAGATAAGCTTTCCATTACCAGCGGGAGATGATGACCTTCTTGTCAGTGAAAAACTCGACCGTGTCGATTTGCGCGTGGAGTATGCCGTAGAACGACTCCTTCCGCCCGCCAAAGGGAAAGTTTCCCGCCGGGGAAGCAACACCGATGTTGATCCCGATGTTGCCAGCATTCACTCTGCGTCTGAATTCTCTTGCTGCCTTTCCACTGGTCGTGAAAATACTCGCCATGTTTCCGAACTTTGTGTTCCCGTTGATGAACTCGATCGCGTCGTCTAAAGTCTTCTGTGAGACCGTGCTAGCCACCGGTCCGAATATCTCGTTCCTCGAGAGCCGCATGTCAGAAGTAACATCGTCGAATATCGTCGGCCCGAGATAATACCCTTCCGGGTATTCTGCAATCTTGACGCTCCGCCCATCCATGACCGGCTTCGCCCCGTCCTCGACTCCCTGCTCGATGTTCCCGAGTATCCGCTCCTTCGCACTTCTGGATACCACCGGTCCCATGTCCGTTGTTTCATCCAGCGCATAACCTATTTTCAACTGCGAAGATGCACTCTTGAATTTCGACAGAACTTTATCGTGCACGTCCCCGACCGTTACAAGGTTTGCCCCGGCGAGACATCTCTGTCCCGCGTTTCCGAAAAATGAAGAAACAACCGCAGGCACGGTCGAGCTTAGATCTGCGTCAGGCATCACGACGATCGGGTTCTTTGCTCCACCGTTGACCAGAGACCTCTTGCCGTGTTCCCCGGCCAGCTTGAAGACCTGCTTTGCAACCGGCATCGAGCCGACAAAGGCGACTCCCTGAATGTCTTCGTGTGAAATAAGGGCCTCGGAGGACTCTCTCCCACCGTGGATGATATTTAGGACGCCGGGTGGAAGCTTGACTTCGTCCTGGATAATTTTTGTGGCGGTGTCCATGGGGACCGGAGTAATTTCACTCGGCTTTACCACCAGAGTGTCACCAAGTACAACGGCGTACGGAATAAACCAAAATGGTATCATGAGCGGAAAATTGAACGGGCAGATTATCCCGAAAACTCCCAGCGGTTCCTTCACAACGGTTTCGTCGATGTCGGTTGCGATCTGATCCTGGGTCTGGCCTTTTGATAGAGTGTAGGCTACAGATATCGCGGACTCGATGTTGTCAATCGCCCTCCTAACGTCGCCGCGACTCTCGACGATAGTCTTGCCGTGGTTCTCAGAGTTGATCTGCGCCAGCTCTTCGTGGTGGCGGTCAAAGGACTCCTTCATCCTGAAGAGATATTTCACTCGTTCAGTTATCGGAAGATTGCTCCACTTTGGAAATGCCTGCTGGGCGGCCGTAGCAGCTTCGTGCACTTCCTCCTTCGAAACGTATGGCACGTGCGCGATGACTTCGCCGGTGGATGGATTGTAGGACTGGTGGTACTCTCCGGACTTACTTTCCTTCCATTCACCATTAATCAAAATTTTCAGGGCAAACGGTTTTTTTGTAGTTGTAACGGTAGCTTGGGTCAAATCGAACCTATCCTTGAGTTGCACAGCACTCCCCTCCAGTATTTATGATCTGAGGCACCTGTCCGTTCAAGGTGTCTGCCATTTCTACTAGGGGCGTCTTCTGATAGATACGCCAACAAGATTCGCGAGAAACGGCCAGAATCTCCTACATCCATATACTAGTTTTCATTGATTCTTATAGGAAAAAAATTCTGCGTTTCGCAACCGCGCGTCCCTTTGAGCGAGCGAGCTACGTTCAAGCTCTGTTCAATTCGGACAGCTCGTTTCATGACCCTTTTTTGTTACTGAGCTTGTTTCTCGACCTACCATAAAATCCGAGTCTGCAGTTTTCGCTGCAGGCTGAAACCTTAAAACTGAACTTCATTCCGCTTGAATTCTAAATCGGAGCATTTGAGAAAATTTGAGAAAATTGGGATTCGGTATCATCGGAGTTGGAGCTATCGGGAGGCTTCACGCTGAGCACCTTGCGAAGCACATTCCGAACGCTTCGTTAGTTGCGATTGCTGATTCTTACGTCGCGGCCGCAAAAGAGGTGGCTAAGAAACTGGACGTCGAGAACGTATACGCAGATTATAACGAGATGCTTGACAATAAGGATGTTGAAGCGATCGCGATCGCAGCGCCAACATTCTTGAAGCGTGACATGGTCCGTGCAGCTGCAAGGAAAGGGAAGCACATCTTTGTAGAAAAACCGATGGCGCTGAATCTGGATGATTGCGACGACATTATTGGTGAAGCTAAGAAAGCTGGTATCAAGTTTCAGGTCGGCTACCAGCGGCGATTTGACCACGCGTTTGTCAAGGCCGAAAAAGCTGCAACCGCAGGCTATCTGGGTAAAATTATGATCATCAACTCGTGCACGCGCGACCCGCCATCAAATCCGCAGGGATGGTCGATTGATCCAAAACTCAGTGGGGGCATCTGGCTGGATACGAGCAGCCACGATTTCGACGCGATTCGTTTTCTATCGAAGGCTGAAATCACCGAAGTCTATGCCGAAGCTGCAAACATCGTTTTCGATCACTTCAAACCGCTTGGAGGATGGGACACTGTTTTGGTCACGCTGAAGTTGAGCAACGGAGCTCTAGCCCACGTGGACTCTTGCCAGTGGACTGTTTATGGATACGATGTAAGGGCGGAGATTTTTGGGACAAAGGGCGCCGCGTTTGTCGGCATGGGAGAGAATTCAGCCGCGAGAATCATGAAGAGCGATTCGGTCGTGGAGGATCTTCCGCTGACCTTCCAGGAGAGGTTTGCTCAAGCTTACCGCGATGAACTCGTAGATTTCGCGGACTGCGTGCTCAACAATAGGTCTCCGAAGGTCTCTGGCGAGGATGGGAGGAAAGGGGTTGAAATCGGTCTTGCCTGCGCCGAATCCGTCAGACGGCACGCGCCAGTAAAGATCTAGAATGCATTCGCTAGAGAATGCCAGTAAGAAATTACGAAAAGTCAATGCAGAATTACAAGACAGAGAACTCTGGCGTTATGGAAGTCGTTTTGAATGCAACGCTGAGCATTCTTGCATCTACATACGACAAGAAATCAAGCACTCTTAGTATCAGCTGCAAGGTCGACTGGAAAAACTCTCCGATTAAACCGGATCTGTAATAGAGCCATTCCGATCGAACCTGTCCGGGGAGAACGGAGAGATATCGATCCCAGTTTCGCCGTCCGCTACAAGTTGCGATATTAGCTTCCCCGTAACCGGAGCGAGCCCAAATCCGTTCTTGTAGTGCCCGGTTGCAAAAATTACGTTGTCCAGTCGCATTGTTTTTCCCAGTATCGGCAGACCACCGGGAGCAAACGGACGAAGACACGCCGTCCTCGATTCTTGATTCATGGAAGCTAATTTCGGGACCATCGAGACTCCTTCCTGCCATGCATCAGCGAGCCTCGCAGGATCGACTGCAGTATCAAAACCGACGGAATCCTCTCCTCCTCCTACAACGATGCTCGAACCGTTCTGCATCACGTAATATCTTGGGCCGTCGATGAACGAATTTACCAGCTTCAGACCGTCCGATTCAATTGAAATGAGGTGTCCCTTCACGGGCTCTACCGGGATCTGCAGGCCGAGTTTTGCTGAAATCTGACCCGTCCAAGGGCCAGCTGCAAGAATAGCTGTCTTGGGTATAATTGTTCCACGAGTCGTTCTTACCTCACTCACCGTTCCGTGATCAATTTCAAAGCTGATAACCTCAGACCCGGTCGAGATTTCCATGCCGCTTTCCAGACAGATTCCGGCAAAGCACTGCCCCAATTTCTTAGAGTTTCCCTGCGCGTCCTCAGGATAATAAATGGCGCAGTTGAAACGCGACGTTAAAGATTTGGTTCCATTTTCTGGAGATCCGCGCTGTCGAGGAATTCTATTTTAGCTCCAGCCTCGTCTGTGAAAGTGTTTCCTGTTTTTTCGAGATTGTTCATTTCCTTGATAGTGCTGGGGGACAGCGTGCCACCGGTCGCATAGTCGAAGCTAAATCCGTTTGATTGCGCCAGCTCACGATACAGAAGTCGACCCTCTCTGAACAGCGGCCAGAGCTCTCTGCGTTGAGACTCGTGCGCTCCCGCGAGACCGCCGGCGTTGTGACCGCTAGCATGCATTGTCAGCTCGGGATCTCGCTCGATTATTTCGACGTCACTAATGTTTCTCTTTGACAGGTAGTAGCCGATGGCAAGACCGATGATTCCTCCACCGATGATCAGCACGTCGACATTACGGGATTGCAATTGGCCCAAATGTCACCGCACTTGAAAAAAAGTGTTTTCGAACGACTGCTTTCGGATAGTGTGAAATAATGGAGGTTCAAATCGATGGTTTGTGGTCTGTGATTTCCGAACTTCCTCAAAAAAAGTCCTACAAAGCAATCTTTTTGTTGTTCCCAATTTTGCTAGCTGCTGTTTTCGGCTCATATCTTTACACGGCCGTTGGAAATGGGACGGGAAATTCCATCGCCTGCACCCATCTTGTTCCTGACTCTGCCTCGCTCAGTTTTTTTGCGAACTCGACAATTGCCGGAACGAGAGTTTCCTTTAGCAATGGGACAAGTTCGTTTTATCCCTCGGGAGTCTGTCCGCAGCCGGTCCAAAGAGCTCTCTACAACGCGATCTCCAACGTTTCTCAGGATGCAAGATTTTTCAGCAAGGAAAACGGATCGCAGTTCACGATAGATCCCGTAGTCAGTGGCCCATTGACACTTGCTAACGGTTCGGTCGTTGTAGCCTTAATCTTCAATCACTTGAACTTGAGCGACCCTATCT
>Ga0116217_10004939_pt1 | contig 11808 bp, 9 predicted proteins | sample Sb_taG_6_FD_89697 | JGI IMG/M metagenome (GOLD analysis project Ga0116217, IMG submission 89697) | Peat soil microbial communities from Weissenstadt, Germany - Sb_50d_4_PS metaG | ecosystem: Environmental > Terrestrial > Soil > Wetlands > Peat | place: Germany: Weissenstadt | collected 2010-09-21 | reverse complement strand
TATGCCAGTGGGCCAACCAATCGGACCACACCACGCCGATCGAGTACGAGGCTGGGTCCACAAGCATTACGGCCCAGTATGCCAATGGCGTCAAGATCGTATGTGATTTTCTGCCCACCCCTTTTGGGGATCGCTCCCCGCAGTATCGCACCTCCACGGGCACGTGCCCCGTGCGCTTCGAGGGTGACGAAGGCTGGGTCGAGACAGGTGATGACGCGGAAATCGTCCTTTCAGATAATCTGGTGAAGACTCTGAGAAAGGTAGTCGTCGGAACCGCGCTCAGTCCGGCGGCGCACGGACGGAATTTCTTCGATTGCGTCAGATCCAGGGCTAAGCCCGTCTGCAATCAGGACATCATGCGCCGTACCCACATCGCATGTTTTGCCGCCCAACTTTCGTGGCAGTTGGCGCGAAAGCTCACCTTTGATCCGGTCAAGGAGGAATTCGTCAATGACGAGGAAGCCAACCGTATGCGGCGGCGGGCAACGCGGCAACCGTGGTCTTTCAATATCTGATTCGCCCCCAACCGTGTCAAGGAGAAGAGGTGAAGTCCCGTGAGAAAACTCTGGATGAAACTGATTTGCCCGTATGTTGTTGTGGGCGGGGCTGTGCTGGGTCTGGCTTCGCTGTCGCCCCTTGCGCAAGCAGCCGCCGGGCCCGCTGAAGTTAGAGATTTGATCGCCGTGCTGCAACGGTCCGATGCCAGCCTGCACGACAAGGCGCGGGCGTGCCAGCAACTGGGGGAGTTCGGCACCAAAGAAGCTGTGCCGGCGCTGGCCGCGCTTCTCTCCGACGAGGTCCTCAGCGCGTACGCCCGCAGCGGCCTGGAGGGAATTCCCGATCCCAGCGCGGCCGCGGCTCTTCGATCGGCGCTGACCAGCTTAAAGGGCAACCGCCTCATCGGCGTGGTTAATTCCCTCGGCGTGATTCGCGACGAAAAGGCCGTGGGTGCGCTAAGCAAACTGGCCGGCGATCCCGGCTCCGGTGTTGTAAAAGAAGCACTGCTCGCGCTGGGCCGCATTTCGAACGGCGAATCCATCAGGATTGTGCAGCGTGCGCTCTCCGCCGGGCCGGAGGCCTCCCGCCCGGATGCGGCGGCCGCATGTCTCATCGCGGCCCAGCTTCAGCTTGCCGCCGGAAATGCGCAGACTGCGGTCGCACTCTACGATGCTGTGCGCATGGCCAAAGTTCCCGTGCCCTATATTCTTGCAGCGACCCGCGGGGCTATCGTCGCCAGGAAATCGAACGGGATTGACTTGCTCGTCAAGCTGCTGAAATCCGACGACCGCGAGATCCGGAACGTCGGGCTGCTGGCCGTTCACGAGATTCCCAGTGACAAACTGGCCGAGGCGCTGAACGCTGAGCTGGAATCGGCAAAGCCGGAGCTTCAGGCACAGTTGATTGAGGCCATGGTGGACTGCCATAATCCGCGATCCATCCAGGCGGTCAGGGCTAAAGCTGCAAGCGAAAGTCCGTTAGTCCGGCAGGCTGCGTTCAGGACTTTGGGGAAGATCGGCGACCGTAGCGATGCGGGAGTTCTGCTGAAAGCGCTGGTTGATGCCAGAAGCCCGGCCGAATCCGCGGCTGCCTCGGCCAGCCTGGCGCGGATTGATGGGGCGGAGGTGGACGCCATGATTCTGAGGACCCTTGCCGCCACGGCCGATGCGGGATTGCGCGTCACATTGATTGACCTCCTGGACGCCCGTTCCCCGGCAAGCGCCACCAGCGAGCTCCTCAAGCAGGCCGCGGATCCGGATCCGAAGGTCAGCCTCGCGGCGTTCCGAGCCATGCGATCTTTGGTCGGCCTCAATGAATTGCCCGCGCTGATCGCCCTGACTAAGACCTGCATGAACGGTGCGCAAAGGGCTGCGGCTGAGACCGCGCTCTACTACGCCTGCACCAGAACGGCCGATACCGAACAGGCGGGCGAGATGGTGCTGGCGGAACTGAAACGAACCACCCAGGACCTCGACAAGGCCTCATGGATCAAGACCCTCGCGTCGATAGGTTACAACAAAGCTCTGCCCGCCATTGCGCCCAGCCTGCGTGATCCCAACCCTTGGCTCGTGACTGTCACGATCGACAACCTGATAAAGTGGCCAGGTCCGGCTCCCATCGATGATCTGTTGGGTCTGGCGGAGGCTTCTTCGAATGCGGGTGTGCGCGCCCGCGCGTTGACCGGGGCTGCCCAGCTTGCAACGGCCGCGGGCAATGGACATCAGGCTCCGGATGCGGCTGTGGTGGCGTGGTTCCAACGTGCCGGGAAGGCCGCTCGATCCGCTGAAGATAAAAGGGTGGTTGTCTCCGGGCTGGGCCGCTGGACAGTGGTCGCGAGTATCCGCCTGTTGCTGCCGTATCTCGACGACGCGGATCTGGGAACCGAGGCGGCATCGGCCATCCTGCGTGCGGGAGGGCCGGTGGCTGAAGGACCGGACGCCGCCATCCTCAAGCCGGTGCTCGACCGGATTTCCGGGATGGGAAGCCAGTTTCTCGACAGGGTCAATAACCTCAAACGCACCATTGCGGCCACCGAATCGGCGATGAAGGAGCAGAAAGGCAAGTTATAGGCAATGGAACTCACGCCATGAAGGTACAAGCTACTCGCAGGACGGTGTTGGCGGCTTTGGCCGGCTCCGCCATGCTGCCGTCGGCCGTCCACCCGATGCGGCTGGGCGGCCCCCTCTTTCTCAAGAGCGAGGATCCCCGCGAGCTCGCCCGCGGACACCGCCAGCTCGGCTACAGCGCCGCCTATTGCCCGGCAATGAAGCCGGGAGATACCGCGCGGGCGCGCGAGATTGAGAAGGCTTTCGCGGCCGAAAACGTGGTGATCGCCGAGGTCGGAGCCTGGGTCAATATGCTGGACCCCGACCCGGAAAAACGGCGCGCCAACCTGCGCTACGTCGCCGAACGTCTGGCTATCGCCGATGAAGTGGGGGCGCGGTGCTGCGTGGATATCTCTGGCTCGTATCATCCCAAAGTCTGGTATGCTCCGCACCCGGACAACCTGTCCCAGCGATTCTTCGACGCCACCGTGGAAAACTGCCGGCGCCTTATCGACGACGCCAAACCCAAGCGCACTAAGATGACCCTCGAGATGATGGGGTGGAGTTTACCCGACGGGCCTGATTCTTACCTTGAGTTGATCAAGGCCATTGATCGGAAGGCGTTCGGCGTGCATATGGATGTCTGCAACGGTATCAACTGCCCCGCTCGGTACTACCGCAGCGGCGAATTCATCGCGGAGTGTTTCCGCAAGCTCGGACCCCACATCGCCTCCTGCCATGCCAAGGACCTAGAGTGGGCGATCGAGCTGAATGTGCATTTTGTGGAGGTGATACCCGGCCGGGGCCAGGTGGACTACCGGACCTACCTCAGCGAACTATCGAAACTGCAGGATGTGCCGCTCATGCTGGAGCACTTGAAGACACCCCAGGAGTACGAAGAAGGCAAGAGGTACATCGAGAAAGTGGCGCAGGAACTGGGACTGGAATTTGCGTAAAAGGAGATTGATTTGAAACATGCTTCTCTCTCCCGGCGTGGCTTCCTGGCTGGAGCCGCGGCCGGCGCCTCGTTTGCCAGCCAGGCCACAACCCCGCGGCGGGTGCCCCCGTCGGATCGCATCAACCTTGGTGTCATCGGAGTGGGAAGCCGTGGCATGTGGGATCTCGAAAACTTTATGCGGCAACCCGACGTCCGCGTGGTGGCCGTTTGCGACTGCTTCGCCGAGCGGCGTGAGAAGGCTAAGGCCTTCGTGGACAAGACTCAGGGCTCGCCGGACTGCGCTTCGTACCGGCTCCACGAACAGATTCTTGACCGGCGTGACGTCGACGCCGTCCTCATCGCGACCGGCGACCGCTGGCATGCGGTTCTCAGCGTGCTTGCCGCGCGTGCCGGCAAGGACGTGTACTGCGAAAAGCCCTCGACCCTCACCATTGCGGAGGGTCGTTCCATGGTCACGGCGCTCGCCAAGCTCGGCACGGTGTGGCAGTGCGGCACCCAGCGAAAGTCGATCCCTAGTTACGCTTTCGTGGTCGATGTCGTGCGCAGCGGCCGCATCGGTAAACTCCATCTGATTACGGCGTCGCTGGGCGAAGGCTGGACCAGCGACGCGCTCCCCATGCCGGTACCCGAGCCGGCCCCCGAGGTCTTCGACTACGACCGCTGGCTTGGCCAGGCACCGTGGGCGCCCTACTCGCCCGAGCGCGTCCGCATGTGGCGGCTCGACTGGGATCTGAGCGCCGGAGCGATTGTCGACATGGGGCCCCATTATTTCGAGTTCGCGCAATGGGCTCGCGGCGACGAGACGTCGGGGCCGGTCGAGTACGAGGGGTTTGGCATTTTTCTCCGGGAGAAGAAGCTCAATACCATACCCGGCATTGTCGACGTCCGCGCTCGTTATGCCGACGGAACGCTGCTGCGGATCGACTTCGCCACGAAGGGCGTGCGCTTCGACGGCGATGAGGGTTGGATCCAGCTCACGTATGAGGGAGCCATCACCGCCAGTCCGAAATCCGTGCTGGCCGGCCGGGAGGTGCCCAATTACGGGTGGAACGTGATGGCGCCCCACATACGCAATTTCCTCGATTGCATGCGCTCGCGCAAGTCGACCGTGTCCCCGCCGGATATCGCGCAACGCTCACACACCATCGCGCACTGCGCCAATCTCTCTATCCGGCTGGGCCGCAAGCTGTGCTGGGACCCGGAGGTCGAGCTATACATAGGCGACGAACAGGCCAACAACATGCTCGCGCGGTCAATGCGCGCGCCCTGGAGGATCTGAGCATGGCGTCCCCTTTGAAACAGCGGGTGAGCGAAGCGGTGGCATCTCTTCGCGGTTATGAGTTTGCCAAGCCCGTCGCCGATGTGGCCGGGTTTGAGCGGCTCGTGGCCGAGGCCTGTCAGAATCCGGAACTCACCCGGCAGCTCCGGCAGGAACTTGCCGCCATCCTGCGTTCCAATGCCACCCTGGCGGTCAAGCAGGCGGTCTGCAAGCAACTGTGGATCCTCGGGCCAGGCGAGGTCTTGCCAGCCATCCTCGGCCTGCTGGACGCAACCGACGTGCGGCTCGCAGAAGCGGCCTTTCTGGCCGTCGCGAGAACGCCGTCGCCCGAGTTCGACATGGCGCTGCGGAATGTTCTCACGCGCCTGCAAGGACGTTTGCTCGTGGCGGCGATCGACCTCATCGGCGACCGCTGCGATCAGGACGCCAGCGGTATGATCGAGCGCACCAGCATGCACTCCGATCCGGCTGTCGCTCTGGCAGCAAAGGTGGCCCTGGAGAAGCTTGCTTGGGCGCAGCAAGGCCTTGCGGCCGAGGCCGGCTTCGTTCCGCTTTTTGACGGGCGTACGCTCGACGGCTGGGCGATCGATACGCCAGGCGTCTGGAGCGTCCGTAACGGCGTCCTCATGGGTCGTACGCCAGGTTTGAGCTACAACGACTTCCTGCGCACGAAGCGGAGCTTTGAGGACTTCACCCTGCGCGTCAAGATGCGCCTTCTCTGGGGCAGCGGAAACTCGGGCGTGCAGTTTCGCAGCAAGCCGGTGCCGAACTCCCATGAACTCGAAGGCTATCAGGCCGACGCGGCCCAGAACCTGTGGGGAACCCTTTACGACGAGTCCCGGCGGAAGACGACCCTGGCGAACCCGGGCCAGGACTTCCACGACCGGTTCGACCTGGCCGCCTGGCACGAGTACGAGATCACCACACAGGGTGGACAGATCCTGCTCAAGCTCGACGGTGTGGTGACCGTAGACTACCGCGAGCCCGACCCGGGTATCGCGCGCACCGGCATCGTTGCCCTGCAGGTTCATGCCGATCGGAGGCCCGTCGAAGTCTGGTTTCGGAACATACGCATTCGGGAACACGCCTGACGCGACGTGTAATCGCGTGCGATCTTTCCTTCTGTCCGGGATCCACACCGTTGCCTCCCGGCGCGCTCTCGAGGTTCACTGCTTCTGCGCCGGCAACTAGCCCTGCGACGAATCGGCGGCCTCCATCTTCCCTGCGAACGCCGCGCAGGTTAAAGGTTTCACAGCTACGTGCTCCGGTCCTCTAATTCCACTTCACCAACGGCCTCGGACACCAGACGTTCATTGGGAGCTGAAATCTGACGCGCCTCCCGCGCGCCTCCGAAGGTTCCGGTGAGTCAACCGGCAGCGGCCGCGACGATGTAATCGAGAGTTGTGGCGTGCGCCTCGAACGCGTTGGCCGGGACCTTGTAGTGCTGGGCGACGGCTCCGTGAAAGCCGAAAACGACGGGCTCGCTCTCGGCGGGCGGATATGCGCCGCGCCCCGGACCCTTCACCCGTTCGATGCGCACTTCGGATCGATACGCGACCTCCCCCACAGTTCACCTCCAAAACTTGAATTGTACGACTTGCCGCTCAGCGGCGCAGGAATTCGGTCAGTTCCCGGATTCCACGCATCACGTTATCATGGGCCGATGACTCTGAGTGGTGAACTCCTCTCGAAAATCCAAGCCGCCAAAGACGAGGTTATCGCAGCGGGCATCTATCTCGGACGCCGCCAGTATCATGTTGCACTGTCCGGCAATGTCAGCGCACGGGTCTGGGACGACCTCCTGGTCTGCACGCGTCACGGCGGCGACAAGGAAGCGCTGAAGGCCGAAGACTTGGTGGTGTGCGATCTGAGTGGACGGAAGCTTGACGGCGCCGGAGAGCCCACCTCGGAACTCGGCATGCATCGGCTGGCATACGCCATGCGCCCGGAGGTACGCTCGGTGATTCATGCTCATCCGCCCACGGCAACCGCGTTTGCCGCAGCGGGTGTGCCGCTCGACCAGCTCCAGTTACCCGAGATGCTGGTGCTCCTCGGAGCAGTGGGGTTCGTCCCTTATGCAACGCCGGGGAGCGAGATGCTGGCGGGCAAACTGGCGCAGTGGCTGCCGGATCATGACGCGTTTTTGCTCGAAAACCACGGGGCGCTGACCCTGGGCAGGACAGTGCGCCAGGCGGCTCTACGAATGGATCTCCTGGAGCAGAACGCGCGCATTTCTCTGATGACACGGCAACTGGGGAAGCCATTCGCACTGGCTCCGGCGGATCGGGAGACCTTAATGGCCTTCCGCCAACCGATGGCAAATTGGGGGTGCGAGACATTTACTCGGGGCGAGCCTTGATTCTCGGCGCCCGAGCTTGCTGTAAGACGACGGATCATCCTGCAATCATCCTCACGTCCGCCATGTGGGAGACTTCCAGCACCTGCGCGATTTCGCGCTTGCTTGCTCCCTGAGCTTGCAGGTTCCGAATCGCGGTCCGCTATCCTGAGGCAATCCACCTCGTCACCGACTTCTGCCTCACGCATTTTCCGAGACTACTGCCTCCGGACATCTTAACTTGCACCACAAGACGCAGGTTCGATATGCTAGCGGATGACTCCCGCATGGCAGTGACGGATCTGCAGGATTAATCCCTGTGCGGCCTGGGATGAGGAGACTGCGTGAAGCGAGGGGGAACCCGTGTGGTTATCGTGGCAGCGCTCGTTGCAGCAGCGGCGAGTGTGGTCGGGCGCCTCCCTGGGCAGGATGGCCTGCGCTCCCCGGTCCCGCCGCCGGTGCCGCAACTCGGCCTGATCACGATCGACTATCCGGCCGAGGGCTCCATCTTCCCACCCGAGATTTCCGCCCCGACTTTTCTTTGGCGCGATGCCGACGAAACAGCAATGGTGTGGCAAATCGACGTGGCTTTTGACGATCATTCGGCCGAAATACAGGTGAAATCACTGGGCGAGCGGATGCAGGTCGGCGAAATCGATTTGCTCTGCGCAAAAGCCGGCGCCCAAACACCCAATCTGACGCCGCGGGAAGCCGCGGCGCATGCGTGGAAGCCCGACGCAAAGACCTGGGAAACGATCAAGAAACGCTCCGTGGAGCGTCCGGCCACGCTGACTATTATGGGGTTCCGCGACGAAGATGCAGGCCGGGCTGTTTCTCGCGGGCAGGTCACGATTCGAACCTCCGAAGATCCCGTGGGTGCGCCTATCTTCTATAGGGATGTCCCGCTCATCTCCGTTCCCACCGGGGAGAAGGGGGTGATCATGCCCCTGCCGGCGGATGCCTTGCCGCTGATTAAATGGCGCCTGCGCAATGTCAGCGATCCTGAGAGCAAGACGGTAATGCAGGGCCTCCCAACCTGCGCAAACTGCCACTCCTTCTCTCGCGACGGCAAGACGCTCGGATTGGATGTGGATGGTCCGGCAAACGACAAGGGCCTGTACGCTCTTGTCCCCGTCAGAAAAGAAACGTCCATACGCAATGAAGATGTGATAAGGTGGCAGTCTTTCTCGGGCGAGCCGGCCAGCAAGCGGTTCGGTTTCATGTCGCAGGTTTCCCCGGACGGACAGTACGTCGTGACCTCCATCGAGGCCCCGGGCATGCGCGAGCGCTATCTCGAAAAGCGGCTCTACAATGGCTTCTACAAGGATTATGGCTTTGGCCAGGTGTTCTTCCCCACGCGGGGCATCCTGGCCTGGTACAGCCGGGCCACGGGCAAGCTGCAACCCCTGCCGGGAGCAGACGACCCGCGCTACGTGCAGGCGTGTGCCTTTTGGAGTCCCGACGGCAAGTACCTTGTGTTTTCGAGGGCGGTAGCAAAGGATCCCTATCCCGAAGGCAGGAAGCCTGCACAGTATGCGAACGATCCGAACGAGACCCAAATCCAGTACGATCTCTACCGGATTCCGTTTAACTCGGGCAAGGGCGGCACGCCGGAACCCATCGCCGGCGCCGGGCAGAACGGCATGAGCAATAATTTCCCGAAAGTTTCGCCGGATGGCAATTGGATCGTCTTCGTGCAGTGCCGCAACGGCCTCCTCATGCGTCCCGACAGCCAGCTCTACATCGTGCCCTTCAAGGGTGGCGCCGCTCGGCGGCTGCGGTCCAACACTCCGCTCATGAATTCATGGCACAGCTTCTCCCCGAACGGCCGGTGGCTGGTGTTCTCTTCCAAAGGGCGGTCGGTGTACACGCAGATGTACCTCACGCACATAGATGAGAACGGCGACGACAGCCCGGCGATCCTGATTGAGAACGCGACAGCCGCCAACCGCGCCGTGAATATCCCGGAGTTCCTCAACATCCCGCCCGGTGGGCTGCAAAAGATCGAAGCCCCGGCCACCGAGTTCTACCGGTTGTACAATGTCGCCGCCGGCTTGGCGCAGAAGGATCAGCATGCGGAGGCCATTCTGGCCTGGAGAAACGCCATAAAACTTGAACCCGAAAACGCCAACGCCCACTACCACCTGGGTGTCTCTCTCCAGAGTCGGGGTCAATTCGAGGAAGCGATCGCAGAGTATAGAAAGAGTCTGGAGTTGAATCCCGACAACGCCGCGGCATATGACAACCTCGGTGTCATCCTGCAAACCGTGGGGAAGCCGGACGAGGCCATCGATCATTTTGCGAAGTCCCGGGCGGCGGCCGTCGCCGAGTGGAAGAAGACGGCGGAGTTCTATCCGGAAGACGCCAAGGTCCGCTTTAATCTGGCCCTTGCGCTGGAGCGGCAAGGCCAACTCGATGAGGCCATCACACAGTATCGAAAGACCGTGGATATGGATCCACAGAACTCCGCTGCATACACCGACCTGGGTGTCGCACTCGCCCGAACCGGAAAGCTGGATGAAGCAATAGATTGCTTTGCGAAGTGTCTGGCGCTCACCCCGGGAAGCGCCTCGGCCCATGGCAACCTCGGAGAGGCCTTGATTCAGAAAGGCCGCCTCGATGAGGGGATCGAACATTGCCGGAAAGCTCTGGAAATCGATCCCCAGTACCCCGACGCCCATACACCCTCGCTACCGCCCTGGCCCTGACCGGAAAGCTCGATGAAGCGATCTCGCACCTGGAGAAAGCAGTCGCAGCCAGACCCGATGCTCTCGAGTACCGGTACAACCTCGGGCGTCTCCTGGCAGCGACAGGAAGGTTTGAACAAGCGATCCCGCATTTCGAGCAGGCAGTCAACCTCTCCGGCGGGCGTGAGCTACGGAGTCTCGAAATGCTGGCCGCGATGTACTCGGAGGTGGGACGGTTTTCCGAAGCCGCGCGGGCCGCTCGACGCGCCCTAGAGATCGCGACGAAACAAAACAACCCGAAGTTCGCCGCGGATCTGGAAGCCAGGATTGCCGTCTACGAGTCCAAAATTCCACCCGGAAAGAAGCCCTAGCTACTTTCCGAAAGTGAGCGCGCTCCGCGGGGTGTTCTAATGACCTCACGGTGATCTACCTCATGCCGTTACCTTCCCTGCGCCTCAGGCAGTACTGCTGCGATCCCTGATAGGGGCCTGCGGCCTCGATGGTGAAGCCGATGATCACACGATCGCGATGATCGCACAGTAATTTGCCCAGGCGGATGCCTCGCGATTTGCGGCCGCCCTTACCGAGCTCAAGATGCTCCGCAAGCGGAAGCAGCTCAGCGACCCCTACGGTGCAGCCGGGATACTGTTTCCACCAAGAATCGAGAAATGCACGAAGCGCCGAGGACTGGTGGTCCGTATAGCTCTGTTTCGCTTCCGGGTTAGCAAGGAATCCCGGCACACCTGCCACGTCGAGCACTCCGCCCATGACGGAAACGAAGCCTTCAAATCCACCCATCGTCTTGGTGCAAAGTGGTCGTCCGCGGGCTATCCACCCTTGAATCAGCGTCAGGGCAGACCAAACGGGTTGAACATGATTTTCCGCGAGCCACGACAGAAGGCGAGGATGGCGAAAACCTGTGCGCTTCTCCGGATGTTCAACTCGGGCGTCGAGTCGGACTGGGAGGCTCAGTAAGGCGCGCAGCCCCCTGATCGTCGTGCTCCAGAATAACGCCAGGATAACGCCTAAGGATTTACATCAAATACTAGATCTGTTGCGTTTGTCAACTCGATTTGGCCCACTTTGATGCTCTGATTTGGCCCCCCTCCCAGGCCAATGATCTCTCTGGCGCCGGACGGAGCAGAGCCCTGCGCCGCGGTTTTTGCGGCGCGCTTAGGGCGCAGCTCCGGCCGGCGTCAGAGAGATCCGGCCGTCAGAAGACGCTCATCGGGGCCGTGCCCTCTGGGTCAAACTCATGCTCAAATGGCAAGCGTTCCGTCGCCTTACGGGTACCCAGGTGTACCTCAAACTCAGTGGGGTTGGGTCCCTGCTCGTCCAGGCTGATAACCTTTGCCAGCCGCCTCTCTACCCACAGCCGGCCTTCCTGATGGTCCTGCAGATGGCCGATCTCCAGGGCCTTCTGAAACGCTGCCTCGCGGTCCTCGCTCTGGAAAAAGTACACCGACTCTTCCCACTGCCGTAGCCCTTGCTTGCCTTCCACCATCACAGCCCATTGGATCTCCGCTCGATACCATTGCCTTTCGCTCATCCCTTGCCTCCTTTCTTTCTCTCCAGCGTTCGCCGGAACCGATAGGACTCCTTCCCGGTGTCGATGATGTGCGCCTGGTCGGTCAACCGGTCCAACATCGCTTTGCATAACCGGGCGTTCGGAAACATCGTGTTCCATTCGGAAAAGGGCAGATTCGTTGTGACAATCACAGCCGCTCTCTCCGCTCGCCCCGAGATTACCTGGAACAACACCTCCACCGCCGATTCCGGCATCGCCACATAAGCCATCTCATCGATGACGATCAACTCGTATCGCAGCCACCGGCTGGTAACCCGATTCAACTCACTTTGGTTCTTTGCCTCGATCAGCTCATTGACCAACTCCGCCGCCGTCGTAAACCGCACCCGCTTTCGTTGCCGGCAGGCTTCCACCCCCAGACCGGTCGCTATGTGCGTTTTCCCTGTGCCCGTTTCGCCCAAAAAGATGATCGGTTCGC
>Ga0116217_10004938_pt1 | contig 11809 bp, 7 predicted proteins | sample Sb_taG_6_FD_89697 | JGI IMG/M metagenome (GOLD analysis project Ga0116217, IMG submission 89697) | Peat soil microbial communities from Weissenstadt, Germany - Sb_50d_4_PS metaG | ecosystem: Environmental > Terrestrial > Soil > Wetlands > Peat | place: Germany: Weissenstadt | collected 2010-09-21 | reverse complement strand
GCTGCGCGCTGGCCAGCTCTCCCCCCAGCCGGCCAGCTAACTCCAACCGCCTCTTCTCACTCATACACTTCAACCCCGCCAGAGGGATACGATGTGACAGGGCTCTTCCAAACGTAGGGCCAACTTGACGAAGGAAAGAGGGAGGGGTACACTGGGATTGTTGTTGCAAATCATTTTCAACTGGAGACCCCTTGCTCTCCGCTTTCCTCATCGCCCTTCGTGAAGGCGTCGAAGCGGCTCTCGTCGTTGGCATCATCCTCGTCTATCTTTCCCGTACCGGGCGGGCCCATTTGGCGCGCTATGTCTGGGGCGGGGTGGCCAGCGCCGTGGCGCTAAGTCTTGCGGCTGCAATTGCTTTGGAGCGATTCCAAATCAGCGAGGACGGCTTTGAAGGGTTGCTCTTGCTGCTGGCTGCTGTCTTTGTGGTCACCATGATCTTCTGGATGAATCGCGTGGCCCGCCACCTGAAGAAGGAAATCGAGCAAAAGGTGGAGAGCTACGCCGGGCGGGCAGGCAAGGCCGCGGGGTGGGGTATCGCCCTATTCGTTTTCCTGATGGTGCTGCGCGAAGGAGCGGAACTCGCTCTCATCCTGCGCGCCGTGGAAATGTCCACCGAAGGGCTGCAAACTTGGATTGGCACTGGCGTGGGAATTGGCGCGGCGGTAGCGGTCGGAGTTTTCTTTTTCAAGGGAACCTTGAAGGTGCCGCTGCACCGCTTCTTCGCGGTGACCAGCGCGATCCTGGTGCTGGTGGCCATTCAACTCGCGGTCACGGGTTTGCACGAATTGAGCGAGGCGCGCTGGCTGCCGTCCAGCAAAGCCGAGATGGCGATTCTGGGGCCGATCGTGGCCAATGAATTGTTTTTCTTCGTCTTTGTCTTTGGCGCGGCGGCGCTGATGATTTTCCGCGAATGGCACGCGGCAACGCACGCCAAGGCGGCGGTCGCGCCAATGAATGACGCCGAGCGGCGCCTCCTGGAAGCGCAGAACCGCCGGCAGCGGCGCTGGATGATTGCTGCCGCGGCGATGAGTCTGAGCGTGATCCTGGCGCTGACGGCCGATTTTATTTATGCGCGGGTGAACGCGGCTCCGGCGCAGGCAACGCCCGTGGAAGCGGTGAACGATCTTGTGCGCATTCCGGTGGCGGAAGTCCAGGACGGCAATCTGCACCTGTTTTCGATCAGCGCGAATGGCCAGGCCATCCGCTTCATGGTGATCAAGAAACCCGGCGGTTACGGCACCGCGCTCGATGCCTGCCTCATTTGCGGCGCGGACGGCTACCGCCAGGAAGGGCAGAACGTCATTTGCCGGCGTTGCGCGTCGGCCATCTACATCCCTTCGATCGGACAAAAAGGCGGGTGCAATCCCATCGGCTTTGCCTCCAAAGTGGATGGCGACACGATTGTGATAGATGTTTCTGCGCTCACGAAATCCGCGGAAGAAATTCCGAACTAGGGAATGTGCAGTCGCTTTACCGTTTGCTGAAAAAGTATAATTCCGTCATTCCGAACGGAGTCTGCGGAGTGAGGAATCCCTCTTTTCTTGGGCTTCCGCCAGAGGGACTCCCGAAAGAAGACAGCGTTCTAACCAGGTGCAATGTTCCTTCGACTCGTAGCGGATTCTTTTACACGCCGGCCACGCCGTAAGTTGTTGACCATGGCCGCGCTCGCGCTGGGCATGGCCGTGGCCACCGCGGCGCTCAGTGTTTCACTGGACGTGGGCGACCGGCTGGCCCAGGAATTCCGCAGTCTGGGAGCCAATCTGCTGGTGACGCCGCTGGCGGATTCCTTGCCGCTGCAGATCGGCGGCGTGGATTACCGCCCCGCAAACGCAGGAGCCTACCTGCCGGAAGCCGACCTCGGCAAACTGAAAACAATCTTCTGGCGCTTTAATATTATAGGGTTCGCGCCAATCCTTGATGTCCCAGCCCAGTATCTCCGGAAGGAAGTTAGCGAGACTGATCCATCTAGATACGCCCCAGTTCACTTGATTGGAACTTGGTCGCACCACATTGTTCAGATTCCTGATGGCCAGATTTTCAACACGGGTATTGACCAAACAAATCCATGGTGGAAGGTTGACGGCCATTGGTTTTCGGAAGGTAAGAAGGAATGCGTGCTTGGGAGCGTGTTCGCGAATCGGATGGGACTCAAAATTGGCGATAGGGTTTTTTTGAACGTTGATGATCCTTCTAAAATGGTCCAGAGGTATGACGCTTATACTGTGACGGGCATACTCTCTACCGGAGACGCTGAGGATCAAGCTATCGTCATGTCCCTAGGAGAACTCCAACAGTTGGCGCGATTGCCAGGACAATACCGGCGATTGTATGTGAGCGCTCTGACCAAGCCCGAAGATGCCTTTGCGCGCAAAGATCCCAAGACGATGACGCCGGCCGAATTCGACACCTGGTACTGCACGCCGTACATCAGCGCGATTGCGCTGCAAATCAGCGAAGAGTTGAAGGGCACGGACGTGCGCATCATCCGCCGCGTGGCCGAAGGCGAAGGCATCATCTTGACGCGCGTGCGCACGCTTCTCTGGCTGGTGACCTTCGCCTCCCTGCTGGCCTCCGCACTGGCCGTGGGTGCTTCGGCGGCCGCCTCGGTGATCGAGCGCCGCACCGAGATTGGCCTCATGAAGGCCCTGGGTGCCGGCTCCGGACTTGTTGGGGTCCTCCTGGCCGCGGAACAACTGCTGCTGGCTTTTGTAGGAGGCGGCTTCGGCTATGCGGTCGGCATTGTTTTGGCGCGCTTGCTCGGTGAACGGGTTTTCGGTTTTGCCCCGGCGCCCAAGCTTTTTGTGCTCCTGATTATTCTTGCGCTGGCGGCTCTGATTACATTATTGGGCAGCGCGTATCCCCTGCGCCGGGCTTCGCACTACGATCCGGCGCCGATTTTGCGAGGCGAATGATGCCGACCACCGCAATGTTCTGGCGCATTGTGCGGCGGCTGCTGACCGCGAACTATGCCCGGCTGTTCGTGATCTTGCTGGCGCTGGGAGCGGGCGCGGCGGTCACCTCGGCTCTTTTGAATCTGCAGATTGACGCCAAGCGCAGGCTGACCACCGAATTTCGCGCGCTGGGAGCGAACGTGATCGTGGCCCCGCGCGACTCGGACACGGATGGAAATGGCGCCACCTTGGATGAGGCGATGCTCGGGCAGCTACCTGCGCATCACGAAGGCAAGCCGGTACCGGCGGTGGCGTTTCTCTATGTGATTGTGGAAGTCGCCAAGGCGGGAGAGATTCACTTTGAGCCCGCGGTGATCGCGGGTACGCAAGGTCTCGGCTTGACGGAAATTCGCCCGGGCCGCAGGAGCGAATACCTCGCGTTCCTGGAAAAGGATCCAGCGGCATGCGAAGTCGGCACGAAAGCCGCCACGCAATTCGCGGTGCACCCGGGAGATTCGCTGCAGCTTCGGAATGAAGGACGCACAGCAAGCTGCAAGGTGTTTGCGGTGGTGGCCACCGGCGGAGCGGAGGACAGCCAGATTTTCACGCGTCTCGGCACCGCGCAGTCACTTGCGAATCTGCCCGCCCGCATCAGCTTGATTCAGCTCAGCGTGACGGGTACGCCCGATTCATTGAGCCGCTTCATCGCCCATCTCGGCCAGAGCCTTCCTGGCGTTGACGTCCACGGCATCAAGCAACTCGCCGAAGCCGAGGGCCGCATCTACAACCGCATCAGCGGGATACTTTCTGCCACGGTGATCCTCGTGCTCATCTTGACTTCGCTGTGCGTGATGGCGGGCATGAGCAACGTGGCCATCGAGCGCAAAAACGACGTCGGCCTTATGAAGGCCATTGGCGGTTCCGTGCGCCGCGTCGTGCGGCTGTTCCTTGCCGAAGCCGTTCTTATGGGGATTGTCGGCGGCCTGGTGGGATCGGCGATCGGGTTGCTCCTATCCATCTGGCTGGGAAAAGCGGTGTTCGGTGTGGCTGCGCAGCCGCGCTGGATTGTGTATCCTTTTTCTGTGGCCATCACCGTGATTGTTTCCATTGCCAGTGCGTTTCCATTGCGCCGGCTTGCCGGCATACGCCCCGCATCCGTCTTTCGAGGTGAAGCGTGAGTTCGCAAGTGGTGATCCAATCGCTGGTGAAGGAGTACGGGACGCTCCGCGCGCTGGACGGCATCTCCGTGAAAATCCAGGCGGGCGAGTGGGTGGCGCTGATGGGCCCCTCGGGCTCAGGCAAAACCACGTTGATCAATATTCTCGGTGGGCTCGATGCGCTCACCTCCGGCCACGTCATCGTGGATGGAGTGGATCTCGCGAACCTCGGCGAAAGCGAGCTGGTGCGCTACCGCGCGGAGAAGATCGGCTTTGTGTTCCAACAGTTTCATCTGGTGCAATACCTGACCGCTCTCGAGAACGTGATGTTGGCGCAATACTTTCACAGCATCACCGACGAAGCGCAAGCCGCCGAAGCGCTGAAACGCGTGGGCCTCAGCCACCGCATGACTCACCTGCCATCACAACTTTCCGGCGGCGAGCAGCAGCGCGTGGCCATCGCTCGCGCCCTGATCAATCAGCCGAAGCTCATCCTTGCCGATGAGCCCACGGGAAACCTCGATGAAGCCAACGAGGAAATCGTGCTTGCATTGTTTCGCGAACTGCACAGCGCGGGCCACACCATCCTGATGGTCACGCACGATCCCGATATCGCTCAGCAGGCGGACCGCCGCATCGAGTTGGCCCACGGGCACCTCGCGGTGGACCAGCGCGTCTCCATGGATGATGGCATTCACTTCGATCACTTGCTCGAGCAGATCTGGGTGTGCGGCGAGGAAGGCAGCAAGGCGGACGTCGAGCACATCCGCACGCCCGGCGGAGTGGATCCCCTGCGCACCCTGGCCCGCATGGAGGATCTGCTGCTGGTGCGCGTCCAGGATCATGAGGTGCAACTCACCGAACGGGGCGAGAGCCGCGCCCGCGATGTGGTCCGGCGTCACCGCCTCGCGGAACGTTTGTTCAAGGACACGTTCCGCATTGACGATCACGAGGCGCACACGCAGGCCTGCAAGTTCGAGCACATCATCAGCCCGGAACTCGACCAGCGCATCTGCTCGTTCCTGGGCCATCCCACCACCTGCCCCCACGGCAACCCCATTCCTCCCGGCGATTGCTGCAACCATAAGCCCAAGGAAGACTCGCACTGATCCTGGCCATGGCCGGCTGACCCGGCCGAGCACTCTTGGAGTGCGGCGGCTTGCCGCCGCTTTTTCGGCGCACCCAATCCCGCGAAGGTGCTTCTCTCAGGGGGTGGCCGGTCTTTAGACCGGCCACTTTTGGGCTTCTCTCGCCTCTGTAGGGCCCGTCCTGGCGTTTACCCCGACCGGGTCGGGGAGGCAGGGCCGCTCTTGGGTTTCTTGCTTTCGTAGGGGCGCAGCACGCTGCGCCCCATGTCCCCAAGCCCTTTGTGTCTTGCCTTCTCGGCCCATTTGGAGTGCGGCGGCTTGCCGCCGCTTTTACGCAGTACACATCTCCGCAAAATCCCTTTTCTCAGCGAGCGCCGTTTCTCGTTGGAACCTTCTCGCTGTAGACTGTTAACTGAAAATTGAGAACTGACAACTTTTCCGCTATGCCCATACCCATCGATCCGCGCAAAAAACCCACGGCCGTGAAAATTCACGTGAAGACCGGCGCGGGTGTGGACATCACCTGGTCGGACGGCCACCAGAGCCACTTCGATTTCCCCTATCTCCGCGACAATTGCCCGTGCGCCACCTGCAACGACGAACGCGGCAAGAAAGAGGCGTTCGCGGGTCCTGCACCCGCACCTTCGGCCGTGTTGCCCATGTTCAAGCCAAAGCCACGCGCTCAATCGGCCACGCAGGTGGGAAATTATGCCATCCAGATCAACTTCAATGACGGCCACTCCACCGGCATTTTCAGCTACGACTATCTCCGCTCCATGTGTCCCTGCGCCGAGTGCGCGAAAGAATTTCGGAGCGCTTCCGCTTAGCTAGAAGTCAGTCCATGAATTGCTTCCGGGAAGGCATGGCTTCACGCCTTGCGGGAAAAGTTCTTTCTTTAGGAGGCCGGGGCTTCAGCCCCGGCATAAAGGTCCTGAAACCAATGGGCTTTAGCCCCTGAAGAAAGGGTTTTCGGTGTTTTTCCGCAGCCTCCTCAGCCGTGCCGAAAAGCCCACGAATGCAGGGGTTTTAACCCGTGACGTGCGCACGATGGCAGCTTGAACCAATTGTGAAATAGCCCCTAATTCACCGGTGCTTCCAAACTCTTCAACTTTTCTTGCACCCCAGGTGCCGCCTTGGAATTCGGCTGCAATTGCAAATATTTCTGAAAGGCCTCTTTGGCTTCGCTCTTTTTCACTACCTGCAAATACGCGTCTCCCAGATTCAGGTACGCGACGGCACGATTCGGGTCCAGGGCGATTGTTTTTTGGAACCACTCGATGGCCTCCGCATACTGGCCCAACCGGAACACGGCGAAGCCCGCGTTATTCGCAAACAACGCGCTGTCCGGCTTCATTTGCGCGGCTTGCTTGAATTTCTCTGCGGCCTCGCTGTACTTTTTCTCTTTGTAGAGCCGCATGCCCTCATCGTTTGTCGCGGCCGGAACGTCTTTGACCGCAGTCACGCCAGCCTCCGAGCCTCCCGCGGGTGTCGCGCCAATCTTGCCAGCCTGCTGCCCTTCCTGAAGCTGCGCTTGTGCCGCCGCCAGTTGCTTCTTCAACTCCGCATTCTGCGCGGCTTCTTTGCGGATTTGCTCGCGCAATTGTTCCAGTTGCGTGTTCAGCTTGATTCCTTCATCGCCGAGTTGCGCCGAATTCTCATTCAGGAATTCCGTCTCGTGATTCAGCTCGAAAATGAAGTCGCCGCCCTCGCTTCCGGGGAGGTTGCCAAACGCCGGCGTCTGGTGGGACAGCGCGGACACCGCCGGAGTTACATACGCCGCCAGTTCCGTCGCCGTCACCACGCCATCGCCATTCAAATCCGCGCGCCCGTCAAGCCCTTGCAGCAAGGTCCACGTGAAAATCGAGTGGCCGTTCGGCCCGTTGTCCGCCACTTGCTGGTCCATGCCGCCCGCGGTAAACATTTGCCGCGCTGTCCGCCGCGAAATTTCCAGCAGATAATTGCCCAGGCCCAGCGTGCCACCGCCTCCGCGCGTCAGCGCCAGCCCGCTGTAGCAGGAATCCATCACGAACAACACGTGTTTCGCCGGAATGGCCTCCGCAATATCCTGGAAATTCGTCATCGAAATCGCCTGGCCCTCGTAATTCGTCAAGTCCGCGTCCACCGGAATGATGTAGCCCAGGTCGCGCCCGGAGGCCAGATGGCGCGTGGCCCCGTGCCCCGCGAAAAATACGAACACGCGGTCCTCGCGCTTCACCAGATCAGGGTTGCCCAGCTTATCCCCCAAAAGCGACAAAATGTTTTGTCGCGTCGCTTCCTTGTCCAGCAGCAGAAACGTGTGATCCGGCTTGAAATTGTATTTCTTGATCAGCAGATCGCGCACGGCTTGCGCGTCATTCGCCGCGTAACTCAGTTTCGGCCAGGTCTCGTAAGCGTCAATGCCGATCACCGCGGCCCAACTCTCCCGGTAGATCGACGCGGGAGCTGGCTGGGCTTGCGCCGTCTCCAGCCCGCGCGTTCCCTCCACCGCGAACGCGCTGCCGTTCCAGGAGGCAAACTGATATCCATCCTTTTGCAGCGTTTCAATCAACTGCGGCAGCACCTCCATGGCAATTTTGTGAATGTCGTGGAACAAAATGATTCCGTGTCCCTGTTTTTCCACTTCCTGCAGCACGCGCTGGGCAACGGAATTGGGCACGGGATCGGCCCAATCCTCGGAATCCACGTTCCACAAGATCGCTTTCATTTTGTCGCTTTGTACTTTGGCGAGAATGCCCGCGTTGATCGCTCCATAAGGCGGGCGGAACAACACCGGCGGTTCTTTCAATAGCGTGGTGAGCAACGCGCTGGTCGTCTCGATTTCTTCCGTGTAGCCCGCTTCCGTCATCTTCGGCAGCACCGGGTGGCTGTAGCTGTGATTTCCCAGCGTCGATCCCTGCGCCAGGATTCGCGTGCTCACCGCAGCCGTCGCGCTGAGCTTCGCGTCGGCCTCCGTGGTTTCCGGGCCAAGGTTGCGGCCCACCTGGAAGAACACCGCCTTCAATCCGTATTTCTTTAGGATCTCCAGGATTTGGTCGGTGTAGCGGGGGTGCGGCCCGTCATCGAACGTCAGCACCAGCGTTTTCGGCGGCAAGTCCGTTCCAAACACTTCGCCGTTGGCCGGTTTTTTCTTTGCGCCACCGCCGCGCGTCTCCGCCGGCGGCAGCGCCCCTTCCATCTCTTTCAAAATCCTTTCGCGCGTGTATTTCTGCTGCAGATAACTTACGTATCGTTCCCATGCCTCCCGGTGGACCACCATGCCGCGCGTCTGTAGATTCCCCAGAATCTCGCCAATTTCCTTCTGGTAGAGCGCCTGAATCTGCTCCAGCGCCGCCAGGTCGTCGCGGATTCTGCCCAGCAGCTTGGCATTTGTCGTGGTTTCCTTTGCCGCCGCCAGCCCCTCAAGCAAATCCCGGAATGCCAGCTTGTCGGCGTCCCGATAGTCCGGATGACTTTCCACGCGCTCTAGGAATTCTTCGGCAGGAGCGGTGCGCCCGTCGGCAAGAGCTTGGGTGATTTGCTCTTCCAACGCGGCCAGGCGTTCCTGATTTTGTTGGAAGAGTATTTTTCCGGCCGTGGAGGCGCGCTCCCTCACGCCCGGGTCCAGCGCCCCAGCGCCGTTCATCAATACGATAATTTTCCGGTAGTTGGCGACAATCGCGTCGGTATCTTTTGCAAGTGTGGAAGCGGCGTTCGCCTGTCCTCTCGCCGTGCCGCACCCGAGCAGGAGCAACGCCGCAAAAGCCGCCCAAGACCTGGATATTGGTGTGTGCATAACTCGCCGTCAGTGCAGAATCTGACTCTGCCAAATCATGACTCACGCGCTTCGAGAAATCCAGCAGCGCGTTCCAGTGCGTTGCCTGCGCCATTTCCCGGGGAATTGGCAACACGGCAGTTTCCGATTACCCAACGCGCTGCCGCCATGGCTCCAAAATTTGTTGCTCGTCAGTTGGGAAGCTTGCCTGCCGTGAAGACGTAGATCAACGGATCGCCCGAGTCGGGAATGGCGAAGATCACCGCCCCGTTGGTCACAAGCGGAAAGTTTCCTCCATTTAATCTGCCCGATCCGTCCGAACTCGTGGCGATCATTCCAAGACTCGGCAGGTTGGGAACTGCGCCGCTGGTTCTCTGTGTGGCAATATATTGACCTGCGCCGGTGAACGAATACGCGCCGAGAGACGCACCGTTGCGCCCGTCCACATCTTCTTGCGTACTCGCGGCGTAATTCCCGGGAATATCAGAGCGAACATAGCCAGGCGCGCTCGTGGTTTGACCCACGACAACCCCGGAACTCGCCTCGGTGTCTGTCCCGACCAGGAAGCCCGCGATTCCATCGTCGCTCGTGCCGGCGGCGGTGAGATAAACCACCGGTGGCGTTGCTGTGAGCCCAGTAAAGGAGGTGCGTCCCGAACCGGCCTCTATCGCGTAGCTGCCATTCGAGTACGGTGTGTTGGAGTAGCTTCCCGCATCGTTTACGTAGCGGATCGCCTGGGGAATCGTCCCAGCGCTGGTGGCGTTCAACGTGCCAATTTCCGCAAGATTTCCAATGTGGCTCCCGCTCACTTCAAGTCCTTGCGACGCCAGCAGGTAGTTGCCGTTGAGCGCACTTGCTGCATACCTCGCGTTCGCAGCCAGGACGCGCCCGGAGAGCAACGGGGCAGAGCCTGCCGTGCTAGGCGAATCGGTCGAAAGTAAAATGAAATCCGATCCGTTCAGGATGTAGAACGCAAAGTCGAACGTGAGATTCCCCTCGGCAGTCGGAATCGTATAGGTGCCCGTCCCGCGTCCCGTGGTAGCGTCCATCGCGGAGTTCAGCGTTCCGTTCCCTCCGGTCAGCTCGCCCGTTGGCGTTCCCCCTTCATTCAGGTCCGCAAATCCCGCGGAAAGCGCGCCGGAAGAGTTCGCAAAGCTTCCCGCAATGGCGGTGCGGAAATAGCCGGTAGACTCTGCGGTCCATCCATCCACACCAAACGCATAGTTGGGCTGCAGGGAAGTGAGGGAAAAGGCGCTCGGAACCTGCGCGTGAATGAAACCCGAGGCGTTTGTGCCTCCACCTGTGTTGTCGGATTCCATGATTCTTCCCGTGTGATACCGCGTCCCATCAAATCCGCTCAGACTGAACGTGAACTGCACGCTGGAAACCGCGCTGGCCGCAGCGGTGTGGGCTTTGCCGTTCCTGGCCCGAACCTCTGCCCCATGCGCAATGTGGGGCGTCACTCCCGCATGCTCTGCGCTGCCCGCATCCGCAATAGGGCCGGAGAAGGCCAGCGACAAACAGCCCAGCGTGGACGAACCGAACGAATACGAACTTGCGGCCAGGTTTACTTGCAACTGTTCGGGCCCGTTGGTGAATCCGTTATAGTCCACGGTGGCATTTGTGATCCCGCCGCTGCCATTCGGCGTGAAGCTGCCGGCAATGTCGATCGGGTTGCCGCTTCCATCGGTGCCCTTGAGTAAGAACGCGTAAGGAGTAGCGGGAGTCAGGGCGGCCTCGTTGCCGAGCGGTGTGCACCACGCGACTTCCGCCGCGCCGATCGTCAAGGTCAGCCTTGCAGGGGTGGCCGTTGCGTGCGTGGCGTCGGTGACGGTGAAGACGTAGGGGCCGTAGGTGCCGGCCGTCGTCGGCGTTCCCGCAATGACTCCGTCACGAGTGACGTTCGCAAGGCCCGGCGGTAGCACGGCACCCGAAGTTTCTGTCCACGTATAAGGAGCAGTGCCCCCGCTGGCCGCGAGTGTAAAGGAGTAAGCCGAGTTGACCATTCCTTGCGGCAACGCGCTGGTGGCGACCGCGGGCGCGCTGGCGGTTACCGTAATGCTCAGACTTGCTGATGATGCGGTAGAACTCGCCGCATCCGTCACCTCGAAGACGTAAGGGCCAAACGTGCCCGCGGTATTCGGCGTTCCGTTGAAAACTCCGGGGCTTCCCAGTGACACGCCAGGCGGCATGGTGCCGCCCGACGTTTGCGACCACGTGTAGCCCGGAGTTCCTCCCGCTGCCGTGAGTGAGGCGACATAGGGTACTCCGACAACGCCGTTCGGGAGAGAAGTGATCGTGACTCTTAGGACGTTGGAGGTGCTGTGGTGGCAACCCGTCGCCTGGATGCAGGCGACCAGCACAGCAAGAATGAACGCACAACGGTATCCACCGCGCATGGAGTCTCCCTTGAAGTCTGAATTAGCCGGTGCCGTTCTTCCGCCACTGCGACGGTTCGCGTTCCAGTTTTTCCGGAATGAACAGCGCGAACGCGAGGTATTTCCCGCGTACGGCACCCCTATAGAGTACCGCCGTTCAGCCCAATAAGTATTCCCAGAAGCCGGCAGAAGAGTTCCCCGGTCGTCCTCGCCGGTTGAAGCCCTTGATAAACGCGGAAACCGGACACTTACTCACCGCCCTGAGCCTCGCCACCTAGACTCGCCGTGGAAAAGATGCGAGCATAGAAATCGCAGGTCAACAGCCCTTCGAACGAATGAGCAACTCTCCCAACAATCCGGCCGCCCAGAACCGCCTGGGCAATGGAATCCCGCGTGTTCTGGTCGCCACCACCGCGCTTCTGAGCTTCATCTCCTTCTGGCGCGCGGCCGCCATCGTGTTGAACGACCTCGCTTCCTCGGCCTACTACGCCGGTGGCGAAGCCGAGGGCTACATCGGCAAGGCCGCGCCGTGGTTCATCCTCGG
>Ga0116217_10004932_pt1 | contig 11813 bp, 8 predicted proteins | sample Sb_taG_6_FD_89697 | JGI IMG/M metagenome (GOLD analysis project Ga0116217, IMG submission 89697) | Peat soil microbial communities from Weissenstadt, Germany - Sb_50d_4_PS metaG | ecosystem: Environmental > Terrestrial > Soil > Wetlands > Peat | place: Germany: Weissenstadt | collected 2010-09-21 | reverse complement strand
GGGTCGCGCATCCGACTCACGAGACCAGCCTCCTCCAATCGGTTGATCATTCCAGTAATTGCCCCGGTTGTAAGCCCTGTGAGATCAGCGAGCTGACCAGCGGTCATTGGACCGGCGCTATCAAGGAAGTCAAGGACTTGCACATCCGAAACGGTCATCCCGATCCTGGCAGCTGCTGCCCGAAAGAAGGACGTGCCAAGTCCAGTGAATTGCCGAAGCTCTCGATCAAGCTCTCCGAGAAGCTCCGTGAGTTTTTCTTGTGAATCACTTGACATTTTCTATTCCTCCATGTATGATATAACTTAGTTACTAAGATAAATTATTTGATTTAATTTGTCAATTAAACAATCTGTTGATGGATTTACTTACTAACTTAGTGATCTGTATTATAGCATTGAAAGGTATCAAATACCATGCTGATGATCGAAACACGAGGATTATGCAAATCCTTCGGTAAACTTGTAGTGCTCGACAACATCGACCTGGATGTCGATGGAGGAACCATCTTCGCGTTACTCGGACCAAATGGAGCCGGCAAGACCACGCTGATCAAAATCCTCTCCACGCTGCTCAAACAGGACGGCGGAACTGCCATCGTCAACGGATTTGATGTTGCGTCAAAGCCAGACAACGTGCGGCAATCACTCAGTCTGACCGGGCAATTTGCAGCCGTGGATGAGATTTTGACCGGGCAAGAAAATCTTATTATGGTCGCCAGGCTCCGACACCTCAAAAATCCGCACCAGGTAGCGGACGACTTGCTGACACGCTTCGGTTTAACAGATGCCGCAAACCGCAGGGTGTCTACGTATTCAGGCGGTATGCGCCGCAGGCTTGACCTCGCCATGAGCCTGGTGGGAAAACCGCCGATCCTTTTCCTTGACGAGCCGACCACCGGGCTTGACCCCGAGGCACGCATCGAGGTGTGGAAAGTGGTGAAGGAGCTTGCTGATGGTGGTAGAACCGTCTTCTTGACCACGCAGTACCTGGAAGAGGCTGAACAGCTTGCTGATCACATTGCCATTCTCCATGAGGGAAAGATTATCGCCAACGGCACGCTCATGGAGCTACAAAAGCTGTTTCCACCTGCTCAGGTGGAATATGTGGAAAAACAACCGACATTGGAGGAGATCTTTCTTGCCATCATTGGCAAAAAGGAGGTACAGCTTGCCATCATTGGCAAAAAGGAGGTACAGTAAATGGAAACGATACAGAAACACTTTTTCCTCGATCTGAGCGTGATGCTTGGTCGTTCCATGCGCCATATTTTCCGCAGTATGGACACCATCATCACGGTCACGATCATGCCTATTGCGATGATGTTGCTGTTCGTGTATGTGTTCGGTGGCGCAATTCAAACCGGAACAGCTAATTATGTCAATTACGTACTACCTGGGATCTTACTGATTGCTATCGCGAGCGGGATATCCTATACGGCTCTCCGTGTGTTTACCGATGTGCAACGGGGTATCTTTGAGCGATTTCGCTCCATGCCGATTGCCCCTTCCACCATGCTGTGGGGACACGTCCTGACCTCGCTGGTATCCAACGCGATTTCGGTGGTGGTCATCATTCTCGTCGCGTTGATTATGGGCTTTCGTTCGTCGGCGGGCATCCTGTCATGGCTGACCATAGCCGGCATACTCGCGTTGTTTACGCTGGCTTTAACCTGGGTCGCGGTGATTCCCGGACTGACCGCAAAATCGGCAGACGGCGCAGCCGCATTTTCGTATCCGATTATCTTCCTGCCCTTTATCAGCTCGGCGTTTGTGCCAACCAGGTCGATGCCGCCGGTAGTCAGGGCCTTTGCCGAAAACCAGCCAGTGACGGCGATCGTGGAAACCATCCGTTCGTTACTGTCTGGACAGCCAGTGTCTCATGAGATATGGGTTGCTCTTGCATGGTGCGTCGGCATTCTGGTTGTGGCCTGCATCTTTGCGATGAGGGCATATAAAAAGCGAGTGTGAAAAGAGGGCAGTATCCGAGGAAAGGAGTTCACACCATCTCTGCTCTTTCTCGACACTTTCAGCACGTCCTTATGACAAAGAGCTGACAGGATGTACGCTAGTCTGTGAAGAACGGAAATGCTTCCCTAAGACCTGAGAGAAGACGAGCCAAAATTCGGCCATGTATCCCGTCACATAAGAACAAATCATGGTCTTATGCAGTAAGTCAAGTTGTAAATCCAAATTTTAAACTGGTGAGATTCTGTACAATTGTCCTGGTGATCGGGTATACTGTGGGAAAGACGAGTGGAAGCGCCTTTTGATATGCTCTACGGGCAGAGAAATGAACGAAGCGTCGTTGTCCCTCACAGCCCTTTCAGAGGCTCAAAGAGCACAGGCTCGGGCTCCCAACATTTTTACCCCCCCGTTTTCCCCGCTAAGGATGGGCCGAGGTGATTCCGCCTGATTTTCTCCCAGCAAAGCCGCCTGGGATGGGAAAGGAAGCCCATCCCAGGCGGCTTGATTGACGGACCAGCAGGCAGTATGCTACAACCAGGGCAAAACGCCCGCGGGAGCCAATAGCCTCGCCCTGATCTTCGTCCTGTTGCCATTCATTAGCAGCGCTTTTGTACGCGCTGAGTCGATGCCTGTAGGGATACGCTGGTTCGCTGAGTACCAGCCTTTCACATCCATCATCGACACGTTGCGGGGGCTACTGCTGGGGACGCCGATTGGCAACAGCGCGGTTCTTGCCGTTGCATGGTGTGCCGGAATTGCACTGGTCGGATATCTGTTGCCAGGAGCGATATACAACCGTGATCCTGTACAGTAGACATGCACCACACCCAGCCCACTTATTGAAGCGGCTGGATGTGGCGCATTGTGAGCAAGCGGATCTATGAGTGAAATGATATACTTTTGATCAACGAACAGCGTTATATCATTTGACCTTCTCACACTAAAAGGGGTGAACCATGAGTGACGCAGATAGGCAGGCACTTGATGCGTATTTTGTATCTGAGCGAATGCGACATCTGGAAGAGTACCGAGCCTTTCTGCGCATTCCCAGCGTGAGCGCGCTACCAACACATCGCGAGGATATAGTTCGAGCAGCTGAATGGGTGGCAAGCGCCATGCGGTCAGCAGGTGTGCCAACGGTCGAGATACTGCCAACTCAGGGCCATCCTATAGTATATGGTGCATGGCCCGCGGAAAAACCTGGAACTCCAACTCTCCTGCTTTATGCCCACTATGATACCCAGCCAGCCGATCCGCTCAATGAGTGGACCACCCCACCTTTTGAACCCACGATTCGAGATGGTCGAATGTATGCAAGAGGGGCTAGCGATGATAAGGGGAATCTGTTTCTCACTCTCAAAGTCGTCGAAGCATATTCCGTACTGTATGGACGACCACCTATTGGCCTTATCTTCCTATTTGAGGGTGAGGAAGAAATCGGCTCGCCGAACTTACAGGCTTGCATTCAGGAGCATAAAGAGCGATTACGTGCGGAAGCAACATTAAGCGCAGATAGTGTCATGTGGGCGCATGATATACCATCACTTGTGCTGGGATCAAAAGGCTTGATAGCCCTACAAATTGATGTCCAAGGGGCGGAAAGCGACCTGCATTCGGGCTTACATGGAGGGTTAGCTCCAAATCCCCTTAATGCGCTTACTACGATACTTGGAAGTATGTGGGCACTTGATGGGAAGGTTCAAATCGAGGGATTCTATGACGAAGTGCGACCACTTAGCGAACAGGAGAAGGCTGAAATTGCCGCTGTTCCTTTTGATGAGGCCAGCTATGCACGATCCATTGGCCTAGCGGCTCCCGTTGGTGAGCAAGGATATGGCCCGTTAGAACGCAACTGGGCGCGACCAACCCTGGATATCAACGGCATCTGGGGAGGTTTCCAGGGGGAAGGAAGTAAGACAGTGATCGCCAGGGAAGCCCACGCCAAAATTACTTGTCGTCTAGTACCCGATCAGGTACCGTCCAATGTTTTTGCTGCCATCGAAAGACACATTCAAACACATTGTCCCACCGGCATTACCGCCAGTGTACAGCAAACTGCCGGATCGTCTTCCGCATTTGCGATCGCACCGACGCATCCAGTTTTGCGAGTTGCGCATGAGGTGCTGCGTGCTTCCTACGATCGTGATCCCTTGCTGATCCGTCTCGGTGGCACGTTGCCTGTAGCGGATTATTTTCAGCAGGACCTTGGACAAGATATCGTATTTCTGGCATGGTCGATGCCCGATGAGCACCTGCACGGACCAGATGAGTTTTTCCGACTGGAGAATTTCGACCGCGGCATGCGAATCTATGCAGATTTGTTTGAACGCCTGAGCGAGCAATGGGACTCATGACAAAAAGACGCACCTCTCATTCAGATTGGCAAAATGTGCTTCTGGACTGTTGAGCCAACTTCATCCGCTTCAATGAGGGCGACAATGTGTCCGCCTTTCCGGAAGCTCAATAGACGCACATCTGGGATTGTGGAGGAGAAGAACTCAGCGTTCCGATAAGGTTGGAGTGTGTCGTCCTGGGCGTGGATCACCAGGGTTGGGACTCGGATTCCGGCGATGCGAGAGCCAGGTACCTCCTGTGTATGGTCGAAGACCGCGCCTGCGTACCGAAGCGAAGCAGGGTTCATCCCGTCTATGAAGTGCCCGATCGCCCTGTATTGTTCGGGGCTGAGACTAGCGACGACAGTCTCAGGTACTCCCATGAGCCTCATGAATTGCCGCTTGAACAGTCGGCTCATAATCCAATACGGGAAGTCTCTCTGGAAGATCCTGAGTAGTGCGCTGCCTTGCCTTTGCGCCTGCTTTCCTTCTTCCTCTGGTATCTGGGCACCGCCGCAGGAGATCAGCGTGAGCGACGACACCCGCTCGGGGTTCAAAAGCGCGAACAGGAGTGCTGAGGGACCTCCCGCGGAGAAGCCGACGACCCCAACCCTCTGAACGTTCAGTTGATCGAGCAGATGTGCGTAGGCATAGGCCTGATCGCCCCATGTAGCATTCTGGTGGAACGTTGATTGCAGATAGCCGAAGCGCGAAGGGATGATGCAGTGAAACTGATCATCCAACATGATGTCTGCCAGAAACTCGCCCTGATCGAAGCCACCACCACTCCCATGGATCACGAGCACATTGGACCCGGTGCCGTGCTCGGTGTACTCGATGTCGCCGTACGGAGAAGGGATGACTTTGCTTTTTCCTTGGAGGCGTTCACGAGCTGCGCGCATGCTCGATCGATATGTTACAAACCACGGCTTTTAAACTATTTAACGCTTCCTTAATTATGACGCGATATAATCTCATCCAACGTCAAACTAGTCGCAGGGAACAGGTGTAATGGTCATTGCACATATTTCCCTTTCTAGCTTCTTATGGTACACTTGCGATGAAGCTGCAAATATCACATCGTTTGCTGAGGTTACAATGGATCAACAGTCATTATTTGCACAGTTGGTTGGGACCATGGTGGGCATCTATCGTCTCCAGCAGTTGGTAACCCAAAACACGCTAGAGGCAACTTTCATTGCGCGCACCGATACATCAGACATGCTTTACCGTTTACGCCTGCTCCGTCTCAGTTCCACACTTACCCCGGAAGCCCGTATTGTGTTGCTAGGACATTTTCAGCAGCAAGCGCGTGAATTGTCAGAACTGCTCTCTGATCAACAGAAGATGCCAAAACATCCGCACCTATTGCCGCTGTTAGACTACGGCAACGCGCAAAACCCACCTGGGTTCCTCTACCTGGTATCACCTCATGTGCCCATGCGCTCACTCACGGAACTGCTCGGTGAGAAGGGGGCTTTAGATGTGCTGACGATCCGATCCTATCTTGATCAGATGGCATCCGCTTTGGAGTATGCCCACCAGCATGCCGTGCTTCACCGCGACTTGACGACGGATGCAGTTTTTATTCGTAATGATGGTCGGATTGTCATCGCGGACCTGGGTGTGATGCGCATCCTGACGCTGAGCCGCCCGGCTGACCAGCAAATCCTGCTCTACGGTCAAAGCCCTAACTCGACACCCGCCCCTGAGCAGCTCCTCGGTCAACCTGTTGATACTTCTACCGATGTCTATGCTCTGGGCGCTATTGTGTATCGTTTGCTCTGTGGGCATCGTGTTTTCAGCGCAAACCAACGCGATAGCATCATTCAGCAACACCTCCATGATCCTGTTCCGTCACTGGCACAGTGGCGACCGATCACCATCGGGCAGCGTAACATGACCACTGAACTGGACCACCTGATTGCAGCTTCAATGGAAAAGGACCCTGCTCAGCGCATACAGCACCCTGCTGAACTTGCCAATCGCTATCATCAAATCGTTGCTCCCAATGACCTCAACCGTCAACCAATTGCTATCTCAGGTACCATTGCTCCCACGCTCGCCGGGGCAACGCCAGTTCCCATAGCAGCAACGGCGCTAAAAAGCACGAGGACGCAGTCAGCATCACCTCATCGGGCAGGCTCGAATACGCCGCACTCTGGGCAGATCAATGTCGCTCGCCGTCGTATGTTGCTACTCTTCGGTGGAGGTGGAGCTATTGTCATCGTAGGTGCCGTCGCCTTGATTGTTGAGCAAATGGTCAACAACACACCACCCGGTTCGGTCACTGTCACTGGTAGTCAGCCAACCCAAAGCTCAGCTACGGGATCGTCCTCTACAAGCCATACAGTCACTGCGGGTCATACAGTTACTCCAGGACATACAGGTACCGTAATCGCACGTACGGCAGATGTGCCCCTCGATTCCGCGAAAACATTTCCCCTGCCAAATGGCGGCGCCAATCCCGGAGTGCTGGTGCATCTACAAAATGGGCAATTTGTCGCGTTCGACTCAACCTGTACGCACGATTCTCATTGCCCCGTGGCCTATGATTCACAGCAAAAGTTGCTTGTGTGTCCCTGTCACGGGGCGGAGTTCGACCCGGCGAACCATGCCTCTGTGGTGCAGGGGCCGGCGCCAACGCCGCTCACCCCAGTGCAGATTGCAGTCAATGCGGATGGCACGATTACAGTAGGCTAAAAGGAGAAAGAGGATGGCCTTTGCTCGAACAGCAGTAGATGCATCATCCTATGTAATCATCGGCAACGGGATAGCGGGTATCTCGGCTGCGGAGATCTTACGCAAAGAAGATGCCGCAGCCGACATCACTGTGATCGCTGATGATCCGTTTCCAGCGTATTATCGACCTGCGCTCAAGGACTACCTGGCGGGACGTGTGCGTGAGGATAAGCTGTGGGCACGTCACAGCAACTTCTACCAGGATCACAGCATACGCTTTCTCGCCGATCGTGTTACAGGCATACAAGTGCCACATCACACACTAGAACTGCAAAGCGGGCGGCAACTTGGCTATCAAACACTCTTGCTGGCGCAAGGAGCGCATGCTCGCTCCCTGTCCTGTTCAGGAGTAGGTCTTAGAGGCATGACGACACTGCGTACAGTAGCCGACTACCAGAAGGTGGAGCACGAACTGAGCAGTGTGCGGCGTATCGTAGTCGCGGGGAGCGGCACGCTGGCGTTAGAGACGCTTGAAACACTGCGCCACCGGGGTTATCAGGTTGTGCATCTGCTGCGACGACCCACTCTTTGGTCCGAAGTGTTGGACGCAACAGCCTCAGACCTGGTGCTGCAACAGGAAAAGCGTGATGGGGTGGATGTACGAGTTGAGGGAGAGATTGCGGAGATTATGGGCAAAAATGGGCAGGTAAGCGGCGTTATCACAACCAGCGGGACACGCATTAAGTGTGAGATGGTGCTTATCGCTATCGGCATTGACCCAATTATCGATTTTGTGAAGCGCAGCGGCATTCCCTGTGGACGTGGTATTACAGTCGATGCCGAGATGCATACCGCTGCGCCCGATATCTACGCAGCGGGTGACGTGCTTGAAACGACAGACGCCTTGACTGGACGCAAGCGTATAATCGGGCAGTGGTATCCAGCGATTCAGCAGGCGCGCGCCGCTGCCTACGCCATGCTGGGCATACTCGACACACAGCGTCCTTTCAATTCCAGCACGTTCTATAATGCCACTTTCCTCTACGGCTTAGACTTCGCGTCCGTGGGTATGACAACGTTGCCCGGCCAGAGTGAGGGCTATCAGGAGCTTATTGCGGAACCGCAGCCGCGAATGTATCGCAAAATCATCCTGAAAAATGGGAGGCCGGCCGGCGCGCTAGGCCTCGGCGACCGGCAGGATGTTATGGCATATAAACGGGCTATCGATCACCAGGTCGATCTCTCTCCTGTCGTCTCGCGCCTCTTTGCACCCAATTTTCGCCTTGATGCCTGGCTCGATAAACAAGGCGTACCAGCCCCTATTTTGACTGTGTCCCGCTCCAGTACTGTTTCCACAAGGGCTTCATCCTTGGGAACCGCCACGAGTGATCCCTCGCCAAGCATTACAGAAGCTCGTCTTGTGCCGGAGCAGAACACAGGGAGAAAACCGGCTTTGCTAAAGCAGACGGAGGTCATGACAGTTGGACGACAAGTTGGAGTCCATGTCCTGATTGATGATGAGACCGTGTCAAGGCGTCATGCCGAAATCTGCTACGCCAATGGCACCTATACCTTGAAGGATCTGGGGAGTTCCAACGGCACATTTTTGAATGGAACACGCCTGGAAGCGGGGCGCATTTATCCACTTAAGGCGGATGACCGACTGCGCTTCGGGAAAACAGCTACTTACATCCTCCAGCTCAAAGAACTGCGAGAGAGAGAACAGCCCCAGCAACATGCGACGGGACTGTCTCAGTTGCACGAAAGCCCCACATCGTATTTCGATGCCTCAGAACCCAAGCCTATGGTCTCACTCAGCCAGCCCCACCTGAACGCTGATGGATCGCTGCAACTGCCAGGAGCAAGCAAAGTAGTATCGCCCTCAGTTCTCGCCACCTTGCGCGAATCACCTGGCTTGATAGTTATCAAAGAAGGTGTTCCAGAGGTTTTCCCTTTACGAGTTCCTGGCAGGACAGATATGCCTCAAGGGAAGCAGCGATTAACTATCGGACGAGACCGCAAAAATGATATTGTCCTTGAGGATACTGCGGTCTCTCGCCAGCATGCCGAAATATTCCCTAGCCTCAATGGCTTCTACATTCGCGATCTCAAGAGTAGTAACGGCGTACTGGTCAATCAGACAAGGATTACTCATCCTTACCAGTTGACGCATGGCGACCGCATTGGTATTGGTAGTTCGGCTTGTTATTTTGTACAGCTACAGGCTCTGCCGACTCTACTTCCGGTAGCTGTTTCCACAGCATCCCGGGCCTGTAGCACCTGCGGTTTGAAGCTTGAGAATCCCGCCGCGCGCTTCTGCCCGTTCTGCGGCTCACCTTTTGGACAAACATCTGCGGAGGGAATTTAAGATGAGTATGGCCAAACAACAGCCTCTAGTGGGAGTTGCGCATCGCCCAGACCTGCGGCCAATGACCGTGGAGCAGGTGCGGTTCGAAATCGACATGTGCATAGGTTGTGATCGCTGCATGCGCGCCTGCCCCATACCCCTTTCTTCTCAAGTGCATATCACCGACCTGAATTACGCCACGATCTCAGATAACATAGCACCACATGTGGCCCGCTTTACTGAGGAGTGTGTCATGTGCGGTTCGTGCGTCCCCGTCTGTCCCGTTAACAATCATCGAGACCTGCTCATGCTCTCACTCAAGCAGCGGCTTGGCGTATCGTGGGATGGCAACGTTGATCTGAACCGAATTCTTAATTTTCTCCCCCCCGGCTGGAACGCCTCACTACTGGTAAGCCGTTTGCGCGAGCAGCCAATGTTGAGTGATGCACACCTCGTGCCGGAAAATTATCTCTTGCACCTTACAGTGAGTTCCAAACTGCTCACCTTGATGCCTGGCGAGGTACTCATGTACGAAGGTGAGTACGGACGAAGCCTCTATCTTATCCTGGAGGGTCGCATCGACCTGTCCGCAGCGGGGGCGACGGGAGAAGAATTGCCCATCGCTGTGCTGCGACGAGGCGAATATCTGGGAGAGCGTGGTCTGCTCACAGGTCAACAACGTAACGCAACTGCGCGCGCACAAACGGCAAGCGTCATCTTAGAGGTCCCAGAACAGGTGATGCAGCGTTTGATGGAGCTGGTACCCGCCATACGTGCCTTCTTCGAGCAACTGAACAACGCTCGTTCGCTCGAATCGATCTTACGTCATATGGCCCTCTTCCAGGGCATCGCAGCAGCAGACATTCGCTACCTTGCTGAGCAGGCCCAGGTCAAACGCTATGACCGTGAAGAACTCCTCTTTCAAGAGCAGAGTGCATCGAATGCAGGTTCTGCAAGCGAGTTGATGCATATCATCCTCGAGGGCTTTGTGAAAGTGGCACGCCGCACAAAAGCGGGAACAGGCCGCAACAAAAGCGACGAGCGTATTATCGCTTATCGCCAGAGTGGTGACTACTTTGCGGGAGGATTGGACCTGCTGGGTGATGGCCGACCAGTAAGCGTTACGGCGATCACGCGAGTCGGTGTCGCGGAGATTCCACGCGCAGCATTACACGCCGTCCTTGCACGCTACCCCGAAGCCAACCAGCGTTTCGCGGCGCAACAACAGCAGTATCGCGATGCAGCAGTGGCAGCACAAACCAGTATATTAGACCCACTGACCCCACAGGGTGCAAGTATTGTGAATAAGCCACTCGCAGCCAACGCGGACGTCCGGGCGAGCCTGCAATCGCTCATCGGTGGTGGAGTCATTGAGGGAACCGAAGTGCTGGTCATCGATCTGGACAAGTGTGTCCATTGCAATGAATGTGAGGATGCCTGTGCGCGCCGCCACGGACATTCGCGCATGAACCGCAAAGGCATGGTAGTGGGCAATATAAGCATCGCTACTGCATGTCGTCAGTGTCAGGATCCTGTGTGCTTGCTCTGCAGCCGCGCAGGCATTGCACGCCTACCTAGTGGCGAAGTCTACATTACCGAAAGTTGTATCGGCTGTGGCATCTGTGCCGAACGCTGCCCCTATGACAACATCTCGATTATGACGCTCGAAGAAGAAGCGGAAGCGGTCCCTACAATGTTACAGAGCTTTAGCAACTTCTTCATGAAAGGCACTGGAAAAGAGCGTGGACGCAGATTGCTGCCTATGGTTCAAGCACCTGTTGCTCCTGGACCCTTTGACAGTACCCCACCCGACGCATATGGTGAGATGCGCAAAAAGATTGCGATCAAATGCGACCTTTGTGTGGGTTACAATAACCAGGCATGTGTGCAGGCCTGTCCCGTCAGCGCCGTCGTGCGCGTTCAACCTGTCGAGTTCTTTGGTTCAACCGAAGACATTCTGCGAATGCGTGCTCTATAGAATCGGAAGGTGATACCATGTCAGTTACAACACCCCCCTCTTCAACACGACCTGTGCCGCGCATCTGGAAAGCGCCCGCTGCGCGAACGCGCTGGTTCTGGCTTGCGCTTGCCATTGTACTGTATGGGAGTACCCTTCTCTGGTACCTCCATGCTCGCACTACGCAGTTTTTCATCGGCCCTTCCGTGGATCCTTTGCGCTTTTTCGGGATTATTGCTTTCCTGCTAGTGTTGGTGACCGCTGCCTATTCACTGCGACGCCGCTTTGCACATGGGATGCCTGGAATGGTTCGCGATTGGCTTCAGATGCATATCTGGTTGGGCATTGCTGCTGTCTTGATTGCACTACTGCATGCCAACTTCGCCCCCTTTGTGAACAGCTACTGTAGTGGTTTTCACTGCTTCACGGACTACCATCTGGGAAACACTGCGCTTATCGCATTGCTTCTCCTGGTGCTGTTTGCTATTGTCGGACGTCTGCTCGACATCTGGGGGGCACGCAAGATTGCT
>Ga0116217_10004931_pt1 | contig 11813 bp, 20 predicted proteins | sample Sb_taG_6_FD_89697 | JGI IMG/M metagenome (GOLD analysis project Ga0116217, IMG submission 89697) | Peat soil microbial communities from Weissenstadt, Germany - Sb_50d_4_PS metaG | ecosystem: Environmental > Terrestrial > Soil > Wetlands > Peat | place: Germany: Weissenstadt | collected 2010-09-21 | reverse complement strand
TCTCGGGCCGGGACCCTTTTCAGTGAGCGCGCTGCTCGTTGACCGCATTGGCCGGGGCAACCTCGCCCGAGGAGACGCAACGGAAAGTGACGTTGTTTTGGCTCGCGGGTTTCGGCGTAATTAAGAGTTTCTGCCCCTTCGAGTGGCAATATTCGCCCGCCGTATCGACGGCCTCGTTCAGCGCCTTCGTCTCTTGCGATAGACCGCCAAAGGTATGATTGACGCCAATGCTGTAGGTCCCTGGTCCGACCTCCTGCACCTGCCCGGCCGAGGTGGCGGCGCAGCCAGGTCGTGAGGCACGCCGCAACGCCTAAAGTAATACGAATGTCGCCCATCGAGTGTGTTATCCCCCGCTGAACCTAGCACGGGGCGCCTTCACCCCATCGTCTTATCCTGCTCCTCCGCGTCGGCTTCGGTCGGCGTTCCGTGGTCACTAAATCTTCAGAGAGTGCGCCTTACCTTGGGCATTCCCAAGCAGGCACTCATGGCCCCGGGTTAGCGTCCGCTTACCGGGGCCACTTTTTTCCCAGCTTCATCCCGCGCCGCTCCGTCACAGCAGGGCGTCGGCTTCGGTCAGCGCCCTTTATCGCATTCGAATGTTGTGTGGCCAAATTGGCATAGGTTCCGTTTACCCGGGGAATACTATGGTCACTACAGCGATACCAATAACGGGGTTGATCAATGCGTGTCTTTATAGCTTGCGCCATTATCGTAACAGCGGCGATTGGGCTTGGTGGCTGCTTTCACCACGAGCAGGCGGTCGCCATGCAGCCGATTTCGCACGCGCCGCTGAAATAGTGGAGACCGGACCACGGGCTTGATGGAAACGGGCTAAGCTACTAGGCTTACATTTCTCTGCAAGTACTCTCCTGCAATTGCCAGTCTCGGTCGGGTGCTCCTCGGCCGGGGCTTTGCGTCTAGCCGACGCCCAAACTTTTTTGTTTCGGAGCGTTGCTAGAGCGGCCCTGGAAACGGTTTGTTACAAACCCGCAACAATGAGACTGCTCGAAAATGATACGCACTGTACGTGATGGACCTCTCCATCACTTCTCCCATTGGGAATGCTTGAGAGAAGCCCCGCCCCCCGGTGGGGCTTCTTCTTTTTCGGGAGAGACGCTTGAAAAAGGCTCTGACGTACATCAAGGCTGCCGGAGCCTTAGCTCTGGTGGCTTGCGTCCCTCTTGCCGGATCCGCCTCAACGGGTGGCAGCGGTCATGTCGGTTGGAAAGTCCCCGGTCGACACGTGTATCATGGTAGGGTCCTTTGGTGGACAGCCGAGGACAGAACGCCACACTAAGCTACACCATTTCCCCTTGTTTTCCTTTGTTTCCCTTGTGTTTTCGGGTGGTGTACGTCCTGTCATAGACACTATGCAACAGTCGTGGACACCGCTGTTTTGTTACCCTACAGTGACCTGGGGTAACAGGAAATGGCCAAGAAACTCACTCAGCTCAGCATCGAGAAAATCAAACCAGCGACTGTGCGGCGTGAAATACCGGATGCTGGACAGCCGGGGCTCTATCTAATCGTGCAGCCAAACGGCAAGCGTAGCTGGGCCGTGCGCTACCGCTTCAGCGGGCAACCCCGGAAGTACACCCTACCGGGCTTTCCATCGCTGCCAGTAGCCCACAAACTTGCGCGCGCGGCATTAGATGCGGTTGCCGATGGCCGTGATCCTGCAGCCGAAAAGCGGGCGGCGGCTCACGGCGCGGGCGGCGATTTGTTCAAGACCGTGGCGGCAGACTTCTTCAAACATCATGTCCAGGCAAAAAACGGCCCCAGGTACACGCGCGAGACCGAGCGGATGCTGGCCAAGGATGTTTTGCCAAGCTGGGGCGACAAACGTATTCAGGACATTAGCAAGCGCGACGTACTTGAGCTGCTGCGTGCCATTCAGGACCGTGGTGGTGGGCTGACTGCAAACCGCGTGCTGAGCGTGGTGAAGCGGCTTTTTAATTGGTGCATCGAGCAAGACATTCTTGCGGCCTCGCCTGGTGCCAGCGTCAAGCGTCCCCTACCAGAAACGTCCCGCGAGCGCGTTTTAACCGACGACGAGATCCTGCGTCTCTGGCAAGCCCTCGACCGGGTGGACGGTCCATTTGGACCATTTGCCAAGCTGCTCTTGCTGACGGGCCAGAGACGCAGCGAAGTTTCCGGCATGACGTGGGACGAGCTGGACCTCGACAAAGCCCTGTGGACGTTGCCCGGGACAAGAACCAAGAATGGGCGCCCGCATGCGGTACCGCTGTCAGAGCCCGCTGTCGGCATCATCAGCGCTCTACCGAGGCTGGGCACCTACGTCATCAGCGCGGATGGCAGCAAGCCCCTTGGCGGCTACAGCAGAGGTAGAATCGCGATCGCGCGCGCCATGAGCGAGCCAATGGCCCCATGGACCTTCCATGATCTGCGCAGGACCGTGGCAAGCGGCATGGCTCGGTTAGGCGTCGCGGTGCATGTCACCGAGGCCGTGCTCAACCATAAGAGCGGCAGCATCAAGGGCGTGGCGGCCATCTATAACCGCTACGACTACGCCACCGAAAAGAGATCAGCCTTAGAGGCGTGGTCCCGGCATGTCTTTAGCCTGTTCCAAGACAAAACAACGAACGTCGTCCCCTTTCGGGCGTAGCTTGAGGGACGTGTACGGACTACGGCATGTAACTGATTTATAATGGAAATAAAGTTTCATTTTCTAGTGGCCTCCATTCTCGAACAGGCACAGATTCGCGCCTTGTCATCAGCAAGGAGCGACACTAATGACACCCTCAGGAGAGTATCTGCCAGCGAAAATTGTTCGTATTCGCTATGGCGTTTGCGGCCGGACGCTGGCCCGCTGGGAAGAAAACCCAAAGCTCGGCTTCCCCCAGCCGATTCGCATCAACAAAAATAGATTTTGGCGCCTGGAAGACCTGGTGAATTGGGAACGAGCCCGAGCCGCCGGCAAGCCAACAGCGGCAAAAGCAGAAGCAGAGGCGGAAAATGCACCATCCGCCCCTTAAAAAACAGAAGGCGCCTGCCAGGGCGCCCTCAGAAGCACTTGGGAATATTAGCGAAAATATTCGTAGCGAATTTTCCCCTGCAAAGCAAGCGGCTGGCCAAGAATTAATTGCCGATATGGCTGATTGGAAGGTCAGCCTGCAGCGCTGGATTCGCCGCCAGCAATTAATTTTCGAATTTCTGGACTGCGAAGATACTGCCGGAATTGACCTGCTCTGGGAGGAAGTAGGGCAGTTCAAACGCATTGTCCGCTGCCTAGCATGGCAAGGTGCGGCATGAGTGGCAACGGCATGAGCATCGAGGAGTTCAACCAACTTCCGGACTATGACCCAGAGCAAGTCGGCGCCGAGCTTCTTGACGATGTTTACGCCTTCCTAGGGCGTTTCGTTGCCTACCCGGCTGCTCACGCGCGTATCGCCCACACCCTGTGGATTGCCCACACGCATTTAATGGACGCGTGGGAATCGACACCGCGAATCGCCTTCCTAAGCCCGGAACCCGAAAGCGGTAAGACGCGGGCGCTCGAAGTCACCGAGTTGCTGGTGCCAAACCCAGTCGAGGCCGTCAACGTCTCGCCCGCATACCTCTTCCGCAAAATTGCAGCAGAGGTTGGCAAACCAACAATCCTGTTCGACGAGATCGACACGATATTCGGGCCAAAGGCTAAAGAGAACGAGGAAATGCGTGGCCTGCTCAATGCTGGGCATCGCAAGGGTGCCGTCGCTGGCCGGTGTGTCGTCCGTGGCGCCACCGTGCTGCCCGAGGAGCTGCCGGCTTATTGCGCTGTTGCCCTAGCCGGCATTGGTGACCTGCCCGAGACCATCTTAGGCCGATCGGTGATCATACGCATGCGGCGCAGAGCTCCAGATGAACCAGTGGAACCCTGGCGTAGGCGCGTCAACGAGGCAGAGGCTAAGGCGCTTGGCAACCGGCTGGCCGAGTGGGCTGCAACGGTCTTCAGCCGAGTCAGAGACACTTGGCCGAAGATGCCAGATGGCGTCATAGACCGCGCTGCCGATGTCTGGGAAGCGTTGCTAGGCGTGGCTGATGCGGCCGGAAGAGAGTGGCCAGAACGAGCTCGTGTTGCGGCTGTTACGCTTGTTACGTCTTCTATGGCGAACCAGCCCAGCCTTGGCGTCAAGCTGCTAGAAGACGCGCGCACCGTATTCGGCAAGCGCGAGCACATGGCAACCAAAGAACTGCTAACCGGACTACACAACTAGAAGAGAGTATTTGGGAAGATGTGAAGGGCAAAGCCCTAAGTGATATTGGCTTAGCTAGGCGCCTAAAACGGTATGGAATACAGCCTAAAGTTGTACGTATTGGTGATGGGACAGTGCGCGGTTATCTACGCGAGGACTTCCACGACGCTTGGAAGCGCTACCTGCCCTCGTCTCCCATAGAACACGTAACACCCGTAACACCCGTTACAACTGCGGAGACGGAAGATCCATTTGAGTGCCTGAAGGACCCAGAACTTAAGCTTCAACCCTGAAAGGAGACTGAAATGAATAAGCTGCACAGAGACCCAGTGGTCGATTGCTTACTTGAGGCAATGTCGGAGCTCGCAATCGAAGTTGGCAAGAAAGCGAAACAGGCTGACATTTATCGTGTCGAGAAGGTTGTCGAAATAATGAAAGACCTAACAAAACGGCTCACTGAACTGAGCCCGGAGATTCCCTTCTAACTACCGCGATCCAGCGAATATAAATCAACTCTATGAAAGCTCACTTTGAGCATAAGTAGGAATGAAAAGTCCACGGTTCTGCGGCTTTTGCCACGGACACCTGATTTGATATCTGGTGCCCGAAATCAATCCCCCATTGATGTGCTTGACTTTCTGGACGGTGTTGCTAGTCTGTTCTAAACTCGGGTATAGCTAGGGGTAACAGAAAGGACGTTTTGATGGCAGATAGCAGACGTGAGACGCGGTACCCGGAGGTTATCCGGTTGGTAGCCCCGCGCGGTATCAGCCGCGCCCTGGACGAGCTCGCCGGTCGGCAACACACCACCCGGTCTGAGGTCGTTCGCCGCGTGCTCGTGCGTGAGGTCGAGGCTGCTGGCCTGCAGCTAGCGCCCCAACCCCTGGAGGCGGCATGAGTCTCCGCCGCCCATCTCTGGAAGAGAGCCGCCGCCGTGAGCGGCCCATCAAGCGCTGCCACATGTGCGGAGCTCGGGTCTTCTGCCCCAACTGCCGGGACCACCGCCAGTCGCCGTCCCCGTCCGCGCCGAAGACACCACCGGAGGGCAGGGCATGACCAGGCTATGCGAACACTGCGGCTCGCCGCTGCCGGACACCAAGGCGCGGGGTAATGAGCGGAGGTTCTGCTCTGCCCGCTGCAGAGTCGCCCACAGGCGTTTAATCGTAACGGGCCCCAGCACCAGTTAATCGTAACACGGCCCCGCAGCCCGCTACGCCCACGCCTAGCAGCCCTCCACAGGGCAACCAGACGACATACGACACCTACAAGGCATCCCTGCTGCCGGAAGGCAGTTACCGCTCATTCGAAGCCGAAGCCTCGATCAAGCTCGACGCGAATGGCTATCCCGAGCTGCCGGCATTCTTAGACCGGAGAGCCCTAGTCCTGCCCACCCTAGCCACTGAGGAGGCTGCTTGAGATGGCATACGACTACAACGAAGACGCGATGGTCTCGGATCGCCTCGAAGATCGGGATGCTAGCGAGCCTGGAGAATGGAAACGTCCAGCAGGCGAGACGCAACGAGAGCCCGCTACCGGTGCGACGACGAGGACGACCGGGGCAGCAAGGTCCACGCCAACTTCCACTCGGGATTAGATTGAGGTCAAAAAAATGACGCGCGAACGCCTGAAGCAGAAGGTGACGTCACAAAATCTCACCCGGCCTTACGAGCCAACCCCGGAAGAGCGCACAGCAGTGCATGCCTTTTTTGCCCGGAAGAAGCGGACGCCGCCGTCGCCGTCGCTGAAGGTCTCAAAGAAGGGACAGGTGGCAGAAGTTTCGCTTGACCATCCTGAGCCAGGGACCGGCCAGCTTCTGTTGATGCATGCTCTTGGCAGCACGGATCCGGCCTTCGTCAACGGTCTCCTCACTCAATTCGCCAATGCGAGTTCAAAAGGCCGAGATACAGACGAATCCGGACTCAACTTCATGCTTTCGGTCGTTAAGGCGATTGAACCCAAGGACGAGGTCGAGACGATGATCGCAGCGCAAATGGCAGCCATTCACGTTGCCACCATGACCTTTGCGCGTCGCTTGAATCACGTTGAGAACATTCCCCAACAGGACAGCGCTGAGCGCGCCTTCAACAAGCTCGCGCGGACCTTTGCGTCACAAGTAGAGGCACTCAAACGATACCGGACCGGTGGAGAGCAGAAGGTCACTGTCGAACATGTTCACGTTCACGAAGGCGGTCAGGCGATCGTCGGGCATGTCGAACAGGGAGCGGGCAGAGTGCTAAAGCCGGAAGGATAGTCCCAAGGCTGAGCCTTTTGGTACCTGGCACCACCAAGAACTTTTCACCTGGGCGAGACATTGAACTGTCAAAAGCTGGGTGTCCGCTTATCGCCTAACTTCAGACCTTTAACGGGATACACAAGTTGGTTCGCTTAGTGCCAGAAGCGGACCTGCCCGCCGATGTCGAGTCGCTCGTTTTACAGGCCTGATGTTGGCCCGTTTGGAGACCGTCCTCCTTTACGCGATACATTAACGGGAGGACGGCCTCCCGGGAGGAAAACTTCCCGACCCCTATTGGGGGGGCTTGGCGATAATAGGCTTAAATGAGGCGAAATGCCGTCCCGGCGGCTTCAGTCGGGAGGCCCCTTTTTGGGGATGTAAGCCGCCTTCGCCTTCCAAGGGGCCCTTTTTTCGGCAGCCCAATTCAAAAACAAGCTTGAGCCGCCAGACCAATTCGTCATGGGCGTGTCAGACACGAACACGTGCTGCCAAAAGACCGGCGATGAAGTTTGATAAGCCTTGGTGGTAAAAGCAGCTTGCCAGTGCAAATGACGCAGCGATGGCGCGTTAGAGACGGCGGTACGCATTACTAGTCCGCTTGCCATGCTGGCAGGGAGTCAGATTGCGATCCGATCACATCGGGATCCGCAATTGGTGGCGAAATCGCCACGCTGCCTGAAAATCGTTCGGAGACGTATTGCGCGGGGATGCGCTTGGTGCCCTTTGGAGTGGGTGATCCGCAGTGGCGCAACGCCAGCTATCGTGTTGCCGTCATCGGCTGGGTCAAAGGTGCGGGGGCGTAAATCATCATCGGGGGCGAAAGAACCGCCACGTCTGGAGGGCTATACTCAACGCGATGACGAAACCAAACCTGATGTCTTCGAACTATCCGGATCGGTCAAGTGGTTCGATCCGTCAAAGGGCTACGGGTTTATCGTTCCGGATGAGGACCTTCCCGACGTTCTCCTCCATGTGACCTGCCTCCGACGCGGCGGCTTCCAGACCGCCTGCGAGGGCGCGCGCGCAGTCTGCGAAGTCGTGAGGAGTCCGAAGGGTCTTCTGCAGGCCGTCCGCATCTGCAGCATGGACGATTCGACGGCGATCCATCCATCGCAGTTGCCGCAGCGCACCCATGTTGTCGTCGTCCCCGAGGGCGACTGGGAAAGAGCGGTGGTGAAGTGGTTCAACCGACTACGCGGATTTGGCTTTATAACCAGTGGTCCCCGGACGCCCGATATCTTTGTGCATATGGAAACACTCCGGCGCTGCGGTTTCACCGAGCTCAGGCCCGGCCAGACCGTGCTCGTGCGTTATGGCAGGGGACCAAACGGTCTCATCGCGGCGGAACTTAAGCCCGACAACGCTCCGGGTCCATCCTCTCACTGACACTTATAGAGGCCGGCCGTAGTGCGAGACCTTCCCGGGTTACGCATCCCTTTCGCTCTGCGAGACGCAAGAGCCCGGAGAGGATCCCCGGTAAGGGCACAAAGGCCGCTTACGGTTCTTCCAAATAAAGGTTCATCGCGCCTTCCGCTTTGGGTCAATATGCGACCTGGGGTGACATCCACTATAATGTCGGCTCGTCGCTCGAGAGCGGACTGAACATCCAGGGGGGAGGGGTACGCCCAAATTGGGAGGAACAACCTCACGCAATGCCGATGCACGAGTCACAGAGATGTGGAGCCCGGCGCGGAGACCCGTGCCAGTCTCCAGCGATGCCGAACGGACGCTGCCGGATGCACGGCGGTACGTCCCCTGGCGCTCCGAAGGGAAATCGCAACGCCTGGAAGCACGGGAACTACTCGGCAGAGTCTATCGCAGTGCGGAAGCTCGTCCGGCAACTACTAACGGACGCGAAAGACTCCCTGGAGAGTACTTAGCGCGACACCGGCTACCGGAATCGCGCGTTAACTGCTAAGCGGCTTGGCCATGTCGCTTTGGGGAGCTTATGGTCGTTAGCGATCGACCAGATGCAGCCTTGCCGCGTATGCCTGGTGTGACTCATACCTGGAAGGCGTTATTTTCCCGTCAGGGTGGTACCCGACTAGGTCGATGATTCCATCGAAATCGACGTCGTGGAATGAAATGTCCCACTTCCCGTCGCGGTTTGATGTCATCAACTACGATGTCAATCCTGCCGTCGAAGTTGCTGTCTATCAGTGCCACTCGAGGCTTCGATTGGTCGTCTGGTAGAAATATCGAAAAGTCTGCTTTGCCATCGCAATTTGAGTGCAGCTATTTAGACATTTCGCCGTCTTTGGTATCGAGGAATTGATGCTCGATTTCGTCGGTCCCACCAGAGCCGTTAGGCTTCGTCTCCGCCCGCACCCCAAGCTGAAAGGACGACCTGATTAGGGTTAAGTCGTCTGCGGACAGTGTGCCCGCAGGAAGCTCGCCCAAAGTCTTTGCGCCAACATTGTCGGCGACTTGGCCAATCTCTGCTAGGCGCTTGCCCCATTTGCGCACCTCGTCGAACGTGCATTCGCTAAGGGGCTTGCCGTTGGGCATGATGGGATCGAGTGCGTTCATTTCGGTTTCCTTCGTTTGCAAATGGCCTGCTTGACCTCGCGTAGGCAGAAGGCCAGAACAAGGCCCCCAAGCGCCCTTTTTCTGATTCCGTCACAAGCCAGAACGAAATAGGACCGCCAATGCCTCACGACGCCTTCCAGCAGATAATTCACCCCTTCTACTGCCAGCGCGAGGGCTGCGGTCAGCCGTTTGGTAAGACGCTCTCGTTGCTTCAACGCGTGGACGAAGTTTTCTGCCCTAAGTGTGGGGCAGCGATCGACATCCGTGAGTCCAAGAGGATGGGAGCGATCGGCAAGGACTTCGACACGGCGAACGAGCAGAATAAACGGGGCGGTCCGGACCCCGACGAAGCCGCTTAACGCTCCGGGATCGCGTGATGATGCCGGACCGCACTTGCGACAAGTGCTGCCGCCAGGCCTTTTATGTTGGCTTGGCCCGCTGCTCACCCCTATGCTGACACTAACGATATGGGGGGGCGAAAGCGCGTGTCGCAAAATCGATTGACCGTTGTTCTAGCGCTCAGTGTCCTTGCCATCATCGTTGTTGGTTGGATGGTCCAGCTCGGGGGCGGTTACAAAGCGGGTTCGCCTGGCAGAGGTCCCTATGGAGAGTCCCCGCAGACGGGGCCGAAAGGACCGCAATACTGATAATCGGCCTTCTCGCTAGCGATGGGCCTAGCCCGTTCACCCCATCCAGCTCTATGACGAGAGCGCTAAGGCGTCGGCCGAAACCGACGGGCTCGTCACTCTGCGTCAGAATTGGACGCTCACTAGCTAGTTCAGCGGGGCTTGTCGACGCGAAGCACGTTTTCGGCGTCTAGCAGGTACGCACAGGCTGCGTAGTGTTTGTCGTCAAGCTGAAGAAACCTGTCTTGTTCCTCCTCACTTGGGGGCTTCCGCTCCGCCTCTGGAAGAACGCGACGGCGCAGGTAAGCTTCGTACCAATTGTTTTCCTCATGCGTTAGGCCGCGCCGAACGCGATTGCCCTCCTTGTCGGTAATAAATTTTTGGTCGTGGACTTCATCGCTCATTGTGCAAGCTTTAGCCCGAGCTCGGCTGCCTTCTCGCGCACCTCTGTTTCGGTGCGCATCAGGAAGGTGGCGATCTCCGCAACGGAGTTACCGCACTCAATGCTGGTGTGAAGGTCAAACAGATCCCATGGAGACCACTCTTTGCGGATACTGAGGTCGGGCTGTTCCATGTTGCGGAGTAATGTGGCATGGGACCGGACCCCCATTCTAGGCCCTATCAAGGTTGGTGCTTAAACGGCGCCGGCCGAAGCCGACGTTTGCGCGCTGTCTGTGCCCGCGCTTGTCCTAGTTCGGCCTAATGTTTTGGCAACGCTTATGCGCAGCCAATTCGACGAGGTACTGTTGGCGCTGCTGGATCGCTGCCGCTTCCTTCCCAGCCGCGCCCTGAAAGTCCATCCCAAACCATAGGGGCCAAACGACAAGACCGGCCACGCCAGCCGCGACGTTTTGCGCGACTTTCCATCCATGCTCGCTCGCGAGCTGCTGAAGATGCTGATTATTGGCCTGGATCTCGCTTTGAATAGCGAAGCAATCCATCATGCTGTCGGTCGGATTTACTGTTGCGACGGGATTGGGAGCTCGTCCCGCGCAGGCGGCGAGGGCGAGGCACAAAGCTGCGATTAATGCGCTGATATGGTGCTGCACGCCGCTCCCCCGAGCGTGGCCTTCACGCCACATAGTAGCACGCATAAGGAGCGACAACCGGTTATTATGCGTCACGGAGTGGCAACACTAAAAGGGGCGTCAGTCGAAGCCGACGCCCCCATTGGGTATCTGTGGGAAACCCAGTCTCTAAAGGAGACGCCCCGATCTTGACTCCGGTATTACCGCCCGCGCTCCTCGACATAGTGGCGCAGCGTTCTCAGGTTCGACGCCGTTGTGGCGCAATGGGCACGCTCGCGCATTTTCTAGGCAATTGCCCAGATTGTTGCTTTCAGCTTCACCCCAGCCAGAGCTAGTCTGCCCTGCTGCGGGGGGCGTGAGCGATGGATTGGGCAGGGGGTCGTTGGGCCAACAAGAGCGAGATGGTTGTTGCCTATGCGGCATTGGGTTTCGTTATCGTTGGCGTTGTTCGCGTCGTGGTCTTTGCGCTTTTCGGGTACTAGCCGACAGTCGGCTCCGACGCGCGTCGCCGCTTCTGTCCTTTTGGGGCCCTTAGGCATTCGCGCCCCCTTTGTCGATGTAGACGCGTCCAAAATCAGTAGGGGTATATTGGCGGCCGCTGGCGTCGGCTATGCTAACTCCTTCCAATCCAAGTCCCATCAGCTCCACTGCCGTCTTCAACGCTTCAGCGGGAGTCTTGCTTCGGAATCTTACGGCTCCCTCCGGGCTCATAGCCATGATGGTATATGGCATTCAATCGGCTCCATGCTTTCGGCAGAATTCAAACTGAGGCACTAACCCAACTTCGGGAGGCTCTTTCTCAGGCAATGGCCTATGTAACTTTTCGGCTTCGCGCGCGGCATCCTCGCGCTCTCTCCTTAGCCGCGCCCACAGGCTTAAGAAAAAGCCCCGAGCGGGAGCGCGAGGCTTAGTTTTTACGCGAACTGGTGGCTTAAACGCCACCACCCGGAGATCGTATCAGTCGGGCTCAGCTGACCGACGCGGCTAAATGGCGCGCCGTCACGTCACCGGGCTCTCGCCAAGGCCGGGCTCACAATGTCCGACGAAAGCACCGTCAGTTATTGCTTTGAGTGCAAGCGACCGCTTGTGGAAATAGACAACTATGGCAGGCGCTTGAAAGGTTGTCTGACTTGCAACATTTGGTGGTCGCTCAGTGGCGACCACAAAGTGCGGTTGCCAGAAGAAGACCTCCGCGCGCTTC
>Ga0116217_10004926_pt1 | contig 11819 bp, 10 predicted proteins | sample Sb_taG_6_FD_89697 | JGI IMG/M metagenome (GOLD analysis project Ga0116217, IMG submission 89697) | Peat soil microbial communities from Weissenstadt, Germany - Sb_50d_4_PS metaG | ecosystem: Environmental > Terrestrial > Soil > Wetlands > Peat | place: Germany: Weissenstadt | collected 2010-09-21 | reverse complement strand
TTGCGCGTTCTTGGCCTGGTGGGGCTGCGGCAGGACGCAACGCAACTCGCTGACCGGCTCTTTCCCTGGATTTGGGGTTCATTAGCATTTAACTTCCTGTCCGGATTCCTTATGTTCGCGGGTTCCGCGACTGCTTATTATCGTAACGACATCTTCTACGACAAAATGGGAGTGACCCTGGTGGCAATCGTGGCGAACATCATCGTCCAGCAAAAAGTGAGCAAGTGGAATCAGTTGCCGGCAATGCCCGCGTGGGCGAAATTATTGGCCGTCGTTTCGATTGGTTTATGGGTTGGAGCAATCATCGCCGGAGTCGAGGTTCCAGCTCTTACCGGCGTCGGATAAAGAGCGGCCCGGGGCATCAACAATGGGAGGTCTAATCGAATGGACGGTTCCCTGGTTATTTTCGGACACTGGTTGCAGAACAGGCCATATGCCCTGGCAATTGCCGGCTCGGATTGGGCCTATCCATTGGTTCAAGCGACCCATTTCACCGGGCTGTCGATATGGATTGGGACCATCGCCGCTGTGGATGTCAGCCTTCTTGGAGCCGGAAAAAGATCGACTCCGCCGATGCAACTCTCTGACGAGCTATTGATCTGGAATTGGATTGGATTTGCCATCGCCGTCACGGGAGGATTTCTTCTCTTCTCTGTCTCAGCCGAGACCTATCTCACCAACATCGCCTTTCTGACCAAGCTCGGTTTGTTAATCCCCCTCGGACTGGTACTTCATGTTGTGATTCAGAGAAAAGCCCCGGCGTGGGAGAAAGCATCGGAAACCCCTCCCGTGGCTAAGGTTGCGGGCTTGGCAGAGCTATTGTTGTGGCTTTGTGTTGCCACCGCGGCGGTTCTGATCCCGTACGTAGGTTAGGGCTGTCAGTAATCTTGACAGAGAAGTGACCCTGGCATATGTTGCGTCAGACCAACACAAAGCTGTAGAGAGAATTGTAAAGTGACGCGCCAAGGCGGGGAAAATGTGGAGCGAGCGTCAATTGCGAAAAGAAAGTAGGTCCTGCGGCGGTCTGTTCGCGCTGTTCGATGGTCTCGTAGAAATAGCCAGAGAGGCGCCGTCCACATACCCCAATGTCTCATCTACTTAGCTTCGTCCAATGGCTCAATGATACCCCCCTAAGCGTTTACCTTCGTGAAAGCGACTGGCCTTTTCCCATCATTGAGACAATTCATATCCTGGGGCTCGGTTTCTCGGTTGGAACGGTCATGTGGGTGGACTTGCGTCTCCTGGGACTTGCCATGCGCGAGGCGCCCGTGACTGATGTGATCGAACAACTTGAGCCCTGGGCGATTGGCGGCTTCGCGGTCATGTTCGTAAGCGGAAGCCTACTAATCCTTTCAGAACCTCTCAAGTGCTACAACACTCTGGCCTTCCGCATAAAAGTGGTCTTGCTGATCCTCGCGGCTCTGAATGTCCTGTACTTTCACAAGAGAGTCATGCATAACGTCGATGATTGGGACCGGAACATGCCATGGCGCGCAAAAATGGTGGGCATCCTTTCCCTCATCTTGTGGCTGGGCGTCGTAATCGCGGGGCGATGGACCGCCTATTTCTAGACAAGGCTCGGCTGATGGCGACGGTCGCTAACGACAGATCCTGAGAGGTACGCGAAGTGACATTCGGAAAGATCTTTCCGGCTTGGTTTTTTTGGCGATGCGAGAATACCTTGCCTGGAAGCTGGTTCAAGCATGCCCAGTGGTTCTTTGCCATTGACGAAACGTTTCATATCATGGCGCTCGGCATGCTCATCGGCACCTTGGTGATCGTCGATTTGCGTTTGCTGGGGTTCGGCATGCGGCGGCAATCCGTCTCGCAGCTCGCCGGATTTCTTGGGCCGTGGACGCTGCTGGGAGTGGCTTCCATGATCGTCACCGGCATTCCCTTGTTTATGTCGGAAGCCGTAAAACTCAGCGGCAGCTCTCCTTTTTTCTTTAAGATGGTATTTCTAGTTTGCGCTGTCACCCTTCACTTCACACTTCACCGGAAAGCCATCGCATCCAGCACGAGGCAAGGCTCGGGGCTAGGCAAACTGGCGGCTTGTTTGTCGCTGATGTGCTGGTTGGGCGTGGCTCTGGCTGGCCGCGCCATCGCGTTTCTATAGTACCGCGCCTCAAATTGGGTCAAGTAGCGAAGGCGCATTCCCGCAAGATTTACTAGGATAGGCGACCAGCCGCTTCTGCCTCGGTTGGAAATCCGTGTTAAGAATTCCCGATTAGGCTTAGTCGATCTTCCTCACGTTCCAAACTGGGATTCAAAGCGAAATTGCTCTTCGCGCCGAGCATCCTTAACGGCACATCTAGAATAAGTTAGTCCTTGGCATCGTTTGGTCTCATCCGTGCATTCCTCTTCCTGTCTTGCAATCAGTTGTAAACGATGACGAGGGTTTCAGATAACTCGTTCCAAATCGCGTTTCAAAAGTTGACCGGCACAGGAGCTTAAACGTGCGTATGAGAACTCGATCTCTTGATCGCCAGCGGTCACTAAATAGACAAAGCGTATTTGTGATCGCTGTGCTCTTGTTTCTGGATGTATGGAACCCACCCTCGGCGTGCGCCCAGGAGCGGACGAACACCGCGGCGAGCGCTTCGGATTTAGCGCTGCAGAACCTGAGCCGAGTGGCGGCCTCCGCGGCGGAAATCAAGGCGGTATTAGCGAAGGACGCGGGGCTCATGGTCGAATTGAAACATTGGGTCGCAAGGGATGCGACCGAGCATGGGCAGATCGTCACCGATTCGGACTTGACGAGCGACGGCATCTTCCGCCGGCTCGAAACAGACCTTCAATTTCGGTCCATTGCCACGGCCCTCCTCCAACAATACGGGTATCTCGTTCCGAAACTGAATCCTGACTCGGACTCTGGGAAAGAGCACGAATTATTATTGCAGGAGCGCGTGAGATGGCTTGCGCAAAATCAACAACAAGAAGAATTGGCGCGGGCTCATCAGCGGGGAATCCAAAGTCCGCGGGATGATGCGCAGTGCGATCCGCAATTGGATCGAGGCTGCAATGCGTCGCAAACACGCGCACCGGCTTCGGGAAGTTCCAGGCAGGGATCTCGGCCGGAACAGCAACCTTCCGGTGCTCCTTCGCCGGAGCCGAATTTTCCCAGTCTTCCAAGCGAAGACCCAAATCCGATTCTGCGCGCTCAACTGACGCAAACGGCAGAAGATCCTGCAAGCCGGTTCTCCCAACTTCCATCGCCAGGTTCTTATGAATCCGCTCAGCCCTTCAATAGCATCAATGTGAGTCCCCCGGAGAATCTTGGTTCCGAAACCGTGGGAGCGAACGGCCTGTCTGGACCGGTCTTGGCGGGCGGAAATTCGAATGCCGGGAGCGCCGGCGATGGGTTGCTCGCTGCCTACGGTGTGGGAACGAACCCCGCGAACGGCAATTTGCCGGACATGAGCGGAACGGGCAGCGCTGAGAATTTTCCATTCGCCCCTCTGGGTGCGCCGATGGGTGCCGCCATGCGCCCACGATCTTCCGAGGTTCCATTTCGCGAGCCGCCGGGAATGATTCGCAAGAAGAATCCCTATGAAAGCATTCCCTCCCTCTACGACATGTACGTGCAAGCGGTCCCCCGGCCCGTCGCGCCGAGGCGGTTTGGCGCGGATGTGTTTGAGAACGCGACGCGAGATTCGCAGTTGATTCCGATGGACCTGCCTGCCGGGCCGGACTATGTGGTCGGACCGGGAGACGGGTTGTCGGTCGATCTCTGGGGCAGCGTGTCGCAGCGTTTTTATCGCGTGGTGGATCGCGAGGGCCGAATCAGCTTGCCGGAGGTGGGCCCGATCCTCGTGAGCGGAAAGAGCTTGGCGGCGGTGCAGCAGAACGTGCAGCAGATTCTGAGGACTCAATTCCGGGAGGTTTCCGCGGATGTTTCCCTGGCACGTCTACGCACGATTCGTGTTTATGAAGTCGGCGATGTCGCGAATCCCGGCGCGTACGACATCAGCTCTCTTTCCACGCCGCTCAATGCGCTGTTCGCCGCGGGCGGACCGACGGTGCGTGGGTCCATGCGGATTTTGAAGCACTATCGCGGCGCGCAACTCGTCGAAAGCGTGGATCTGTATGACCTCCTCCTGCATGGAGTGAAGGCGGACCTGCAGCGGCTGGAAAATGGAGACACCGTGCAAGTCCCGCCGATCGGTCCGGAAGTGACGGTAGAGGGAATGGTGCGCCGTCCTGCGGTCTACGAACTGCGGGATGAGAAGACGCTGGCCAGCGTGCTCGAGCTTGCCGGCGGCCTTCTTCCCGCCGCGGCGCTCGGGCACGTCGAAGTGCAGCGCATGGTGGCCCACGACAAGCAAACGATGCTGAGCGTGGATATCCCGGAAATCGAAAACGCCGCGGAAGTGACGAAGAGACTCGAGTCCTTTGAAATCCGCGATGGCGATCGAATCCGAATCTACCCGATTGCGCCCTATAACCAGGACGCCATTTTTATCGAAGGACACGTCGTGCGGCCCGGCCGCTACTCCTATCGCGCCGGGATGCGGCTCAGCGACGTCCTCTCTTCCTACAAGGACCTGCTTCCGGAACCCGCAGCGCAATACGCCGAAATCATCCGCCTGAATCCCCCGGACTTTCATCCGAGCGTGGAAAGCTTCGATTTGGCCGAAGCCCTTGATAACCCTGCTCAGTCTCCTGTCCTTCATGCCATGGATACGGTTCGAATCTTCAGCCGGTTCGATTTCGAAAATCCGCCGTCGGTTTCTATCGGTGGCGGCGTGCGCGCTCCCGGAACCTATCAAACGTCCGGACAGATTCGCCTCGCGGACGCCGTTCATTTGGCTGGAGGGCTTACTCCGGACGCGCAGACGGCAGATGCCCAGGTGTTCCGCTATTCGCCGGACGGTAAGTTCAAGATACTCAGCGTCGGCCTGAGCCAGGCCCTCGCGGGTGATCCGGTCGAAAACATCTTTCTACAGCCGCGGGATCGCCTCTTGATTCACCGGAACCCGGACGCCGCCGACCCGGCCACCGTGAATATCCAGGGAGAAGTCATGAAGCCAGGGCGTTACCCGCTCGCCCAGGGCATGCGCGTCAGCGATCTGATTCGCCTGGGCGGCGGGTTCAAGAACAGCGCCGATCTAGAGGAGGCCGACCTCATCGAATACCCCCTCCAGAACAGAGGCGCAAGGAACGGGGCTCATCACGAGGTGCGCATTTCCGCAGCCCTGGCCGATGCTCCGGCGGAGAACTTGACGCTGCACAACGGAGACACGCTCACTATTCGCCAAATATCCGGGTGGAACGATTTGGGCGCTTCGGTCACCATCGGCGGAGAAGTGGAGCATCCCGGCAACTACGGAATCCGTCCGGGCGAGCGGTTGAGTTCCGTGCTCGCGCGAGCCGGAGGCTTTCTGCCCACCGCCTATCCGAAAGGAGCCGTCTTCGAGCGCGAAGACGTGCGCGAACTCGAGCAGAAAAACAGGGAAGAGTTGATCGAACGTCTACGGATGGAGTCGACCTCCTTCAAGACCTCCATCCAGGTATCGGCCCAGGATCAGGCGGCGCTCGCCCAGCAGTCCCTCAACCAACGCAACGCCGAGATCGCCGCGCTCCAGCTGGCGCCCGTGCCCGGGCGGCTCGTAGTGCGCCTGCCGGGCAACCTCACGCGCTTTGCCGGGTCTCCGGATGATATCGAAGTGCGCCGCGGCGACTCTCTGTTTATTCCCAAGCGGCCGGAGTTCGTCATCGTCAGCGGCCAGGTATACAACTCGAACGCGCTCACCTACCGCCCGCGCCGCGAGGCGCGCTGGTATCTGCGCCAGGCGGGCGGCCCGACCGACCAGGGAAATATCAAGATGGTCTTCATCATTCGTGCGAGTGGCGCCGTGGTGAGCAGCCAGGGAAACGCCCTGTGGAATGGCGGGGTCCTTTCCACGGTTATTGAACCGGGCGACGCCATTGTGGTTCCGGAAAAGGTCATCGGCGGTTCGAACAACTGGAAAAACCTGATTGCCGTGGCGCAACTGGCGGAAGCGGCCGCGACAACGGCCTTCATTGCGACGCATTGAGGAATCGTACGTTGTTTTATAGGCGGGCGTGTTGCACTGGCTTGTTTATGACGATCGTGTCGCTGGGTGCCGCGTGCTCTGCGCAATCGCAGGGGCACGAACTGCAGCCCACCGGCGCCGTGAACGCATCGGCGGGTGAGAGTGGGTCCGAGGGGGCGCAATCCGCGGAACCGGCGCCTGGGAGTGAGAACGGGCAATCCGCCGCGTCTGCCGGCGCCATCACCAGGCGCCTCACAGGCTGCCAATTATAGTGATGTGAAATGTTTGAGTTTTTGACGCTTCGCGCATTATCCCGGGAACTCCCCCGGCAAGTGATTTCTGGATGCCCCAGCTGCGGATCGCTGTGAAAAATACGGTTACTTGATTCGCTACATTCTTGAGAGTGCGCCGCTATGATCATGCGACTTAAGCTGTACCGAATGTTTCTTAAGATCGTAGTGTATTCGCTGCCGGTCCCCGCGTTTGCGCTTGGCTGGAGTGTATGGGTGGCCATTTCCATTTATCTCGGCCGGGCCGTTCATTATTCGGTACACGGTCATTTCAATCAAATCTTGTTCGGGACTGGTGTCTGGGCGCTTTTCGCGGAGCACAATCGCGTCACGAGTTTTGATGAGTTGTTTCGCGAGCGGACCGGCGTACGCAAGGCGTCTTCCGCGTGCATCGCCGCGACGTTCGTGCTGCTGGCGACGCTTTATTTCAGCCGGAACGGCGTCTTCCCGCGCGGCCTGCTCGTTTCCGATGTGGTGACGCTTCTCGCGCTCACCCTGATCGTGCACGCCCTGTTCCGCGTTCTTTGCCGCAACCGCGCGCACTTGGCGAAACCGACGCGTTTGCTCGTAGTTGGAGCCGACCGGTTCGCGCTCAAAGTGGCCAAGAGGCTGCAGAGCTTGTCCTTTGCTCCGTGCCAGATTATGGGTTTCGTGCGATTGCCGGGACAGAGGATCCGCGTAAAAAATCATAGGATTTTTGAACTCGACGAACTCAGCGCATTGAATTCGGAACATGGGATTGACGAAGCCGTGATTGCCATTCAACCTGGGCGGTTCTCGCGCATGCCCGCCATCGTCCGCGCGCTCGATCAGCTCTGCCTGCCCGCTCGGGCGATTGTGGACCTGGGAGAAGGGATCGTCGTCCGCGAGCGGTTGTTTCAGCTGGGCACGATTCAGATGCTGGATTTGACGTCTACTCCCAACGAGTCGCTCGACTATGCTTTGCTAAAGCGGTGCTTCGACATCTGTTTTTCGGCCGTTGTTCTGGCAGTGACTTCTCCTCTCTTCGCCCTCATCGCCGCGATTACGCGGATCACTTCGCCTGGGCCCGTATTCTTCGTTCAGGAGCGCGTCGGGCTGAACGGAAAATCATTTCGGATGTACAAGTTTCGGACCATGCATGTAAGCCCAACCTCCGAGACGGACACTCATTGGACCACCGCCGCGGATCCGCGCAGGACCTGGTTCGGCGCGTTTTTGCGGAAGACGAGTCTCGATGAGCTTCCTCAATTCCTGAATGTGCTGAAAGGCGAAATGAGCGTGGTTGGACCTCGTCCCGAACGCCCTCACTTCGTTCACAAATTCCTGCAAGAGATCATGCGCTACAACCACCGCCACGCGCTAAAAGTGGGAATCACGGGCTGGGCGCAGGTGAACGGATGGAGGGGCGACACGTCGATCCAGAAGCGCGTGGCTTGCGATTTGTACTACCTGCAAAACTGGAGTTTCATGTTCGATCTGCGAATTATCCTGATGACGATTGTTTCGGGACTGATCAACCGGCACGCGTATTGATAAAAGGACGGCGCCGGCCCTTCATTGGCAAAATGGCTGGGTTTGCTAAAACCCATCTCATAAATAGGCTTTGTGGGTCGCGGCTTCAGCCGCGACATTAAAACACCAAGGAAAAGTTGACTTTAGCGCCTGCCGGCCTATCGAGTTTAGGTGGCTGTTTATTTATGATATGACTTCTAACATTGCGCATACATTCTGGAACCATCTGATGGCGTCCCTCCTCAGTCAATGTCCACGATTCAGTTCTATCAGTCGCGAATTTTGCGGCCCAGTTGCGCCCATTTTCGGTACTCTGGCCAAGCAATAGAACAAGTCGTAAAATTGCGGGACGATCGTGAAACGCCGCCGCCAAGTCGCCGCCTTTATTCTTGCGGGTGGCGCAAGCTCGCGCATGGGGCGGGACAAAGGCCTCCTCGATTTTGGCGGCGTTCCGCTGATCGTTCACTCAGCTCGTCTGATCGAGCCGCTCGTTGCCTGCGTAACCGTGGTTGGGCCGCCCCGCCGGTATGCAGCGATGGGGTTGCACGCGATCGCGGATCAAGACACTGTCGGTCCAGGATCGAAAAGAATTCGGCGCGGGCCACTGGCAGGGATCTCTGCCGCATTGGCCGCGACGCGCTTGCCTTGGAGCCTGATCGTCGCGTGCGACCTGCCTTACCTTTCCAGAGCGTGGCTCGAATGGCTGCTCTCGCGGGCGATCCGCTCTCGCGGGCAGGTCGTCATTCCTCAAACCGGGCGCGGACTCGAGCCGCTCGCCGCGGTTTACCGGCGCGAATGCGGCGCGCCGATCGCGGCCGCGCTCGCGCGAGGCGCGCGAAAAGTTACCGACGTGATCGAAGAGCTTCGCATGGACGTTGTCTATCAGCGCGAATGGCGACGGCTGGATCCACGCGCGCTGGTATTGAGGAACATGAATACGCCCGAAGACTATGACGAGGCGCGGAAATGGTGGGGCGCAGAGAAGCGAGACGAAGGCGAACTTGTCGATAGAGCCCGGCAGGCGTGGAAAGGAAGTTCTCGCGTTATTTAGGCACGGGAAAGTGCGATGATTGTGGGGCTGATCCGCTGCAACTCATTCGGCAGAAACGAAAGGAACAAAAATATGGCATCCACGCAGCAGACCGTTATTTCTTCGCCCCGCATCGAGCGGCTGCGAGACTTCGTCGTCGCGATTGGCAATTTGATTGAAACCGCGCCCGGCGAGCCAGGCATCCTTCGCGAGGGATCGCGCCTGCTGAAGGAATTGGTCGGCGTCGATGACTGGCTGCCCGCCCGCTATGCGGAGCCTTCTGTGACCGGGTATCAGCAGTATTTGCTGCATGCCGATTCACGGGAACGGTTCTCTGTGGTGAGCTTTGTGTGGGGTCCCGGCCAGAAATCGCCGATCCACGACCATACCGTGTGGGGGATCGTCGGCATCCTTCGCGGCGCGGAATTCGAGCAGAGCTACTCCCGCGCGAGCGATGGACGTTTCGCGGAGCAGGGCGCCCCGGTCCGGCTTGAAAAAGGCGAAGTCACCGCCGTTTCACCGGCGATCGGCGATTTCCATCGCGTCTCGAATGCCTTTGACGACCGGCCATCCGTTAGCATTCATGTTTATGGAGCCAACATCGGAGCCGTCCGGCGATCCATGTACGAACCGGATGGCACGAGCAAGACGTTCATTTCCGGCTATTCGAATACCGAGTTGCCGAACCTCTGGGATCGTTCGAAAGAAAAGTCGTAGCCCCTTCCCGCTCCAGCTCGGTTGCACGATATGACATAATAGACGGTGCGCCAGCGAAAGTAGCCCCTCAAGACCGGATGGCCATCCATTGAGGCACTCTCAAACCGGCAAGCACACACGTCATTTCGCCCCGCAATTGCAAGAAGTGGTCTTGGCGTTCTGGATTCTCTCCGCACTGTTTGGAACCTCAGCGCGCGCGTCCGAGTTGAAGCCGGAAACGGTTGCTGCGTTTGACCGTTACATCACGGCGACGGAAGCACGGATGGGCGAAGATGTACGCCTCAATCAATTCCTGGTCGTTGATCGCTTGCCTGATTTACAACGGAAGGAAGCTTACAATCAGCTTCAACGCGGCCAGGCTTATATCGAAGAACTGCATACGAAGCAAGACGATCAACCGATTCACATTCCAAATGGCCTGGTCCATCACTGGGTGGGAGTGATGTTCGTCCCCCAGGGCACACTTTCTGAAACACTCGCCATCCTGAATGATTACAATAACGAACCGGAAATTTACAAACCCGAAATTCGCCGGGCGAAACTAATCGAACAGAATGGAAATCAATCGAAGATTTATCTTCAATTCTATAGCAAATCAATTGTTACGGTCGTGCTGGACGCTTATTTTGATGTAGTCGAAAAACGAATTGGAAGCGTACGCGTTCAAAGCGCATCCCGCTCCACGCGCATTGTGGAAGTGGTGGATGCCGGCGGTCCAAACGAGCATGAGCGCACGGATGGAAACGATCATGGATACATGTGGCGCCTCGACAGCTTTTGGCGAATTGAGCAGAAAGACGGGGGCGTATACATTCAGAACGAATCGATCACATTGACGCGAACCGTTCCTCCGATGCTCGCTTGGCTGATCAACCCCTTGACCAAAAGCATTCCCCGCGGGGTTCTCCTCGACATGTTGACAGACACAAAAAAAGCAGTCCAGAAGGCAAGGACGACATCGAACCAGCTCGGCCTTTCGCAAGGAAGCGCTGCCTTGAGCGTGTCATCCCGCACAATTGCAACGCCTCACCCTTGAGACAATTCCAAAAAACCGCGTTTTGCCGGCGGTTCTGAGTGTCGCTCAGGCGCTATTGATTCATTCCGGCGAAAATCTTCTTTACATTCTCCGGGCTTGAAGCGGCAAGCAGGTTCTTGGCGCCGCCAATCGCTATTTCTTCCGCGTCACCAGCAAGTTCCTTCATCGTCTCAGCGATAAAAGTTTCCAGAGGCATTTGCCGAAGGGCGCCAGCCGGCGCCTTGGAAACTCCGCCGAGTTCGGTGGCCACATAGGGAGGAATGAGTTCGATGACTCTTACATTCGAGTCTCTCAACTGCTGCCGCAAGGAAAGCGAGAACGAATGGACCGCGGCCTTCGTGGCGCAATATACCGGGAAAATCGCGATAGGGACAAACGCGAGTCCCGATGAAACGTTGAGCAGGGTCGCGTTTTGCTGATTTTTCAAGTGCGGCAGGAATTCGGCGGACACGCGAATCAAGCCAAGCAGATTGGTCTGAATTTCCGCGAGCATGGCCGCGTCGTCGATGGGTTTTCCGGACGCGAAATTGTGTCTCCTCTGCACGCCGGAATTGTTGAAAACACAGTTGAGTGCGGGAAATTCCTCGATGACCTTCCGCGCGGTGTTCCGCACGGAGGTGAGATCCGTCACGTCCAGAACGAAATGCCGCATACCGGGATTTGCGGCGCAGACGCTCCGCAATCGATCTTCGCGGCGGCCGCTGATGATGACCTGATTTCCCAACTGGTGAAAGGCTTCGGCGAGGCCTTTTCCGATGCCCGAAGAGCCGCCCGTGATAAAAATCGTATTCGACTGCATTTTCATGAAAATTCCCCCTATAATTCCTGACGATTGCTTTGCATCGATGCCGTCTATTGCGGTCCATCATTTTACAGCGTCTCTCGCGAGGAGAAAGCAAACAATGACACGATTAATGTGTTCGGCAGTTTTTCTGTACGCCTGTTTCGCCGCCCCCTTGCGCGCGCAACAACCGGCGCGGCCGGGCGGCGACTCCTACCAATTGAAGCCTTCGCCGAAGACCGCGACGTGGGGCTATTACGACGCAAAGACGCCTCCCGCGCTGCGGATCAAGTCCGGCGACACTGTGGAAATTCAGACGCTCGTTACCGCAAGCCGCGAACGCTTCGAGAGCGCCGGCCTTTGGCCGGACCGCGTGGAACCGGCATGGCGCGAAATTTACGATCAGGTGAAGGATCACGGTCCGGGGCCTCACATGCTGACCGGCCCGATCTAC
>Ga0116217_10004924_pt1 | contig 11821 bp, 10 predicted proteins | sample Sb_taG_6_FD_89697 | JGI IMG/M metagenome (GOLD analysis project Ga0116217, IMG submission 89697) | Peat soil microbial communities from Weissenstadt, Germany - Sb_50d_4_PS metaG | ecosystem: Environmental > Terrestrial > Soil > Wetlands > Peat | place: Germany: Weissenstadt | collected 2010-09-21 | reverse complement strand
GCGCCGTACTTCTCCACCGCTTGCGGCGAGATCATGCAGCCTTCGCGCTGCGCCAGCATGCCGAGGAGGCTTGGCGAAGAGCTCTTCAGATTGAATACCAGCGTCGCATCGCTCGGCGCCTCGACGCTCGCGACCATCTCGAGGAGCTGCGGGCGCGACGGCGAGTGAACCTTCTCGTCCAGGCGCCGCTCGATATTCCACTTGGCGACCTTGGCATCGAATGCGGTTCCGTCGTGGAATTTGACCTCGCCGCGCAGGAACAGCGTCAGCGTCTTGCCGTCGCTCGAGGTCTCCCAGTGTTCTGCGAGCTCGGGAATGATGGTGAAGTCCGGCGCCAGTCCGACGAGCGTGTTGAAGATCAAATAGAGCGGCGGGCCTTCGGAGAAGTTGATCCGAAAGGTCGGATCGAGCGATTTCGTGTCGTTCTGCAACGCCACCACCAGTGTCCCGCCGGAGCGCGGAGTCTCTTCCGCCGAGGCCGTGAGGGCCCCGCCGAACGGGATTGGACTGGACGAAAGCAACGCGAGCTTGAGCAGGTCTCGCCGCAGCATAGCTGTTCCCTTTCTCGACCGTTGCCCCGGTCGACTACTCCAGTCGGATCTGTGGGTTCGCCGCAGCATAGAGCGCGTCAGCGAACGCATTCATCATCACTACCGCGGTGATCGTAATCATGCCAATCGCCAGCATCACCGGGTAATCACGGGAGAGGATCGAGTTCACGAGCAGCCTTCCAATACCAGGAATCGAGAACAGCGACTCCGTGACCACCGCCCCTCCCATCAATTGGCCGAGGCTCAAGCCGAGATAGGTTATGACGGGCAGAATGGCATTGGGGAGCACATGGCGGAAGGAGATGGCCGTTTCTCCGAGGCCCTTGGCTTTCGCCACCATGACGAACTGCCGCTCCGAGACGGCGTCGTATTCGGCGCGATAAATCAAGGTAAAGGACCCGTAGTAGTACGCCGACAGCGTCAGCAACGGCAGCAGGATGTGTCGGAGATGGGTGAACAAGCCTTCGGACCAGGGGGCCCATCCGATCGATGGGAACCATCCGAGCTCGACCGAGAAAATAAAGACGAGGCTCAATCCCAGGGCGAAGTTCGGCAAGGTGATGCCCACCATGGCAAAGGCCGTGGCGACAGGCCGGATGAGGCGACGACCGAAGGTCAGGCTGTTGACGACGATCGCGACGACGCCGGCGAACACGATCGACAGGATACCAAGCTCAAGCGTCACCGGCAGACTTGAAAGAACGATTTGGCCGACGGTCTGATGCGTGGAATAGGAACGACCGAGATCACCCCATAGCGCCTTGCCCATCCACTCGAGATACTGCATGACAAGCGGTCGATCGAACCCGAGCCGCGCATTCAGCTCGGCAATGCTCTCAGCGGTCGCATCCTGCCCTAGCATGAGGCCGGCCGGGCTACCCAGCAGACCGCCAACGCTGAAGAACAGGAGCGCCGTCATCAGGATCGCGCTCGGTACCGCCCAGACCAGCCGCTTTGCCAGGATCAGGAGCATCCTTCCTCTCTGTCGTCCGGCGCTATCCTTTCTTCAGCTTGCTGAGCAGGAAACCGCACGGAGCGGCGAACTCGGCGGCCGCATCGGATCCGAAGAAGCGGGCGCGCAGGTAGCCATGAATCATGCGCGGCGCCGTTCGCAACACGACCTCGTTGCCAGCGGCCGCAAGCCGATCCGCATAGGCGCGGCTGTCGTCGGCTAGACAGTCGAACTCCGCCAAGTGGACGTGCGCTGGTGGCAGATTGGCGAGGTCCGACGCCTTCAGCGGAGCGGCATAAGGATTGGACGTCGGGCGGCCCGAGCCGAGATAGACGTCCCACGCCTGATCAATGGAAGCAGTCGTGACGGGCGCATTCGCATAGAGCCGATAGGCAGGAGAGCTCAGATCATCGGTCAGGCATGCATAGTTCAATGCCTGCGCCCGGATCCGCGGCGCGCCGCGGTCGCGTGCCATGAGGCAGGCGGCCGCCGCCATGTTGCCGCCGGCGCTGTCGCCCCATACCGCAAGCCGCCCGGGATCGATGCCGTGCCGGGCGCCGTTACGCGAAAGATAAAGCAGGACCGCGTAGCAATCTTCGACGCCGGCCGGAAACGGATGCTCCGGCGCAAGACGGTAGTCGACCGAAACCACCACGCAATCCGTATTGTCCGCCACACCCCATGCAATCGGATCACCGCTGTCGAGGTTGCCCTTGGCAAAGGCTCCGCCGTGCAGATAAACGATACAGAAAGAGAGAGCCGGCGCGCCTGCAGTGCGATAAATCCGCACCGGAATGGTTCCATCGCGCCCGGCGCCGGGACATTCGAACGCGGTGTTCGTGATTTCCATGCCGGCGGGATAGGGTCGCTGCATTTTGCGCGCATAGTCCTCCCACCCCTTGCGAAGCACCTCGGGATCGGTCGACTTCGGCAGCGCATGCTTGGCTGCGAGAAGCACGTTCATATCTGGATGGGCATCCGACTCACGCCAAAGCATTCGGCTTCGTCCTCCGCAGTTCAGTAAACCCCATAGCCGGCCTGCGAGCGCGACCGCTCCGAGGTCGGCGCCCAGGTCCGCAACTCGAGATCGTAGAGGTATTCGAGATCCTCGGCCTCGACCGGCACGCCGTTGCTCAAGGCGTGCGCGACGCGCCGGGGAAAATCGACCAGTTCCACATGCTGCGCGAGCGAGCGCATCGCCTCCAGGAAATCCCGCACCAGAACGTGCGCATCGGACACCGCAAGGATCCCCATATAACCTGGCGGACGGGGCGCAACGGCCGCCTCGATGTCCTCGATCGCGCAGTCCAAGAGCCGAGACGGGATCGTAGCCCCCACCCTCGCCAGCACGCTTCGCGACGCCGTGCCCTCGAGCGCGCCGTGGACGAAGGTCGGCCCTTCGGCGTCAGTTTGGGCCGCTAGCCATCCTGTCCGGGACCAGCGCTCGGGTAGCCGATCGGATTCGGTGGCGCCATAGAATAAGATGCCGGAAAGCCTCCTGTGCGTGAGCAGGTTGGCAAGAGACGGCAAGAGCCCGAGTCCGAACACGCCGTCCACAGCGACATGGCCGACCGAGGCATGCCGAGCGTCATGCGTGACGAGGTCGACTGCAGGCCCGCCGATTTCGAGGAGATGCCGCCCATTGGCATGGACGGTCCGGCCCAAACCGGAATCGCCGGCATGTTCGCAGGGAGCAGCCGTATGCGATTCTTCGACGGCGGCTTCCAACAGGCGAAGGTTCTTTATCGCCTCGCCGCCGGCGGCCTCGGTCCAGGCGAGGAACCGCACGCCCCGTTCCGCCACGCCGAAAGGATAACCAATACCGCGCAGCGCCCAGCCGCCGACGCGTCGAATTTCCGACATCGAAGAAAGGACCGTGCTCAAGCGGCGCTCTCCTCTTCGATCATGCGGGGCTGGACTGGGAACCTCCAATCGTCGGCGGCGCCCTTGCGGATCTCTTCCGGCAACGGCGTGCCCTGGAAGAAGACGCCCCGGACATAGCGGATGCTGAGCGGGGTAGTGCACTCCATGCCCAGTACGGAGAGGAAAAAGCGGATGAGTTGTGCCGGCACGAAATCGCGATCGACGAGGTTGTCGCGGATTTCGGCGTAAGGCAGCTTCGCCAGATATTGGACGCGCGCGAGGCCATAGAACAGGTCGGGCCTGTCCACCAGCACCTCCGCGACGGGCGTCTTGCGGTTGTACGTCGCCAGAACGCAGCTGAGATGCTGGATCAGACCGATGTGATCGATGAAGGATTCGAACTCTTCATGGGGATCGAGGATACGTTCCCCGCGGCGCTGTTCGCCGTTGTCCTCGGAATGATACCAGAAGTGCTGGCGAGTCCTGGATAGGCGCAGATCAAGACGCAGCGCCCAGCTGTAATTTTCCATGAGGAGACGCTGCACATCGCCTACGGAAGCCTCCGGCCGAACGTCGCGGTCTTGCCACATGCCCACCGGCATGTAGGCGGCAACGGCATCCGCGAAATCGGGATAGACCTCGATGAGCAGCGAGTTGAACTGCTCGGTCGTTTCCATGTCATGCGTCGCCGCGACCCGGTCCGCGAGATCACCCCAGGTATCGGACTGCGGTCGCCCCGGCCCCGGCAGCAGAGGTCGAATCGCCGCGAGGTTCGCCGCAAGCTTGGCCGGCGGAACGACGTAGTCCTCGCATTGTAGCTCGATGGAAGCGTAATAGGCGGACGCACGGGCCAGCATCGCACCGAGGCGCTCGATGCTGCTCGGGTCCGGCCGGCGAGTGGCCGCATAAGCGAGCACCAGCTCTCGCGCCAGCAGCCAGGTCGCTACCCATTCGGGCCAGCGCTGCAACGCCACGCACATGCCTTGCCCTGAGGAATTCCCGACCCCGATATAGCGCGCAATGTCCGGGGCAAGCTGTGGGGCACGTGGATTGCGCGCCTTCGCGACGCCGTTGACCAAGTCGGCAGCGACCGTTCGCACCATGTAGAGGCCGAAGAGATCGCCGAAATAAGGATGGCGCAGCGGGTGGTCCTGGGGATACCCATCGACGGAGAGCGAGCCCTGCCGCCCGCTGCCGAGATAGCCGCCATTGCGGAGGACATAGCCGGTGCCGCTCCCGAGCACGGCAGGGTCCGGCTGCTTCCCAGCGACCAACGAATTCACGACATGGTCGAAGTACCGCACGCTGCGATTGGCGGGAGTCCAGCCGGTCACGTCCGAGCGGGTGCGCATCGCCGCGGCATCGCGCAACTCGAAGGTCGCGAACTCTTCCGCGATCCGCTCGGCGCTCGGATTGCCGACAAAGATGGCGCCGAACATGTCACGCTTCGCGCCGTCGGAGCGACGGCCTACCTTCTCGATGCCGTCCCAGCGAAAGCTCCGCGCTATGTAGGTGAGCGCATGACCGTTCGCGTCGATTCGATAGACGCCATGCCCATCTCCTTCGGCATCGCAGCTGAAGCGCTCCTTCCTTATCGTCCAGCCCTGCGAAACCATATGCCGGGCGAGGATATTGGCGAAGCTCAGCCGCGTCGATTTCATGGCGCCCAGGCGCGGACCGGTCATCAGCTCGGCGGGGTGTCGCAACCTCTCCAGCACGGCCTTCACGCCGGCCCGCCCGACAAAGGCGACGAGGGTCTTGTCGAGGGGCGATGGGATGGTTCTAATATGCAATCTCATGTCTGCATTCTTACGGTATACCAACATCTGGGTCAATATTCAGAAGCGGGTGACACAGCGGCTGAGCCGTCGGGAATGTCGAAGCGGACGTGCGACTGGCGCGGTGCCCTACCCAGTGCAAAATCGCTTTTCTTCGGCGCGTTGGTCGGTAACAGATGGCAGCCAGTGTGGGGCCGCTCTTCGCGTTTGCGCCTCCGAACTCGGTGCAAAATTGCGATTCCGACTGAGTGGTCGGACCGCCTTGCTGCTCGCGAACTGCACAGAAATCAGCCCTGGCAACGCAAATTTTTACGACGAACTTCAGTTCGATTTTGGCCCAGTTTCGGACCTGTCGAGCAGCCCACGGCCAGGGCCGAGGATTAGCCAAAGTCGCCTCGTTGGCGCGCTGCGCCACTTCGAATTTCGCAGTGCCCGTCATTGCGGCATTCCCGCAGAGCGGCTAGCCCTGAGCAAGAGGCTGCGGCTCGTATCCATGACGCAGCGATAGGGCTCGCTCAGGACATAAGTGGTGCCGACCATCTCGATCATCGCAGGTGGCTCTACGGACTGGCCGGGCTGGAGCGCTTCCCACGAAAAGACCTTGAAGTCCCGGAAAGCGTCGGCCGCGATATCGTAGGCTTGCCGGATCCTCGGTGGCTGGCGGGACGGCGGACCAAGCACCACGTCATCCTCCATGACGAGAAGTGGCCGGTTAGTCTCGGCCGAGCGGCGCCACAACAAATGGTGGCTGGCGAAGCACGCAATCTCACCGGGCGTCAGCTCCTCGCCATGCGCCCGCCGAGCGGCGGCGGCATCGTATTGCTGGAAGCCGAGATGCTCTCCAGTGTCCGCATCGATGGCGCGCGCGAAGCGAAACTCGAGACCCGCCCCTCGCAGCATCGCGGTCATATGGATACGGCGGTCGGTCGAGCGCTCGAGATTGATGACGACGATGTCCATGAACGCCAATGCCTAATCGTTGCTGCTGCTGGCGCACTACCGCCGCCCTTCGCCATCGCTCCGTCCCTCGCGCGCGTAGGTGGGGGGTGGGGGTATGGGCAGTTGGCACCTGGCGCTGTTCACTGATGGCGCCGGGAATAATTCAGGGATCGGAACGAAACGCGCCGCAGGATGTCGTCGTACGGTGGCGACGAGCCGGCGCAGGAAGTGCTCGGTCGCAACATCCTGCACGAGGTGATGGGTCACGACACCGATCGGCTCGTCGCTATCAACGCGGTGCAATCGGCGGTCCTTGAGGTGGCGCAGAATGATGCTCAGTGCTTCGGTTTCGCCGATGAAGCCGCGCCTGCCGCCCCAGTCGATGAGATCCACATGCACATTCACCTGGTGGAGCCCGGGCGCAGGTTTTGCTGCTCGACGACGCCGATCTGCAGGCCGCCAGAGAATGCCAATGATCGGCAACGTTGCCCGGCGGCGGCATGGTGCAATCGTGCCCCTGGACAGCCCTCGAAAGCCGATGCTGGTCAATAGGGGGATGAGATCCTCTCCAATTTGATTCCAGGGCGGCACCAGAACCGCAACCGCGCGGCTGCCAAAGAGGGTCTTCAAGCGTTCGCGGCCCGCTGCCAATTCGGCGAGACGTTCGCATAATGGTCGCGCGCAGCCGAATTCGGATTTCTGCTGTTCGGTGCCGTGGTTAGTGTGGCGCCAGCCATGTTGGATTACGGTCACGGTATCGAGCACCGCCAGGGTCTGCGCAAGCTCGGCCTGCGCCTTGCCGGGGATCACGGCCAACCCGATCGGCGTATCCTCGGCCAGTTCCAGGAGGCGCTCGAGCGCGGACGTCCACGTGACGGCGTCGTCGTCCCGCCACCAAAATGCTGCGGTTCTGCTGGTAGGCGCCCAGACGTGGAGTTCGGCCTCAAGCGCGGCCCATCCGGATTCGATGGCAGCAGTCGTGCGGCCGGCCGGCATGCCCGAGATCCGCTATGAGGCCTTTTGGCCGCTCAGCACCGCCTCGGCTTTGTGCTCGAGATCGCGGAAGAGCGGTCCGATCGGGACCAGTAGCTTCGCTGGCAAATCAGTCGCACGCCGTGCCTCAAGGCGGCGATGCACCTCGGCGAGGCGCGCCCCGAATGCAGGATCCGTGAACGCAGCACGAGCGAACGCGCGACCCTTGGCCTCTTTGTCGAAGGACGTGCCACGTAACCGGGCGAGCTCGGTCACCACCTCAGCAATCATTTGGAGGTCCGCGTTGGTAAGCTTGGGCATCAGCTCAGTTCACCCCTCACCCTTTGACCGGCTTGATGATTCTGAACTCGTCCGCGGCGTAGAGGATGCGCTTCCGGACCGCGCAGCCTTCGGGATCGCCGTCAGCCAGCAACTCACCGCGCACCAACCCGCACATTAACGCTGTATCGGATCCGTGACGCTTAACCAGAAGATTGGCCGAACGCCAAATATCGGGATCATCGATCACGGCGTTGGTACCGCGGAAGCCCGATCAAATCAATTCAGAAAGATACCGGTTGACCGCAACCAGCGACCGCTGCGCCAATCTCGCCAGCGGCATTGGGAGCATGGCGATTGCGACCCTCAACCTCAACTTCCAATCCCGGTAGCGCGGCTCGATCAAGGGGGCAAGCTCACGCACGGCGTCCAGCCTGCCCGAGGTGAAGGCGCGCGCGAGGGCGAACGTGCGCTTTTGCTGTAGCTCGTCGTGGACGAGGCTCGCGAAAGGCTGGGCCGCCGAATGTGCGGCCAACGCGTGCTCGAAAATCCGAACCTGGCCCATCCAGAGACCGAACAGATCATGAGATCTATTTCCCTCGTGCCTGCGAATTCCCACCAATGGCTCCGCGAGAACACCGATAGGTGGGTCGCCTAAGCTTCGCAGCGCGAACTCCAAATCCTCGCTTAGGCCCTTTGAAAACCGCTCATTGTATCCGCCCAACTTTTCGAATCGTCGCTTGGACATGAGCAAAGTCGAAACAAGTGCGGGTTGATAACGGACTGCACGATCATAAAGCGATATTTCATAGACCCAGATTGTGCCCTCGATGACTCGCTGTCCCGTCTCCCAGAAACCCACTGGCACTCGGGTGAACAGCGAGCCGTCGTCCCACTTTTCTGACGTGAAGAAAGTGGAATCGGTGAAGGAAAATTCGACCGTCGGGCAAAGCGTGTGAATGCGGAGCTGTCGCTCCAGCTTGGTCGGCAGCCAGAGATCGTCGCTGTCGCAGAACGCGATCCAGGTCGATCTCGCAAGCGAACCCCCGACGTTGCGTGCCGCGCTGGGTCCGATGTTGCCAGACCCCTTGGTCTCGACGCGGTGATAGCGCACTTGCGAGCCATAGCGACGGGCCACAGCCTCGGTATCGTCGGTGGAGCCATCGTCCACCACGATCACCTCCACTGGGGCGGTCGTCTGAGCTAGGAGGCTGTCGATGGTCTTACCGATCAGCGCGGCCCGGTTGAAGGTGGGAACAATAACGGAGACGTCGCTGTTCATGGGTGACCTTGGCAAGATAGTTGGAGCGTGTGTCGCCCCATCGGAAAGGACCCACCGAGCTTAGCTTGGGAGCGGCTGGGGAAAACAATAGTGATTCTATGCCCGATCTCGGTGCGTGCGTCACCGTGCGCTCCCCCGGAGTGTCATCGTCGCCTCCATGCGAATGTCCGGAAAGGGTCAAACTGCGCTATACGCAGGCACGCGAAGCGCGGCCGTTCTACCCCCAACTGCGGAAATATCAGGACCGCGCCAGTACCTTCGATAAGTGCCAATAGCCGCCCTTCAGATCGGCTGCCGTCAGCGACGGCTACCGGACCCAAAGCCGAAATTCGCGACCTACGGCCGCTTGGTGCTTGGAGCACTCACTCGTGCATCACGCTTTTGACGCCGCCCAGCGCATTATCCCGGCCAAGCCGCATGGCTGGAGTGGCTTGGCCTTAACAGCCTTCGAAAACCTTTCAGCCGAGATCAGGCGAGGTCGAAGCGATCAGCGTTCATCACCTTGGTCCACGCCGCCACGAAGTCGGCCACGAACTTCGCTTGCGCGTCGTCGGCCCCGTGGACTTCAGCAAGGGCGCGCAACTCGGAGTTCGAACCGAAGATGAGGTCGACACGGGTGCCGGTCCACTTCAGTTTGCCGCTCTTGCGGTCGTGTCCCTCGAACACATTTTCATCCGAGGTCGCTTTCCACTCGGTGCTCATGTCCAAGAGGTTCACGAAGAAGTCGTTGGTCAGCGTCTCCGGACGAATCGTGAAGACGCCATGCTGCGACTTGCCGTGGTTCGCACCCAAGACGCGCAGGCCGCCAACGAGAACCGTCATCTCCGGCGCGGTCAGCGTCAGGAGTTGCGCCTTGTCGATCAGGAGCTCCTCTGCCGACACGGCGTATTTGGCCTTGAGGTAGTTGCGGAACCCGTCCGCGACCGGTTCGAGATAGCCAAAGGATTCCACGTCGGTTTGCTCCTGCGATGCGTCCGTACGGCCGGGCGCGAAAGGAATGGTCACGTCGTGCCCGGCCTTTTTCGCGGCCTGCTCGACGGCGGTTGAGCCGCCGAGAACGATCAGGTCGGCGAGCGACACTTTCTTGCCGGCGCTGGCCGCGCCGTTGAAGGCTTTCTGGATGCCCGCAAGGGATTCGAGCACCTTTGCCAATTGGGCAGGCTGGTTGACTTCCCAGTCCTTCTGGGGGCTGAGGCGGACGCGCGCCCCGTTCGCCCCGCCGCGCTTGTCGGAGCCGCGGAAGATTCCCGCCGAGGCCCAAGCGGCCCCGATCAGCTCGGAGATGGAAAGTCGCGAGGCGAAGATCTTGGCCTTGAGATCCGTGATGTCCTTGGCGTCGATCAGCTTGTGATCGACGGCGGGAACGGGGTCTTGCCAGATCAGCGCCTCTTTGGGCACCTCCGGGCCGAGATAGCGTACGCGCGGGCCCATGTCGCGGTGGGTGAGCTTGAACCACGCGCGGGCAAACGCGTCCGCGAACTCATTCGGATGCGCTAAGAAGCGCCGGGAGATCTTCTCGTAGGCCGGATCCATCCGCAGCGAGAGGTCCGTGACCAGCATGGTTGGCGCGTGACGCTTCGACGGGTCGAAAGCATCCGGAATCGTTGCGACGTCGCCTTTCGCCTTGAATTGATAGGCGCCGGCCGGGCTCTTGGTCAGCTCCCATTCGTAGCCGAACAGGTTTTCGAAGAAGTGGTTGCTCCACTTCGTCGGCGTCTGCGACCAGGTGACTTCCGGGCCGCCGGTGATCGCGTCTTTGCCTTTGCCGGTGCCGAACCTGCTCTTCCAGCCAAGGCCTTGCTCCTCGATGGGCGCAGCTGCCGGCTCGGGACCGACCAGCGCCGCATCGCCGGCGCCGTGGGCCTTGCCGAAGCTGTGTCCCCCGGCGATCAGCGCAACGGTCTCCTCATCATTCATCGCCATGCGCTTGAAGGTCTCGCGAATGTCGATGGCAGCGGCGACCGGATCCGGCTTGCCGTTCGGCCCATTCGGATTCACGTAGATGAGTCCCATCTGCACGGCGGCAAGCGGATTCTCGAGCTGGCGGTCGCCGGTGTAGCGCTCATCGCTATGAGGATCAGGGAACCAAACCTTCTCCTTGCCCCAGTAGACGGATTCGTCAGGCTCCCACACGTCGGGGCGCCCGCCGCCAAAGCCGAATGTCTTGAAGCCCATCGACTCGAGCGCGACGTTGCCGGCGAGGACCATGAGGTCGGCCCAGGAGATTTTCCGGCCGTATTTCTGCTTGATCGGCCACAAGAGCCGGCGCGCCTTGTCGAGGCTCGCATTGTCCGGCCAGGAGTTGAGGGGCGCGAAGCGCTGCTGGCCGGCGCCGGCGCCGCCGCGGCCGTCGCCAATGCGGTATGTGCCCGCGGCGTGCCACGCCATGCGAATCATGAACCCGCCGTAGTGACCGAAATCCGCTGGCCACCAGTCTTGGCTGTCCGTCATAAGCGCAGTGAGATCTTTCTTCAGAGCCTTGAGGTCGAGCTTCTTGAACTCCTCGGCGTAGTTGAAGTCCTTCCCCATGGGATCGGACTGGAGCGAGTTCTGGCGGAGAATCCTGAGGTTCAGCTGGTTCGGCCACCAGTCGCTGTTCGACCTCATTCCAACATTTGTAGTGCCGTGCACGACCGGGCACCTGCCCGCTCTCTCGTCAGTCTTTGCGTCCATGTTTCCCTCCGATCGTGTTCCAGTTTCCTTCGAATTGTTCGTATGGAGCCATTTAGATCAAAGCGCGCCTTTTGGAAGCGGCCGGCATGCGACTTCCCGGCTTTGGCGAGCGTCTCGAACCAGTCGGCGATCTCATCGAAGCCTTCCTGGCGGGCGGCGCGGGCCATGCCCGGATACGTGCGGTGTATTCGTGGGTCTCGCTGGCGATCGCGGCCTTGAGGTTGTCGCCGGTCGGACCGATTGGCTTTCCGGTCGCCGGGTCGCCCACTTCCTCGAGATATTCGAGATGGCCGTGCGCGTGCCCGGTCTCGCCCTCGGCAGTCGAGCGGAACACGGCGGCGACATCGTTGAAACCCTCGACGCCCTTCTGGGCGAAATAGAGATGATAGCGGCGATTCGCCTGGCTCTCGCCGGCAAACGTCTTTCGGATTCTGCTTGGTCTCGGTTCCCTTGAGAGAAGGCATGTCCCTCCTCTGCTGGGTCGGAAAAGCCGATGACGGCGAGGACTATGCGCCCGCCGGAAGTCAGGAGT
>Ga0116217_10004920_pt1 | contig 11825 bp, 12 predicted proteins | sample Sb_taG_6_FD_89697 | JGI IMG/M metagenome (GOLD analysis project Ga0116217, IMG submission 89697) | Peat soil microbial communities from Weissenstadt, Germany - Sb_50d_4_PS metaG | ecosystem: Environmental > Terrestrial > Soil > Wetlands > Peat | place: Germany: Weissenstadt | collected 2010-09-21 | reverse complement strand
TCCAAAAGCTCGAGTTGCTGCTGGTTCAGCACAACCTTCACGGTCTTTGCACTCACAAGTATCTCATCCTTGAAGACAGATCGGGATCGGTTTGCGCGGCTTGGGCACTGCAGACAGGCTCCCGCAACATCTTGGATTTCGCGCGGGGCCGGCGACAGCTTTGAGGCTGCCGCCGATCCGGCGAAAGTTTACGTCCCCGGTGTCCAACCCTTCGGGGCCTGCATGTTCGTTTTGTTGACCGAACCGAGATTCGCGGGTGTGACAGCGAACAGCGGAACTTCGATCGACTTCTGGCTAGGTTGCTTGCCCTTGATTAGCTCATCGGCCATTTGCGCGGCAAGCCTGCCGATCAGGACCGGTTGCTGGGCGACGACGTAATCGGCGCAACCCGCTTTCATCATCTCTTCGGCTTGTTCGCCGAGCACGGCGAATAGGATTTTGATTTTGCCGCATTTGCCCGCGCCCTGCGCCGCGCGCGCGATGCCGATGCCGTAGGTATCGTCAGCGCCATACAGAAGGTCGAGATTCGGAAAGCGCTGCAGATAGTCGTTGGCAAGCGACAGAGCCGCGGCAACGTCCTGCTCGCTTGTCTGTTCGGCAACGATCTTAATCGTGCTGCCAGCGATGTCTTCCTTGAAGCAGCGCAGGCGATCGGAAGCCCAGAAAGCGCCCGGCGGGCCGGCGAGAATGGCGATCGATCCGCCGTTGGGAAGCAGTGCTTTGGCGCCTTTCGCAAGCTCATGGCCGATATTGCAATGGCTGGACGACACTGCCCCGTCGCCCTGGACGCTGGAGGCGACGATCGGGCTGCCTGCGCCGAGGATCGGAATATGGGCCTCCTTAGCCTGGCGAACTGCACCGTTGAAAGCGCTCGGATCCGCCGGGTCCATGAGAATGGCCTTCACCTTCTGTACGATTAGGTTCGAAAGCTGAGTGACTTGTTTGTCAACGTTGGCATACCCGCCCGCGTCCTGGATGTTCACGTCATAGCCGAGCTTCTTGGCTTCATCGCTGATGCCGAAGAGTACCGGCGTAAACCACGGCCCTTTGATGTTGGGCATCGATACGCCGATGGTGCCGCTCTTAGTGTCCGCCAAAGCGGTTTTGTCGACGACCGCTACAGCGGTGCATACCGCTACAAGAACTCCTATTCCGATTCCAACCAAACTACGCGCTCTCATGACCGCTCTCCTTTTTAGTCACCTGCATTGACCCGGCGATAAGCACGTGCTCATTCACTGCTTCGCCGTCGTACAAAAATCTGATCCATCGCCACCGCGAGTATCAACGCGGCGCCGATGACCATCATCTGCGTGTAGGACGAAACATTCAGAAGATTGAGCCCGTTCGACAGGATGCTCACGAACGCCACTCCGAAAGCGACCCCGATCACCGATCCGCGCCCTCCGAACAGCGAAACGCCACCGAGGACGACAGCCGCGACAGATTCGAGCGGCAAGCTCACGCCCAGGGTAGGTTGTCCCGAGGCGACACGTGCCGTGAGGACGATCGATCCGACGGCGGCAAAGAAACTGCAGAATATGTAGGCGAGGACCTTGACCCGATTGATTTCTATTCCCGAAAGCCGCGCGGCTTCCTGATTGCCGCCGACGGCGTAAATGTGACGCCCGAAGCGGGTGTATTGCAGAATCAGGTGTGAGACGCACAGAACGACCAGCGCCACGATGAAGGGCGCGGGCAATCCCCACACCTGATCGTAAGCGAAATCTCCAAAGCGATCGGGCAAACCGCTGATCGGGATGCCGCCGCTCAAATTGAGCGCCAACCCCGAGAGGATCGACAGCATTGCCAGCGTCGCAATAAACGGAAAAACGTTCAGCTTGGTGATGACCAGCCCGTTGACGATGCCGACACACGCGCCGGCGAAAATGCCCTCCGCCACTCCGAGCGCTATGCCATGACTACGGATGCCATACGCTGCTACGACGCTGACCAGCGCCACGGTCGAGCCTACCGAAAGATCGAGACCGGCCGTAAGTACCACGAACGTCTGGCCAAACGACACTGCCGCCAGCGCGGCCGCGGCAACGCCGATGTTTCTTAAATTCTGCGTCGTGAGAAATACGTCGGAGGTAAACCCGAATATTGCCATCAGAATGATGACGACCGCGGGAAGACCAATCTCCCGCCCATACCTCCGCGCCAGATCGGTAAGGCGCTCCCGACGATCCGTGCGGGCGACTTCGATGCGTGATGAATCGTGCATTGTTTTTTGCTCATCCCGATTTACGTCGGGTGTCCCGAGGCTCGAACAAATCTTTCGGACAACGATCCCGGGACGGAAACATGCGCCGCGAAAGCCGCATCCAGAATGCGGCGATCATCGAACTCGTCGGCGTTCATTTCGTCGTAGATACGGCCGCCGGACATGACCACAATGCGGTGGCAGAGATTGACCAGCTCCATGATTTCCGACGACACCACGATCACCGCGCGGCCTGCGCCGGCCAGCTCGTGGATGAGGCGGTAGATTTCAGCTTTCGCGGCGACATCGATACCGCGCGTCGGCTCGTCGAAAATCAGAACGTCTGCATCCGACAGCACCCATTTGCCGATCACCAGCTTCTGCTGATTGCCGCCCGAATTGGTTGATGCCGCGGCACCAAGGTTGCCGCGAAACTGCAGGCGGCGGGCGACTTCGCGAGCCGCCACGGTAACCCCGCGCCACGATACGACCCCAAAGGGGCTATGACGCTTAAGCGACGTCATGATCAGGTTCTCGTACCCTGAAAGTGAGAGCACGAGCCCCTGCGTTTTCCGGTCTTCCGGCAAATACGCGATACCAGCTTTCATGGCGTCGGCCGGCGTCGCAACGTCGAGGGTTCGGCCGCCTTTGGTAATCGTACCGCCGTCGAGCGGATCGGCGCCGAAGATGGCACGCGTCACTTCGGTGCGGCCAGCGCCGACCAGGCCAGCCATACCGAGCACCTCGCCCGCCCGCACCTCGAAAGTGATATCTTCAAAAGCGCCCTGCCGCGAGGCGCCCCGAACGCTCAGGACGGTCTCACCAATCTTAGCGTTTCGTGGCGGGAACATCTCGCTTAGCGGACGGCCGATCATCAGCTCGATCAATTGACCGGTGCCGGTCACTTCGGAGGCGGCGAGCGTCGCGATGCGACGACCGCCGCGCAGCACGGTGACGCGGTCAGCAATGCTGCGGACTTCCTCAAGTCGGTGAGAAACGAATAAAATTGCCGCGCCTTCGTCGCGCATTTGGCGCAGGATGCGAAGAAGGGTCTCGGACTCGCTGTCTGACAGGGCTGCCGTGGGTTCGTCCAAAATGATCACCGGCGCGCGTTGAATGAGGGCGCGGGCGATTTCCACGATCTGCTTCTGTCCAGTGGACAAGGTCGAGGCAATCCGGCGCGCGTTTATCGCCGAGCCCTGGTCGAGGCTGCGGAGAATTTCGGAGGCCGCTAGCTCCGCCCGTCGCCGGGAATAGAGCTGCCGCAACGGGCCGGCGCACGGCTCGTCGCCGAGCACGATATTTTCCGCGACCGTCATGTCGGGGACGATCATCAATTCCTGGAATATGGTGACGATCCCACTCCGGCGCGCATCGCCGGGCGAATTGAAAGAGACGTCGCGCCCTCGCGCGCAAATCCTGCCGGCGTCCGGCTGTACATCACCGGACAGAATACGGATCAGCGTGGATTTCCCGGCGCCATTCTCGCCGACGAGTGCATGAACCTCGCCGGGTCGTAGATCGAACGACACGCCATCGAGCGCCAGTACGCCCGGGTAGGACTTAGAAACGTCCTCAACGGAGACGACCGCCTCCATAGGCTGTCCTTCGACCGAGGCGTCGCTGCTCATTTTTTGTCGCTCGGGATAACCGCGATCATGTCAAGTTCGATGCGCGCGCCAGGCGCGCTCAAGTTGTTGATCGCGACCAACGTCCCCGCGGGATGCCAGTCTCCGAAATGCTCGTTGAGTACCTCATACATATCGTCCATGTCGCGCATGTCGGTGACGTACTTCGTGATTTTCACGACGTTGCGCCACGTCAGGCCTTTTGCGTCGAGCACCATCTTGATGTTGGCCAACGCGCGCCGCGTCTGCTCCTTCATGTCGTGCGGCAACACATGCTCTTCCGGCACATGCGGATGCTTGTGGTAAAGCGGCGAAGCCGTCGCACCCGCGATGAACAGCAACCCTCCCGGCTCCATGACCGAGACCGCGGGCGCGTAGGGCATGTTGTGGGCCTCTTCAGGCCTCGGATGAACTTGACTAATCTTGGTCACGGCAAAGCCCTTTCACCAGTTGCATTTAGTCAGGCGTTCCCGAGTCCGCCCGCTCGGTTAATTTCTTCGCCACTCCACCGATCGGCCGCGCGGCGGCTCGATCAGATTTCGCAGAACACCGATAGTGGCTGCTTCGATTTCCACGACGTCGCCCGGACGGATCCAGCGGTCGATCTCGAAGCCGCAACCGCTGTTCACGGTGCCCGAACCAAATACGTCGCCGACATTGGCGGTCTCATCTTGCGACGTGTAGGAAATCATTTCCGAGAACGTCCATTGCATCGCCCCCGGGGTTGACTGAGCCCATACCTCGCCGTTGACCAGCACCCGCATTGGCGTGCCGGCAACGTCGCCGAATTCATCAGGTGTCACGATCCATGGACCCAAGCCCCAGGCGAAGTCCTTTCCCTTGTAGGGTCCGGTACTCATGGCCATCTCGACGCGCTGCGTATCGCGGGCCGAGAAATCGTTGAGCAGGGTGTAGCCGAGGATATGCCTGGCGGCCTCACCGACATCGACGTCGCGGGCGGGCAAGCCGACGACCGCAGCGAGCTCAAGCTCGTAGTCGAGCTTTTGCGTGTATTGCGGCCATTGCAGCGGCTCGTCGTGGCCAATCAGGCTTGTGGCGTTGCCCTTAAACGCAATCGGCCGGTCGTACCATTCCGGCGGGATTTTCAATCCCATCTTGCCGAACGTAACCTGCAGATGGTCCTCGAATGCGGCAAAGTCGCGCAGCACGGGAACGCGCATTGGCGGCCGCAGCCGAACACGATTTAGCCGATGGGCAATTGTTTCGTCGCGTAGGCCACGAATCTGATCGTGGGTGATGGCGTCCCACCGTCGATCGAGCCAGTCGGACATTTCCAGCACAGGATCGAGTGACGGGCCGTAAACCTGGACACAGGCGTTCAGGTCGGCCGGACAAAGCGCGTCGGCCCGGATGCGCGCGTTGGCCTTGCCGCGATCGGCCGTAAACGCGGCGTAAGCTGCGTTGGCGTCGATCACCCATCCCGCTCCGGCGCGCGCCGACGAGACGATATCTTTCGCGCCGCCGTCCAGCCTCACGATGCCGAAGCGATCAAATGCCCCAATCGGAGTATCTACGCGAAACGTGGCGAGCTTCATGTTACAGCCACCTTGAGATCAATCTTGTCATCGGCGTCGGTACCGGGGAACGGGCCCTGTTTGATCTCAATCAGACGCGTGCCGCTTTCCAGGAACTCGACCTCGTGTCCCTCAAGCAGCAGAACGACGTCGTTGGGACGCATGAAGACCTCGTCAAGCGGATGCCCTTGCCTGGTAAAGATGCCGACGCGCGCCCTGCCGCTTTGGCAGATAAGAACTTGGTGGCGCGTCGGCAGGTCCGGCAATGCCTCCGTTGGAATATGGTAGTGTGGCAGCGTCGTACCGCCGGGATTGCGTTCCAAAATGATGATCTGAAGTGGCCAGGAGTTGTCGGTAATGTGGGCTTTCGCCGTTCGCTCCAGCAAAGGATCCTCGATCTTGTAGGCCTCGCGGACATGCCGGATTTCCTCCTCGCTCTCCATGAACGGAGGAAATTTGTCGAACTCATCGAACTCGCTGTCGATGAAAATGGCGACCGGCCTGCCGTCGTCAGGTGCGCGAAAATATTTGACGTGTTTGAACATTTCGGTCCGCGCTGGGCTCGACATGGCTAAACCTCAGCGCTTCTTTTCCGGGATGTAAGCGATCGCATCGACTTCCAGGAGCGAGTCCGGGGTTGGCAACAATTCAAGCACGCGCACGACCGTGCTTGCCGGCGGTTCCGGAAAGAACCGGGTCCGGATGCGGTTGTAGGCGGGAAAGTCCCTCAGATCGCAAAAATACTGGGTCAATTTCACGACGTCCGACAACGTGCCTCCCGCAGCCGCCACCGTCTGCCGCAGATTCTCAAGGATGTACCAGGATTGAGCAGCAATCGGACCGTCTTTGGTATCGACCGACATCTCGCCGGTTTCGCCCGCGCGTTTGCGCAGGTCGGCAGGCAAGTCGGCGTATCCTTTAATGACGATGCCGCGGGTCGGATCCGCTGCGACAATGCCGGCAAAAATAACCAAGTCGCCGGCACGCCGGAACGGAGCATAACGAGCGAGCGGGGTAGCCACTTCGGCAGCCATTTACTCCAGCTCCTTGAATATAATTCAAGCGCCATCCTACTGAGCGGTCAAACGCTGCGCAAGCCCGCATCCGCATTTTCAGAACGCATTCGAAAGTGCGTTCTCTCTGCGGTGAGAGGCCCATTGCACGAACGCAGCATCCGAGCAGGGATTAGCGCGGGCGCTGGGCCGTTTGCGTCGGCAGGTAGTTCATGAGGCAGTTTGCAAAGGATCCGCCAGTGCGTTCGCACTCAAAGGGCGGAAGAATTAAAAAGTCGGTGGCGTATTGATCCAAATCACGCGAGCCGGCTTGGCGCCGACGTTGCGGTAGCCATGCGGCAGCTCCGAGCGGAAATGAAAAGAGTCCCCAGCCTTGGCACGATAGTGGCGGCCGTCGACGGTGAGCTCAATTTCACCGTCCAACACATAACCGACTTCCTCACCAGAGTGGACGATGTTGCCGTCGCTGCCGCCGCCGGTCGCTATATGATGGATGTTCCCCTGCAGCAAATAGCTATGTGAATAGGGGATAAGTCGCTCGAGCCTTATTCCTTTTCCAATACGCAGCCGGTCGGTGAGGATCACGGGCCGGGCGCCCCGTTGTGACACGACATTCCCGACTTCGTCGCTGGCGAATAGGGCAGCAACATTGGCGCCGAGGATAGCCGTCAGCCGGTGAAGCATCGTGAACGACGGGCTGGCCTTATCGTTTTCCAGCTTTGAAATGAAGCTTTCGGAGCATTTGGCGGCATCAGCCACCTTTTTCAACGTGAAGCCGCGCACCATGCGAGCATGCTTGAGCCGCGCTCCGATCCGCACCTCTTTCGGGACGCCTGTTTCGATTTTGCGAGACCGCGGCTTTGGTTTGGTTCGCGACGACACGCTCATTATCGTTTTGATGAATCCTGTGTGCGCGCTTCTAAGTCGATGCCCCTTATGAAAACCCGAGCGGCAGAAATCAAGAGGGAAGGACCTTTCACCGAGACCGATTGTGCTGTTCAAGCGACTGTCGCGACTTCACTTGATCGGGCGAGGCATCTTTCGTAGCATTCAAGTTGCTTGAAATAGACGGTGATCTCGATCATTGGAAACCAGGAGGCGCGCATCATGGTAGGCGACGAAGACAACCTCATCGAGCGGATCACCGAAAACCGGCAACCGCATTTCGAACCGTACGGCTGGCATCATTGGCCGGAGCATCCGTGGTTGGCTTATCAATTTCGTCGCGGACTTGGCGAAACACAGGAGGGCGGGGGCACGGTCAGCGAGTGCTTCCAGGCGGCGAGCCGAATGATACCAGGCGATAAGGAGAGCTGGCACCGGGAATGGATGCGCGTTGCCGACAGAAATGAGTCGCGTGGCCGCAACGAGGAAGGTGCCGGCCATATTCGCACAGCAATGAACTGCTACCTGCGCGCGGCCGACTATTACCGGCAGGCCGAATTCCATTTAAAGCCGGATGATCCGCGCCGTCTGCCGACATTCACCAAGATGGAAGGGTGCAGCCATCGCTTTCTTGGGCTGCTGAACCCGCCGGGGCAGATCCTGGAAATCCCTTATGAAGCCAAAACGCTGTACGCGTATTTCGTCCGCGCGCCGTTTTCCGCCGACCGGCTGCCCTGCTTGATCTGCATGGGAGGGCTCGATTCGATCAAGGACGAAATGTGGTTCATGCAGGCTCATGGCGCGCTGCAGCGCGGTATTTCCGTCTTAATGATTGACGGCCCCGGCCAGGGAGGCACGCTGCGGCGCCACGGCATCACCAACCGGTTCGACTATGAAGTGCCAATCGGCCGTTGCATCGACTATCTAGCAACCCGATCCGACGTCGATATGACGCGGATCGCCGTCTGCGGCTCGAGCCTAGGCGGCTATTATGCGGCGCGCTCCGGATGTTATGAGCATCGGCTCGCCGCGTGCATTTCCCACGGTGCGATCTGGAGCGTAACAGATTTGTGGGGCAACGCGACCGAAGAGCATGGCCTCGCCGAGCACATCAAATGGGTGTTCGGCGCCCGCAGCATGAAGGAAGCGATGGTGAAAGCACACAACTTTACGCTTGAGGGACATCTTGAACACATGAAGTGTCCTTATCTCGTGTTGCATGGCGGTCACGATGTGCTCACGGTAACGCAAGCCCGCAAAGTGTATGACTACGGAAAAGCCAAGGGAGTGGACGTCACACTTCGCCTTGTCGCTGAAGACGAGACCGGCGCCGAGCACTGTCAGCATGACAATCCGACGATCGGACAGGAATTGATGGCCGATTGGCTGGCCGACCGTTTCGGCATCAACCAGCCCGCGACGCTTCGAAGCTCCATCAATCCTTTGCTATAGCCTTCTCCAACCATTGGCGCTCGTCCGCCCGACGAGCCGCCGACCCGGCGTCCCGGTCTCGATCCGAGGGAGATTTCAGTGCTCACAGGTTACGGTCCGACCGCGGCGCGAAAACACGGCCGTCCCGGCCGCGATACCAGGCCGTGTACGACTACGATCGACAGTCATGAGCGCGCGCCTAGGAGCCCTTATCGTCATCCATCCGAACGGCTTTACGGCAGGCCAGCGTCTTACCCGCTTCTACTTCAACAACGTGATCGGCAATCCATTGGAGACGGCGCTGGCTCTGCATTATCTTATCTTCGACGGCGTGCTCGAGCGTGCACCGCGACCTCACGTCGCCTGCGCAGCTAGTTGGGCGATAGCCCTTCGGTCCGCCTTGCCGCTCGATCCGCTGGGTAGGACGTCACGGAAGTGAAAAACGTCCGGCACCTTGAAGCGCTCGGTGCGCGCGAGTAGCCAGTCTCGTAATGCGACAGCATCTATGTCGGCGCCTGCACGCGGGACGATGACAGCGTGAATGACCTCGCCGAGGCGCTCATCCGGGACGCCCGCGCAGAGAGCTGCTGCAACATCGGGATGCTCTCCGAGGAGATTGTCAATCTCGAGTGGCGCAATCTTGTTCCCGCCACGTGAGATGATGTCTTTGGCGCGCCCGACGAGCTCGACGTATCCGCTGGCTGTCATCCGTGCGAGGTCGCCGGTTCTGAAGTAATCGCCGTCGAACGACGCGTCCGTCAATTCCGGATTGTCCAGATAGCCGAGCATGCCGAACGGAGTGCGGATTTGAAGCTCGCCAGTTTCTCCGGCCACGACCGCGCGGCCATCCCGCGCGAGCCGAAATGCGACACGATGCGTTGGATACCCGATCGTGCCGAAGCCATGCGGCTGATGGGCGGGGCTTAGACAGAAATCACATGAGCCAGTTTCAGTTAGGCCATAGAGATCATGGATGGCGCCAGGTGCGAGGCGCGTCATGGCGTGAGCAAGTCCTGGTGCAAGCACCTCGCCGCCGGTCAGAATTAAACGGAGGTTTGGTGCCTTCACCGCGGAGTCCGCCAACAAAGCCCGAAACATCGACGGGACACCGGCCAAAACAGTGGATTCCACAAGGCATCGCCCGATCGCATCGCTGGTGAATTTCGGTACGAGCACGAGCCGCGCGCCTTTCATGAGTGCAAGCAGGCTCACCCAGAGACCGAAGATAAAGGTGAGTTGCAGCGGCGATAGCACCACGTCATTCGATCGTATTTTTAACAGGCGATCGAGAATCGCGAGCTTGTCGGCGAGACGCCGATGCCCAATGACAACGCCTTTGGGCTCTCCGGTACTGCCTGAGGTGAAGATTACCAGTGCAGCGTCGCGTAGAAGCGTGCGATTAGGCGGCGCTAAGTGACCAAGGACATCAAGCCGGTCGCCGTCGATTGAAAACCGCGCGCGGGATGCGCGTTGCACTCGCTCGATGGTCGATTGAGCGGCCGAGGCGTGAACCGGCACCACGACTGCGCCGGCCTGCCAAACGCCAAGCAAAGCACCGAGGTCGGAAGCCCTGTTTCCAATCCTGACGTGCACGGGTTCATTTTGTGCGACGCCGCGCCCGGTGAGTGCCCGTCCTACACGATCGGCGAGGGCCAACAGGCCGCCGGGTTCCTGCCGCTCGCCGCTCGTGCTCTCGACCGCACGACCGAGGGACCTCAGAGCGTCGTCGAGGTTCTCAGCGAGAATGCCAATCATCTCGCGCAGCCCGGGAACCGAGCATCACGCCAGGCAAGCGCAGCTTTAAGGCCGTCGCGGCGAGCGACCTCCATGAATTGTAGCTTGTCGGGTGAGCCCGCGCCTTCGATTGCAAGGTCAATGGCGAGTCCCTCTTCGAGAGCTTCCAGCAAATTCTGTGCTTCGAATGCCCGATTGATTGCCCGCTTGGTTTCCTTTACGAGGTTAGGGTCGACCGCCGCAATATGATTTGCAATTGCAAGCGCGACTCCCTCCAACTCGTCTGAAGCCACGACGCGATTGACCATTCCGATCTCGCGCGCCCGAGCAGCCGGAATCCGGTCCTGGCCTAGCAAGATAATCTCCTTGGCAATTTTGGGGCCGACGATCCATGGCAATATCATCGCAACAATTCCGGCGCCGAATTTAAGCTCCGGTTCGCCGAAGAACGCATCTTCTGAGGCAATCGTGATGTCGCAGGCAAGCGCAAGCTCGCAAGCGCCTGCCAGGCATGGGCCGCGCACCGTCGCAATGGTTGGACGCGGAAAATGCCAAAAGCGCATAATCGTATCGAAGTCCTTACGTAGGATCGGACGCCACGCTTCAACGCCTACAGGACGACGCTCCATCTGCTCTTTGAGATCGAAACCCGACGAGAAGGCTGTGCCTGCGCCCGCAACGATCAAAACTCGCACACCGGAATCCCACTCGATCTCGTCAAGAGCTGTACCGATCTCACTGAGCATAGCCGCATTAAGCGCGTTGGCGCGTTCGGGGCGGCTCAGTGTGAGGCGGGCGATCGGACCGATTTTCTCGACCGCAATTGTTAAAAAGCGCTCTGTCATGTGACAGGTCCCCCACTGAGTGGTCGGTTTGGAAGCTAGTTTAGCAATGAATCTACACAAAGGGTTTTGTGCCGGCCAGACGATTGCTTCTCGGTTCAGGCGGGTCGGCAGCCCATGCTGCCGCCGAATTCGCCGGCAATCCGGCCACACTCGCCGGAGGAGGTAATTTCAGTTGCACCTGAAATCGACGGGGGCTCTACTCCCCAGTCATCCACGAATCAAATCGTGCGACATCTCTGCGAGTGCGTTCCGCGCATTCAAGAGTTTTTGTAGCAATGATCTAATCTCGACCCGATAGGCGAGACAATCTCCAGGGCTCCATTCGAGTGCCGAATGGAAGCCAGCAAATCCACCGCATGACCGTCTTCTGTCGCCGAGTTCAGCCCGGAGAAGCACGATTCTGAAAGGCCCGAGCGTCCCCGGGCCTTTCTTTGTTTTTAAGGATGAATGGTGCGGTCAATAGTCCATTCCGCCCATTCCACCCATGCCGCCGCCGCCCGGCATTGCCGGACTCTCCTTCTTCGGCAGTTCGGCAACCATGGCCTCGG
>Ga0116217_10004919_pt1 | contig 11826 bp, 9 predicted proteins | sample Sb_taG_6_FD_89697 | JGI IMG/M metagenome (GOLD analysis project Ga0116217, IMG submission 89697) | Peat soil microbial communities from Weissenstadt, Germany - Sb_50d_4_PS metaG | ecosystem: Environmental > Terrestrial > Soil > Wetlands > Peat | place: Germany: Weissenstadt | collected 2010-09-21 | reverse complement strand
TACGGGCCTTCCGGGTGCGGCAAGTCGTCGCTGGTGAAGGCGGGCCTGCTGCCACGGCTGTCCGACGACATGATCCCGGTCTATATCGAGGCGGCTCCCGATGAAACGGAGGCCCGGCTGCTGAAGGGGCTACGCAAGGCGTGTCCTGACCTGCCGGGTAATCTTGACCTGATCGAGACGATTGCTGCCCTTCGCAGAGGGAGAGGTATTCCAGGTGGTAAGAAGGTGCTGATCGTCCTTGACCAGTTCGAGCAATGGCTGCACGCCAAGAAGGCGGAGGAGAACCCGGAACTGGCGCAATCGCTGCGGCAATGCGACGGCGGCCGTGTGCAGTGCGTCGTCATGGTGCGGGACGATTTCTGGCTCGCCGTCAGCCGTTTTATGGGCGACCTGGAGGTCGAGCTTCTCCAGGGCCGCAATATGGCGCTGGTCGATCTCTTCGACCCACGCCATGCGAAGAAAGTGCTGACGGCATTCGGCCGGGCTTTTGGGGCGCTGCCGGAAGGCGCCTCAGCGCTGACGAAAGCGCAGGCTTCTTTCCTCGATCAAGCCGTTGCAGGCTTGTCCCAGGACGGGAAGATCATCTCCGTAAGACTGGCCCTCTTTGCGGAGATGGTGAAGGGCAAGCCGTGGACTCCCGCCACCCTGAAGGAAATCGGCGGCATGGAGGGGGTGGGCGTCACCTTCCTCGAAGAAACCTGCGCCGCTGCGACCGCCCCGCCGCAGTACCGACTGCACCAGCGAGCCGCCCAGGCCGTCTTGAAGGGCCTGCTGCCAGAAACCGGGACCGACATCAAGGGCCAGATGCGTTCGCACCAGGACTTGCTGGCCGCATCGGGCTATGGGGGACGGCCCAGGGACTTCGACGCCCTGCTGCGCATCCTCGACGGGGAACTGCGTCTCATCACGCCGACCGACCCCGAAGGGGTGGAGGGGGAAGGCCAGCCGACGCTTGGGCCTGCGGGCGGCCGGTTCTTCGTGTTGACACACGACTACCTCGTCCATTCCTTGCGGGACTGGCTCACCCGCAAGCAGAAGGAGACGAGGCGAGGAAGGGCCGAACTTCGCCTGACGGAACGAGCAGCGTTGTGGAGCGCCAAGCCGGAGAACCGGCATCTGCCCGCCTGGTGGGAGTGGGCCAACATCCGCCTGCTCACCCGCAAGACGGACTGGACGCCGCCGCCGCAGCAGAAGATGATGCGGAAGGCGACCCGTTACCATGTCGTGCGGGGTATGGCCCTTCTGCTGGTCTTGTCGCTGCTCGGTTGGGGCGGTTACGAAATCCACGGCCGGCTGCGGGCCGAAGCGCTGGTCGAGACCGTTGTCACTGTGGAAACGGGGGATGTACCACGCCTGGTGGAACAACTGCCGCACTACCGCCGCTGGGCCGATCCCCTGTTGTTGCGCCATGCCCAAGAGGCCCCGGATAACTCCAAGGAGCATCTGAAGGAACATCTGCACGCCAGCCTAGCGCTGCTGCCCGTGGACCAGGGCCAGGTGGAGTACCTGTACGGGCGGCTGTTTGGCGGCGAGCCGCAGGAAGTGGCTGTCATCCGGGACGCCTTGCAGCCGCACAAGGAGGAGTTGATCGAGCGGCTGTGGGGCGTGCTGGACGATGCGCAGGTGCAGCCGGAGCAGCGCTTCCGGGCGGCCTGTGCCCTGACCAGCTACGACGTGACCGAGGACGACAGCAACCGGCGGCGCTGGCAGAAGGCATCGGCGTTCGTCACCGGTCACCTGCTCGCCGCCATGCAGCAGAACCCCAGCCACTACACGCCTCTGCTGGAGATGCTCCGTCCCGTGCGGGAGCGACTGCTGGAGCCACTGGCCGAGGTCTACCGCAACCGAGGGCGGCCAGATGCCGAGCGCTCGTTCGCCACCACCATCCTCGCCGACTAGGCCAGCGACCACTCCAGCGTTCTGGCCGACCTGCTCCTGGACGGCGACGACAAGCAGTTCGCCGTCCTGTACCCGAAGTGCCAGGCCCACGGCGAGCAGGCGGCATCGCTCCTGAGCGCCGAGGTAGACAAGCAACCGCAACCGAAGTGGAACAACGCCCCGCTGAACCCCTCGTGGCAGGAGCCTGCTCCGGCACTGAAACAGCAAATCGAGGCGGCCCAGGGCATCCTGACCGAACGGTTCGCCTTCACGCAGACGATGCTGTTGGGGGACTTCCTGACTTTGGCCGAGGGCTACGGTCTTCGGGTTATCGGCCTACCCGCTTTCGCCCGTATCTGGCTGGGAAGGCGGTGCAGGTGGCGGCGGTCTGGACACGGGACGGCCAGGATTGGCACCTGGCACACAGCCTCTCCGCCGAAGGGATGCGGACGCAGGATGCGGAGCGGCAACGACAAGGGTTCCGGCCCGTGGACGTGAGCGGCTACCTGCACCCTGCCGAGAATGGCCCCACGGAACACTACGCCGCCCTGTGGGTTAAGTCTACGGCGGATGCAGGCATTGCTCACCTGGAAGTCGGCCTGGACGTGGATCAACTGCAAACGAAGGCGGCCTCCCTTCGCACGGATGGCTACCGTCTCACTCTATTGTCGCCATTGGCGGGTACGGATGGGAAAGCACGCTTTGGAGTCGTCTGGACCAAAGCCCAAGGCCCGGCAGCCACGGCGGACCACTCCTTCGACATGACCGAGGCCGACTACTCCGGCGACAACCATGCTGGGGAATTGCAGGTCGATGTCCAGGTCGGCCAGGCGGGGCCAATCCCCGGCACCAGGGAGCGGTTCACGCAGCAACTCGCTGAGGCCGAGAAGCAACTGCGAGCCAAGCCGGAGGACGCCAACGCCCGCTTCCGGCGGGCCGAAGCGCATTTCCATCGGGCCGAGTTCGACCAAGCTCTCGAAGATCTGTCATCTGTCCTGGGTGATCGGCCAGTTTCCCAAATTGGCCCCGGCCTATCAGTTGCGGGCTATCGCCCACGCCCATCTCGGCGAAGCGAAGGAGGCCAAGGCCGACCTCGCCACGTTGCAGGAACTCGGCACCGAGGCCAGCCAGAAGGCGTATCTGGAGGCGGTGGTGTCGGCCTATCTGGGGGAAGACGCCGAGGGCCTCAAGCGGCTAGAGGCGGCGATCACCGCCAACGCCAAGCCAGCCAGCTTCCTGTACGATGCGGCCTGCGCCTATGCCCTGGCTTCCCAGGCAGTGGCCGGTAAGGACGCTGCCCGGAGCAAGTCCTATGGGGATCGGGCCGCCGCCTGGCTCCAGGAGGCGGTCGCCAGCGGCTACTCCGATTACCGGCACATGCAGAGCGACCCGGACCTCGATCCGATCCAGGGGCGGGCGGACTTCGTGGCCCTGCTGTGGGCGGGTCGGCCGGAGCGGCTTTACAGCGCCGTGTGGCATTCGGCGGCGGGGCGGTCCTCCAGCGAGGTCCACGGCCTGGACCCGGCGGGGCACCTGGCCCGCTGCCGGGCGTTGTTCGACCGGGGCTACCGCCCGGCGTCCCTCTCGGTAAGAGAGGTTGGGGCGGACCAACCCCTGGTGACGGCCTCGGTCTGGCACCGGCCGGTGGTGCCGGAAGACGACAAGGAGCATCTGGCCAAACGGCAGGCGAATGCGGCGGTGGCTCTGCTGAGGATGGGCCGGGCCGACAAGGTGTGGCCGGTTCTGCGGCACAGCCCGGACCCAAGGGTGCGGAGCTACCTGATCCACCGCCTGAGTCCGCTGGGGGCCGACCCGAAGGCCATCGTCAAGTGGCTCGATGAGGAAGAGGATGTGTCCGTTCGCCGTGCCTTGCTGCTGGCCCTGGGGGAATTTGGGGAGAAAGAGCTTGCGCCGAGCGAGCGGGACGTACTGCTGCCCAAGCTGTTCGGCCTGTACCGGGACGACGCCGACGCCGGGCTGCACGGGGCGGCCGAATGGCTACTGCGCCAGTGGAGCCAGCAGGCCAAGGTCAAGGCGATGGAGAACGAGTGGCGGGGGGACGGGGAGGAGGTTCGTGCGAGGCGGGGGGCGAGGCTGGGGCGGATCAGGCAAGGCATCATGAAGGACAAGGAGCGGGGGCAGTGGTACGTCAACGGCCAGGGGCAGACGATGGTGGTCATTCCTGGCCCGGTGACGTTCCTGATGGGTTCGCCGCTCACGGAGGCCGGTCGGGAAGGGGGACCGGAAGGGAAGGTGGAGCGACAACACAAGAAGCGGATCGGCCGCTCGTTCGCCATCGCCGCCAGGGAAGTGACCGTGAAGCAATTCGGGGAATTTCTCAAGTCCCGCAAGGAAAGCATCGACGCTTATTACAACCATCGGTTTTCCCCAACCGCCGATTGCCCGGTGAACCAGGTGACGTGGTACGATGCGGCGGCCTACTGCAATTGGCTCAGCGAGCAGGAGGGGATACCCAACGACCAGTGGTGCTACGAGCCGAACAAGGACGGCGAATACGCCGAGGGGATGAAACTGGCCCCGGACTACCTGCACAGGGAGGGTTATCGTCTGCCAAGCGAGGCCGAATGGGAGTATGCTTGTCGGGCCAGGGCAGTGACCAGCCGCTCTTACGGGGAGACGGAGGAACTGCTGGGGAAGTTTGCATGGTATACGAAGCACTCGCAGGACCGGGGGATGCTGCCGGGGGAGTTCGGCAAGCTTGGGGTGCCGGGGGATTGTCTGAAGCCGAACGACTTCGGGTTGTTTGACATGCTGGGCAACACCCTGGAGTGGTGCCAGGAGTCGGTATTCCCCTACTCCCGTGGGCCGGGGGGAAAGGCCGCCGAGGATATTGAGGATAAAAAAGATATAACGGACAAATTTAGCCGTGTGTTGCGTGGCGGCTCGGTCCTCAACCAAGCGGTGGACGTGCGTTCCGCCTTCCGTGGCTGGAATGTGCCGTCGGCCCGTGTCGATATCGTCGGCTTCCGCCCGGCGAGGACTTTCCACTGAGCCCCTTTACTGCTTTACCACCCGCCGGAGGCGGGAGCCGGCGGCAAACACATTAGCTACTTTTTATATCATTTAATTATCTATTGCCAGAGGATATCCCCCCCCCCACTGTGGAGAGTATAAGGCTGCGATGGCCAAAGAGCAAGAGCTAATCGTCATCACGAAGGCTTACGACTTGATCCTCTGGTCCTGCAACCATACCAGTCGCTTCCCCCGGAACCACCGCTTCGTCCTCGGGGAGAGAATCGAGCGCAACCTTTACGACCTGCTGGAAACCCTCATCAAAGCCAAGTATACTCGTAACCGGCAAGCGCTGCTTGAACAGGCCAACCTCACCCTGGAAGTCCTGCGGTTCCAGATGCGGTTGGCTAAAGACCTCCAGTGCCTCAAGACCAACAACTACGCCTTCGCCGCCAGGGCGATTGCCGAGATCGGCAGGCTGGCTCAAGAGCGGCGGTAAAGAGAGGAATGCGACGAGACTCAAACGGCGACTCTGTGGGGTCAATCAGGGAGGGATAAGCCCATGCGCCCCCGGCTGGGTCTCGACCCCTGTTCCGGCGTTGGCCTGTGACCTTCGCCGCCACTCCGCCACAATCTCCTTGTCCTTCAGGGTCGCCTTCAAGATCGGGACGAACTGCGGCCTGACCGTCACCCCGTAATTCGTGGCGATGTACGCCGCCAGTTCCTCCGTCGAGACATAGCCAAGTTCCACCATCGCACGCCGAAGCGCCTCAGCCTGGTTCATCGCCTCTCGCCTCATCGCCGTTGAATCGGGCCACAGCCGGGCACACCACGGGACCGAGAATGAACCTCGTGGGGGGGGCGCTGACGATACGCTGCCGCTGGGGAGCCGGGCCGATCTCGCCGACCTTCCGGCCGCAGGCACCCGGCCCCCAGGGACGTGTCGAACGAACCTCACGTCGGCCGCCGAGTACTACGCCGCCGCATCCAGCGCCCTTGTATCAATCTCGGCCAAGGCGGCGGCGATCACGTTCTGAACCTCCTCGCTGTCGTCGTGCAAGTAAGCTTCCTCCAGCGCCGGAATCGCCTGCTCGTCGCCGATCTTGGCCAGCGCCATCGCCGCACGCTGCCGGACGGCCGGCTCCTCGTCGTGGAGCAGGAGTTCGCTCAGCGCTGGGACGGCATCAATGGCATCCGGCCCGATGTTGCCGAGAGCGATCACCGCCGCCTTGCGCACATGCCGGTCGTCGTCCTTGAGCGTCTCGATCAGGGCCGGGACCGCCGCCTTGACCCCGTTGCCCAGACGCCCCAGCGTGAAGGCGGTGTGGAAGCGTTCGGCCCAATCAGCGCTCTTCAGGCAGCCGATCAGTTCAGGGAGGGAGAGTTCCGTGGCCATGACGACCTCCTTGACGGGATGCAGTTCCGTTCAGACGACCTGCCCCTGTATCGGCCCGCCGGCGGGGGAGTCTTGAGAGGCGTGGGAAGCTGCGGCGCATGGCTGGCGTGGCCTTTGCGCCGTTCGCCCAATCGACTATTCTTGAGCCAGGGCGGTCATGGGCTAAACACGCACCGGGGGACTCGGCGTGGTTGAGTTCGCCGGGACGGGATGACGAGGCCCTCAAGAAGGACGAGAAGGCACGGCAGCAGTTGATCGATCTCCTGGCCCGCCGGGACGGAGTGCGCTGCTCTCTGGCGACATCATCCCGCTACCCGCCTCGGCCATCGAGCGGATCGTCAAGGCCGTGGAACCGTTTGAGTACGACCGGGTGTACGGGATCTTTTTGGGGCACGGGGATCGAGGCGAAGCAGGTGGTGGGAAGAGGGGGAGGAGCATCAATGCAAATGAAAAGCATCCTAGAAACCGACCGACTTCTCCTCCGGGAGTTCGTCACGGAAGACCTCGAAGCCATGTACCGACTGGCCAACGACCCCGACGTGACCCGCTATACCGGGGATGGCGGGAAACCCCTTGAAGAACTGAGAAAGGTCTTGGAGGAAAGGGTCTTCCGGGACTACCAGAAGTACGGCTACGGGCGCTGGGCGACCGTACTGAAGGAGAACAGTCAGGTCATCGGCTTTGCCGGGCTGAAGTACCTGGACGACGTGGGCGAGACGGACCTCGGCTATCGCTTCTTCAAGGAGTATTGGGGGCGAGGGCTGGCGACCGAGGTTTCGTCGGCGGTCGTTCGTTACGGGTTTCAGCAACTTCGCCTAAAGAAGATCATCGGGATCGTCAATGTCGAGAACAAGGCGTCCGTGCGGGTTCTGGACAAGTTGGGGTTCTCGTTGCAGAAGTTCACGACGTATCACGATTCCCCGGTCGCCTGGTACGTCCGGGAGCGTGCGACGTGTCCGCTGCGGCTCCGAGGAACCGAATCATGAAGCCTCTTCCTGGCGATTACCGGCACCAATTGCTGATCTCTGGTGATGAACTGCGAGAACTCAAGAAGCACACCTACAGCATGGTGGAAGCCTTCGGCCTGGATCGAAAGATCGAGAACTACCAAGGAACCCGCCCCATCGCGCTGTACCGATGCGATTTGGAATGCCTGATGGACGTGATCTACCTCGCCCTCCGGGACGAGCAGGACTACCCGGACCAGTCGTCCCCCGCCTACCTGGCCCTCAAGAGCCTGGGCGAGCGGCTTCGTCAGGAGTACGATGCCGTTTACGGCCACGAGAAGATTGCTCAACTCGGAGCAGTGGTGACTCTAGCCAAGCGACTTGCCACATCCAGCCCCGTCACCGCACCTGGCAAGAAACCTGGCTCCCGCAAGGCTCCGAGCAAATCCCCGCAAAGACAATCCACCATCTACCAACTGAAAGTCACGCTTGCAGACATCAAGCCTCCGGTCTGGCGGCGTGTCGAGGTCGAGGACTGCACCCTGCTCAAGCTGCACAAGATCATCCAGGTCAGCATGGGCTGGGACAACTACCATATGTGGCTGTTCGACATCGACGGTGAGCAGTACGGCGACGACGTGATGGATTCGACCTACGAGTCAGAGTTTTTGAGCGCCCGCAAGGCCAAGCTGAGTCAGTTCGTGCAGGCCGGCATCAAGAAGTTCCGGTACACCTACGACATGAGCGCCAATTGGGATCACGTCATCCAGGTGGAAAAAGTGCTGGACGCCGATCCCCAGGCGAAGTACCCCCGGTGCGTGAAGGGCGGCCGGGCCTGCCCACCGGAGGACTGCGGCGGTCCTTCAGGGTACAGGGATTTCCTCGACGAAATCCAGAACCCGGACCACGAATCGCACGAGGAGATGCTGGAATGGGTCAGCCGAGACTTCGACCCGGAGGCGTTCGACATCGACGCCATCAACAATTAACCGGTGAGAGTGCGGTGAAGATGGTGAGAAACGCCGTGCGGCGGCGAACGCAAATGCAGGCGAGTGAGGAGCTACCCCATGCCTGAACAAGCAGGCAAGATGTCCGAGATCCTGAAGGAAATGTCGAAGACGCTTCTGCGCAACCCCGGCGCCGTCCCGTCATCCGAGGCCGCACACGTTGCACTGCTCTTTGCCAATGTCGCCTGGAACGAGAGCGTTGGCATTGACGGTGCCAGGGAGGGCTACCGCAACGTGTTGGAGACGATAGAGGCCGAAAACCCGGAACTCTGGAACGAGTTGAAGTCGAACGACATCAACGCCATGATTGACCAACTCGTCCGGTGCAAGAAGACGCATTGCCCGGACGACCGACGCCGCATCCTCACCTGCGGCATCCCGGACGGCAACGTGCGTGTGGAATGGCTGAACGCCGCTGCCCCCGGCGTGGATTCCAAATGGGAGATGCAGTTGTACGGGCTGGTGCGGACGGACAAGCGGGAGGAGGCGATTCGCTTCCTGCAAGAGACTCGGCGCATGACCCGCAACGAGGCGTCGAAACGAGTGTCTAAAGCCGCTGCCGAGTTGGGGATTAAGTAGCTCAGCTTCGGCACCATCGCTTGTTACGACCTCTCTCGGCTCCTCGAAGGGAAAAACGCCAACGGGTTGCCATCAGCAACACGGGTACGAATTGACAAGGAGCAAGTGCAGCATGAACACAACAGCAACCGTTCGTAGCGATTTCGCCACCCGCCTGTACGACAAGGTGGCGGCTACGCAGGTCGGCAAGAACCTGTTCCTGTCGCCCTTCAGCATCCAGGTGGCGCTGGCCATGTGCGCCGTGGGCGCAAGGGGCGAAACCCGCCGAGTGCTGGCCGACCTGATCGACGCCCCCGAAAGCGCCGAGGAGCAGAACCGGCAGTACGCCGCACTGCTGAAGTCGGTCAACGGCGAGGGCGAGCGCCCGTTCCAATTGGTTACGGCCAATGCCCTGTGGGGGCAGAAAGGCTACCACTTCAAGCCCGACTTCCAGAAGGCTGTCGCTGACTTCTACGGCGGGGCCTTCAACGAAGTGAACTTCGTCGCCCAACCGGACGAGGCGGTGAGAACGATCAACGCCTGGGTCAGCGACCGGACCCACGAGAAGATCGAGGAGCTAATCCAACGAGACTTCATCGACGCCGACACCCGCCTGATCCTCACCAATGCCATCTACTTCAAGGGGCGGTGGGACGAGCAATTCGAGAAGGCCGACACCAGGGATGAGGATTGGCACGGCCTCAACGGCACCGTCAAGGTTCCGATGATGCACCAGAGGGGCGGCTACCTGTACTATGAGGGCGGCGGCTTCCAGGCACTCGACCTCCCGTACAAGGGCCGGCAACTGTCCCTGCTGGTCGTGCTGCCCACGAAGAAGGACGGCCTGAGTGCGCTGGAAAGCCAGTGGGCTGGTGGAAGCACTTACCGGCAGGTGACGGACGGCCTGGGCCACGAAGGGTTGGTTCTCGTCTCGCTCCCCCGCTTCAAGATGGAGACGAAATTCAAGCTGAAGCCAGTGTTGTGCGCCCTGGGTGCCGAACTGGCCTTTAGCAACGGTGCCGATTTCAGCGGCATCGGCGAAGAGCGGCTGAAGATTTCCGAGGTCGTCCACAAGGCATTCGTGGAGGTCAACGAGGAGGGCACCGAGGCGGCAGCGGCCACGGGCGTAATCATGGGCCTCTGCGCCGTCAGGCCGACCACCGAACCGATAGTCTTCAAGGCCGACCACCCTTTCCTCTTCTTCATCCGGGACAGGAATACTAATGCCGCGGTGCAATCTCTCAGCTGCGCTATTTACGCTGCTTTTTGGCCCCTCTTTTTGCCTGAGACCCTTTGATCCCCCACTTTGGGCGCTCTGTATTCTTGCAGCACACGCGCATAGGCCTCGTCCCATACGCCGCTCAATTGCAGCACCCGCAGGTTCAAGATCGTCTGCGCGCCCGCCTTCTGCCAGCGCATCCCGCTCAGTTTCAGTCGTTGCGTGTACACCGTCTTGCAACCCGCTTCCGTCACCCCACTCCCCAGCGGCACGCCCACCCGTCGGTATTCCGCGTACTTCATGTACTTCATTCGGGCCCGCAGATAACCGTACGCCTTCTGGAACTCCGACCGCTTCGTTCCCTGCAGACCGTAGCGGTCGCGCAACGCCGCCGCCGAATGCAGCACCCGGTTCACGCCGCCCGGTTTCAGCATCCACTTCTGCATCTTCCGCGCCCAGGCCGCCGACTGCTGCCCTTTGCCGAACAGCAGGTCCGCCAGCGTCCAGATCCGCTCGCTGGCGTGGTAGTAATCCACCACCCGAATCCAGTCCAGCTTCTCGCCCGTGCAGGGATGCTTCATCCGGGCCAGCACCTTGTCATAGTACGTCGTCTCCTTATCCCCCGCGTCGGTGACGTAGCACAGACGCGGCAGCGGTCCCTGCCAACGCTGCAGCACCTCACGCAGCAACCGCGTCAACTCCCTGCTCATCGTCGTTTGCTGCGCTTCCGGCGTGTAGGCCAGGTACACCGTGCCCAGCCGTCGGCCACGCCGGTCCAACACGCTCACCGTCCCCGTCGTCGCCACCTCGAACAAATTGCCATGCTTGATCCGCACCCCCAGGGTGATGCCGTCCCGGCCCACACTCAGCACCGGCTTGTGTCTGCCCGTGCTCGCCGACGCTTGCCCGAGCAGTTCCAGCAACTTATCGACCTGGGCGCCGTGGCGCTGCTCGGCCAGCGCCGACGACAATGCCTCGGCCACCTGACGCAGTTTTTTGACGCCCCAGCCGACGCCGTGGTCCCGCCGCAGCCGCTCCAAGGTCTGTCCCTGCGTCATGCCCGTGGCGCCCAGGAGATGAGCGGCGCGCTCGGCCAGAGCGGGCGACGCTCCCTGCACCAAGCCAAGAGCCATCGCCAACGGAAAGATCGTGGGATCGCCGCTCTTGTCGCTGGGGCGATAGCCGACGCGCCGCAAGCGGATCTGGCCGAACAGCGTCCAGGCGTTCTGCGGCGTCTTGGCGTTGAGACGCGTGTGCGAACACCCCTCGAATTGCACGTGTGCTTGGCCAGGGCCTGGACGTCGGCCGGCTCCAAGTGGTTGTAAGTGTGCTGGACGACGCCCCGGCCGAGTTCACGCAGCGTTTCCTGGAGCTGTCGCTCGAACTCGAGCGTGCCCGTCGGCGAAACGGGCCGGCGGCGAAAGTCCTCGACGAGGTCGCGCAGTCGTTGCACAGCGGGCTCGATGACTTCGGTCAGATCGGAGGCTGCGGCGTCGGCCTCGCTATCGTCCGCCGCTGCGGGCGCCTTGGACAGGAGGATAGTTGCCATCGTGAGCAACAGGTGCATAGAGTACGGCATATGGCGTCCTTCCGTTGGTGCTGGGTTTCGCTACAGCTACCAAAGGGAGAGACGCCGCCTTTTTCAAGATGCCCAGGGATCGCAGGCCGTTTTCACAGACGACGGCGGAAAATACGCGGTTTCAGGCGCAGTAGAGAGATCGCACCCCTCCAGGGCGGCATCAATGCTGGCGTTGATGTCGGCTTCCAAGATGGGCTGGTTGCCCTTGACCTGCAGCAGGTAGTCGGCCCCTGTGTCGCGGACCGCGTGCGCGATGTCCTTTTGGCAGC
>Ga0116217_10004911_pt1 | contig 11837 bp, 11 predicted proteins | sample Sb_taG_6_FD_89697 | JGI IMG/M metagenome (GOLD analysis project Ga0116217, IMG submission 89697) | Peat soil microbial communities from Weissenstadt, Germany - Sb_50d_4_PS metaG | ecosystem: Environmental > Terrestrial > Soil > Wetlands > Peat | place: Germany: Weissenstadt | collected 2010-09-21 | reverse complement strand
TCGGGTTCGGGCAGGCAGGCGAGCAGCGCCTTGCCCATGGCGGTGCAGTACGCGGGCAGCCGCGCCCCGGGGTGGGGGTCGATCTGGCTGTGGCCGCGGCGGTGGCTGGGCAGACGGTCGATGTAGAGGATCTCGGTCCTGTCGAGGATCGCGATGGCGGTGGTGTAGGCGCTCTGTCGCTGTAGATCTTCCAGGTGTGGGCGGGCGTGCTCGCGCAGGCTCGGAGGGTATGACTCCGCCCTCGGCGGCTGTTCAACCTGCGGCATCGAACTCCGGGGCGCGGGTGGGCTGGTCGGGGGGTATGCGGTATTTCTTGGTTTGAGGATCTCGCTCGAGCAGCCCGATTGCCAGCAGCGTCTGTGCGTAGCGGTGGGTGGTGCTTGCGCTCAGCCCCAGTTCGCGCGCGATCTCGTGGATTCCCCGGATGGTGCCGGGTGGCGCGAAGGCGCACCAGACGTCCATGGCCTTGAGCGTCGAATAGGAGATCTGGTGGGACTTCAGCTGCGGGTCTTCCATTACCGCGGCGATCGCCACCCGCAGGTCATCCACCTGCCCCATGAGCATGTTGCGCAGCCCGCCCGTCCCGGTCGCCTCGCGCAGCACGTGGCCGACCTGGGGGATGGACAGCGTGACTGTGATGCCCTGCATCCTGGGAGCCGAGGGGGGCGGGCGCTCCTCATCGCACCCACCCTCGCCCTCGGGAGGACCCCCAGCGCTCAATGCCGGCCCCTTGGGCGAGATCGACTCCTGTGGCGGGCACCCGTCATCGCGCAGGGCGATCCTGACGGCTGACCCCAGGAATTACCAGGGATCCGTTCTGATCGAAATAGAAACATTACGAACAGAATCGGTGGTCATGTTGAGCGCTGGGCGTAGGCGATGCGCCACAGCCGCAGTATGGGTACGAGCAAGTGAGCGAGCCGCCGGCGTCTGTGGCCGTTGGCGGGATGCGCCGCTGCGGGCGGCTCGTTGGCGCTGTCCAGGAAGTCGCAGATCATCTCGTAGGAGGCGAGCAGTCCGATCAGGTTGGGGTTGCGGGCGCGGGAGAGGGTCCAGAACAGCGCTGCGCCGTCGATGTTCCCGCGCATGTGCGCGAGCGAGGAGAGCGCGTCGGCGCGGATCGGCGCGTCGGGGACCTCGCCCAGCCAGACCTGCCCCTCGTCCGGCGGCAGGATCCCGGCGGCGACCTCCAGCAGCGTCGTCTTGCCCTCCGCGCGTGACCCGACGACCGCGACGATCTCCCCCCGTCCCACCTCAAGGGACGCATCCACCAGCACCGGCAGGCGCCCCCGCCCCCGCCGAAAGCTCAGAGACACCCCCCGCAGCGACAACAACTCAGCCATCACGACGCCCAAGGAAAGGTCCGGGTCCCATGCCCACCGCCAGCGCCGACGGAACGCTCAGCAGCTGCTCAGCCCGCGTGCGGCAGCGCCGCTTCCACCACAGCTCGACCACCAGCGGCGGAATCAACGTCAGCCCCGCGACAATCGCATTCCAGGCGGACCTGTCGATGCCGGGGGGCGCCTCCACGAGCAGGCGCATCATCGGCCCCAGGCCAGCCGCCACGATCGTGTAGCGCTTGGGGGCAGGGTTGGGACGGTCCCTGCGCCGCAGACGCCACCACGGAACCGGCTCCTCCCCGAACGGGTTCGGCATCGGCTCGCTCACGCGAGCAGTGTAAGCGCGCAGCACTCCGCGAATCAAGAGAGCGGATCAGAACCGGCAGCCGCGCTGTCCGCCGCCAGCTGCCGACTTCATAGCCTCGGCGACGGCTGTTACCGGATCGTCCATCAACAGCCGGAAGGCCGCTCCCGGTGGCCTTGCTGGCTACGCGGTCGCGAGGGTCGTGGAGAGGACGGGGGTGGTGGCGAGGGTCTGGTAGACGACGCAGTAGCGCTCGGTGAGCTTGAGGAGCGTCGCGAGCTGCTCCTCCTCGGCATCGGTGTCGAGCTCGAAGGAGAGACGGATCGCGGAGAAGCCCACGGGGGCCTCGCGGTCCACGCCGAGGGTGCCGCGGAAGTCCAGGTCCCCCTCGGCACGGACGCGCCTGGACGCCACGGAGATCCCCAGTGAGGTCGCGACCGCCCTCAGCCGGGTGAAGCCCCGCCTCCGCGACCGCGCGGATGTCCGAGCTGCCGGAGGAGTGGCGGGTCGGAGATGACGGCACCCCAGCGCTCAACTGGGTCGCTGCGCTCCATCGCTCCCGCAGTGGCCATTGAGAAGATCCTGGTTGTTGATGCGTCCGTGGCGGTCGCTGCGTGCCATACGGTATACGCTGGCGGGCCGATGAGTCGGTCGAAGCGTCGATGTGGAAGGGGTTGGTCGTGGCGGGTCGCTCTGCCTGATGGCCTTGATGGTGCGAGCAGCCCGTCCGCCGGGCTCGCCATCATTACGTTCGTGCCCCGCGATCCTCGCTGTCCCGACGGCACTCTGACATGAGCGCGTACGCGCAAGCGATTGCCGAGGCACCGCAGCAGGAGCTGCCGCTGGGGCTTCTGGAGGAGGACCCGGAGTATCTCAGGCGCCAGCTCGTCACGTACATAGGCAACAAGCGTGCCCTGCTGGGGTGCCCTGCTGGGGCTGATCAGGGGCGCTGTCGAGACCGTCAGGCGACGAACGGGGCGCGACAAGCTGCGAATCCTGGATGCCTTCTCGGGCTCGGGCGTCGTGTCGCGGATGCTCAAGCAGTACGCGGCCGAGCTTGAGGTCAACGACACCGAGGACTACGCGCGGGTCATCAGTCAGTGCTACCTGACCAACCGCGGAGCGGCGCCGATGGGTTCTCTCGCGGCCACGATCGCCGCCCTGAACCGAGCGGTGGACGGCCGACTGGACGCGCCGGGCTTCATCAGGCGCCTCTATGCGCCACGCGATCCGGCCGCAATCGACCAAGCCGACCGCGTTTTCTACACCCCCGAGAACGCCAATCGACTCGACTCCTACCGGCGACTCATCGAGGACGAGCCGCCGAGGCTCAGACCACTGCTGATGGGTCCTCTCCTTTCCGCGGCCTCGATCCACGCCAACACGGCGGGGGTCTTCAAGGGCTTCTACAAGGACCGGAGCACGGGCGTAGGCAAGTTCGGGGGCAGCGGCGCCGACGCGCTTGACCGCATCACCGCGCGGATCACGCTGGAACCGCCGATCCTGAGCAGGTTTGAATGCGACTACCGCGTGCACCAGGCGGACGCAAACCTCCTTGTGAGCAAGGTCGGCGATCTCGACGTCGCCTACTTCGATCCACCCTATAACCAGCACCCCTACGGGTCGAACTACTTCATGCTGAACCTGCTGGTCAACTACGAAGAGCCGACCGAGATCAGCCGGGTCTCCGGGATACCGACCTCATGGCAACGCTCCGACTACAACGTCCGCAGCAAGGCGCTTCCGCGCCTGCGCGAGCTTACCAGCGCGGTCGACGCGCGCTTCGTGATCCTGTCTTTCAACGACGAGGGCTTCATCTCGCCTCCTGAACTCCGCGAGATGCTCAGCAAGATTGGATACGTGACCGAGCAGCGGCAGCCGCACGCGACGTTTCGCGGCTGCCGAAACCTTCAGAACCGGAGCGTGCAGGTCACCGAGCACGTCTACCTGATCGAGAAGGGCTGACGGGTGGCCAGGAAGGCCGATCTGCGTGTGCAGCGTGCGGGCGGTCATCAACCTGACCTCCAAACAGCAGGAGACCGAGTTGGGCCACGCCCTTGGAAGAGTTGAGGCGCGACTTCGGAAGCACTTCGGTCTCCCGCTGCACCACGACAAGAGGTGGATGCTCGCAGACATTGTCGCCTCGTTGAAGGCGGATTTCCCGGAGGTGCTGTTCGGCCCGGTTCGGGACGACACTTACATGGAACCCGACGGCGGCATTCTGTCAATCGTGGACCGGGACGGAGGCAAGCATGTGATCCTGATAGTCGAGGTGAAGAACCAGGGGACCAACGTTGAACGCGCCGCCGAAGGCAAGCCCAAGCAGGCCAAGGGCAACGCGATCGAGCGGCTGGGCAAGAACGTCATCGGGTTCCGCACCGCGATGCTGATGGAGGGCATCATGCCGTTCGTCTGCTTCGGCTACGGCTGCGACTTCGAGAAGGGCAGCAGCATCCTCGACAGGGTCGTCACGATGGCCATGTTCGGGCCGCTGAACGAGACCTGCGTCTTGAACCTCGGCGACGCCGGCCAGTTCAACCGGGGGAGCTTCTACTTTCAGGAGCCTGAGTGGAGCAGGGAGAAGATGGCGAAGGTGATGTATGAGGTTGCCAACCGCGCCGTCCATTACTACCTTTCGAAGCTCGGCGAGGCGGCATTTTGATCCAAAAGCGCCCGAAAATCCGGGGCCAATGGGCGTGAGCGGCCCGTGCTCGGCGAGCGAGCGCTCGATGACCGCGACGCCCCGCTCGGCGGCGACAGGCGTGAGGCCCTCCTGGGCGGGCCGCCGGGAGCCGCTGGCCGCCCTGGCTAAGATCGCTGGCGGTGCCGGATCTGGTCCACCACATCGCGAGTTTCGCGCGCTTCGCTGCTGCTCGCGGGATGCGCGAGCGCCATGACGCCGACGCGATGCGCGAGCTGGCGGCCAGGCCGCTGGAGTTGGCGCGGGGGTTTGAGCTGGAATGGCTGGGCGTCGCGGGCTACCGTCTGAGCTATGAGGGGCAGACGATCTACATCGATCCGTTTCTCTCGCGTGTGCCGCTCTCCAGCGTGATCCGCCGTGCGCCGGCGCTGGCGGATATGGCGCTGCACGAGCGCTTTCTGCGACCGTCGGGCCGCGTCGTGGGTGTGCTCGTTGGTCACACCCATTTCGACCACGCGATCGATGTGCCGGAGATCGCGCGCAGATACGGGTGTGTCGCGTACGGCTCGAGCTCGCTGGTGAACCTGATGCGTCTGCATGGCCTCGGCGAGCTTGCGGTCGAGGTGCGGCCGGAGTGTCGCTATGAGCTGGGGCCGTTCGTGGTGAGGTTCGTGCCGAGCCTGCATTCGAAGCTGCTGCTGGGGTGGGCGGTGCCGTTCGACGGGGAGCTGACGTGCGAGCATCTCGATGCGCTGTCGCCGTCGGCATATAGGTGCGGGCAGGTGTGGGGCATCCACATAGAGGTGGCGGGGATGACTTTCTACCACCAGGGAAGCGCGAATCTGATCGATGAGGCGCTGCGCCATCGGGGTGTTGACGTGTTCCTCGCCGGTATCGCCGGGCGCAGCTTCACGCGCGACTACTGGGAGCGGATCCTGCGGGGTCTGCAGCCGCGGACGATCGTGGCGAGCCACTTCGACGATTTCTTCCGTCCGCTGGGCGCGGCGATGGGCTTCTCCACGAACGTGAACCTGGCGGCCGTCCCGGATGAGGTGGCCGCGGTGAGCCGCGATTTCACGGTGGCGACTATCCCGCTGATGCAGCCGGTGGGGTCCGTGGAGTGAGCTGTGTTTGGGTTGGGATGGGCGGCCTACCGGCCGCCGGGTTGCCGCGAAGGGCGAGATGGGGCGCGAAGCCTCGGCGAACGCCACGAGTATCGGTGGATTAGGATCACCCTGAATGTCAACTCGCATCGCCATCCTCGGAGCAGGTTTCGGCGGTCTTGAGCTCTCGACCATGCTCTCGGAGGCGCTCGGCGACACGGTCGACGTGACTCTGATCGACAAGAGCGATTCGTTCGTGTTCGGCTTCTCGAAGCTCGATGTGATGTTCGGTCGTACCACGGCCGACGCGGTCCATCTGGCATACGCCGACATCGCCAAGCCCGGCGTGCGCGTGCTGCGGGAGACGATCACGGCGATCGACCCCGAGGCCCGGCGTGTCAGCACCGATGCGGGTGTCCACGAGGCCGATGTACTCGTGATCGCGCTGGGCGCCGACTACGACATGGATGCCACGCCAGGGCTCGCGGAGGGCGGCAACGAGTTCTACTCCGTCGCCGGCGCCGCGCGACTCGCGGGAATCATTCCCACGTTCTCGCGGGGGCACGCGGTCATCGGCGTATGCGGCGCACCGTTCAAGTGCCCCCCGGCGCCGAGCGAGTGCGCACTGCTGCTGGATGACGAGCTCACAGCCCGCGGAGTGCGCGATGCCTGTCGGATCTCGTTCGTGATCCCGCTGGGCACGCCCGTCCCGCCCTCGCCCGAGACCTCCGCGGCCTTGGAAAGCGAGTTCGCCGAGCGCGATATCGACCTCATCGCCGGCCGTCGCGTCAGCGCGATCGATCCAGGGCGCAGCATCGCGATGCTCGACGACGGCGCGGAACTGCCGTTCGACCTGTTTCTGGGCGTTCCCAGGCACCGTGCGCCCGACGTGGTCATAGCCAGCGGCATGACGGAGGACGGCTACGTTCCGGTCGACTCCGCCACCCTCCGGACGCGCTTTCCCGGCGTATACGCGCGCGGCGATGTCGCCACGGCCGGGGTGCCGAAGGCCGGCACGTTCGCCGAGGGGGCCGCGCGCGTCGTAGCTCAGACGCTGATCGCGAGCGTTCGGGGCGGTGAGCCGCCGGGCCCGCACCTCGGGCGCGGGACGTGCTACATCGAGTTCGGCGCGGGACGGGTCGGGAGCGTGGACATCGACTTCCTCTCAGGCCCCTCGCGAAAGGGGGTCTTCAACGCCCCGTCCGTCGCTCTCGTGGCCGAGAAGGAGCGCTTCGGCTCCAGTCGCCGCGAGCGCTGGTTCGGCCTCTGACCGACTTCGTGTCCGCGGGAGATGGTCAGCGTGAATCAGGAAGGGCGTCATGCGATTGAGCGCCCTTGATACCGTGCCGGGCGTGGGGGACGATGGAGCAGCAGTTGTATAGGCGCTGGACCCGACCTTGGCGGCCGGCCAGGACGCTGCTGGCGCTTGTCTTGCCGTTTGCCGGTCTGCTTGTCTTCGGCGCCGTCAGCGCATCGGCCGCCTCGAACCTCGTGGGCAATCCGGGGTTCGAGTCTCCTTTCGCCGGCACGCAATACGAAGGAACCATCAGTCCCAACTTTGGGAACTGGATCGCCTATAGTTTTCGCCATTCGATTCCGCTGCCTTCTGAGGTGCGTGCGCCGAGCCCGGTTCATGGTGGCAGCGTCAGCGGCGAGATCGTCAATCCGGCGGGCATCGGATCGGCGCTGTTTGTCCAGGATATCCAGTCGCTCGATCCGAATTCGACTTACACCTTTTCCGGGTGGGTATATCCAGTCGCCGGCGAACAGTATTTCACTCTCGCGTTTGGCTGGGATCGCGGTTCCGCCGGCCGGACCACCGGCGGGAGCTGGATCAACATCACGCCCACGGCGACCGAATCCTCGGCCTGGCAGCAAAGCGGCAGTCCGGCGCCCGCACTGGCATACAACGCGTGGCATCACCTCCAGCTCGTGGTTAACTCCGCCACGCTGACGAGCGAACTGTATGTCGACGGTTCTTGCCAGAGCGTCTCCCCGGCCGGCCAGCCCGTTCCCGGCGGGAGTCCGTCGACCATTCTCATCGGCGACGGTTCCGCGCCTCCATCCGAAAGCCACTTCTATTGGGACGACGTCGAACTGGTGCCTGGGATCCAGGTATCTGGGACCCAGGTGTCTGGATGTCCGGGCGGTTTGGGCTCTCCATCGACAGGCAATCTTCCGCCGTCAGGTGGTGGTGTTTCCGGTGGCGGTCGCTACGTGGCGATGGGTGACTCGTACTCGTCTGGAGAGGGCACCGGAACCTATGATCAGGGCACGGACACCGGCAGCGACAAGTGTCATCGCTCATCGGAAAATATCCTTGAGGCTTCGTATCCGCGCCTGCTGCAGCTGTTGAGTCCGTCGGTCGTCCCGTCCACGCTGACGTTCGTCGCTTGCAGCGGCGCCACCATCAACGATGTCTTGCACGGACGGTATGGCGAGGCGCCTCAGGTCAATGCTCTGGGTGACGATGTGACGCTTGTGACGATTTCCGTCGGAGGGGACGATCTGGGCTTTCCGAAAATCCTCGAAAACTGCGTCGACATGATATCTCACGATCGCTCCGACCAGCAGTGCCAAGGCCAGGAATCCGAAATCGATCGCAGGCTGTATGTGGGCGATCCCGCGAAGCACGAACCGCCGTTGACCACCAGGCTCGTTGACCTTTACCGAACCATAAAGCAGCGTGCGCCCAACGCGCGGATCGTCGTGATGGGTTACCCGCACCTGTTCCCGTTGCAGGGGAACAATATTTGCGGCTTTCCACGCACTTACATGGACTCCAGTAATATCAGATGGTTGAACAAGATGGCACTTAGGCTCGATCTCTACCTGGCTGCTGCCGTCAACGCCAGCGGGGTTGCGGAATACGTCAGTACGTTCAACGCGATGACCGATGCCAAGGGTGACGAACACAACGCCTGCCCGCACCTGTTTGTCGCACCGTGGATCAACGAGCTGCAGCTATTGCATCCATTGGCCTGGCCCTATACCAAGGAGAGCTTTCATCCAAACAACCTTGGGTACGTCGCTTTCGCCGGCGCCTTGCTCGGCACGATCAACGGGCCGCCGGCCGGCGCCGCGGCAACTATCCAGCAAGGCCAGACGCTCGCGTACAGCCTCGTCGTCCCACGCGGCAGCGGGTCGCTGACTGCCTCGATCGGCTGGCCGGGAAGCACCGTAGCGACGACGCTCATCAGCCCGAAGGGTAACATCATCAACGCCCAAAAAGCATCCGATCTCCACGGGGTGCAACACGAACTCGGTCCGACCCACGAGTTCTACACGATCACAAATCCCGAACCCGGTAAGTGGCGCGTGATGAGCCTCGGCGTCGCCGTCGCACCCGGTGGCGAGCCGCTCAACGTCTTTCTGCACACGGACAGGCGCTCGCACAAGCCACCGATCGCACAGGCCAGCGGGACACCCACCCACGGGCGAGGGCACCTCCGCGTAGTGTTCGCGGCAAGCGGTTCTCGCGCCGTCGAAGGGCGCATAAAGCATTACGTATGGAACTTCGGCGACGGGAGTCGCGGGGCTGGACGCCGCGTAATGCACACCTACAGGCGCCCCGGGCGCTACACAGCGCTGCTGGAGGTAATCGACACCTCGGGCGCAAGCACGTTGGCATCGACCAAGACCATCGTCATCCGGCGCTGAGCGGCAAGGGGCACGGCCTAGATGCCTCTATGTGAGAGTTCCGGCTCACCACCCCGGCGATCATCCCGGAAGAATATGACGGTGCGCGACGCGGCGGCAGAGCTGGGCTCCTGCGGGTTCGTGCGGATCGACGGGCCTTTGCGCACGAGCGATGCGGCATTCGACCTCGCCGGCGCGCTGGTCGAGATGTGTCGGCTGGAGCGCGGCCTACCCCCGCTGTCGATCATCGGTGACTTTGTCGTTGCGCCCCTCGACGGCGCGGCGACCCGGGACTTTCAGACGCTGCACTTCGACTTTGGCTTGCCGCTCGATCCGAAGGTTGACCAGGACCTCGCGCGGTATACGGCGCTCCATGTCCCGGCCGAGGCTGCCGACGTGCGGGCGGCCACGCGCCTGGTGCCCTTGGTCGCGCTGTTGGGTCAGCGCTCCTGGCCGCCGCCCGGGGAGCTTGTGGAGCGACTGACTTCCTATGGTCGAACGCACGGCGCGTGGGACGATGAGCGGGGCTACGTCGAGGGCAGCCTCGCGCGCATCGTCGAGGCTGCCGCGGCCGAGTGCCCGCCGATTCTCCCGAGCGTGAAGGTCGAGCCTGGCTTTCTCTGCGGGTTGGAGTTCGACAGCCTGTCTGCCGAAGTGGCGTTCTTCGCGCGCTGCGGGCTTCGTATCCGGGACGCGGAGATCGAGATGCCCCTGGAGCCGGGGGGGCTGCTGCTGTTCGACAACCTGGCGGTGGCACATGGCCGGCGCGGAGCGCGCCAGCCGGGAGAGCTGCGTCAGCGCGTCTTCGGCCACTGCCTCCAGCCGGCGGCCCAGTGCGAGCTGCGCGACCACGTCTTGAGCGCGTTCCACAAGGCGCCCGGCACAAGCGTGTCATCGATCGCATCGATGCCATAGGCAGCGACGAAATGACCGCTGGCGTCGTCAACGCCGGAGTGCAGCACCAGGTTCGCCGCGAACAGCAGCCCGGCAACGTGGGCGCCGTGCCGGGGTGGATGACGGCCTTGCGATCCCGCTCATCCGGCTCGCCTTCGTCCCCTGCGCGTGGGTGTGTCGCAGCTCGCCCATAGCTGCTGGAGCGCGTAGGCGCGCCAGGGCCGCCAGCGCTCGGCGATGGCGGTGATGTCTCGTGGGCTCAGGGGCCGCCCGAGCCGTGTGAGCGCTCGCTTGACGCCGAGGTCGCCGGCCAGGAATGCGTCGGGGTCTGCGAGGGCGCGCATGGCGATGTACTCGGTGGTCCATGCGCCGATCCCGGGGATCGCCATGAGCTGTGTGCGGACCTCGTCGCGGTCGCTGCCGGGGTCGATGACGATCTCTTCGCGGGCGAGCGCGCGGGCGAGGGCTTGGAGTGTCTGGCGGCGGCGGATTGGCCCCGGCAGCGTGGCGGGATCGGCGGCGGCGATGGCCTGGGGGGTGGGGAAGAGGTGCGTGAGCGCACTGTTGGGGACCGTCAGCGGCTCGCCGAGCGCGCGGGTGAGGTTGCCGGCCGTGGTGCGCGCGGCGGCGACGGACACCTGCTGTCCGAGGATGGCGCGAACGGCGAGCTCCGGCCCGTCGACGGCTCCGGGCACCCGCAGCCCGGGCGCCTTGCGCAGCAGTGGCCTGAGCAGCTCATGGCGGGTGAGGTGCGCGTGGGGGATGGCGGGGTCGGCGTCGAGGTCGAGCAGGCGCCGGGCGCGCTGCACGGCGGCGGGGAGGTCGCGGAGATCCTGAAGGCGCAGAGCGCACTCGATGTGATCTCCGAGCGGATGCAGCTCGACGACGCCGTGGCCGTGGGGGAGGCGCAGGGTGCGCCTGTAGAGATCGCCGCAGGTTTCCTCGACGCCGGGGACGGCGCGGGCTGCGAGGAAGGCGAGCATGCGATCCCAGTCCAGCGGCTGGCGGTAGCCGAGGCGGACCGTGAGCGCACCTGCCTCGCCGGCTTGAGAGTCCGAGGGGGATGTGCGGCGCAGCTGTGTGGGCGTCCGTGCGTAGAGGGCTTTGATCGTGTCGTTGAACTGGCGGACGCTTGCGAACCCCGCGGCGTGCGCGATGTCGATCATCGGCAGGCGGCTGCTCTGGATCAGCATCCGTGCGGTCTGCGCGCGCTGGGAGCGGGCGAGCGCGAGCGGCCCGGCGCCGAGCTCGGCGAGCAGCTGGCGGTGCAGGTGACGCTCGCTGTAGGAGAGCCGGCGCGCGAGACCCCCGACGCCCTCGCGGTCCACGACGCCGTCCGCGATCAACCCCAGGGCACGCGCCGCGAGGTCCCCCCGCTGGTTGCACAACGGCGAGCCGGGCACGGCGTGGGGATGACAGCGCAAGCACGCGCGGAACCCCGCGGCCTGCGCGGCCGCGGCGGTGGGATAGAAGCGCACGTTGCTGCGCTTGGGCACGATCGCGGGGCAGCTCGGACGGCAGTAGACCCCCGTGGAGGTGACGGCGACGAAGAACTGCCCGTCAAAACGCCGGTCGCGGCTGCCGAGCACGCGGTAGCGGACATCGAACTCGGCAGGGGTCATGCCTGGAGTATGAGCCCCATGGGTAGCGGCTTTCGGACATCGACAAGCCGCCGGGCTTCCCTGTCGGAAACCCGCCAGACGCGCGCGTGGCCAGGCGTCAAGCTTGCCGCCGATGACCGAGAGCACTCCCCAGCAGGCCGCGGTGGGGCACGCCTACGCCGAGGTCAATGGTGTGCGTCTGCACTACGCGCACGCCGGGCGCGGCCCGCTGATGGTGTTCCTGCACGGGTTTCCGCAGTGTTGGTGGATGTGGCGCCACCAGATCGCGGACTTCGCCCGCGACCACCTCGTCGT
>Ga0116217_10004901_pt1 | contig 11850 bp, 20 predicted proteins | sample Sb_taG_6_FD_89697 | JGI IMG/M metagenome (GOLD analysis project Ga0116217, IMG submission 89697) | Peat soil microbial communities from Weissenstadt, Germany - Sb_50d_4_PS metaG | ecosystem: Environmental > Terrestrial > Soil > Wetlands > Peat | place: Germany: Weissenstadt | collected 2010-09-21 | reverse complement strand
TATCCGGCGGCGGGGCCAAGCCGTGGCGCCAGAAGGGCACGGGCCGTGCCCGGGCCGGCTCCTCGCGCTCGCCGGTGTGGACGGGCGGAGGCACGGTGTTCGGCCCGACGCCGCGCCACTACACCGTCAAGGTCAACCGCAAGGCGCGCCGTGCGGCGCTGCGCGGCGTGCTGTCGCTGCACGCCGAACGCGAATCGCTCGCGGTATTCGACGCCACGAACTTCTACGAGCCGTCGACGCGGCAGGCGGCGGAGCTGCTCGACGAGTGGGGCGCGACCACGCCGACGCTCGTCGTGCTGGCCGAGTCCGAAGCTGCCGCCGGCAAATCGTTCCGGAACCTTCCCCACGCCCATGCGATCCCGGTGGAGGACGCAGGCGTGGCCGATCTCGTCGGGGCGGCGTCGTTGCTTGTGTCCGAGGCGGCCATGCAGTCGCTCGTCGCGCGCGCCGCCGGCTCTGCGGAATCGGCTGGCGCCTCTGCGGAATCGGCTGGCGCCTCTGCGGAATCGGCTGACGCCTCTGCGGAATCGGCTGACGCCGAATCTCCGGGCTCTCGTGAAGAGGAGGAGGCTGGCTGATGGAGCCCACGCAGGTGATCATCCGCCCGGTCCTGTCCGAGAAGACGTTCGCCCTCGCCGAGGTCGGGAAGTACACGTTCCGTGTCCACGACAAGGCGCACAAGACGCAGATCCGCCAGGCGATCGAGGAGCTGTTCGACGTCAATGTGCTCGGGGTCCGCACCGCCCACGTGCACTCCAAGCCCAAGCGCCGCGGCCAGACCAAGGGGCGCACCCGCCAATGGAAGAAGGCGATCGTCCAGGTCCGCGAGGGCCAGACGATCCCGATCTTCGGTGGACTGGAGGCAGGCGAGTAATGCCCATTCGTAAGCCGAAGCCGACATCAGCGGGTAGGCGCTTCGTCACCTATCCCGACTACGCCGAGATCACCCGCACCGAGCCCGAGAAGTCGCTGGTCGAAGGGCTCACCAAGTCCGGCGGGCGCAACTCGTACGGCCGCAAGACATCGCGCCACCGCGGCGGCGGCGCCAAGCGGCTGTACCGCAAGATCGACTTCAAGCGCCGCAAGGACGGGATCCCGGCGAAGGTCGCGCACATCGAGTACGACCCGAACCGGTCGGCCTACATAGCGCTGCTGCATTACGCCGACGGCGAGAAGCGCTACATCCTCGCGCCGCAGCGGCTGCGCGTCGGGATGACCGTTCAGTCGGGGGCGGGCGCGGAGATTCGCGTCGGCAACAGCCTGCCGCTCGGGAACATGCCCGCCGGTACGGTCGTGCACAACGTCGAGCTGACGCCCGGCCGCGGTGGCCAAATGGCGCGAGCCGCCGGCGCCGGCGTGCAGCTTCTGGCGAAGGACGGCGAGTACGTGACGCTGCGCCTGCCCTCCGGCGAGATGCGGATGGTGCGGGCCGAGTGTCGCGCGACCGTGGGCACGATCGGCAACACCGACCACCAGAACGTCTCGATCGGCAAGGCGGGACGCAAGCGCCACATGGGCGTGCGCCCGCAGACCCGCGGGACCGCGATGAACCCGGTCGACCACCCGCACGGTGGCGGCGAGGGCTCGACCACCCCCGGGCGCCACCCGGTCACCCCGTGGGGCGTGCCCACGCTCGGCTACCGCACGCGGCCGAAGGGCAAGGCCTCAGACAAGTACATCGTCCGCGGACGCAGGAGAGGTAAGAAGCGATGAGTCGCTCCAGCAAGAAGGGACCGTTCGTCCAGGAGCGGCTGATGTCGCGGATCGAGGCGATGAACGCCTAGGGCGAGAAGCGCATGCTCAGGACCTGGTCGCGGTCGTCGACGATCTTTCCCGAGATGGTCGGTCACACGATCGCCGTGCACGACGGCCGCAAGCACGTGCCGGTATTCGTCACCGAGTCGATGGTCGGACACAAGCTTGGCGAGTTCGCGCCGACGCGCCTGTATCGCGGGCACGCCGGCACTGGTAAGAGGCGATGACTGACGAGACTCCAGAGACCGAGCCCGAAGAGACCGAGGCGGAGACGCCGAAGCGCCGGCGCCGTTCTCGCAAGAAGGCCTCCGAGGACGCGCCTGCGTCTGAAGCGTCGGGGGCCACGCCCGCGTCCGGCGCCCCGCGCTCCGACCCCGAAGGGGTGTCGGAGTCCGAAGCGACGCGAGGGGCGGCGGACGCGGACACGGCCCCCGACAGCGAGGAGCCCGACGCGATCGAAGAGACGCCGGAGGACGTGGAGGCCGAGGAGGCCGCCGCGGACGTGATGCTCGAGGCCGACGATGAGGCGGAGGGCGAGGCGGACGACGAGGCCGAGGCGGAGATCGACTCGGAGGCCGAAGTTGATGAAGAGCACGAAGCTGAGGAAGCCGAGGCGGCCGTTCCGACGCGACGGCGGCGCCGGCGGGGCGGTGCTGAGCCCGAGGAGGCGCCTCCCGCGCCTGCCCCCAGCCGTCGCCGGAGGGGAGAGCGGGCACCCGGGCCGCCACCGGTCGTGCGAGCCCAGGCCAAGTACGTGCGCTCATCGGCGCGCAAGGCGCGATTGGTGTGCGACCACATCCGCGGAAAGAGCGTTGAGGAAGCGCGAGCTATCCTCGCTCACACCTCGCGTGCGGTCGCGCGTGACTGGAGCAAGCTGCTCGAGTCAGCGGTGGCCAACGCTGAGAACAACCACGAGCTCGTGGGCGAGGACCTTTACGTGAAGGCGGTCCACGCTGACGAGGGTCCGACGATCAGGCGCTTCCGGCCCCGCGCGATGGGCCGGGCCACGCGGATCCGCAAGCGCACCAGCCATCTCACGATCTTGCTCACGCCGAAGGACTAAGTCAGAGATATGGGTCAAAAAGTTCATCCCGAGTCGCTCCGCGTGGGCTACATCCACGACTGGAAGTCGAACTGGTTCAACGAGCGGGCGTTCGCGGACTTCCTGCACGAGGACACGCAGATCCGCGAGCACATCATCCGGCGGCTGTCGCACGCCGGCCTGTCCGACATCACGATTCGCAAGAACCAGAACGAGGTCGAGGTGAACATCCACACGGCCCGGCCCGGCATCGTGATCGGCAAGTCCGGATCCGAGGTCGACCAGTTGCGCCGCGACCTGCACCGGATCACCGGCAAGCAGGTCAAGGTCAACATCCTCGAGATCAAGCGGCCCGAGCTCGACGCGCGCCTGGTGGCGCAGTCGATCGCCGAGCAGCTCCAGAACCGCGTCGCCTTCCGTCGCGCGATGAAGCGCGCGCTCACGAGCGCGATGCGATCCGGCGCCAAGGGCGTGAAGGTGCAGGTCTCAGGCCGGCTGGGCGGCGCCGAGATGGCGCGCACCGAGGGCTACTCCGACGGCCGCGTGCCCCTGCACACGCTCCGCGCCGACATCGACTACGGCTTCCACGAGGCCCGCACGACGTTCGGGCGGATCGGCGTGAAGTGCTGGATCAACAAGGGCGAGATCATGCCCGAGGGCTACACCGGCGCCGACCTGACGATCATGGACGAGCCCGCGCCCCAGGCGCCCGACCGCGACTCTCGCGGCCGTGGCGGCCGCGACGGCCGCGGCGGCGGTGGACGCGGCGGTGGTCCGGGTGGGCGCGGTGGCGGTCCCGGCGGGCGCGGTGGCGGTCCCGGCGGGCCCGGCGGTCCCGGTGGCGGACGCGGTCCGGGCGGCCCCGGTGGCGGTGGTGGTCGCGGCGGTGGTGGTCGCGGCGGCGGCCCCGGCGGCGGTGGTGGTCGCGGCGGCGGCCCCGGTGGCGGTGGTGGTCGCGGCGGCGGTGGTCGCGGCGGCGGCCCTGGTGGCGGACGTGGCCCCGGCGGTCCCGGTGGCGGACGCGGTCCGGGCGGTCCCGGTGGCGGACGCGGTCCGGGCGGTCCCGGTGGCGGACGCGGCGGCGGCGGCGGTGGCGGACGCGGTCCGGGCGGTCCCGGTGGCGGCGGCGGACGCGGCGGCAGCCGAGGCGGTGGCGGCGGTGGCGGAGGCGCGTCGAGCTCCGAGGGCGGTGGTAGCTGATGCTCGCCCCCAAGCGCGTCAAGCACCGCAAGGTGCACCGCGGGCGCCGGCGCGGCATGTCCCGCGGGCAGACCAAGGTGCAGTTCGGCGAGTACGGCCTCAAGGCGCTCGATGCCGGGTGGCTCACGAATCGCCAGATCGAGGCCGCCCGAATCGCGATGACCCGCAAGATCAAGCGCGGCGGCAAGGTGTGGATCAACGTTTATCCCGATAAGTCGTTCACGAAGAAGCCAGCCGAGACGCGGATGGGATCCGGCAAGGGCTCCCCCGAGGGCTGGGTCGCGGTAGTCAAGCCCGGTCGCGTGATGTTCGAGCTCGCCGGCGTGCCAGAGCCGCTGGCGCGCGAGGCGATGCGGCTCGCCGGTCACAAGCTTTCGGTTCGGACCAAGTTCGTGATGCGAGAGGACTCGTGAGATGAGGCCGTCCGACGTCCGAGACCTCACCGACACCGAGCTGCGCGAGCACGTCAAGACGGCTCGCCGCGAGCTGTTCGGGCTGCGCTTCCAGCACGCCACGTCCGAGCTCGAGAACACCGCCGGCCTGAAGCGTGCGAAGCGCGAGATCGCGCGTGCACTAACGATCCAGCGCGAGCGAGAACTGCGAAATGACTGAAGAAACCGAGAACAACGAGACTGAAGAGACCCCGGACGTGGAGGGCGAGGTGGCCGCGCCCGAGGCGGCTGCGCCCGAGGCGCCGGCGGCTCCGCGCGTGCCGCAGGAGGTCGTCGCTCCCAAGGAGCGTCGCCGGCGTGCCCGCGCCGGCAAGGCGGCCAAGACCCCGACTCGCAAGCCGCGCACGCCCGAGGAGCGTCACGCCGACCGCCTCGCCGAGCGGCGCAAGAAGGCGGAGCTGCGACGCGTCGAGCGCGCTCGCACACGGCAGAAGGCCCGCGAGAGCGGTGCCGTCGCGCAGACGACCCCGCCGCGCGAGCACGGCGCGGGCCGGCAGAAGACGCGCCAGGGCGTGGTCGTCTCCGACAAGGCCGACAAGACGATCACGGTCCGGATCGACGTCGCACGCCGCCACCGGCGCTACGAGAAGATCGTGCGCACCTCGAACACGTTGCAGGCGCACGACGAGACCAACAACGCGCACATCGGCGACACCGTGATCGTGCGCGAGAGCCGTCCGCTGTCACGGCTGAAGCGGTGGCGGCTGGTGGAAGTCGTCGAGCGAGCCGAGTAGAAAGCGCTAGCGCTCCGATGATCCAGAACGAGACACGACTGCGCGTCGCCGACAACACCGGCGCGAGGGAGATCCTCGTGATCCGCGTGCGCGGCGGTCACCGCCGCCGCTATGCCGGCGTCGGGGACATCGTCACGGCGACCGTCAAGCAGGCCAGCCCGCAGGGCTCGGTCAAGAAGGGCGAGGTCGTGACCGCGGTCGTCGTGCGCACCCGGAAGTCGTACGGCCGCGAGGACGGCACCTACATCGCGTTCGACGAGAACGCCGCGGTGCTCATCGACAACCAGAACAACCCTCGCGGGACGCGCATCTTCGGTCCGGTGGCGCGCGAGCTGCGCGAGCGGAACTTCATGAAGATCGTGTCGCTGGCCCCGGAGGTGCTCTGATGCCCGCGCGACTCAAGTCCGGCGACGAGGTGATCGTGATCGGCGGCAAGGACCGCGGCAAGCGCGGCAAGATCCTCCGGGTCGACCCCAAGAATCAGCGCGTGTACATCGAGGGCCTGAACATGATCAAGCGCCACCAGAAGCCGCGCCAGGTGGCGGGCGCCCAGCGCGCCGAGCAGGTCGGCGGCGTGATCGAACGCGAGGGCCCGATTCACGTCTCGAACGTGATGCTGGCCGACCCCAAAGAGGGGAAGCCCACGCGCGTCGGCATCGAGGTTCACGAGGGCAGGCGGCTGCGGATCGCGCGGCGAAGCGGAACGAGGCTCGACTGATGACCGATAGGAGCGAGCGCTGATGCCCATGGCACGTCTCAAGACCCGCTACAACGAGGAGATCCTGCCGGCGCTGACCGAGCGGTTCGGCTACTCCACCCCGATGCGGGTGCCCCGGATCACGAAGGTCACCGTGAACATGGGCGTCGGCGACGCCAAGCAGGACTCGAAGATGCTCGACGCCGCGTCCGAGCAGCTCGCGACGATCACCGGCCAGCGGCCGAACGTCCGCCGGGCGCGCAAGTCGATCGCGCAGTTCAAGGTGCGCGAGGGGATGCCGGTCGGGGTCGCCGTGACCCTGCGCGGCGAGCGGTCGTACGAGTTCCTGGACCGGCTGATGTCGGTCGCGATCCCGCGGATCCGCGACTTCCGCGGCTTGAATCCACGCTCGTTCGACGGCCGCGGGAACTACTCGATGGGCGTGCGCGAGCAGATCATCTTCCCCGAGGTGGACTACGACGAGGTCGACCAGGTCCGCGGCCTGGACATCACGATCACCACCACCGCCCAGAGCGACGACGAGGCGTTCGCGCTGCTCGAGGCGCTCGGGATGCCATTCAGCAGAGAAGGCCGCCCGCAGGCGGCCGGTACCCAGACGTAAAGGATCACATGGCCAAGACTTCTCAGGTTGTCCGTCAACGGCGCACGCCGAAGTACAAGACGCGCGGTTACACCCGCTGCCGCCGCTGCGGCCGGGCGCGCGCCGTCTACCGCAAGTTCGGTGTGTGCCGAATCTGCCTGCGCGAGCTGGCGCACAACGGTTACATCCCCGGCATGACCAAGTCGAGCTGGTAGAGGGCGGGCCCGGAAGATGTCAATGACCGATCCGATCGCCGACTTCCTCACCCGGCTGCGCAACGCGGCGAACGCCCAGCACCACGACGTGACGATGCCGTCGTCGAAGCTGAACAGCGAGCTGGCCCGCATCCTGCGCGAGCAGGGGTACATCGAGGCTTACGAGGTTCACGACCCGGAGCCCGGACGGCCGGGCCAGCGGCTGACGATCACACTCAAGTACACGCAGGCGCGCAAGCCGGTGATCTCGGGTCTGCAGCGCGTCTCGCGCCCCGGCCAGCGCACCTACGTCGACCATGCCCACATCCCCCGCGTCCAGGGCGGGATGGGGACCGCGATCATCTCGACGTCCAAGGGCGTCATGACCGGTCACGAGGCCCGCATCGCCGGCGTCGGCGGCGAAGTCGTGGCGAAGGTCTGGTAGACCAGTATCGATCATGTCCCGTATCGGCAGACAGCCCATTCCGGTACCAGCCGGGGTCACGGTCTCAATTGAGCCTGAGCTCGTGCGCGTCAACGGCCCCAAGGGCGAGCTGTCGGAACGCGTCAATCGGGACATGAAGGTCGAGCAGGTAGACGATCAGATCGTCGTGACCCGTCCCACCGATCGCGGCGAGCACCGCGCGCTCCACGGCCTCACCCGCACGCTCGTCGCGAACATGGTGCAAGGCGTGACCGCGGGGTTCGAGAAGCGCCTCGAGATTCAGGGCGTCGGCTATCGCGCGCAGCTGCGCGGGCGAGACCTCGAGCTCGCGCTCGGCTATTCGCACCCGGTGTCGATCAAGGCCCCCGACGGGATCGAGTTCGAGGTTCCGCAGCCCACCCGGATCGTCGTCAAGGGCGCCTCCAAGCAGCAGGTCGGCGAGCTCGCGGCGCTGATCCGCAAGCAGCGCAAGCCCGAGCCCTACAAGGGCAAGGGGATCCGCTACGAGGGCGAGTACGTCGCCCGGAAGGTTGGTAAGCGCGCATGACGGTGATGACCAAGCCCGCCCAGCGCCTGAAGCGCCGGCGCCGCGTGCGCGCGAAGATCCGCGGCACCGCCGAGCGGCCGCGGATCTCGGTGTTCCGCTCCAATCGCGGGATCTTCGCGCAGCTGGTCGACGACGAAAACGGACGGACGATCGCCTCGGTCAACTGGACCGAGGCCGACCTGCGAGGGCTGAAGCGGATGGAGCAGGCCACCCGCGCCGGCGCGCTCCTGGCCGACCGGGCCAAGGCGGCTGGTGTCGACACCGCCGTGTTCGACCGTGGCGGCTACAAGTACCACGGCCGGGTCAAGGCCCTCGCTGACGGCGCCCGTGAGGGCGGGCTGGCGTTCTGAGGCGCCGCCGTTAGGCGCCGCCGCAGTAATCCCAATGACATCGCTACCCTGGATCTGCTGATGGCACGAGATCGCACAGTTTCCTCCGCCGGCCTGGACCTCCAGGAGCGGGTCGTCGAGATCAACCGCGTGGCCAAGGTGGTCAAGGGCGGGCGCCGGTTCTCGTTCACGGCGCTGGTCGTCGTCGGCGACGAGCGCGACATCGTCGGCATCGGCTACGGCAAGGCCAACGAGGTGCCGGTGGCGATCCAGAAGGGTGTCGAGCAGGCCAAGAAGAACCTGTACCGCGTGCCGAAGCACGGCGCGACGATCACCCACCAGACGACCGGCATCTTCGGGGCCGGTCGCGTGTTCTTGAAGCCGGCGGCGCCGGGGACCGGCGTGATCGCCGGCGGTGGCGTGCGCGCCGTGCTCGAGCTCGCCGGGATCAACGACATCCTGTCCAAGTCGCTGGGGTCACAGAACCCGATCAACCTGGTCAAGGCGACGATGGCGGGGCTGCAGTCTTTGCGCACGCCTGACGAAGTCGCCGAGATCCGCGGACTCTCGGTCAATCAGGTCCTCGGCCTGACTGCCGAGCCGGACGCGGAACACGCGTCGGGCGCCCCCAGCGCTTCGAACTCCAATGGTGGTCCGCAGTCCGAGGCGACGCGAGGGGGCGCCGACGCGGATCCCGCGTCCGACTCCGAGGCCGCCGGCACCGCCCCCACCTCGGCCGCTGAGCCGGAGGACGCCGAGGCGTGAGCAAGCTGATCGTCACCCAGCGCCGGTCGCGCAACGGCTGCGACAAGCGCCAGATCGACACGCTTCGCTCGCTCGGGCTGAGACGGATCGGCCAGAGCGTGGAGCACAACGACACGCCGCAGATCCGCGGCATGATCGACAAGGTCTCGCACCTGGTCGAGGTGTCGGAGGAGTCCGATGGCTGACGACGAGCCTCGCGAGACCGAAGAGCGCGAAGAGCCCAAGGCGCCGGCGCAGCCGCCGCCGCACAAGCCCCATCGCATCGGGCTGCACAACCTGAGGCCCGCGCCGGGGTCACGCCGGCCGCGCAAGCGCGTCGGCCGCGGCGAGGGATCCGGCACCGGCAAGACGTCGGGCCGCGGCCAGAAGGGTTGGGGCTCGCGGTCGGGGGCCAAGCGCCGCGCACGGTTCGAGGGAGGCCAGAACCCGATTCACATGCGGATGCGCAAGCTGCGCGGCCCGCACATGAGGAAGTCGATGCCGTTCGAGCCGTTCCGCACGCACACGCAGCCGGTCAACCTGCTCGACCTGGAGGCGCGGTTCGAGTCAGGCGCTTCTGTAACTTTGGATGCGATGCGAGCTAAGGGCCTCGCGACGCGCAAGGCGATCCCGGTCAAGATCCTCGCCAAGGGCGAGCTGACCAAGCCGCTGACGGTGCACGCCCACCAGTTCTCCAAGGCAGCGCGCGAGCGGATCGAGGCCGCCGGCGGGACCTGCCAGGTCGTAGAGGAGTCGGCCAGCAGATGATCTCGACGATCCTGGGTTCGTTCAGGGTCGGCGAGATCCGCAAGAAGCTGCTGTTCACGGCGGCGATGCTCGGGCTCTACCGGCTCGGCACGCACATCCCCGCGCCCGGAATCAACGCCAACGCGGTCAAGGCCATCCAGAGCAACTTCGGCGGGAGCAGCATCCTCGGTTTCCTCAACCTGTTCTCCGGCGGCGGGCTCGGGCGGATCGCGATCTTCGCGCTCGGGATCATGCCCTACATCACCGCGTCGATCATCCTGCAGCTGCTGCAGGTCGTGGTCCCCTCGCTCGAGAAGCTCTCCAAGGAAGGCGAGGTCGGCCAGGCGCGGATCACCCAGTACACGCGGTATCTGACCGTCGGGCTCGCGTTCGCCCAGTCGATCGGCTACGTGTTCCTGTTCCGAAGCTTCGAGCAGCAAGCCGGCGTCAGCGTGATCCCGAACTTCAACCTGGCGAAGGTGTTCCTGATCGTGATCTCGCTGACCGCGGGCACCGTGCTGCTGATGTGGATGGGCGAGCTGATCACCCAGCGCGGAATCGGCAACGGGATCTCGCTGTTGATCTTCGCGAGCATCGTCGCGCGGATCCCGAACGGGATCCACTCGTGGTGGACCAACCCCGACCAGGTGTTCCGCGTGATCATGCCGTTCATCGTGGTCGGCGTGGTCGCGGCGATCGTGTTCGTGCAGGAGGGCCAGCGGCGGATCCCGATCCAATACGCCAAGCGGGTGATCGGCCGGCGGATGACCCAGGGCACGCAGACCTACCTGCCGTTGCGCGTGAACATGGCCGGCGTGATCCCGGTGATCTTCGCCGCGAGCATGATGGCGATCCCGCCGACGCTCGGCCAGCTGCTCGGCCAGAACCGGAACAACTTCTTCACCGACGTCCAGAACTTCTTCAACCCCCAGGGCTGGCACTACGTGCTCGGCGAGAGCCTGTTGATCATCGTGTTCACGTACTTCTACACGGCGGTCACGTTCAACCCCGTCGACCAGGCGGAGAACCTGCGCAAGTACGGCGGGTTCATCCCGGGGGTGCGACCAGGTCGGCCCACGGCCGAGTTCCTCGACCGCATCCTCGCCCGCCTGACGTTCCCGGGCGCCCTGTTCCTGGCCGCGGTGGCCGCGCTGCCTACGATCCTCATCAGCCAGACGTCCGCGAACTTCTTCTTCGGCGGCACCTCGATTCTGATCGTGATCGGCGTCGCGCTCGACACGATGAAACAGCTCGAGGCGCAGCTGATGATGCGCAACTACGAGGGCTTCTTAAAGTAGCCCGGGCGGCTCGCCCGGGCGGGGATCAAGACCCACCCGGCCCCGGGCCATGCGCAGCTATGCGAGCGCGCCGGCGAGCTCGCCGCGCGTGTGGATGTCGAGTTTGCGGTACACGTTGCGCAGGTGGTACTCGACGGTCTTCGGCGTTACGAACAGCGCCTGCGCGATCTTGCGATTGCGCTGACCGGTGGCGGCGAGCTCGGCGATCCGGCGCTCTGACGGCGTGAGGGAGCCCGGTCCGCTCAGGAGCGCATCGCGCCGGGGCCTCGCGCCCGAGGCGGCGAGCTCGATCCGGGCCCGCTCTGAGAGCGCCACCGCTCCGCCGCGACGGCATCAGGCCTGAGTCGCGGCTGCGCGACCCAGGCTCGGTGTGTTTTTGGGTGCGTCGGCCCGATACAGTGGGGCCTTCGTGTCAGAGCTCAACCTGATTCTCTTCGGCCCGCCGGGCGCGGGCAAGGGAACGCAGGCGGACCGCCTGCGTTCTGACTTCCAGCTGCCGTACATCGCCACCGGGGACATGCTGCGCGGCAACGTCAAGGACGGCACCGAGCTCGGCAAGAAGGCCAAGGAGTACATGGACGCCGGGGAGCTCGTCCCCGACGATCTGATCGTCGCTATGGCCGGCGACCGGCTGGCGCAGGAGGACGCGCGGGACGGGTTCATCCTCGACGGCTTCCCGCGCACGGAACCCCAAGCCGAGGCGCTGGACAAGCAGCTTTCGCAGATGGGCCGGCGGATCACCGCGGTGCTCCTCATCGACGTGCCCGACGAGGAGCTGGTTCGCCGCCTTAGCGGCCGGCGCGTATGCGTCAAGGCCGGGCACAACTACCACGTCGAGTTCGATCCGCCCAAGCAGGACGACGTGTGCGATCAGGACGGCTCGCGGCTCATGCAGCGCGACGACGACAAGCCCGAGGTGGTGAAGAAGCGTCTGCACGTCTACCACGACCAGACCGAGCCGGTGATCGACTACTACGATCAGAAGGGAATCCTGCGCCGGGTCGACGGGACCAGGCCACCGGCGGAGGTGCACGGCCACATCCGCGCCGTGATCGCGACGCTGCG
>Ga0116217_10004894_pt1 | contig 11865 bp, 11 predicted proteins | sample Sb_taG_6_FD_89697 | JGI IMG/M metagenome (GOLD analysis project Ga0116217, IMG submission 89697) | Peat soil microbial communities from Weissenstadt, Germany - Sb_50d_4_PS metaG | ecosystem: Environmental > Terrestrial > Soil > Wetlands > Peat | place: Germany: Weissenstadt | collected 2010-09-21 | reverse complement strand
GATGTCAACGTTACTCTTGGCTACACTGTCGAGCCTCAGACAGGCCGCGATCCCACGGCCATAAGGGATTGCGGCCGATCAGCAGTCGCTCATTACCCGCAACTTCGGTCTATCGCGCGGTCCACCCGCTGCTGGCGCCCCTCGAAGCGCTCGAGCGTGGCACCTACGTGCAGGTGAGCCATGAGCTGGCTCAGTTCTTCCGCGACGTCAACGATCACCTGAAGCTCGTGAACGAGGAGGTGATCGCCCTGCGCGACGTGCTCGCCACGATTCTCCAGGCGAACATGGCTGTGATCTCCAACCAGCAGAACGAGATCAGCGTCCGTCAGAACGAGACGATGAAGCAGCTCACACTCGTCGCCACGATCTTCCTGCCGCTGTCGTTCATCACCGGGTTCTTCGGCATGAACTTCAGTTGGCTCACCGGCGACATCGGCGGATTCTGGGTGTTCGCGGTGTTCGGGGTCGGCAGCCTCGTGCTCTCGGCGTTCGGCATCTACGTGTGGTTCCGCCACAGCGGACACCTAACTTAGACGCAAGATCAGCCGCGGGTGGGCTTGGTGCCGGCGACGTGCAGTACGAGCACCATCGCGAACGCCTCGGCTCGCGTCAGCAGATCGCCGAGGGAACGCAGCCACGCCGTCGCTTCGGCCTGCGTGATCGACCCGACGCGAGCGGCGGCGTCCGCCGAGTCGTCCAGATGGGTGAACCGGAAGAAGTCAGCAGGCTCGCTCACGGTGTGGTCGCTCGTCAGCGACCGCATGTCGGTCAGCCCGGCCTCCTCGAACAGCGCCGGCAACCTGCGCCCGATCCAGTCCGCCTGCTCGTCGCCGGTCGCCGTCAGCTCGAGCACCGCGTCGGTCACGCGCTGGTCGAGGTCGGGCGCCACCAGCCCCCACCGCGACTCGGTCACGACCACTCGCCCCGATTCCCGTGTCACGCGGACCATCTCGGCGAGCGCGGCGTCGGGCCGAGGCACGTGCTGGAGCGTCCGATCGGCGCGAGACGCGTCGAACTCGCCGTCGCCGAACGGCAGCGCGGACGCATCGCCGTGGACCAGCTCGATCGGCCCACGTCCTTCGAGGCCCCGCTCACGCGCGGCGCCGATCAAGGCGAGGCTGCGGTCGAGCCCGACCACGCGCCCCGCCGGGCCGGCGATGACCGCCAGCCGCTCGAGCTCGGGTCCGGTGCCGCAGCCCACGTCGAGCACGCTCGCCTCGTCGAACAGCTCGAGCAGATCCAACGAGCGCTGCTTCTCGGCGGCCACGAACGGGATCGACGCGATGTCGTCGAGCTGCTCGGCGAGCGATCCGGGATCGCCGGCGGCGTCGACGTCACGGTAGGAGCGCCAGCGGCTCGTGCTCACCGGCCCGAGGCTATAGGGCGCCGGCCGACGCGGCCATCGGGCGTTCGTAGACGTCGTAGCGGAACGACACGCGCATCCCCGCGCGCTCGTAGACCTTCAGCGCCCGAGGGTTGTTCGAGTCGACGCCGAGCTGCGCCTCCCGGAGGCCCGCGGACGCGAACGCAGCGAACCCGCTCCCGAGCAGCGCCGTGCCGAGGCAGCGGCCCTGGTGATCGGGATCGACCGCGAGCAGGTCGACGTACCCGACCGCCTCATCCTCCCACCGGCGCGCGATCAGGAAGCCGACGATGTCCTCGCCCTCCTCGGCGACCCGGCTGAGCGACGCATCGAAGGCGTGGGCCTCGAGGTGCTCCTCGCAGAACTCGCGCAGCGATTCGGCGGCGTAGCCCGGGTTCGCGGCGAAGCTGCGGGCGTCGAGCGCGTGCAGGGACACGGCGTCGCGCACGACGTCCCAGTCGAGCAGGCGCGTCCCGATCCCTCGGCCCTCGTGATCCGGATGGACGGCCGTGAGCGTCCCCGGCCGGCGGACGACGACGTAGGCGACGATGCCGCCGTCCGGGGTCTCGGCCGCGCGCGCGTCCTCGGCGAGGTCGAGATCGCTGCCGCGCCATTCGTCGAGCACGTCCCCGAGCGCGTCGTCCGCCATGCCGAGGTCCGCCATCTCACGCGCCACCAGCACCGCGAGCACCGCCGGCGCGTCGTCGGGGACCGGTGCGCGGAGCCGCATCGGGTCAGGTCTACCACCGCTCCGTCGAGACCGCCAGCGCCCGGGCGAACGAGGCGCCCGGGCCCGGCGTTACGGTGTCAGGAGGCGCCCAACAGCTTCAGTCCGGCCAGGAACTTCTTGCGGCCCTTCTTGTCGGTGTTCACGGCGGCGTTCACCTTCGCTGCCGGAACCGGGCCCCCGTTCGCAGCCAAGACGTCCTTGCGCAGCGTCCCGTAAGCGGAGGCGATCAGGCCAAGCCCCTTGATGATGTCGGTCTTGGCCTTGGCCCCGGCAGACGACGAGGCGGTCTCGTGCGACAGACGCGACTTCAGCGCGTGGAGGTCTCCGACCTCGTGCTTCAAGGCATGGGTGAGCGGTCTGACCCTGCCCTTCGGATATCCCTTCAGTCCGCTCTTGACCGCATTCTCGTCCTTGACGATCTTCGGCGCGAAGCTGTTGAGCGTGTTCTTGATCGTGTTATCGCTCGCTTGCGCGAAGGCGATCGGGCCACCGAGAATCGCACACAGTGCTACCCCCGACAGCAACGAGAAACGACGAACTCCACGTGGCACGTGACTCCTCCTGATGATGGCGCTTGTCCTTGCGATGGCTGCAATACCCTGGCCCTGGCCCGTCTTGGTCGTAACCAGCACTAACTAACTAAGTTGCGCTGCAAATGTATGAACCGCCGAAGATACGGGACGCGACGCCGACCGAGGCGCTGGAGCTGGAGGCCCTGCAACGGCGGTCGTCGGACATCTGGGAGAAGTATCGCGAGCAACTGGCCGCCCATCCCGACGTGTTCGAGCTGGCGCAGGCGTTCATCGACAACGGCTGGGTGCGCGTCGCCGTCGACGCTTCCGACACGCCGATCGGCTTCTCGGTCGTGATTCCCTCCGACGGCCCCGCGCACGAGCTCGACGGGCTGTTCGTCGAGCCCGCGCAGATGCGCCGCGGGGTCGGACGGGCTCTGGTCGAGGACGCCACCGGCCGCGCGCGGGGGCGCGGCGCGGTCGTCATGGACGTGACCGCGGGCCCGGCTGAGCCCTTCTACGAACGCGCCGGGTTCACGGTCACCGGCCCTGCCCGCACGCGCTTCGGAGCCGCCGTCCGGATGCGACGAATCCTGAGCCGCTGAGCGCCTCCGGCGGCCACGCCGTCATTACAAGTCCCTCACGCAACGGGCCGCGAGGCTACTGAACGCTGCTACGTGGGCCGGCACCCGCCGGCCCCACGCGCCTATCCGACTGGCGGGAACCGCGGCGGCGCCGACCGGTAACTCGGGGGCGTCGCCGACATGCGGATCGGGCTGCGGGCCAGATCGATCGTCGTGCCGTCGTCTCGCTCGATGCTGACCACCGGCTCGAGCCCGAGCGCGCGCGCCAGCTCGAACGCGGCCGCGATGTCGTTCACGACACCCGCAGGTACGCGCGCGGCGGTCAGCGTTTCCGCCCAGGCGCCGGCCGGGCGAGCGGCGAGCCTCTCCTCCAGCGCGGCCCGCATCGCGGCGCGATTCGCGATCCGGGCCGCATTGCTCGCAAAGCGCGGATCCCGCGCCAGCTCCGACGCGCCGAGCACGTCGCACAGCGCGCCGAACTGACGATCGTTGCCGACCGCGACCACGAGCTCGCGATCGGCGCACCGCAGCGGCTCGTATGGCGTGATGCTCGGGTGCGCGTTGCCCATCCGCTCGGGGACCACGCCCGCGACGGTGTATGCCGACGCCTGGTTCACGAGCCCGGCGAGTAGCGAGGACAGCAGATCGACCTCGACCAGCTGGCCCTCCCCGGACTGTCGACGGTACTCGAGCGCGGCCAGGATGCCGACGGTCGAGAACAAGCCCGCGAGCACGTCCACCAGCGCGACCCCGACCTTCTGCGGCTCGCCGTCCGGCGGCCCGGTGATGCTCATCAGCCCTCCGAGCGCCTGAACGAGCAGGTCATAACCCGCAAGCGCGGCGCCCTTGCCGGCGCCGAAACCGGTGATCGAGCAGTAGATCAGACCGGGATTCGCCTCCCGCAACGACTGGTAGTCGAGACCGAACCGTTTGGTCACCCCGGGACGGAAGTTCTCGACGAAGACATCCGCCTCGCCGGCCATCCGCTTCGCCCGTGCCAGATCGGCCGGATCGGTGAGATCGAGCACGAGGGTTTCCTTGTTCCGGTTGACGGCCTGGAAGTACGTCGCGTCGCCGGCCTCGTCGTACGGCGGCCCCCACTGACGGGTGTCGTCGCCGGCGGGCGACTCGACCTTCGTGACCACGGCACCCAGATCGCCCAGGACCATCGTCGCCAGCGGTCCGGCGAGCACTCGCGAGAAGTCGAGGACCTTGAGTCCGCCCAGTGCTGAGGGCATCAGCTCGTACCGGCGCTCACGGCCTCGAGGCCGGCGATCAGCACGTCGAGGCCGAACTCGAAGCGCTCGTCCCCATCGGGACCCGCTATGTCATCGACGACCGAAGCCAGCACGGGGAAGCGGTCAGCCGGAAGCCGCGAGTAGAAGACATGGACGTCGTCGAAGTACCGCTGCACCTCCTCGGGCGTCATCCAGCCGTGCTCCATCAGCCCCGTCTCAAACGCCTCCGCGGACACATACAGGGTGAGCTGATCGAGGCCGAGCGCGACCGCGCGATCGGATAGGCCCCCCGCCCGGAGCGTCGCTGCGAGTCTCTCGGCGGCGACCAGCGCCTTCGGGGTCGTCGGGATCCGGCCAAGCCCCGCCAGCGCCGCGTCGCGGTGGGAGATCAGCACGACCCGAAGGTCCCCGAGCATCTGACGCACCTGCTCGCGCCAGATCTTCGGGTCGGGCTCCGGCAGCGGCACCTGCCCGACGAGCTCGTCGAACACCAGCTCGAGCAGCTCGTCCTTACCGCTCACGTGCGCGTACAGCGAGGCGGCCCCGGTCCCCAGCTGATCCGCGACCCGCCGCATCGAGAGGCCGACCACGCCGCCCTCGTCGAGCACCTCAATCGCCGCGGCCACGATCGCCTCCACGGTCAGCGCCGTGCGGCGCGCCGGGCGCTTGCTAGGCCTCGGGAAGCGCGGCGGCGGGGGCATCGCCGCACTGGCGGCGCTGGCCACCTCCGTCGGCGACGGGCGGGCCTGCCTCGGGGCCGAGCGACGCGCTTTCGGGCCACCTCTTGACTCGCTCATCCACATAGCGTATAACACCGTTCGTTGAACGAACACTGTTCGGAATCTCATTCGCTAACACCATTCGTCAAAGGAAGAGCCGAGATGCCAACCCGGGTCAGCCATCCACGCAAGTGGGCGATCCTCGCGCTCGTGCTCGCCGCCGAGTGCATGGATCTGCTCGACGGCACGATCGTCAATATCGCCGCTCCGACGATCCGCGCCGACCTGCACAGCAGCACCTCCGCGCTGCAGTGGGTGATCGGCGGCTATGCCCTCGCGTTCGCGGTCGCGCTGATCACCGGCGGACGACTCGGCGACATCTATGGCCGCAAGCGGCTGTTCGTGCTCGGCGCGATCGGGTTTGTGGTCGCGTCGATGGCATGCGCCTTCGCGGTCTCGCCGGAGATGCTGATCGCCTGCCGGCTCGCGCAGGGCGGCGCCGCCGCGCTCCTGATCCCGCAGGGGCTGGGGATCATCCGCGACGCCTTCGCGCCGTCGGAGCAGGCGTCGGCGTTCGCCGTGTTCGGACCCGTGATCGGGTTGTCCGCGGTGCTGGGACCGATCATCGGCGGCGCACTCGTCGGCGCCAACCTGTTCGGGAGCGGCTGGCGGCTGATCTTCTTCGTCAACCTGCCACTCGGCCTGATCGCGGCGCTCGGCGCGGCGCGACTGATCCCCGAGTCCCGGGCGCCGAACAGGCCACGTCTGGACATCGTGGGCACCGCGCTGGCCGCACTCGGCATGGGGTTGCTGATCTACCCGCTGATCCAGGGGCGCGAGGCCGGCTGGCCGGCGTGGACGTATCTGATGGTCGCGGCGAGCGCGCTCTCGTTCGCGGCACTGGTCGCGTGGACCAGGCGCGTGCGTCGCCGGGGTGGCGACCCGCTGGTCGAGGCGAGCATCTTCAGCCATCGCGCCTATACCGCCGGCATCTCGATGATCGTCGTGTTCTTCGCGGGGATGCTCGGCACGATGCTGGTGCTCACCCTGTTCATGCAGTTCGGCATGCACTTCTCGGCGATCCACGCCGGCGTCACGCTCGCGCCGTTCGCCGCCGGCACGGCGGTGGGCGCCGTCATCGCCGCCGCCGTCCTCGTCCCCCGGCTTGGACGGGCGACGTTGCAGATCGCCGCGGTGATCGCCGCCGGCGGCGTCTGGTGGCTTCGGCAGATGATCCTGGCCCACGGCCTGGACACGACCTCGCTCGCGATCGGCGGACCCGAGCTTGTCGTCGGGATCGGGATTGGGATGATCGTCTCCCCGCTGTTCGGCTTCATCCTCGCGTCGGTTGGCGATAACGAGGTCGGATCGGCATCGGGCGTCCTGAACGCGATGCAGCAGCTCGCCGGGGCGGTCGGGGTCGCCGGCATCGGCACGATCTTCTTCAGCACGCTCTCACACGACGGATTCGTGACCGCGATCAGCCGCTGCCTGCTCGTCGAGCTGGCGACCATGCCGGTGCTCGCGCTGCTCACCTTCCTGCTGCCGGCGCGCGCCACCGAAACCGAGCCCGCCTCCGCTGCGTCCGAGGCCGACCGGGCCGCAGCCGTGTCGCCCAATGTCGCCGGCGCCTGCGAGACGCTGTAACGCTCACAGCGGATAGCCTGCGGGCACCATGACGCGGCGCGCGGGCCGGAACTCGCGTTCGGAGCATGGGGCTCGGCGGCGAGGCCGGGCCCCTGTCGTGCTGCTGGTGGCCCTCGTGGCGCTGGCCGGACCTGGCGGCGGACTGGCGGCCGGAGACCGTGGGAGCGCCGGCGACGGCCTGTCGCATACAGACGTTGTGACGATCTCCTCGACGCCGCTCGGCAACGCGGTCCCGGGAGCATTCGTCGGCGTCTCGCTCGAGTACGGGACCGTGTTCAGCGCCGAGCTCCCGGGTCCGCGCGGCGCCGACCACGTGCTGGCACAGCTGATCCGGAACCTGTCGCCCGGCTACGCGCCGATCATCCGCATCGGGGGTGACAGCGGCGACAAGACCTGGTGGCCGGTTCCCGGCATCCCCCGGCCACGCGGGATCGACTTTGCCCTGACGCCCGCGTGGCTCGCGGACGCCCGGGCGCTCGCGCGCTCGGCGCATGCGCGCCTGATCCTGGGGATCAACTTCGAGACCGACAGCACCGCGATCGCGTCAACCGAGGCGCGCCACCTGCTCGCCGGGATCGGCCGCAGGAACATCGAGGCGCTCGAGCTCGGGAACGAACCCGAGCTGTACTCGGGGATCCCCTGGTACGTGACGCGCGCCGGACGGAAGGTGTTCGCGAGGCCGCCGACGTACGGACTCACCGACTACGTGAAGGAGTTCGCGAAGATCGGCGGCGCGCTGCCGTCGGTCGCGCTGGCCGGGCCGTCCACGGGCGCCGACGCGTGGATCGCGGGCCTTGGCAAGCTGCTCGCGGCGAACCCGACGCTGCGCCTCGCGACGTTCCACGCGTACGCGCTCGATCCGCGGGGCGAAGCGTTTCGTGGCCACGACTGCTCGACGGCGATCGGCGAGCCGGCTCATCCGAGCGTGACCGCGTTGCTCGACTCGTACGCGTCGCAGAGCCTCGTGCAGGGCGCGCTGCCGTACATCGCGATCGCCCACAGCCACGGCATCCCATTCCGCATCGACGAGATGAATGCGATCACCTGCGCCGGCGCTCCGGGCGTCAGCAATACGTCGGCGTCGGCGCTCTGGGTGCTCGACGAACTGTTCGAACTTGCGAGCGTCGGCGTCGACGGGGTGAACATCCATACCTGGAAGGGCTCGGCGGGCAAGCTGTTCGACATGCACTTCCGGGACGGACGGTGGGTGGGTACGGTCCAGCCCGAGTACTACGGCATGCTGATGTTCGTCCGGGCAGCTCCTCCGGGCTCGCGACTCCTGTCGACGGGACGCGCGAACATTGGTCCGCTGCGCTCGTGGGCGGTGCTGGCACCGAATCACAGCGTTCGCGTGGTGGTCATCAACGACAGCCTCGAGCACACGCGCTGGGTACTCATACGGACGCCCGCGCCGAGCCGGCGAGCGGAGCTCGAGCGACTCGAGGCGCCGAGCGCATACGCGAAGACGGGGATCACGCTCGGCGGGCAGAGCTTCGGCGCCCGCACCGCCACCGGACGGATCACGGGGCCGGCGCAGCTGACGGTCATGCGGCCGTCCGCGGACGGCTACCTGGTGCGGCTGCCGGCCGCCAGCGCCGCGCTGCTGACGATCCCGCGCTCGGGCTGAGGCGCGAACCCTGCGCCCGCCTCATTTGTGCGCAGCTGGCGCCTTAGCCAGGTAGCTCTGCCCAGCGTGCAGGACGATGGTCTTGTGGCGGACAAAGTCGGTCACGCTGACCCGGTCGGTGACGTCGTGCGTGAGCGTCCCGTCGCAGCGGTCCGCGACCGTCCAGATCGTGCCGAGCACCGTCGCTGCGCTGTAGCGCCCGCGCGTGCGGAATTTGCCGTGGGCGCTAGCACGGAGCAGTTGGAGCACGTTACTGCTCGCGGCCGTCGCGTCGACGTCGCTCGCCCTGCCGCCGCTCTTGCAGCTGGCGTACGCGGGCGCGCCCTTGAACGCGCTCTCGACTAGCGCCAGCGTTGCGAGGCCCTTGCTCGCGCCCCGGGCCGTCTGGGTCAGCCTGAAGATCGCTCCGCGGAACGTACCGCTCTGAGTCTTGCCCTTCCTCGCGGTGGCGGTGACAAGCCGTAACGAGCCGCGGAGCGCGTTGATCTCCGAGCCGATCGGGATCTGCGTGGCGGCGGTCAACCGGACGAACCCGGGACCGGCGCCCGCCGCCGCGGTGGCGGGCACGTCGCCCGCGCCCCCGTCGAGTGACTTGCCTGGGGGCGCCTTGACGAACACCTCGCCCGACACCGGCGTCGCGTTTGCGGTCTTGCCGATCACCGGCGCCGGCAATGGCGGCAGGCCCGCCGCGGCGGCGCGATACAGGAACGCGTTACCCCCACCGTCCACCGCGGCGCAGAACGACGCCGACGCGCACGACACCCCCGAACTCAGGGCGGCGGGCTCGAGCTGCTGCGGAGCGCTCCACGAGTTGCCGTTGAATATCAGCACGCTCTCGCGCCCGTCGATCGCGGCACAGAACGACGACGACGGACACGACACCGCTTTGAACTCGCCCCCATCGATCTGGCCGTTTGCGGTGTCGATCGGGTCGGCCGCGCTCCAGGCACTCCCGTTGTAGGTGTAGGCGTTACCGCCGGTGTCGACCGCGACGCAAAACGAAGCCGATGGGCACGAGACCGAGGTGAGGTTGTCGGGACCGATATTCACCGGCGTCGGGCTCCACGAGGCGCCGCCGTTTGTTGAGGTTTCGACGTCCCCGCCCTGTCCCACCGCCACGCAGAACGACGTCGAAGGACACGAGATCCCGCCGATGCTCTCATGATTGGAGACGTTGTTGATTGTGACCGGACCCGACCACGTGCTCCCGTTGTAGGTGAAGCCGTTGCCGCCTACGTCGCCGGCCACGCAGAATGACGACGACGTACACGACACCGCCGAGAGGGAGTTTCTAGTGGTGTCGACGGCGACGGGCGCGCTCCACGAGCTGCCGTTGAAGGTGATCGCGTTTCCGGCCTGGTCGACCGCCGCACAGAACGATGCCGACGGACACGAGAGCGACGTCAACGTGTGGCCGCTCGGATTGCTGCTCGGATCGATGTTGGTCGGCGCGCCCCACGAGCTGCCGTTGAACGTCTGCCCGTAACCGCCGACTCCGACCGCGGCGCAGAACGTCGCCGTCGGGCACGAGATGTTCTCCGACGGATTCGAGTTGTCGATCACGGTCGGACCTGACCACGCGTCGGCGGCCAATCCCGACGAGGGCACCGCCAGCGCGGCAGCCGTCACCGCAACCGCCACCCACACGCCCCAGTGCGCACTCCAACGCTTGCGCCCGTCCAAGAACGCACTCATGCCCACTCCCCGATTTCCCGATGGTCTCCACGACTCGCCGGCCCCACCGACCCGTGGACTCTGTGTGGATTCGGACCGTACCCAGTCCTTAGCGCCGCGTCAACAATTCCTTCGCATTGCTGACGGCAACTGCCCGAAGGCGCTCACGTTCCCTGGCCGGGTCGCTCAGCCGGGACAGCCGCCCTGCACGCGTCCTTTCAGGGTGTTGCCGGCGACCCCGACGCTGCGGTTGCCTGCGCACACGAGGTTCCGGTCGATCGTGTTGCCGGCGATCGAGTCTCCCGGAGCGTCGTTGCCGGTGAACACCAGGTTGCCGCGGATGGTGTCCGGGCCGCACTGGCCGATGTTCCACGGCGTGCCCCGGCCGCTGCGGCCGATCACCAGATCGCCGCCGATCGTCGAGCCGGCGACGCGCACCCCGGTGCCGCTGATCGCGAGGTCACGAGCGACCGAGACGTCGACGAGGTCACACCACGCTCCGCGCGGCGCGGTGAGCCGCCCGGAGATCATCGCCGCGCTCAGCTACTGATCGACGCAGGTGACGTCGGACCGGTTCGGGATGTCGACGCTCCCGGCGTGGCTGCCGCGCCTGACGTGCGGTCGAGCGCTCATCACTGAGGCGGATCGACCGCCGCCTGGCGAGCCTTCAGCTGAGCCTGCTCCTGCTCGTAGGTGACTACGCCCGCCGGGAGCACCCATTTCCGGCCCTGGCGGGGCTCTTCCTCCGGCCACTCGCCATGCTCGTCGAAGTAGGCGCGCGCCCGCTCCTCCTGCGCTCGGTCATCCTCGCTGCTCACGCTCAGGCGAAACAGGAGGTTGAGTAGGAGGACCGACAGCCCTCCGCCGACGGCCATCGCGAAGCCGTCCACACCCAGCGACGCCGGCGAGACGATCAGCATCACGATGCCGCCGAGGATCATCACCGCGCCGAGGCCGTAACGGACCACGAGCATGCCGGGCGACGAGGCATCCGGGGTCACGGTGCGGGCAATAGTGGCTTCGGTCATGGCGGCTCCTCTGACGGTTCCATCTGGCACTCCAGTCACTGTCAGCGTCGCCGATCGCCGCGCTCTTTTCGACCCGGCGCGCGGCCCGTCGCAATCAGCGGACCCGACCGGCGATGTCCGGGTAGCCATACCCCGCGCCCAGTAGCGTTGCTCGCGTGATGCCGCTGCGAGTCGTGGTCGCCGAGGACCAGTTGCTGTTGCGCGAGGGGCTCAGCCGCCTCCTCACCGACGCCGGCTTCGATGTGGTCGCCCAGGCGGGCGACGCCGACGACCTGCGGCGCAAGGTCGCCGCCCACCGGCCGGACGTGGCGATCGTCGACGTGCAGATGCCCCCCGACCACACCGACGACGGGTTGCGGGCCGCGATCGAGATTCGCCGCACCCAGCCGAACACCGGCATCCTCATGCTCTCGCAGTTCCGCGACGAGGCGTACGCTCTCGACCTCATCGGCGACAACGCCCGCGGCGTCGGGTACCTCCTCAAGGACCGGATCGCCGACGTCGACTCGTTCACCGACGCCGTTCGCCGCGTGGCCGACGGCGGGTCCGCGCTCGACCCGGAGATCGTCTCGCTGATGGTGGGGCGCCCTCGCAAGCACGACCCGCTCGAGGCGCTGACCGCCCGCGAGCACCAGGTGCTGGCGCTGATGGCCGAGGGCAAGTCCAACCGCGGCATCGCGGAGGCGCTCTACGTGACGCTCGCGGCGGTCGAGAAGCACGTCGGGCGGATCTTGGCGAAGCTC
>Ga0116217_10004892_pt1 | contig 11868 bp, 4 predicted proteins | sample Sb_taG_6_FD_89697 | JGI IMG/M metagenome (GOLD analysis project Ga0116217, IMG submission 89697) | Peat soil microbial communities from Weissenstadt, Germany - Sb_50d_4_PS metaG | ecosystem: Environmental > Terrestrial > Soil > Wetlands > Peat | place: Germany: Weissenstadt | collected 2010-09-21 | reverse complement strand
GCGAACGCTCCCCGAACCCGAGCGAGTCGCGGAGTTCGGTGCCCTGGAAGAAGCACGAGAGATGTGTATGGTGTCCCCGGAACTCCGCGAGAGATGTGTATGGTGTCCCCGGAACTCCGTGGCAAAGACCGAACGGGGCCCGATCTCAACGAGCGGTCCCTTTATTTCAGTATGGCACCAAACCGGGCGATCCCTACGGAAAAATCAATCCGTTTTTCCTCGCTCGCCACCGTTGGACCGTAGACCATTCTCTCGCGGCCGAAGGCGCTCAACGCCAGTGGCTCCAGGGGTGCCTGCCGGATGGCCATCAGCCGCAATGGCCGTCCTCTCTTTGTCTGTCCTCCTTGTCCCTGGTTTGCCTACCGGTCGGCCATCACGCAATGCTCGTTCTCCCCTCGTCCCTCGTCTGCGGGAGGATTCGTGATTCTCGCCTGGTCGGTGTAACCCTGGTAGACTCATGGCGAGACGATCCTCGCGATGTGTTGTTATTGCAAGCCGTGCAAGCTCATTCTAGAGCTATGGGTTGTGAGAATGCATGAGACTGCTAGGGAGGCGAGATATCAAGCTCGGCTAACGGAAACCGGCCTAGCGGTCGAGGATACAATCGCTCTCTGTGCCGCGTATTCCGCGACCAAGGATTGGGACGAGGTTCGATCTAAAGCCCTAAAAGAAAATCTGTTAGGTAAGGGAAGCCGGTCGCGGATCTTGAAGTTAATCGGGGCCGTCGAGCGGAGAGTCGTCCAGGCCGCGCCTCCGCTGGATCGCCCAATCGCTATTAGCCGGTTCCTAGCCGCAGATGCCAAAGTCCCCACGGCCGCGAAGACCCAGTTGCTCTTCGTTCTCGCCGTCCTTGAAGACATCGCACTGGGCGACGCCTTCCGAACACTGGTCTTGCCCGGAGTGGTTGGAACCGGCTCCAGATCGCTCTCCGCGGACGACATACGCCGTTTCCACAGTCGCGTCGCTGAAACCAGATCAGAAGTCGCCCGATGGACTGAGCAGACCAGGTCGCGATGGGCGCAGGGTCTGCGACTGGTGCTTCGAGAAGCCGGGTTCGTTGGATCGGCCGACCATTCCGGTCCTATCTCTCTCCGGCTACCAGTCGTGCGCGACGAGGTGATAGCTCTCCTCTGTCACGCCGTAGCAAAAGGCGGCATCAGCGGTTGGCCTATTTTACGCCACGATCCCCTGAACATCCTGCTGTTTACCGAGAGCGATGCGCTCAGAGCCGCTCGGGCACTGAATAACCGTGGATGGTGGTCCTTCGCGCAAAGCGACCGTATCATAGAATTTCGCCCCAACCACGCATCGCTGGAGGAATGGCTGGACCATGGCCTGGGAATCTGAGTCCTGGCAACGTTTCTTGGATACCGCCTTACAGATCGCGACAGGTAAGCGGCACGACTGGCGGAACCTGTTCCTGCTCTTCCCTTACGAGCCGACGGACGAACGGGAAGCCTTGCTCGAGGTCCAGAATGCCCGCTCGCGGCTCGCAGACGGCTCGATCACCACCGAGGTGATTTCCTGGGGAGCGTATGTCGCTTTGTTTCTGAAGACTCAGGGATTCCTGAGGCTGAATCTCAGCCGACCGGACGAATACAGACGGTTGGAACTCAACCTGACCGATCGGTTGCCCGAATTCTTGGCCGACCGGACTCAGCAAGCCCTAGGGGGACAACCGCGGACTCACATCGCCTTCGTCGTCCGAACCGGGGCGATCTACCCGTTCACCACGATCTCGCAGACTCTGGCCGTGTGCGAGACGCGAAAGATAGGAGCTACACTTGCGGTGCTCGGTCCCGGCCACGTCTCCGACCGTGGGCGCTCCTTCGGGCTCCTGGCAGGCCCTCCGCATCCCGGTTATCCTGCGCTGATCGTTGGTCCGATCTCTGAGTGACGACGGAGTCTTGCGGATCATGCCTCTCCCTCGAATCATCGACCTTTTCGACTCTGATAATCTGCCCAATCGCGAACTGGAGCGGACGATCCAGCCGGACGATTCCGCGACGGTCTACCGCGACATACAGGATTACGTCCTTCCGCCTGAGGTCAGGGAGTGGCTTTTCGACCGTCCCGACAACCTTGTGAGCCAGTGCCTCGCGAGCCTGAGCGGCGTCCCGGATGCGATTTGCACCTGGATCACGGGCTTCTTCGGCTCCGGCAAGAGCCACCTGCTCAAGGTTCTGGCCTACCTGCTCTCTAACAAGGAAATCACCGAGGATTCGGTTCGCACGTTCGGAGCTACCCACTTCATCTGCGACCGCCTCGGTGCGGGGAACCTCGCAACGCTGATTACGAATCAGCTTTCCGCACGGCCCTTGATCATCCAGATGCTGACCTATGCTCGAGGCGGTTCTCGCGTTGCCCAGGAATCCTCGATCAGCTACATCATCCTGAGCTGGCTTGAACGCTCCATGGGACGATCACAGGTCCCTTGGATCGCCCAGTTCGAACAACTTCTCGTGAAAAACAACCAGTTCGACAACTTCTCTGCGTTCGTCGCCGAGACGACGGCGAGCGACGGCGCGACTCAGCAGTGGACTGAGATTCGTAATGACGCGGCACTTGCCTACCCGCTCCTGGTCCAGGGTCTCCACAAGTTCTTGCCGAGGACACATAAGACCCTCGACCTGGCGGTGGATGCCGTCCGGTTGGCAGAGCAGAAGAAATATGAGCCCGAAGAGGTCGTTCGTCGGCTCGTGAGCGAGGCGAAGGCGCTCCATCCCCATAAGGGTCGATTACTCGTCTGTCTCGACGAGGTTCGTCTCTACCTGGGGGACAATTTGGACCGGATCACCGAACTCCAAGCCCTTGCAGAGAAGGTTAAGTCGGTCGGGCTCGGAAAAGTCTTCCTGATCGTGACCGGCCAAGAGGCTCCCGAAGACGTCGACAGCCGGTTTCACCAGCCCGGCGCGGGTATCGGAATCCTCGCGGATCGTTTCCCTGAGAAGTTCAGACTCAGCGCGAACAACATCGATTTCGTCGTCACCGAACGGCTTCTCCGGAAGTCAAACGCGGCTGAACGGATCACATCCCTTCGCAAGTTGATCGCGGCGCACCGGCCCCAATTGAGCACGGCAGCCTGCATTCGCACCGCGCTGATCAATCCGAACAACCGGTTCACCAACACGGACCCTGCCGCCCTGGAACGCTATTACCCACTCCTTCCCTACCACGTTATCTTGATCCAGGAGATCCTCGGCCGACTGCGGAATACGGGACCCTCGGGTGGCGTGGTGGGTACGAAGGAGCGGGCCATCCTGATCATCATTCGTGCCCTGTTCGGCGAGCCAGGCCATTTGCTCCTGGGTGCCGAGCCCGTTGGGCGTCTGGTCACTCTTGACCGGGTCTATGACATTCTTGAGGAAGAACTCAAGAGCATTCACCTCACGCAACGCGACCAGATAGCCCAGATTCTGAATGATGCGAATCCTGACTCCACCTGGTTGGCCTCCGTGGCGAAGGCTGTACTGCTGCTCCAGCAGGTGGCGAAGCTGTACTTTCGAGTCACCGACGAGGTCGTCGCCGCCGTCCTCTACCCCGAGCTTGGGGCCGACCCGAACGCGCACTTGAAGCGGGTTAAGGAGGCCCTCAAGACTCTTTCCGAAGCCGGGAACCGTTATCTCGTCCTGGATTCTGAACTCGGCTACAGGTTTCTCACGGAGACTGAGACACGCTTTGAGAAGATCGTGACCGAACAGGAGGTCACGGACGCTGAGCGTTTCGAGGTGCTCAAGAAAGCGGCAACAGCGGCCCTCAAGAAGAAGTTCGCCAAGGTCGATTACACCGGGAAGCACGGCAAGCGGAAATTCGAAGTCAAGATTACCCTGTCGGACTCACTCGAGGGACCTCCGGCATCGCTCTTTTCGGGCAATCACCTGGAATTGAACCTACTGACTCCGTCCGCCGTGGATGCTGATCCGCACTGGTTCGACGAGTACCTGATGAACAGCACGGACTCCCCGGAGCGGATGGTTTGGGCGATCAAAGACCTCGGTAATCTCATCGAAACCGCCGAACGAATCGTCCGAGTTCGGAAGGCTCTCAACGACCCGCGCGTGCGCACCAGCGATAGTCGCGAGCAGGAGCAGATCGAGACCCAACGAGCACGGGTCGAGATGCTCGAAATCGACGAGGAGCCGAATTGCCTGCCATCGATCATCCTCCAGGGAATGGGCCAAGGAACATTGATCTGGAACGGCGAGAAGCCCGACATGCACGGGATTCCGACCGCCGAACAGCGATTCGCAGACTACGCCCAGAGAGCCATCAAAGCTGTCTACACTGATTTCGATCCCGGATCTGTCCTCGTTGTCGATGACGATTTGCCCCAAGTTCTCACTTGGAAGACGACCCGCCCGGCCTGCGTGCAGAAGCTCGAATTGATGGACGCAGGGGGAAAGGTCCTCCTCGATCGGCCGGTCATCAAGACCATTGCCGACCGATTGCGTCAGCCGGCCCATGCCGGCGATGCGATGCGGACGGGAGAGGCTTTGGCCAACGAGTTTGACTCGAAACCCTACGGCTGGGAAGAGCATGTGGTCCGCGCGGCACTCGCAGCACTTCTCAGGGCCGGTGCCGTCCTGGTCAAGCTGGGTCCGATCGAGATCCGCACTGCCGCCGAGCCAAAGGCGAAAGATGTCTTCTCTGGGTGGAACCAGTTCAAGAAAGCGATCTTCGAGTACGTTGGCGAATTGACCCCGGAGCAGCGTCAAACGGCGACCCAGGCGTTAAAGACGCTCTTCGACAGAGCGGGCGAGGATACGTTCGAGAAGATCGACCGGGCGCTGGGAGATGTCTTGTCCATCAACCTTCCCGCAGTGATCGAGCTAGATGGGGTTGCCGAGGTCGGCCGCCTTCCGTGCCTGGCTTCCCTCACCGAACTCCGGGACGATCTTCAGGCCATCCAGGCAGCTTCAGCCGGATCGGCGAGGATTCAGGCGTTCCTTCAATCCGATCGCCAAACACGCTTGTCCAAGCACGTCCCCGCCTTCAAGGCAATCCGCGACTTCAAGGAGAACGGCTCGCTCGATCTCAACCAGAAGGTTCGGCGCTTCGTCACCTACCCGGGTACGCCCTTCGTGCAACGTGTCCGCGGCGAACTCGCAACCCAGTTTGCAACTCTTTGCAGCAACCTGAAGCATGCAGAATTCTACCTCGGCTCACGTTGGTCTGCGATCATCCAAGCGCACAGCACGATTCGTCAGCAATACGCGGAGGATTATCGTAGCAACCACGAGAATCGTCGGGGGCTGATCGATTCGGTCAAGGCGGACCTGACGGGACATCGAAACTGGAGCAGGCTCGATGAGCCAGGCCACCAGGAACTGCTTCAACCGCTCCAAGCGCTTTACTGTGCGTCCGACCCCGGTCCGATCGACGAATCGACTGAGTTTGTCTGCTCAAGCTGCCACACAGATTCCAGCACTTTGGCTCTCCAATCCGGCACGATCGCTTCCCTGTGCGCCTCGGGGATCGCCACGCTCGAACGCCTCGATACCACCGGGACGCCTGGTCCCCCGGGCCCAGGGGAAGCGGCCGAGGGGCAAACGGCGGTATCCGGACCAATTATTGCCATCAAGGGTCATCCCATCCGTTCTTCGGCCGATATCAGCGTCTTGATCGAGGAGATTCGGCAGACCCTGGAGCGGGTGATCCCTGACGGTCAAGTAATGGTTGATCCACAGGTCCGACGCGAGTCGACCTCGAACGCGAGGGCGTAGCGGTGCTGGCCAAGAATCGCCGTGAGAATTTGGTGACCCACGTCAAGGAGGCGAGGAAGCTCGTCGAGGACGCTTTCGACCGGGCCCTGGTCGGGCTTGGGCTGCCGAAAAACCGCGATCCGCTGCCCGCTGAAAGGATCACGAATCCCGCCAAGCAGGTGACCCGGAAGGCCGTCGACGAAGTCATGGCCCGGGATTGCCAGGCGGGTGGGATGTCTTATGTTGACGCCCGTCGGCACTACCTGGAGCATTGCGCGTTCACGCTCGTCAACCGCGTCGCGGCGTTGCGGGCTATGGAGGTTCGCGGCTTCTTGCCGAAGACAGTCATTGCACAGGACGCTCAGTATGGTGGCCTGTCGGCCTGGGCCCGCGACATCCTCGAAGCCGGGACCGTCGAGATCCTTGGCGAATCGATCGCGGTTCGGACGGCCGACGACGCCCGGTTGCAGGCAATCCGGGCCGCTTGCGTCGCGGCCTCGCGAGACGTTGCCATCGTCTTCGACCTACAGGACGAGTACAGCGTCCTCGCGCCCGAACCTGCGGCGATCAAGGGACTGTTGGTTGAACTCACCGAGACGGTCACCGCGGACGACTGGGCCGCGGACGACATCTTGGGTTGGGTGTATCAGTATTATAACGTCTCGGCCAATGCCGAGTACAAAGAGCGGAAGAAACGACGCGGCTACAAGATGTCGGCCGACGACATGATCGTCGCCAACCAGTTCTACACGCCTCACTGGGTGGTCCGGGTTCTGGTCGACAATACTCTTGGACGGATCTGGTGGGAGAGCATTCCCGACCTCGCGAGAAAACGACTTGGTGAGCAAGAGTCGGACGAACGAGTACGCCACGAAGAGGAGCGACTCCGTAAAATCTGCCGGGAAACCTGCTCCTATCTCGTTCCCCTGCCGGATGAGCAGCGGCTCGGCTGGTGGGGCGAGGAAGCCAGGAGCAACGCGGAGGCTAGGGCTGTCGCCGAAGCTCGGAAGCGTTTCGACGCAGCAGCGGTCAAGCCTGAGAGAGGACCGATTCCAGCCCCGCCGAGTGTCCCCCCTCGGTCATGGAAACCGGTCCGCGAGCTGAAGATCATCGATCCGGCATGCGGCTCGGCTCACTTCCTGCTCTACGTGTTCGATGTGCTTCGGCGGATGTACGAAATCGAGCCAAAGTCGGATCGTCCGCAAACCGCCGACGTACCAAGTCTGATCTTGGCCGAGAACCTCCACGGCATCGACGTCGACTTGCGTGCCTGCCAACTCGGGACGTTCAACCTCTACTTGAAAGCACGTCTCGCCTTCCGCGAGATCACTGGGCGAGATTCTTTTCATCCCGCGAAGCTGAACATCGTCTGCGCCGGGGCACGAATTACCGAGGGTGAAGACCGGGCTGAATTACTCTCGTCCTTCGAGTCTACACCCCTCGCTCGAGAACTGGCCGAAGGGATTCTCGACAGCCTGTCCAAGACGGCCGAGATCGGCTCGCTCTTGAAGGTGCGAGAGAAGTTCGAGCCCCTCTTGCGAAGACAGCGGCTCATCCAGGGAAAACCCGTTCAATCGTCGCTCTTCGGCGAATCACCTGCCTACCAGCGGAATTTCATCGTCGATCGAGAGATCGAGGAATTGAGCCTCCCCCAGGTCTTGGATCGCCTGAAGGGCTTTGAGTCGGAGGCCAGGCCGCGTGGCGATGTGGGGAAACTGCTGTTTGCCCATGAGATGGCCAAGTCGTGTGGCATGGTCGATCTTCTGACCCGGACGTACGATGTCGCCTTGATGAATCCGCCCTACGGAAAGATGCCCGAGGCCTGCAAGGATTACTGCAAAGGAAATCGACGACGGGGCATTCCGGCTCACTATCCTAACACCGGAAACAACCTGTACTCCGCCTTCATGGAAAAGTCGATCGACTTGGTCGACGACTCCTGCTTTATTGGCATGATTACATCGCAGACATACATGTATCTCGGCACGTTTAAAAAGTGCAGAAGGAACGTCCTCAATGCACTTGCTCCGCCCGAGGTACTCTGCGACACGGGCTACGGGGTCCTCGACGGTGCTAAGGTGATCACCGCCGTGGCGATCCTTCGTAAACAATCGCGGCCGGACATATCACGGCCGTGTGTCGCTTTTCGCATGTTTCAAGAGACCGAGGATGAGAAGGAGGCCGTATTCGTCGACGCTCTCTCCTCGCTTTGGAGAGGACAATTGCATTCTAAGTCGTATCTCACTTCTGTCTCGACATTTATGCAGCTCCCTTCTTCGGTCTACTCATATTGGGTGCCTCCTTCGATCTCGCAATTATTCGCAATTTACCCACCCCTAGACCGAGACATCGCAAGGCGTCCTGACGAAACAAAGATTGCCGATGCGAAGGTCGGTTTGCAGACGGGCGACAATCCCAGGTTCGTTCGTCAAAATTGGGAAGTGAGCCCAGATCAGATTGCTCGGTCGCGAGAAGAGACTCGTGATGGTCGGCCCTGGGTGCCCTTCGCTCGTGGCGGGTGGCTCGATGCGTTTCAATCCGATATCGACAAAGTAGTTGATTGGAAGAACGACGGGGAGGTCCTTCGCGAGTTTTCGAGTGCTGCGGTGAGAAACGATTCTTTCTGCTTTAAACGTGGACTGTCGTGGCATAAATCGCCCTCGTACCCTAGCAATCAGAACCGGATGAATATAAGAGTTCTCCCAGAAGGAACTATCTTCACAGTCTCTGTGAATGGGCTGTTCCTAAGTTCCGAACGTTGCTGGAACGCACTGGGTTATCTCAATTCTAAATTTGTCTTCTACCTAATTCGTGTCTTCGAGATGAGACAGGTTCTCAACGGAGCCGTCGCACTCTTGCCTTATCCAGACCGAGCAGATCTTGAGTCAATCGGAACCAAGGCATTTAATGCGTTTATGTTATCATCTTTACTTCGAACCACTGACGAGGTCTCACCCTTCTGTATTGCCCCTTCAGTTCTCCAGGCCACACGCGGCCCCGACGGACTTGGTCGGCCTTCGGGGCACGTCCACTCAACCCAGTTCCAGTGGCCCAACGAAGAGGCGGTACAGCTTCGGTATCCCGAGCTTACAAAGCGATTTCTATCGATCTACGAGAAGAAGGCGAGTCCAAACGACTCGCTCCGGCAAATCTGCTCAGCCGCTTTGCTTCGCAAACAAGCCATCGAGAGCGAGATCGCTTCGATGGCGAACGGTATCGACGATGAGGTCTATGATCTAATGGGTATCGATCCCCATGATCGTAGACACTTCGCTGAGGAAATCGCCTTCCGTCAGTGTCTCCCTCCGATGGACGAGGACGACGACGAGGGAGACGACACAGAAGTTAAAGCCGAGTCGGGATCGCAGGAGGAGGGACTAACTGAGGACGTGTTGGGAGAAACGCCGACCGAGTCAAATACTGCCGAGCATAGAGAAGCTGCTTCTGCCGCACCTCAACCTTCAGAGTCCGTCGAGGATGCTGCGTTCATCAAAGAGGAAGTCGCTCGCCTCCTGTCCTACGCAGTCAAACTCGTCGTAGAAAGAGACCCCGATGGTATCGTCCCAATCCAGCCTCTTGGTCAGAGACCAGGGCTGGCCCGACTCGTGAAGGCCCAACTCTCCGATTGGTTCGGTCGGGAGACGGTTGAAGCCAAGTGGGCCGAGGCGGGTGAGATCCTCTCAAAGCCGGTGGAAGACTGGCTTGCCCAAGATTTCTTCGATTTTCACGTCAACATGTACCGCCGACGGCCCATCTTCTGGCAACTCACCAGCGCGGGCTGCCTGCCCCGGGGTACACTCCCCGGAGCATTTTCTTGCCTCTTGCATTACCACAAGCTCCGTGCGAATACGCTCCAGGACGTTGTGGCTCACTATCTGGTTGATGTCATCGAAACCGCGCAGGCTCAGTTCAACGCGACAAAGACGGTCCTCGATGGGCTTCAGCAACGCGGTGCAAGGCGGCGCGACATCAACGACGCCCAGGGGGCTTTTCAAACCGCCGAGCGGCAATACCGAGAGCTAATCGAATTCCGTCGCCGCATTCAGGACCTCGACACGGGCGTTCGGCCAAACACACCAGCACCCGGCCCGGACGCTCCTTGGTTGAAGCAGAAAATCGCCGAAGTCACCGGCGGCCCGGCCTACGGTCGAGGTTGGCTCCCGGTCCTCGATTACGGCGTCCGCGTCAACATCGAGCCTCTGAAGGTCGCGGGTATCTTGCCGCGTGCGGCCGACCGGATCGAGTGATGATCTTCGACCAAGTGGCAACCAACAGGATTCTTTGACGTTACCGACTCTCGTCGTTGATCGAGAAGATTATGCCGGACGCTTCGATGACGATCTCTGGGGACCTAACTGAGTATTTGGTTGAGCTGCTCCAGCCCATCCTCGATGAGAGAGGACTCGTCGTCTGGTACGACCGAGACGGGGCATTAGAAAAACCATTGAGAGCGACCGCAGAGCGTCTTGGTTGGACAATGGCTCCCAGTCCCGGCATGAGGAGCCCCCTCGCAGCCAGAGTGGAGGTTGAAAACCAGCTCGAAAGCGACGGCCTTCTCTGGTCGAACGAGCGAAAGTGGATTGTCTATCAGCACGGGGAACGCCGCGACCCCTCGTGGTACGATGACCTCGAACTCATCGGGCGAAAGGTCCAGAAGACCCTTGCTGAGGTCATCGCCGAAAAACACGACCTTCCGACTTTGCAAGTCGCCGCCTTGATCAACGAGCGGACCGCTCATCGACTCGTCGAGAACTGGGACCGTGTGTTCCCCAACCGAACATGGAGTCTTGACCTGGATGGACTCAGTTCGGCCCTCCTGAGTCTGGCCTTCGACGAAGCCGGGCCGCTCTCACCGAAGTCTGCCGTCCTTCGCTTTCTGAGCGATCCTGTGCGTTTGATGGAGGTTCTCCAGAACCAGGGACTGAGCGGCACGTTCGTCCATGTGATCCGCACCCAACTCGGATTCGGGCGACTTCCGGAGGGAGATACTATCAAGCCATCGGTCCTCGTGCGTGCGATGATGGCGAGTGAACTCGCCCACAAGAAAGCCAGCGAGTACGGACCGTCCCTCCACAATTTCTTGCCTCAGAAGACATCAGTCGCGATTTGGTCCGGCTTGGCGGAGGCCGCAGTCAAGGACCCGGAATCTCGCGTCCCCTTCCAGGAGCTTGCCCGACAGGTGGAGTCTGAATCACATCTCATCCAGCAGGCAACCGAACTGCGGGCGTTAGCGAGTGTGATGAGCATCCCGACTGTCGACGATCGCTTGCTCGAAGAGGTCGCCGCTCGTTGCCAGGGAATCGCCGTAACGGAATCGGCAACGGTCTTGACTGAAATTGGAGCTTGGGCCGAGGAACGGCTCAAGTTGCACAAGCTGGGAATGGAGGTCGCGGAGGATTGGTTGGTCATTGCCAGCGCAACACGGTTGATCACCCGCTGCCGAGTTGCCGAGAATGAGTTGGCTGGGCTTCAGACCCCAAACGTCGACGCGCTAGTCACTCGCTACGCTGACCCGGAGCAAGGATGGTGGCGGCTCGACGACCTTCATCGTGGTCTTGAATTGCGTTTCGATCGATGTCGCCACGACATCGTATCGCGACTCGGCAAACCCGCCGTCAAAGCTTATTGGGCCTGGGCACAGCGGCTGGCTAGCCGATTCGCCGCAGCTCTTGAAGCCTCTGCTCAGCATGCCTGCGGTTCCTCTGACGTGATCCCACACACGAGGTTCTGGAGCGAACTTGTCGAGACCGGCAATCTCGGCGAAACAGCCGTCCTTTTTGTGGATGCCCTCCGGATCGACTTGGCGGAGAGTTTGCGTACTCGTCTCGATCAACCGAGCCGGACCGTGTACACTCGATTAGCTCTGGCCTCACTGCCCAGCAAGACCCCGGTGGGAATGGCTTCGCTCCTTCCGCGAGCCGCCACGGACCTCGTCGTGCTCTCGAAGAACGGCAAGCTACGGTCGGAGATCGGGGGCAAAGACGTTTCCGGACCAGACGGGAGAATCGAGCATCTACGGTCCTGCATCCCGAACATCGAGGCTGGCGAGTTGAAGACCGTCTCAGAGAACCAACTTCGACAGTGGGCAACGAGCAAAAAGCCGGTGGTGCTTATGACCCGGGATATCGATGACAGCGGCGAGATCGCCGCCAATGTCGCTCCCGAG
>Ga0116217_10004891_pt1 | contig 11869 bp, 9 predicted proteins | sample Sb_taG_6_FD_89697 | JGI IMG/M metagenome (GOLD analysis project Ga0116217, IMG submission 89697) | Peat soil microbial communities from Weissenstadt, Germany - Sb_50d_4_PS metaG | ecosystem: Environmental > Terrestrial > Soil > Wetlands > Peat | place: Germany: Weissenstadt | collected 2010-09-21 | reverse complement strand
GGTCGCCGCGATGGTGCGGCCGGTGGTGCTGCTCTGCGGCAGCGAGATCGCCTCGCGGTTCGTCGGATCCAGTCTGGTGCTGGCGCTCCCGGCGGCGCTCCTAGCTGGCCTGATCGCGGTCGGTCTCGCCTACACTTATTCCGACGATTGGCGGCAATTTCTCGCGATCCAGTTTGCTCGAGCGCGGAGTTTGGCCGAAAGCTTGATTCGGCGCCTGAAGCCTGCGCGATCCGCTTAGCCGCGCGCCGGGCGGCTGCTCCAGCAACCGCCTGTCCGCCAAATCTCTCACAATTTTGCGGACGGAAGGGGATTACGGCGAGACCCCCATTCAACGCGCATAGGCGCCAATATCGACTGGCGTCGTCCGCGGGCGCCCGTCGATGTCGGTCGGCGGCGCGCCCTTGTCGGCTCCGGCCCGCAGAGCCGGACTGCTGGGCCCGGGCCGAAGGTCGAACTTCTCGGCATTTGGATCAAAATCGACGAACGTCTTAAAAAGCCCGGGATGAACAATGTTATTGTCGCCCGCGCCGCCCTTGACGATCTTGACCAGCGCCCCGTCGGCGGCGCGGAACGAAATGAGCTTTGCGGCTAAATTGTGATCAAAAGCCAAACCCTCGCTGTCGGCGAGCACTTGCGTCGCTAAATTGTTGCGTACGAGAACGTGTTGTGACGGCGTCTTGTCCTTCGCGGGAGCGATGCTAAGCCACGTCGGATACTTGTCCGGCCGCGCCGCAATCACCGTATTGTTCATGACGAGCGCGTTTGCCACCCCAAAAAGCGTAATGCCGCTCCAAGTGTTTGTGATGACGAGATTGTTCGTCACCGTCAGGCCGTCCCACTTGCCGTCGAAAATGGAAATTCCCTGCAGATAATTGTCTTCGGCCGGATTGAGATTGACGATCTTGTTGGAATCGACGACGACGTTCCGGCTCGTCGCCCCGCGCAAGGTCCAGCCCTGAATGCCGTCGGCGTGCAAAGGTTCAGCCGGCGTATGCCGGCCGCTGCGAATCACGTTTCCACGGATGACGATGTCGCTGGCAGTCATATCGATGCCGTCGTTGCCCATATCCTCGATCACGTTGCCCTGAACCAGCGATTTGTCGCCGCCGATCCCGACGGCGTCGCGCAAATTGTAAAAGTGGTTGTTCACCAGAGTCGTGCATCGGGCTGTGCTGGCAAATCCGGTCGCGTAGGGCCTCATGACCCAATCTTCCGGGGTCCAACCCTGAACGTCGTCTTCAGTCGAGAACGAATTATCGACGAAAACGACATTGTCGCTCGGGCCGGCCCAATCGTGGCTCTGCACCCCGACAAGCGGCGAGGATTTATCGTTCTCGGGTCGGATTCCCTGAAATTTCACGCCCCTGAACAGCCAGTGCGAAGAGGCCAAAAGGCGCAAAGAGCGGACGAGCGGCGTCTGGCCCTGCCCCGCAATCACCGAAATGAAATCGCTGTTGACGTATCGCGACGCATTGACCGCACCGTGATCGCCGCTCATCAGAACGATCGTGTCGCCCGGCTTGATCGGACCTTCTGGATTGATCGGCGCCGGCGGGCCGAGGCTATCGCCGATTCGACCGTAACTTCGGGTCGAGACGAGGCGCCTGGCGGGGTCGAGCGCCTCGGCGAGGGTTCGCCATGGCTTTTGCTCGGACCCGTCGTTTGACTTGTCGCCACGCTCCGGATCGACAAAGAACGTGCGGCCGTACGCGGAAGCTCGCGGTTCGTCGCAGCCCGCTGCGACCTCTAACGCTCCTGCCCGGGACGCGGAAATCGCGACGAGTCCGAAGGTCAGCGCGCAGACCAACCGATGCGCCCTCACCGTCGCTCCTTGACCTAGGCCGTGCGCGGCATAAGCGCCAGCCGTCAGCCGCCCTTTTCTCTTGAGATCAGGGCGCCGTGCTCTGGTCATATTGTCCTCGACAGCGGTCTTCAAGCTCGCCTTCCGGCTCTATCCTCAGAGGCTCCGTTCGAACTGTTGAAGCCGGTTGCGGCTGTCCGTCATTTAAGGCATCGGTAAGGGTCCGAAAACGGGAACGCAAGTTGTTCAGGCGAAGCCCAAACGCGGCGGAAAGCGGGGGGACAATGGATCTGGGACTGGGTCAAAAAGTCGCCGTCATCACCGGGGCCAGCGTCGGGATAGGGCTCGCCGTGGCCGAGGGACTCGCGGCCGAGGGCGCCCATATCGTGATGGCGGCGCGCGATAGCGCCCGGCTGTCCCGCGAAAGGGAGCGCATCGGCGAAAAATATGGCGTGCAGACGCGCGCGGTCGCGTGTGACGTTGCGACGTCCGACGGCTGTAAGGTCCTGGCGGCGGCGGCCGAGGAGACTTTCGGCGGCGCCGACATTCTCATCAACAACGCCGGCACGGGCTCGAACGAGACGGTGCTCGAGGCCCCGGACGCGAAATGGCAGGACTATTGGGACCTGCACGTCATGGCGGCAGTGCGCCTCGCTCGCGGCCTCGCGCCTTCGATGAAGCGACGCGGCGGCGGCGTCATTCTGCATAACGCCTCGATCTGCGCGGTGCAGCCGCTCTGGTACGAGCCGATCTACAACGTCACCAAGGCGGCGCTGATGATGTTCTCGAAGACGCTCGCGCTTGAGCTCGTCAAAGACAACATCCGCGTCAACTGCGTCAATCCCGGCCTCATCCAGACGCCCGACTGGGTTAAGACAGCGAAGGAACTGACAGCCGGCAAGGGAGGCGACTGGCAGGGCTATTTGCAGAGCGTCGCCGACGAGCACGCAGCCATCCGGCGATTCGCCAGCGCCGAGGAGCTCGCACACTTCTTCGTTTTCCTCTGTTCCGACAAGGCCACCTACAGCGTCGGTTCGACCTACTTCGTCGACGGCGGCATGCTGAAGACGGTGTGAGCGGCGATCTTGCCGGCCGCCCGCATCTGTCACCGTTTTCCCCGCTCACGTCACCTGATGAGGCGCGCCGGGAACCGTGATGTGGGAAGCAGGAGCCATCAGGCCAGCATCACTGGACCGCGATATTATGCAATGCGTATCATGTCCCCGTAATCGAGTTTGGTGAATTGGTCGCGATTTTCGAGCGGCATCCAGAAATTTTCGACCCCTCCGAAGGCCTCCTCCAAAAGCCCGAGTTTGAGCGCGGCCTGTTGCCTGCATCGGCAAACCTTGACTCTTCGTGAGGCTGCAGAAGTTACACGAAAGTATGGGTTGCACATGCTGGGAGAATATGCAGCGATGTGCGCGGAGGGGAATCTGTTTGTCACAAATTCTGGTACGTCCGTGACCGCGGGCGATCCTTTCGCCACAACCAGATGACGCTGCGCGGCTTCGACCAGCAGCTACGGGGGATGGTCAAAATGGCCGTCGTCTACGACGACAATTTCGGCTTCTGGGACATCGATGGGCCAGAGGAAAGCGCATTCTTTAAACACGTCCAGCGCCAAAGCATCTATATGAGATGCGGGCGCTGCGAACGCCGGGTGCGGCTCATGCCGCCCAAGATCGTCTGTGCCACCTGCATCTCCGCGCTCGAATGCGGCGCGCCAGCCTCGATCAAGGAATATGATCAAAGCCAGTCGACGATACTGGACTCTCGCCGTCCGCCACGATGGCTTCTTCGTCCGCGAGTTTAGCAGCTTCGTGCGTGGCGAGGTCATCGAAGAAATGAGCGAATGGCGGCGCAAAGGAGTTCGCCGCTCTGACCTCAAAATCGTCGCATCTGATCCCGAGCAGGCGGCAATCGATGAGGCCGTCGGCGCGCTCAACGACGCCCAAAAACTTTCGACCGCTCCGAAGGCCCCCCTCAAAAGCACGAGTTAAGAGGGCTACCAGGTCGGGGTGTTTGGGAACCGGCATCCGCTATCCAATCGATCGTGGGGCAAGACGTTCGGTGCTGCAGAAGGCCCCCCTCGAAAGCCCGAGTTTGAGCGCCGCGCGATCGCGTGGAGACCAGAAATGCCGTCCACGCGCGCCTCAACGCACCGTTACGTGAACGATAAGCGTAGAGCCGGACGCCAAGGAGAAATTTACCTCGTCGATCCCTTTGAAGCCGGGATCGGAGACGTACCAATAGAGGGTCGTCGGCTCTTTCGGATTGCCGCACTGGTTGATTGTAAGGCGCTTCATCGTGCCCTTGCCGTGCTGTACGAAGGCCGTTCCGTCATACTGTGATCTCTGCAGCTGACAAAAGCGCCTATCATGACGGGGCGCCGGACTTGGTCTCCACGTTTCGGACGCGAGGGATGGAATACGTTGCCGCGTCGGCGACGCCACAGGCAGAGACCACCGCGCCGGATTACGGTGACACACCAACAACCAACGGTGACACACCCGTCTTTACCTTTTTGCTTCGGTCGGCGCCGGTGCGCCGCCCTTCGGCCTTCGGCTTGCGTCCGCGTTTGCCCGGCGCCCGGGCTGCCTTAGTCAAACTGGCCCACCACCCTCGGGCGCCTTTTCTCAAAAATCGACATTTTCTTGACAAACGGGTGAAGCTCATGTTCACTGTCTGTTCTCGCGGTGGCGAAGGGCGGTCGGGCCGGTTTGGCCGGGGCTCCCGGTCAAATTCGGCGATAAGCCATTGAAAAGGCTGGATTCATGGAAGGAAGTGAGATTTGGATTTCGTTCCGCCGGATTTGGATTTCGTTCCGCCGGACTTTGATTTTGTTCCGACTGGTTTTGATTTCGTTCCGATGGATTTTGAATTCCTTCCACGCGTCCTGGAGGTTGGAAAGGGGCGGGGCGTGGACCCGCTTCGGCGTTGCGGCGTTGGAGAGAATGTCGGCTTGGGATTGCCGCCATATCGGCCTGGGGTCCGCGCCGCATTGGTTTGGGTCGATACAGCGTCGGCTCGGGGTTGGCGCCGAGCGGGCCTAGGCCGGCACGTCGCGCCCGGCCCTTGGACTCCGTCGGCCAATCGTGACATCCTCTCCGCTGGAACGCGCGTCTGCGAGGCGCCATGGACGAGGCTATCGCCAGCCCGGCTCGGGCCGGGCACAATCGCCCCCGCAATCCGGGCGTGCCGCTCGCGCCCGATTGGTTCGAGAGCGTCGGGGTCAACGCGAGCGCGATCGAGCGCCGCGCCGCGACGCTGACCGCCCGCCGCTCGGTCAAGAAGGAATACCAGGCCGCCTGGCTCGTGAAGGCGATGACCTGCATCGACCTCACCACGCTTTCCGGCGACGACACGCCCGAACGCGTGCGCCGCCTCTGCGCCAAGGCGCGCCGCCCCTTGAGCGAGGAGCTCATCGCCGCCCTCGGTCTCGCGGACCTCAGCCCAACAGTGGCGGCGGTTTGTGTCTACCCGACCATGGTCGGGCCGGCGGTGAAGGCGCTCGAGGGTTCGGGGATTCCGGTCGCCTCCGTCGCCACCGGGTTTCCCGCTGGGCTCACGCCCTTGAAGCAGCGGCTCGACGAGATCCGCTATGCGGTTGGCGAGGGCGCGCGAGAGATCGACATCGTCATCACCCGCGCTCATGTGCTCGGCCGCGAATGGGGCGCGCTCTATGACGAGGTCGCGGCGATGCGGGAAGCCTGCGGATCGGCGCACTTGAAAGCGATCCTCGGCACGGGCGATCTGAAGACGTTGCGCAACGTCTACGCGGCCAGCGTGGTCGCCATGCAGGCGGGCGCCGACTTCATCAAGACCTCCACCGGCAAGGAGGATGTCAACGCCACGCTTCCGGTGAGTCTGGTGATGATCCGGGCGCTGCGCGATTACCGCGAGCGCGCGGGCGTCGACATCGGCTTCAAGCCGGCGGGCGGCCTGCGCACTGCCAAGGACGCGCTCGCCTGGCTCATCTTGATGAGGGAAGAACTCGGCCTGCCGTGGATGCAGCCCGACCTCTTCCGCATCGGCGCGAGCGCCCTTTTGACCGACATCGAGCGGCAGCTCGACCATTACGCAACCGGGCGCTATTCGGCCGCCCATCGCCACGCGATGGCGTGAGGATCCATGGCCCTGATAAAGGACATTCTGCGCACGATGGACTATGGCCCTTCGCCCGAGGGCAGCGAGCACGTCAGGGTCTGGCTCAAAGAGCACGAGGGCGGCTTCGGGCACTTCATCAACGGCGCCTTCACCAAGCCCGGCGACCTGTTCGACGTCTTCAATCCTGCGACCGGCGAGCGGATCGCGCGCGCGACCCAAGGGTCTCCGGCGGACATCGACGCCGCGGTCGCCTCAGCGCGAAAGGCGCAAGCCAAATGGGCGGCGCTCTCCGGCTTCGAGCGGTCGAAGAATCTCTATGCGCTCGCGCGCCATGTGCAGAAGCGGGAGCGCTTTCTCTCGGTCTTGGAAACGATCGACAACGGCAAGCCGATCCGCGAATCGCGCGACATCGACATTCCGCTAGTCGCCCGCCATTTCTATCATCATGCGGGCTGGGCCTCGCTGATCGATAGCGAGTTTCCGGGAACCAAGCCCGTCGGCGTATGCGGGCAGATCATTCCATGGAACTTTCCGCTTCTCATGCTCGCCTGGAAGATCGCGCCCGCGCTGGCGGGCGGGAACACGGTCGTGCTGAAGCCCGCGGAATATACGCCGCTGACGGCGCTCGCCTTTGCGGCGATGTGCGTGGAGGCGAGACTTCCCGCGGGGGTCGTCAACATCGTCACCGGCGACGGCGCGACCGGCGCGGCGCTCGTCGCTCATGGGGGCGTCGACAAGATCGCCTTCACCGGCTCGACCGAGGTCGGCCGCGCGATTCGCAAGGCCACCGCCGGCACGGGCAAGAAGCTGTCGGTTGAACTCGGCGGCAAGTCGCCGTTCGTCGTGTTCGAGGACGCCGATCTCGACAGCGCGGTCGAGGGCGCGGTCGACGCGATCTGGTTCAACCAGGGGCAGGTCTGCTGTGCGGGCTCGCGGCTGCTCGTCGCCGAGGGCGTCGCCGAAGCCCTGTACGCCAAGCTGCGCGCCCGCATGGCGAACTTGAGAGTCGGCGACCCGCTCGACAAGTCGACCGACGTCGGCGCGATCGTCGCGCCGGCTCAGCTCGAGCGAATCCAAAGGCTCATCGGCGAGGGCGAGAAGGAGGGGCTCGAATTCTGGCGGGCCGACGATTTGCTTCCCGATCGCGGCTGCTTCTATCCGCCGACCCTGGTCACCGGAGTGGAGCCCGCTTCGGTCCTCGCGCGCGAGGAAATCTTCGGTCCGGTGCTGGTCGCCACGACCTTCCGCACGCCGGATGAGGCGGTCGCGCTCGCCAACAACACCCGCTACGGCCTGGCGGCTTCCGTTTGGACCGAGAACATCAGTCGCGCGCTCGAGGCAGCGGCCCGCATCAAGGCCGGCGTGGTGTGGATCAATTCAACCAACATGTTCGACGCCGCCTCGGGCTTCGGCGGCTACCGCGAAAGCGGCTTCGGCCGCGAGGGCGGGCGCGAGGGCTTGACCGAGTATCGTATAGCCGACGAGCCTAAGCGCAAGCCGAACTCGGCGAAGCCGGCGCCCCTCAGCGCCTCGCCCGGCCTTGTGCCGGCGGGAGAGATCGAGCACGGCTACCTCGACCGCACCGCCAAGCTCTATATCGGCGGCAAGCAGGCGCGGCCCGACTCCGGTTACAGCTACGCGGTCGTCGACCCGGCCGGCCGCGAGGTGGGACTTGCCGGCCTTGGCAACCGCAAGGACGTCCGCAACGCCGTCGAGGCGGCGGCCAAGGCTTCGTCCTGGGGCGCGGCGACAGCGCACAACCGCGCGCAAGTGCTCTATTACGTGGCCGAGAATTTAAGCGCGCGGGCGGACGAATTCGCGAGGCGCCTCAGCGCGATGACCGGCGCCTCCGCCCGCGCGGCCGAGGCCGAGGTCGAGGCTTCGGTCCGCCGCGCGTTTTTCTACGCGGGCTTCGCCGACAAGTTCGACGGCGCGGTCCACGCGACGCGCTCGCGCTTCGTCACGCTGGCGATGAATGAACCGTGGGGCGTGATGGGCGTCGTCTGCCCGAATGAAGCGCCGCTTCTCGCCTTCGTCTCGCTCGTCATGCCGGCGATCGCGATGGGCAATTGCGTCGTCGCAATCCCGTCGGCCAACCACCCCTTGAGCGCGACCGACTTCTACTCGGTCCTCGACACTTCGGACGTTCCCGCCGGCGTCGTCAACATCGTCACCGGCGAAGCGAATGCGCTCGCCAAGACGCTCGCCGAGCACGACGGCGTCGACGCGCTTTGGTATCTCGGGGACGCGGCCGGCGCGGCGCAAGTGGAAGCGCTTTCCGCTGGCAATCTCAAGGCAACTTGGGCCTCGGGGTCGGCGCTCGACTGGCCGAAGGCCGAGGGCCGTGAGTTCCTGCGCCGGGCGACCCAGGTCAAGAACATCTGGACCCCGTACGGGGAATAGCGAATCTCACCAGACTTTGGTCACCTTGTAGCCCTCAGTGCGAAAGCGTTCGACGAGGCCGTCCTTGCCCGAAAGATGCAGGGCGCCGACGGCGATGAACGCGCCGCCGGAGGCCAGCAGCGGCGCGGCGCGCTCAGCCATGACCGCATTGCGGTCAAGGAGCAGAACGCGCATGAATTCGTCCTGCGCCGCGCGCTCGGCCTCGCTCAATCCCCCTACGGCGTCGGCAATCGGCAGGATTTCCGCCGGTCGGCTTTCCCTATAGAGTCGCAGCATGGTTGCATAGACGTCGTCGTTCATGCCCGGCTCGCGGGCGGCGAGGGTGAGCAGCGTCGCGGCGACTTCCGGGCGCATTGTCGCGATCACGTCGAGCTGCTCCTGCGGCGTTTCGAGCCCGATGACTTTCACGCCCGCGTCCGTCGCCGTCTGGGCTAGGAACTGGTCGACCTCCGGCAGATCGAGCGCCTCGCGCTTTGCTTCGCACGAGGGGAGTGCGGTCAGGACGGCAAGAAACCAGAGCTTCAAGTGGTGCGCGAATTGGTTGGGATAGCCTTGACCGGCAAGGAACTTCTCGATCAGCTCGCTGTCCTCCGGCGCCACGACGCCCTCGAACGTGTCATGATCGCGGTCGAGCGCCTTGGCCAGCATCGCCGCGCCTATATTGGCCTTCTCGATAGAGTCGAATGGCCCGCCGAGTTCGGTCGCGACAACCTTGGCGCCCTTGATCTCACGCGCTGCGCGCTGGGCGACTTCCAGCGCGGAGTCGTCGGTCGAATGAATTGTGCCATAAAGATACGAGGGCGGGAGGCTCGGCTTCTCGATCCGCCAAAGAAGGCCCTCGGCGTTCACGAGATCGTCGGCTCGCTTCGCCTCGGCTGCGGCGAGCCCCTCCACCTGCGTGAGATCTTCGCCGCGGCAAGCCTCGGGCCCCTTGGCGTCCGCGCGCGCGAAGGTCAGAACGCCGATAAGCAATGCAAAGGCGGTGGGCGCCAAACGTCGCATCATGCTCACAGCTTCCTCAGGGCGACTTCTTCGATCCGGTGGCTTGCGCCTTTGGTGAGCAGCAGGTCGGCGCGCGGCCGCGTCGGCAGGATATTCTCGTGCAAGTTGACGAGATTGATGCGCCGCCAGATCGAGCGGCCCGTCGCCTCGGCTTCCGCGTCGTCGAGGTCGGCGTATTGACGGAAATAGCTGCGCGGATCGCGGAACGCCGTCGTCCGCAGGCCCATGAAGCGTTCGATGTACCAGTGTTCCAGCAACGCGTCGTCGGCGTCCAGGAAAATAGAAAAGTCAAAGAAGTCGGAAACGAACGGAATCTCCTTGCCTTCGCGTGACAGTCGGTTGGGCAGCAGAACATTGATTCCCTCGAATATGAGAATATCCGGGCGATCGACGACGATCGATTCTCCCGGCACGATGTCGTAGGTAATGTGGGAATAGACGGGGGCGGCGACACTGCTTTGCCCTGCCTTGACCGCCGAGAGAAAGCGGATGAGCGCCGTGCCGTCATAGCTCTCCGGAAAGCCCTTGCGGTCCATGATTCCTTGCCGGATCAGTTCCGAGTTGGGGTGCAGAAAGCCGTCGGTCGTGACGAGCTGCACCTTGGGCGTGTTCGGCCAGCGCGTAAGGAGCGCCTGCAATACGCGCGCCGTGGTCGACTTTCCAACGGCGACAGACCCGGCAATCCCGATAATGTAGGGGACTTTGCCGTCGGTTGCGCCCAGGAAGCGCTGCGTCGCCTTGAACAACCCCTGCGTCGCCGCGACGTAGAGCGCCAGGAGCCGCGACAACGGCAGATAGATGGCGATGACCTCATCGATCGAGATCGGATCGTGCGTTGACTGCAGCTTGCGCAGATCGTCGATCGTGAGCGTGAGCTGCGTGTCGGCGCGCAACTGAGCCCATTCGTCGCGCGTGAAGCGGCGAAAGGGGGACTCCAGCGATTGAACGGCGACACGATTCATCGCGACTCCCTTAACTCGCCCCAGACGGCTCGATGGGTTTTCTCGCCGACGCTTTCACGTCGTGCGGGACGCCTTTTCTTCGTGACCGCTTCGTTGCGATCTTTTGTCCAATTCGTTCATCACTGACGAGAGCGCCACCCCCCGCGCACGGAGCACGACCAGGAGGTGATACAGAACATCAGCCGCCTCCGCGCGAACCGCATTCTCGTCCAGCGCCGCAGCGGCAATTGTCAATTCGATCGCTTCTTCGCCGAATTTGCGGGCGCAATGCGCCGAGCCCTTGTCGAGCAGGCTGCGGGTATAGGACGCCTCCGCGCTCGCCTCGGCGCGCCGGTCGATCACCCCGGCGAGTTCGTGGAGCGTGAACATCTCGCGGGCCCATCCTTCTCAAGAATCGCGCCTTTATGTCCTGTCAGGCGAGCGGCCGCAACGGGTCGGCAGGGACTGACTAGGGACTGACGGCGGCAACTTGCCGCAGTCTCGCCGATGCCATGAGGCTCGCCGCCCAAGGCGTTCCGACCAAGAGCGCCCGCCGCACCGGGCACTTCTTGACTTGGCTCTCGCGCGGGCCGTAAAGCATGTCGACCTCGGATGAGGGCGATTAGTAGCGGCAGAGCACTCCCTTCACGCAAGACCGCGCCTGCTATATTTCGCAGGCGTGTGCGAGGAGAGAACCAGTCACTGATACAATGGGCGGTTAGCTCAGCGGCAGAGCGCGCGCTTCACACGCGTGAGGTCACAGGTTCAATCCCTGTACCGCCCACCACTGTCCTGTCCAGGGAGCTGTCGAATAGATTGGTTTTGTTCGAGAACTACGCCCAAGCAATTTTTGTGGCGGGGCGGGAGTCAACATTTGTCTCCACAGTTGTCTATCCCCGAATGGTGGTGGGCTGCGCGCTTGAACGGCGACCATGGCCGCAAGGGAGGTGGGCTACTTACGGCTGACGGCGGGCGCGGCCGCTTTGTCGCGGGCGAGCCGCTGCACGCCGAGCTTCCCGAAGATATCGCTCCAGGAGTAACTCGCGCGCGCCGAGTCCGCCGCGCCTGGCGCGCCGGTTGAGGAAGCGCCTGACGCGGTCGCAGACATGTCGGCGAAGTCGGCTGACCAGCCGCCGAAAAGGCGGTTCTGTCTGTCGCGCACGTGCGGCCACGCGCCCGTCTCGCACGGCCGCGAGCCAGTCGCTGGTCTTGCCTTTGATCCATGTCAGGTTCTTCATCGAGGGGCGCCCAGATAACGTTCTCCGTCGCGGGCGTATCCCGACCCGAACGCATAGCCCCAAGAAGTCGAAGTCTTCCGCGCCGGCGTGGGGGATATACCTACTCGTGGTTTGACGCCCCGCGCGGGCTTAAGCCGAAGCGGCGGCCGGAAGACCAGGCCGGAATTATGGATAGGCCAACAATTTTTCGACTCCCTTCTTGCAAAAATCGGAAAGTCGCCCTACATCGTTGCAGGTGTCAGAAACCGATGGCGCGCGTGGCGAGGCGTGCGTGGGCCGATAAGGCGACGAGGGGAAGAATTCTTATATTCTTGAGCCTCTTGCAAAATTCATTGAACGCGGCGAATTTTCCCTGTGTTCGCGGGGCGGAGCGGCCG
>Ga0116217_10004885_pt1 | contig 11877 bp, 9 predicted proteins | sample Sb_taG_6_FD_89697 | JGI IMG/M metagenome (GOLD analysis project Ga0116217, IMG submission 89697) | Peat soil microbial communities from Weissenstadt, Germany - Sb_50d_4_PS metaG | ecosystem: Environmental > Terrestrial > Soil > Wetlands > Peat | place: Germany: Weissenstadt | collected 2010-09-21 | reverse complement strand
GAGAAGGCAACCGTCCCCTCCGAGGTGATGCAGAGCTCCGCCAGGTCGACGCCGGCCAGCGCCTCTCTGTAGTCCTCGGGCACGTAGAGCCTCGCCGCACCCTGCAGGCTCGATCCCAGGCGCTTCTGCGCCCGCTCGATCTCGAGCGCGCCGGTGACGACCCGGCGGAGATCCCGGAGCCGCGCCCATTTGGCGCCGAGCGCCTCGTCGCGCCAGTCGGCCGGCAGCTCGGGATAGAGCTCGAGATGCACGCTCACCTCCGGGGCCTCGCCGTGGCGCGCGAGCCAGGCTTCCTCGGCGGTGAAACACAGCACCGGCGCGAGCCAACGCGCGAGGCTGTCGAAGACCCGGTCCAGCACCGTCCGGGCCGCGCGCCGGCGCAGGGAATCCGGCCGGTCGCAGTAGAGCACGTCCTTGCGAACGTCGAAGTAGAAGGCGGAGAGGTCAACCGCGCAGAGATTGTGAAGCGCCGTGAACAGGGTGTGGAAGGCATAGGTCTCCGACGCCTCGCGCACGAGGGCGTCGGTCTCGGCGAGGCGATGCAGGACCCAGCGCTCGAGCTCCGGCATCTCCGCGACGTCGAGCCGCTCGCGCTCGCTGAAGCCCGCGAGATTGCCGAGGAGATAGCGCAGCGTATTGCGCAGGCGGCGGTAGACATCGGCCTGGTACTTCAGGATCTCGGGCCCGATGCGGAGATCCTCGGAATAATCCGAGGCCACCACCCAGAGCCGCAGGATGTCGGCGCCGCTCCGCTCCACCACCTCCTGGGGCGAGACCACATTGCCCAGGGACTTCGACATCTTGCGGCCCTGTTCGTCCAAGACGAAGCCGTGCGTGAGCACGGCGTCGTAGGGCGCGCGGCCGCGCGTGCCGCAGGACTCCAGCAGCGAGGAGTGGAACCAGCCGCGGTGCTGGTCCGAGCCCTCGAGATAGAGCGAGGCCGGCCATTTGAGGTCCGCGCGCTTCTCCAGCACGTAGCTGTGGCTCGCGCCGGATTCGAACCAGACCTCGACGATGTCGGTCACCTTCTCGTAGTTGGCGGGATCGTAGCGGTTGCCGAGAAAGGCCGCGGGATCGGCGGTGAACCAGACGTCGGCGCCGTCGCGCTCCATCGCGGCCGCGATCCGGTCCACCACCGCCTGATCGCGCAGCGGCGCGCCCGTGGCCTTGTCGGTGAAGACGGCGATCGGCACGCCCCAGGCGCGCTGGCGCGAGATGCACCAGTCGGGCCGGCTCTCGATCATGGAGCGGATCCGGTTCTCGCCCTGGGGCGGGACCCACTGGGTCGCGGCGATGGCCGCCAGCGCCTTCTGCCGGAGCCCGTTGGTCTCCATGCTGATGAACCACTGCGGCGTGTTGCGGAAGATCAGCGGCGCCTTGGAGCGCCAGGAATGCGGATAGGAGTGGGTGAGCTTGCCGCGCGCCAGGAGCCCACCCGCGGCGTCGATGGCGGCGATCACCCTGTCGTTGGCGTCGCCGGGCTTGCCGTTCGAGCGATAGACCACGGCGCCCGCGAAGAGCGGCACATGCGGATAGTAGGTGCCGTCGCCCGCCACGGTCTGCGGCACCTCGAGGCCGTTGGCCTGGCCCAGCTCGAAATCGTCGACGCCGTGGCCCGGCGCGATGTGGACGAAGCCGGTGCCGTCGGTGTCCGTGACGAAGGCGCCCGGAAAGAGCGCCACGTCGAAGTCGTAGCCTTGGCCGCGCAGCGGATGCCGCGTCACGGTGCCGGCGAGATCGCTCGGCTTGAGCTCCGCCACGACCTCGCTCGCGAATCCCGCGACCTGCTCGACCGCCGCGCGGCACGATTTCGCGAGCACCAGCGTCTCACCGACGCGGGCGTGGCTCTTCTCGGCCGCCGACGTCACGCGCAGGAGCACGTAGTCGATCTCCGGTCCATAGGCGATGGCGCGGTTGCCGGGCAGCGTCCAGGGCGTGGTGGTCCAGATCACCACCGAGGCGCCCGTGAGCGCGGGCAGCGAGGGCGTCACCACGGGAAAGCGCACCCAGCAGGTGGTGGAAGTGTGGTCGTGGTATTCGACCTCGGCATCGGCGAGCGCGGTCTGCTCCACCACCGACCACATCACGGGCTTGGCGCCGTGATAGAGGCCGCCGTTCATCAGGAACTTGCCGATCTCGCGCACGATCTGCGCCTCGGACGCCGGCGCCATGGTCGTGTAGGGGTTCTCCCAATCGCCCTCCACGCCGAGCCGCTTGAACTCCGCGCGCTGCACGTCGATCCAGTGCGCAGCGAAGTCGCGACACTCTTGGCGGAACTGCGCGATCGGCACGTCGTCCTTGTTCTTCTTCTCGGCGCGGTATTTCTCCTCGATCTTCCATTCGATCGGCAGGCCGTGGCAGTCCCAGCCCGGCACGTAGACCGCGTCCTTGCCGAGCTTCTGCTGCACGCGGTTGACCACGTCCTTCAGGATCTTGTTGAGGGCGTGGCCGATGTGCAGGTTGCCGTTGGCGTAGGGCGGGCCGTCGTGGAGGATGAACTTCTCGCGGCCCTTCAAGGCCGCGCGCTGGCGCTCGTAGAGCGCGGTCTTCTGCCAGCGCTCCAACAGCTGCGGCTCGCGCTTGGGCAGCTCGCCTTTCATGGGAAAGGCGGTCTGCGGCAGGAACACGGTCGGTCGATAGTCGGTGGCCATGGCTCGTCAACTCAGGAGGCGGGTCGGAGGCGCCCATCGCCGGGCGCCGGAGCTGGGGCGTGCGCGGTCCCGGCCCTTAGGAAAGGGCCGGGCGGATAATTCGCGCCTGTCGCGGCAGCGTCAGCGGAGCCATGGCCCGAACATAGGGACGCCGAGATTTTCCGTCAACCGACGGCATTCTGCTCGGTCGCGAGAATGGCGCGCGCCTGCGCGGCGTCGGCGGCGATCTGGGCCTTGAGCTCGGCGAGGCCGGCGAATTTCCGCTCGGGACGCAGATGCTCGATGAGGGCCACGCGGAGGTGCTTGCCGTAGAGGTCGCCGGCGAAGTCGAAGAGATGCGTCTCGAGCCGGAGGTCGGTGCCGCCAACCGTGGGCCGCGTGCCGAGATTGGCAACGCCGTCGCGCCAGCGCGGCGGCGTATCCTCCTCGATCTCGACCTTGACCGCGTAGACGCCGCCCGCCGGCCGCAGGTAATCGCCGAGCCGCAGGTTCGCGGTCGGAAAGTCGATGGTGCGGCCGCGCTGGTCGCCCAATTCGACCCGGCCCTCGATCTCGAAGGGGCGGCCGAGCAGGACTGCCGCGTCGCGCGCCCGCCCCTCAGCCAGGTCCTGGCGGATCCGCGTCGAGGAATAGACGGTGCCGCCGGCGGCCTCGAGCGGCGAGACCACGGTGACGCCGAAGCCCAAGCGCTCGCCGAGCTCACGCAGCACGTCGGGCGTGCCGCCGCGCTTGTGGCCGAAGTGGAAGTCGTAGCCCACCACCGCGTGGCGGGCGTGCAGGCTCTCGACGATCAGCCGGCGCACGAAGTCGTCGGCCGCGACCTTGGAGAACTCGAGATCGAACGGCAGCACGAGGAGCAGGTCCACGCCGAGCGCCTCGATGTGGCGCGCCTTGGCGCGGAACGGCGTCAGGCGAAAGGGCGGCGCCTCCGGATGGAAGACCCGATAGGGATGCGGCTCGAAGGTCAGGACGGCGAGCCTGGCGCCGAGGCCGCGCGCGATCTCGGCCGTCTTGCCGATCACGATCTGATGGCCGCGATGGACGCCGTCGAAATTGCCGATCGCCACAACCGAGCCGCGGTCCGCGGGCTCGAGCACGGCCGGGTGACGCAAGATGCGCATGGGGCCGCACGATATCGCGGCGGGCGCGAAACCGGTAGTCGGGAAACCCGCCTCTTCGCGCGCCTTAGACTTTCTCGGGCACCAGGACGAGGGCGTCGCCGTCGACCACCACCTTGTCGCCGACCTGGATCACCGTCTTGAGGGCGACGCGCGCCTTCTCGCGGATGATATCGGTGATGGTGACGTGGGCCTCGATGGTGTCGCCGATCCGCACGGGCGCGCGGAAGTTCAGATTCTGCTTGAGATAGATGCTGCCGGGTCCGGGCAGCTTCGAGCCGATCACGGTCGAGAGGAAGCTCGCCGTCAGCATGCCGTGGATGATCCGGCTGCCGAACCGGGTCTTCTCCGCGTATTTCTGGTTCATGTGCACGGGATTGGCGTCGCCGGAGACGCCGGAGAACAGGATGATATCCGCCTCGGTGACCGTGCGCGCGAAGCTGGCGCTCATGCCGACCGAGAGGTCCTCCAGAAGGAACCCGCCATCCGGCATCGAGAGACGACGCGTATCATCCATCACGGTACCTCAATCAAAAGTTTGCCCGACCTCGCACCGCGGAGGACTGCTCCGCGACGGGATTGTGCGCTGCACCTTAATCACTGCCGCGGCGCATCGCAAGAATAGCTTCGCATTCAATGGTTAACAACGCGTCTGCGGTGCAAGTTATTCGCAGCGGCAACAAAGACTCGGAAAAATCCCGGGACGCTCACCGGGGCGGCTGCGGGTCGATGGGGGTCTTGCCGAGGAGGCCGAGCGCCTGCTCGAGGAGGCCGGCGAAGCCCAGGAGCTCGCCGTCGCCATAGGGCCGCCCGACCATCTGCAGCCCGACCGGCAGCCCGCTCGCCGTGAAGCCGCAGGGCAGCGAGAGCGCGGGGCAGCCCGCGAGCGTCACGGCATAGGTGATGCCGAGCCAGTCCCAATAAGTCTCGAAGCGGTGGTCTCCGACCGCCTCGACGTAGCGCTGGTCGACGTCGAAGGGCGGCACGATCACCGTCGGCGTCAACAGCAGGTCGTAGGTGTCGAAGTACCGCACGACGCGCTGATAGAGCGCCGCGCGCTCGCGGGTCGCGCGGCCGATCTCGTCGGCGCCGAGCCTCAGCCCCGCCTCGATGTTCGCGACGATGTCGGGCTTGAGCCGCGCGCGGTGCTCGGCATAGACCGGGCCCAGTGCGACGACATAGCGCAGCGCGCGCAGCACGCGAAAGATCTCGCGGGTGCCGCTGAAGTCCGGTGCGGCGAGCTCGACCGCGGCGCCGGTCTCGCCGAGCTTCCGCGCCGCCGCCTCGGCGATCTCGTGCACCTCGCGGTCGACCGGCAGGAAATCCAGGTTCGGGGAGTAGCCGACCTTCTTCGGCTTGCCGGCCCGGCGCACGCGCTCGAGGAAGGGGCGCCGGGACGGCGGGCGCGAGAGGGGATCGCGGGGATCGAACCCCGCCATGGCGTCCAGCATGAGCGCCACGTCCGCGACCGTGCGCGCCATGGGACCGCTCACGCCGAGCGTGTCGAAGCCGCCGGGTCCCGGCCCTTGCGCCACCCAGCCCGGGCTCGGCCGCATCCCCACCACCGAGCAGAAGCTCGCGGGGATGCGCAGGCTGCCGCCGAGGTCGCTGCCGTTGGCGAGCCAGACCATGCCGGTCGCGAGCGCCACCGCCGAGCCGCCCGACGAGCCGCCGCAGGTGAGCGCGGTGTTCCAGGGATTGCGCGTCTTGCCGAACACCTCGTTGAAGGTGTTCGCGCCGGCGCCGAACTCCGAGGTGTTGGAGCGCGCGACCACGATGCCGCCGCGCCGCTCCAGCGTCTCGACCTGGATGTCGGACACCTCCGGCACGAAGTCCGCGAAGATGGGCGAGCCCGAGGTCGAGCGCACGCCCGTCACGTTCATGAGATCCTTGATGGCGATCGGCAAGCCGCCGAGCCAGCCCGGCGAGCCGCGCTCGGCCTTGGTGGCGCCCATGCGGCGCGCGTGATCGCGCGCGTGCTCGACGCAGAGCGTCGGCAGCGCGTTGACGGCGGGGTCGACCGCGCGGATGCGCGCGAGCGAGGCGTCGATCAGCTCGCCCGGCGTGACCTCGCCCTTGCGCAGCAGCTCCACCACCTCGACGGCGGTGCGCCGGATCAGCACGTCGCCTTCGGCCATGACAGCCTCCTTGCAAGGTTCGCCGGAGCACGCCGCAGGAAAGAAAAATCTACCACAGAGGCACGGAGGACACAGAGAGATCCAGTTGCGGCGAAGCCGCGATCCTTTTTGCGTGCGCGCTCTGCCTCGAGACGGGGACTCAATCCTCTGTGTCCTCCGTGCCACCGTGGTGACTCTAACTTCTTGGCCGCGCAACGGCCTTCGCTGGTAAGCTCCGCCCGCTTCGAGTCTGCCGGGAGATCCTCTGGAGCCATGGAGTCCGACGCCGCCGCGCCGCTTCGCGAGGCCTGGTATTTCGCGCTGCCCGGCAGCGCGCTGAGGCCGGGCCAGATGGCCGCGAAGACCATGCTGGGCGAGCCGCTGATCCTCGGCCGCGGAAGCTCCGGCGCGGTTTGGGCGCTCCGCGACATTTGTCCGCACCGCGGCATTCCCTTGCGCTTCGGCCGCTTCGACGGCGCGGAGATCGAGTGCTGCTATCACGGCTGGCGCTTCAGCCCGGAGGGGCGCTGCACCGCGATCCCGTCGCTGACCGAGGGCCAAGGGTTCGACGCCTCGAAGATCCGCGTGAAGAGCTATCCCGCGCGCGAGGTGCAGGGGAACCTCTGGATCTATATGGGCGAGGATCCCGCGGCGGCGCCGGAGATCCCGGAAGTGCCGGAGCTCGGCGCCGGTGCCGCGCCCGGCATGTTCGAGAGCGTGCGCTTCCCCTGCCCGATCGATCACGCCGTGGTGGGACTGATGGACCCCGCGCACGGACCCTTCGTGCACCGCGCGTGGTGGTGGCGCTCCAAGGCCTCGATCCACGAGAAGGCGAAAGCCTTCGGCGCGGCACCTTTCGGCTTCACCATGCTGCGCCACGCGCCGAGCTCGAACTCGAACGCCTACAAGCTCCTGGGCGGCAAGCCCGAGACCGAGATCACCTTCCGCCTGCCGAGCGTGCGCGTCGAGCACATCCGCGTCGGCCGCCACACCGTCGCCAACCTCACGGCGGTGACTCCGATCGGCCCGAGGGAGAGCGAGATCAACCACGCGATCTACTGGACGATGCCGTGGCTCACGCCCTTGAAGCCGCTGCTCCGCCCCTTCGTGCGCGCGTTCCTGCGCCAGGACCGCGACATCATGGTGATGCAGCAGGAGGGCCTGAAGTTCGACCCGCCGCTCATGCTGATCGACGACGCCGACCGGCAGGCGAAGTGGTACTACCGGCTCAAGAACGAATACCGCCGCGCGCGGGCGGAGGGGCGCGCGTTCGAGAACCCGGTGACGGAGCGGGTGCTGAGGTGGCGGAGCTGAGGTGCGACAGCCGAGCGCGTGGGTGGCGGCCGGTTCCGAGAATTGGCTTCGAGGCCGAAAATTGGCTTCGAATTGGCTTTGCCGAGACTCGCGCCTTTGATTCATTTCAACAAATTGGCTCTGATTTGTAGATTTTGTTTTTTGCGGCGGAGCGCCTCCGCTCATCCCTGCCCTCTGTGCCGTCCTGTGCCGACATGCGAATTGGGTTCGTTTCGTAATTTTAATGTTCGGGAACAGCGCCAAGCCGCCGCACCTGGCGATGCGCTCGCGCGCCCCGTAAGCACGAGGCCCGGATGCTGGGTCACGCGTCTCCTGCAATCGTGTGACAGCTAAGACGCAAGTCTGAACGCTTTTTACGTTCGAGTCAAGACCTGACGTTGATGGCCTTCACGCGTCACGTCGACGTAGGGCGCGTGCGATCTGTGCGGGCGGGAACTTTGGTCTGCTGATTTCCGCTACGGTCGGCCATGCTCTCCGCCAGAGCGCGCAGTACCCTTGCCTGCACACGCAGGTGTCCGCTCCCGTGTTATCGGCCTTGAGGCGCCCGCGCGCACTCACGCTGTCGTCGTAGCGCCCGGCTCTCGGCGCTCCGCTCGCCCACGTGCTCAGGAGAAATCTGGCTCGGCCATCTCCTGGCGGCGCACCAACCGGCGGGCCTGCCAAATCTCCATTGCATGTCCGCCGTGCTGGATATAGATCGCGTCGCCGTTTTCTATGGCCTGCGTGTCATGCTCGAAGACGTGCTCCTCCGCCGCTTGGATGTGGTTAGCCCCGTCGAGGAAGTAAAAGTGATAGGTGCCCATTGGGCGCCTCTTTCTGGCGCGGCATCATCCCGACAAGCCGGGCAATCTGATGAGTTCGGGATTGTACTCGCACAAGGCGCTACTTCCCTCGTAAAGTCGAGGAATGATTACTTGGAGTTCTAATTCTCGCGATCTGTTTCGACTACCTCGATGGTCGTTCGCTGACGGGCTCGCCACCGCAAGCCCACGAGCGAACATCTCAACGAACGCTCGGGGGATCAAATAAATCCACTCTGACCCCGTTAAGCGCTCTTTACGCGGCAGCTTCTAGAATCGACCGCAACACGCGCCCGTCGGAAGTCCCGGCGGTCTTGGCCGGTCTTCGGGGCGGTGCGATTCGTTCGAGAACCCGGTGACGGAGCGGGTGCTGAGGTGGCGGAGCTGAGGGGCGACGGCCGAGAGCGCGAGCGACGGCCGCCACCGAGAATTGGCCTCGGGGCGGAAAATGGCTTTGAATTGGGAATTATATACTTTCCAAACACACCTGTATGCGTAGCTCCTGCCGGATTATCTGTTCATCACCAGACTCACGCTTCAGGCGCCCGCGCGCGTCACATGGAAACATGCTGCAATCAAGGATCACGAGTTTGACCCCGTTGAGGGGCAGCAGATCCTTGCGGCGTTTATCGTAGAGTTTCCGCTGTTCTCCCCTGGAGACTCCACTACGCGTCATACGCCGATCCCAGAGCGGAACGCCCTTTGAGTGCTGAGGCTCATGGTATTCAACGACCAAATTGCGGGTGGGATAGTAGGCGTCAACCGGCAGACGATGCCCGCGATCGCCCTTGAGGAATTGAAAACCTTTGTATTGCCGTTGGCCTTTCTCGCCGAGCACGCCGTCGCAGAGATCGATGATGTAGTGTTCATCGCTCGCCGCTCTCCCTGCTCCCCGCATCGAGCTTCCCCCTCGCGATCCGCCGCAGGTTCTCATCGCGTCGGTAATGCGGCGACACGAAAGGTATTGTAGCAGTCTTGACCAATCGTCGTCGGAGGCCGTGAAATTTCGCAATAGGTATGGTGTCTCCCGTCCGACCGGTCCCCAAATCGACTCAGGCAACCGGCGCGGAGACGGGGCGCCTTCTGTGACCGCTGTCACACGCCGCCGGAGATTGGCGGGTATACTTGAGGCAAGGGGGCCGATCCTCGCACCGAAGGAGACTGGATGATGAGCAGCGACAAAGCGATCAAGCGCTCGACGGAACAGCAGAACGCGCAGACGGTGATCGCCAAGGCGTGGGCGGACCCGCGCTTCAAGTCGAGCCTCCTCAAGGACGCCAATGCCGCGCTGGCGAGCCTCGGCATCGCCACGCCGCCGGGGGTCACGATCAAGGTCGTCGAGGATACGCCGACCGAGCGGCACTACGTTCTGCCGCCGCGCCCGGAGAGCGAGTTGCACGACGAGCTGCTGGAGCGCGTGGTCGGCGGCGTCGGCTCGGCAAGTCCCAAAGGGAAGCAATAGCGAGCGGCGGGACGCCGCCGGCATCGGCCTCGACGCGCGGCGACGCCGGGATCTCCGCCGCGCGCGACGGCTCGCCGACGCGACCGGGAAGGCTCGGCGTCGGCCGGCGCGACATGGCTGAGATCGAGACCCTGCGCGGACCCGGCGGCGATTTCTCCGCTCTGACCTTCGGGCGCTACCGCGAGTTCCTCGAGGGCACCAGCGGGGCCAGGCTTGCCGTCGGCGCGCGTCGGGACGGGCGGCCGATCGGCCTCGCCCTCGCGACCTGGAGCCCCGAGCTTCCGCAGGCGCGATTGTTCTCGCTGATGGTGGACGCGCGCGCGCGGCGCCAATCGCTGGGAACGCGGCTGCTGGCCGCCTGCGCGGCGCTGGCGGCGGCGACGGGCCGCGAGCGTCTCGTCGCCTATCATTCGAGCCTGCTGCCGGCGGCCGACGCCTTCGCGGCAACGGTGAGGCGAGCGGGATGGTCGGGGCCCGATCTGCTGGAGTTGCGGTGCCTCGGGCGGGGCAGCGACTTCGCGGCGGCGATCGCGACATGGCCGGGGGTCGGCGATCTCTTGAAGCAGGGCCGCCTGGGCTTCGCGCCCTGGGCAAGCCGGACGGAGGCCGACGCGGCCGAGATCGCCCGGCTGAGCGCGCCGCCGGACTGTCCGCCGGGCTTGGCGCCGCCGTACTGGGCGGCGGAGCTCCAGGACGGCGAAAGCCTCGTCCTCACTCTCGACGGCGGGGTCGCGGGCTGGATGCTGGCCTGCCTCGAGCCGGAGCCGGCGGGGCCGCCGACGCTCCACGTGCAGTCGGCCTATGTGCGGCGCGACCTCTGGCGCAGCGGCATCCTGGCGGTGGCTTATCACGAGATCACGCGGCGGCACGCCCGGCGCTTCGGCGCGGCCGGCCTCGTCCGCTTCGCGACGGCGCCGAGCTATCCGGGCATGATGGCCCTGGTCCGCCGGCGGTTCGCGCCGGTGGCGCTCCGCGTCGACGAATGGCTGGTCTCGACCAAGCATCTCGCCGGCGGCGCCGGCAGGGGCTGAGGACGCCGGATATCAGGGACAGGCCACGATACGAAGGCAGCAGAGCGTCGAGCTAGAATACGTTTCTCGTCCGCCGCGATGCGCAGCAACGCGGCATCGCCGGGGTCCGGTGTGGGCTCACGGATCTCCCGGACATCGTGACCGCGCTGCCGCAGCCATTCCGCAAGTCGCCGCCCAGCACAACGGTCGACCAGGAACTTCACGCCTAGGAAACCTTGACCGCCTCGATCTGGTCGTTCGCGACGACGGCGTGGGCGTAGGCGAGGCACGCGCGGATGTCCGCGACCTCGAGCTCCGGGTAATCGTCCAGAATCGACTCGACGGTCTCGCCCTTCGCAAGCAGGCTCAGGATCAACTCCACGGAAATGCGCATGCCCCGCACGATCGGCTTCCCGCCGAAAATCGCGGGATCCGCAGTGATGCGGTTGAGGTTCTTATCGGCCATGGCGGTGCTCGCTCATCGCGGTCGTTCCCAGCAGAATATAGACTGCGCTGTTTCTTGGCGAGTGAACCGTTATCGCTTCGGTCGGCCGAGACGGAGATGAAGAAACGGGGTCGGCATGGAAATAGTCCGTCGCCGAAGACTATTTATGCCCCAGCGCCGCGCAGCTCTCTAAATGCTGTTCGGAAGGAGGCTGGATCTCGACGATGTTGAACACGTCCATGTCGTTGGCCTTGTCGGTGCTGCGGTTGCTTATGATCAGCACCGATTGCACGGCCTGATGATCGCACGTCCGATAGTGCTCGGGTCCCTTGTAGAGATCGAATGTCATTCCTCGCATCGCCTCGATCAGTTTAGCGCTGGCAATGCTGCCGGCAGCGCGCGCGGCGGTCAGCACTGTCATGACTCCGGCGAACCCCAGCGCACCGTAGTCGCTGGGGACGCGGCCCTCCGTCAGCGCGCGGAATTTGCGGTTGAAGGCGGCGGCGGTAGGCACGCTATCCTCAAGCCGCCAGTAATATGACGCGCCGCCCAGCACACCCTCATAGGCTTCGGACCCCGCGTCGAGCCGCGCGTCAAACACCAACAGAGGCGCGACGAACAGCATGGATTTCTTGAGGCCCAACCAGCTCGCCTGCTGCACGGAAAACTCTTGATCGTCGCCGAAGTTGCAGAACACGAGAATGTCCGGCTTGGCCGCGACGATCTGGTCCAAGAGCGGACTGAAATCGGTCATACCCACGGGATGACGGACGGTCGCCACGACGTCGATGTTGAACGGACGGCCGGCGGCCTCGAATCCGCGAACCATCTCGGCGCCAAAGGCATAATCAGCCGCCAGGAAGGCAACCCGCTTGTTGTAGCGGGAAAACACGTATTGCCCCACCACCTGGGAGGTCGTGTGCGGCGTCAGCGCCTCATGGAATGTGTAGGGACTCCAGT
>Ga0116217_10004883_pt1 | contig 11879 bp, 15 predicted proteins | sample Sb_taG_6_FD_89697 | JGI IMG/M metagenome (GOLD analysis project Ga0116217, IMG submission 89697) | Peat soil microbial communities from Weissenstadt, Germany - Sb_50d_4_PS metaG | ecosystem: Environmental > Terrestrial > Soil > Wetlands > Peat | place: Germany: Weissenstadt | collected 2010-09-21 | reverse complement strand
GGCGGCTCGCGGACGGCACGCTGCGAACCTATTGGTATGCGTGGAAGGGCGGACCGCCGCTGTGCGGTCAACCAGGAACGCCAGAGTTCATGGCGAGCTACAACGAGGCTGTATCGCGCAAGGTCGCGCCGCCGCGGGGCACCCTATTAAGCGTGCTCCAGCAATATCAGGACAGCGAGGACTTTCGTACGCTCGCCGATAGCACGCGGCGTAGCTATATCGCGTTGATTAAGATGATCGAAAAGCGCTTCGGTAGTCTCCCCCTTTCCGCGCTAACCGACCGCCGCTTACGCGGAATCTTTATGAGTTGGCGCGATCAGCTTTCTGCCAACGCCGGGCGTCGGCAGGCGGACTATGCGTGGACAGTTCTAGCCCGCGCTCTTTCTTGGAGCTTCAATCGCGGTCTGGTGGCCGCCAACCCGTGCGAGCGCGGTGGTCGCCTCTATCGCGGTGGTGGGCGCGCCGAGAAAATCTGGACCCCTACGGATGAGGCCGCGTTCTTGCAGCGTGCGCCAGTGCATCTACATTTGCCGCTACTGCTCGCACTCTGGACGGGACAAAGGCAAGGCGACCTCCTTCGCCTGCCTTGGTCCGCTTATGATGGGACGCACCTCCGCTTGTGTCAAAGAAAGACTGGTGCGCGCGTAGTCATCCGGGTTGGCGCGCCGCTCAAAGCCGCGCTCGATGCCATGCCGAAGCGCAGCACAATCATCCTGACCAATAGTGACGGCAAGCCTTGGACATCGGATGGCTTCCGGGCCTCGTGGGGCAAGGCGTGCAAGGTAGCCGGTGTCGTCGGGGTGACGTTCCATGACTTGCGGGGCACGGCCGTGACGCGGCTCGCAATTGCCGGGTGTACCGAAGCGGAAATTGCCACCATCACCGGCCATTCCCTGCGAGGGGTGCGCGCGATCCTCGACACCCACTACCTCAGCCGGGATCACGCGCTCGGCGAGAGCGCAATCCGCAAGCTCGAAACGCGAACAAAATCTCCCAACTGACCACCCAACTGGTCCGCGATGTTCTGATGCAACGAGGAGAAAGGCCTAGTGAAATCAATGGTGGGCGCACAAGGACTCGAACCTTGGACCCGCTGATTAAGAGTCAGCTGCTCTACCAACTGAGCTATGCGCCCTAACCACGAGGTCAGGCACTTCCACCACAGATGCGGCGCAGATCGGCGTCCCGAGGACGCCCCGCCGCGGCACGGCCTGGCTTTAAGAAAGACCCGGACCTTCGCGCGAGCCGTATTTAGGGCATTGTCGCCGCCATGCCAAGCGGGACAACCGCGAAAGTCGCGCCGGCTCAATGACCGCCGCTCGGCTTCGTCAAAGCCTTTCTGCCTGAACCGGCGGGCACGGAACCGAGCCGTATGAACAAAACACGCAGCAATCTCCCGGCTTCGGCCGAAGCGTCGCGCCGCAGCCGGCGCAGGCGTAGAATATCCGGCATGCGTCAGCGGGCATCTGTTCCCGGCTTGCCGTGCCGCAATGGGGACAAGTCAAGACCGATTCGCCGACGATGGTCTGTTTCATGGCCAGTGCCTTCCGCCTATCATCGGCGAACCGGCGTCTCGGCCCGTGGTAGCGAGAGCCGGTAAGAAACGGCGCCGTAGGTGCTCACCGCGTAAGGCACCAGATAAGTCAGCGCCATCTTCATCCAATTGAGCGATCCGCCTCCGTACAGGGCGTCCCCCTGGTTGATGAGGTTGAGGATCGTTCCCACGACCAGGGCCACATAAAGGGAGCGTCGCGGAACCCCATCGGTGAGCGCAAACCGACACGCTAGCTTGACCATCGACATATTCGTTCGCCACCAAGCAGGGTAAGCACCAGACACGCGGGGGCGCGCTGCCGGCATAATCAAACTTTCCGCAGCGCCTCCAAGATCGGAATGCGGCTTGCCCGTGCACCTAGAATCGCGTCGTCAGATCCGTCAGCCACTGCGGTGAAGCGTTAACGAGCGCAGTCTCGACCGTTTTATCGAGCCCGGAAAGTACCAAAGCGCCGATGGCCACGAACAGCAATCCGAGCAGCATTTTCACCCCGTATCCCGCCGAGAGCACTTGATTGCGCCAGCGCAAAAGCGACTGGCGAGAGTACATGCCGAGTGCCAGCAACGGCAGCGCCGCCCCGAGGCCAAAAGCGAACATCGCCAATCCAACCTGCGGGAGATCGCGCCCTTGCGCCGCAAGGAGGGCGGCCGCTCCCAATGTCGGGCCGACGCAGGGGCTCCAAACCGCGCCAAGCAGCAGCCCCACCAGCAATTGACCAGGAAGACCGCCTCGGCGGGCGGCGTCGACGTGCCGGCCGCTCCAATTCGCAAGCGGCCCGCCGGCAAGAGCGAGTTGCGCCTGCAAGCGGGGCACAAGGAGAATTACCCCGATGGCTATCATAAGCGCCGCTGCCACGTCACGAAAAACGCCGGCGTCGAGACCGATCGAGTAGCCGATCGTTGCCGCAAATAGCCCAATCGCGACGAACGAAATCGAGAGCCCAGCGGCGAGCGCAGCCGGGCCCCAACGATGCTCGGACGCGGCCGCGCCGAGCACAATCGGCAGAATTGGCAGCACGCAGGGCGACAAAACCGACAGCGCGCCCGCGACGAAAGCCAAAAAGACGCTGCCGATCGTCATGACCCGGCGACTAGATCAGAGCGTTTTGTTCAGCAGCGCAGCGATAGACGCACGATTGGTGTCGCCGACCGAGCGGCCTTCCTCCTTGTCGCCCCGAAACGCGATCAAGGTCGACTGGATGCGGGCGCCAAACCGCTTGACCAGGTCTTTCTGGCTGTCGAAATCGATGACGAAGTAGGCAAGGTCCTTGAACTTCGGGTCGGCCGTGAGGTCGCCGAGAATGGGGTCCTGCGCCTTGCAGGTCGGGCACCACGACGCGTGAACGGCGATCAAGAGCGGTTTTCCCGCCTTTTGCGCCGCGGCAAATGCTCTGTCATCGAAAGGCGTCGGGCTCGCCGCCAATGCCGGCGTCAGCGCCAAGGAACTTACAAAGGAACTTGCGAAGGCACTTGCGGCAACAGCGCTGAGCAGAATCGAACGTCGTGAGACCATTTGCTTTCCTCCCTTTTTACTGTGCGCCGTCAGCTACTAGGTTGCCGGACGGTCAAGCGCACATCACAACTCGGTCGGCCTATTCACAACTCGTTTATCCGAGGAGTTCTCGACCCGATGTCGGTACCGGCCGCGGCCTGCCACAGCATGTTGGCCGGCGCCGATTGCCGTTGGTCGGGCCAAGGCCATTGCGCCGGGAATTCCAAGCGGGGAAAATCAGCAAAAGATTCGCGGCTCGTGCGACCACGGGAAGCCCACATGCGGATGGCTATGCTCCTCGTCTCTCTGCTGGCGGCGGCAAGCGCTGCTGCGGCGCAGACTCCAACCGTCATCGCGCCATCGGCCACCGTTTCCGGCATCACCGTCACCAACGCCGGCACGTATACGGCCCAATCGGTCAGCGGCCCCGGTCGCGCCGGCCAATTGTCACCGACCGGTACCGTCGGCACGGCGGTCAATTGGCATTTCGTCTCGGACACGACCGAGGTCGCCGCCAAGGTCGGCACGCAGTTCGGCATCGAATTCCGCATTGACGGTAAGCCGGCAGGCGACAGCGTGACGCTGCATATGGTGCTGACGTTCCCGCCGCAGGGAATCCGCAACCCGAATACCGGCGACATGATGCATACCGCCAATATCGCGTTTCCCGCCATGAGAATTGGCGCGCTGTGCCTACTCGGCTATGGCTTCGACAACGCCTGGGAAATCGTACCGGGCGTCTGGACCGAGCAGATCTGGTACCAGGACCGCATGCTGGCGGAACGGACGTTTACGGTCAGCAAGCCGGAATAACAAGGCCGACCGGTTTTTGAGCGACATCAGTGCGTGTAAGGGAGGAGGTCGTGTTGCGATTTCCAATCGCGCTGGCCGGAGTCTTTGCGGCAGCGACCGTCAGCGCTTCGGGCGCAAGCTGCCAAGTCTCTGACGACGTCGTCCGTATCGGCGTGCTCAACGACCAGTCCGGCCTCTACGCCGACCTGGGCGGCCCGGGCTCGGTCGTCGCCGCGCGCATGGCGGTCGAAGATGTTGGCGGCACGGTGCTCGGCAAGCCGGTCGAGATCGTCGTCGCCGATCACCAGAACAAGGCCGACATCGGCGCGGCGATTGCCCACCGTTGGTTCGACGCGGAAAAAGTCGACATGGCAATCGGCTTTGACAATTCGTCGGTCGCGCTCGCCGTCGAGCAGCTCGCGGCCGAGCACAACCGGATCGCCATTGCCGGCGCCGTCGGCAGCACGGCCTTCACCGGCAAAGCATGCACGCCAACCGAGGCGTCGTGGATCTATGACAGCTATGCGCTGACCACGAGCCTCGCCCGCTCGGTTGTCGCCGAAGGCCGCGACACCTGGTTTTTCTTGACCGTCGACTATGCGTTCGGCCATTCGCTCGAGGCCGATGCGACCGGCGCGGTGCTTGCGGCCGGCGGAAAAGTGCTCGGCAGCGTCCGCCACCCGCTCAATACCGCCGATTTCAGTTCCTACCTGCTGCAGGCGCAAGCCTCGGGCGCGAAAGTCGTCGCGCTCGCCAATGGCGGCGGCGACATGATCAACGCCATCAAACAAGCGGGCGAGTTCGGATTGACGCGCAGCGGTCAGACCGTCGTGTCGCTGCTCGTCTTCATTTCCGACGTGCACAGCATGGGGCTGCAGACCGCGCAGGGGCTGAAATTCGCGACCGCCTTCTACTGGGACCGCGACGAGGACAGCCGGGCCTGGTCGAAGCGCTTCTTTGCCCGGCACGGAAGGATGCCGACCATGGCGCAAGCGAGCGTCTATTCCGCTATCCGTCACTATCTCAAAGCCGTCGCCGCCGCCGGCACGGACGAAGCCCGAGCGGTCATGGCCAAGATGCGGGAACTTCCGGTCAACGATTTCTATGCCCAGAACGGCCGGCTGCGCGAAGACGGCCGGCTTGTCCACGACATGTATTTCGCAGAAGTGAAGAAGCCTTCGGAATCGAAGGAGCCGTGGGACGACTACAAAATTCTCGCCGTCATTCCTGGCGCCAGTGCATTCCGCTCCTTGGAAGACGGCGGCTGCCCACTGGCGAAACGTTAATTCCGCGCGTCATTCCGGGGCCGAGCCAACGGGTGCGGCCCGACGTACTTAACCTGTACAACATCATTCCGGGGCGGCCCAAAGGGCCGAGCCCGGAATCCATAACCGCAGGTACCGGGGACCGGCACGAAGAATCTTTTTGCACCAATCGTGATTATGGATTCCGGGCTCGCGGCCAAACAACAGCCCGCGCCCCGGAACGACGAGCTAACTAACCCACATCCGTCGAATGAATGCGGCGCTCGCCGACGGCGACCGCTTCTCCCGCGCCGCGCAGCCGCCGCGCCACGAGCTTATTGAGCGCGGCAAGATAGGCCTTGGCCGAGGCGACAAGCGTATCCGGATCAGCGCCCTTGGCGGTCACGGTGCGGCCCTTTTCCGACAATCGCACTGAGACTTCGGCCTGCGCGTCGGTGCCTTCGGTGACGGCGTGCACCTGATAAAGCTCCAGCACCGCTTCGTGCGGCACCATCGCCTTGACGCAGTTGAAGACCGCGTCGACCGGGCCGTTGCCCTCGCACTCGGCGATGGCCGGCTTGCCGTCGATATCGACTTTCATGGTGGCGCGCTGTGGCCCGCGCGTACCGGCAATGACCGACAGCGAGACGAGCTTGATGTGATCTTGTGCCGTAGCAATTTCCTCGTCGACCAGCGCCTCGATATCCTCGTCGTAGACGTGCTTCTTGCGGTCGGCCAGCGCCTTGAAGCGCACGAAGGCGTCTTCCAGCTGATTGCCGGCGAGCTGGTAGCCCAATTCCTCGAGCTTATGCACGAAGGCGTGCCGCCCTGAATGCTTGCCCATGACCAGCGATGTCTGCTTCACGCCGACATCCTCCGGCACCATGATCTCGTAGGTCTGCGTGTGCTTGAGCATGCCGTCCTGATGGATGCCGCTCTCATGCGCGAACGCGTTCCGCCCGACGATCGCCTTGTTGTATTGCACCGGGAACGAGGTGACGGCGGCGACGAGCTTGGAGGCGCGGGTCAGCATCTTGGAATTCATGCCGGTCCAGAACGGCATCACGTCGTTGCGCACCCGCATCGCCATCACCACCTCTTCGAGCGCGGCATTGCCGGCGCGCTCGCCGATGCCGTTGATGGTGCATTCGATTTGCCGCGCGCCGGCGCGCACGCCGGCGAGCGAATTCGCCACCGCCATGCCGAGATCGTTATGGCAGTGCACGGAAAAGCGCGCCTGGTCGGAATTCGGCACCCGTTCGCGCAGCATCTTGATGAGCGCGAAATATTCCTCCGGCACGGAATAGCCGACGGTGTCGGGAATGTTGATGGTGGTGGCGCCGGCCTTGATCGCGGCTTCGACGCAACGGCAGAGGAAATCGCGTTCGGTGCGGGTGCCGTCCTCACTCGACCATTCGACGTCGTCGGTATGGCCGCGCGCGCGCGTCACTTGCGCGATCACCATCTCGTAGACCTCGTGCGGCTCCTTCTGCAGCTTGTATTTCATGTGCACGGGCGAGGTGGACAGGAAAGTGTGGATGCGCCGCCGCTCCGCCGGCCTAATCGCTTCGGCGCAGCGGTCGATGTCCTTGAAGGCGGCGCGCGCGAGCCCGCAGACCACCGCGTTCTTGGTGCGCCTGGCAATTTCATTGACGGCGGCAAAGTCGCCCTCCGAGGCGATCGGAAAACCGGCCTCGATGACGTCGATGCCCATCTCGTCGAGCAACGCGGCGACTTCGAGTTTTTCTTCGTGCGTCATGGTCGCGCCGGGGCATTGCTCGCCGTCGCGCAAGGTGGTGTCGAAAATGATGACGCGGTCCTTTTCGGACTTCACGGGTTCGGCCATGCTCGGCTCGGATTTGGCTGGAGCGGTCATAGTGTCAGGTCCTTGTCGGAGGCGCCCGGCCAGCAGGCTTCGGATTGCGGGCGCTCTGTGGGGTCTTTGGGTTGCGGTGGCTCTAAGTCAAACCCCTGAGTGCCCAGGCCAAAATGCCCAGTCGGCCCTCAGGGGGCGCTAAGGAGCAGGAGGCCGCCAAGCCCGCACAGCATGAGGGCAACGCCGGACACGGCCGTATCGGCCGCCGGGTCCATCGCGCTGATCTGCTGGCGCGTTGCCATCATCTTCCCTCGGATCCACCATCACGGAGCGCGGTAAAGGCCGCGTAAATCCTATATGGGACCGGCCCTCTTTTAACGGAAGACCCGGCCCTGGCGCAAGGCCGGATCGGCGAGAGCTTCGCTTCCCTTGTGGCGAAACGCGGCAGCGTGGTCGATCCGCGGGCTCGGCGCCGCTCTCGGCACAGCGCTCGCCGTCATCTACGTTTTTCTGATCTGGGATTCACCCCCGCAGATTGACTGGCCCAATGCACGCCTGCGCAGTGTGATGGGCCTTCATCTCCTCGTTCCGTTGCTGCTCTTTGCCGGCCCGATCTGGCTGTTCGGCTGGATTGCGGCCTTCGTCGCTCCAATGCGCTACAATGGCAAAAAAGACAGGGAGACTGACCTATGATCGTCGAATTCGTGCAGTTCACATACCCACCCGGCCTCACCCGCGAGCAAATCCTCGAAGATGCCCGCACCACTATTCCGCGCTGGCGCAGCAACAAAGAGCTGATCCGCAAGCACTACATCGTCGGCGAAGACGGCAGCGGCGGCGCGTTTTATATCTGGCCGTCGAAAGCGGCCGCGCAGCGCGGTCACAACGCCGAATGGTTTGCCAACATCAAGGCGCGCACCGGCTCGGTACCGACCATCCGCTATTTCGATCTGACGATGATCGTCGACAACGAGACCGGCAGCGTCACGGAATTTCCGCCGAACGCCGCAGCGCAGGCGGCGGAGTGACTGAGGTCATGTGGAATTGACATCACCATGCCCGCGCTTGTCGCGGGCATCCACGTCTCGTTTCCAGTCGGCCAAAGACGTGGATGGCCGGGTCGAGCCCGGCCATGACGAGCGCTTCGTTTTTAGTCCGGGTTACGCTGTTGTCGTCCAGCACAGAACCATCTCGCAACCCTACTCCACGCCATAATGCCGGTGGCAGGCGGCGCAAATTCCGTCGAGCCGATCGCTAACCTCCGAGATCGCTTTCAGATCGCGGGCTTCAGCCGCCAGATAAGCCTTGTTCGCGGCGTCCGCCAACTTTTTGGCGTAGACGTTCCACTGCGGATCGCGCGCCCGCTGCGGAATCATCAAGGCGTTGGTGGCTTCGGTAAGCGTCGCGGCGCCGCTGACGATCCGTTCCCAATCGTCTTCCGTCTTGGGGGACAGGTCGTGCTCGCCCTTCTCGTCGATCATGACGGCGTTGACGCTCCAGACGATTTTTGCGGCTGGCGTGAGCACATGCGCCATGAAGGTTTTCATGTCGACATGAGCCTGGAAAGGTGGCGCCGGCTCGGCATTTTCACCGAGCGACGGCGAGAGAAGCGCGCAAGCGGCAGCAAGCGCGGTCAGAACGCCGGAAAGAATGCGGATGCCGATCATTTCATCCGCTCCCGCCGCTATCCAGGCTGCATGGTAAAGCCGATCCAGCGTCCGCAGGCGACCACCGCGACCCACAACAGGAGCGATAGACCTCCGGCCAGCCGCGCCGAAAGCGGCAGCCGCCGATCGTTCTCCCATTTCGGCAGGTCTCTGGCGCTGATCGCGTGAAAGATCACCATGTTCAGCCCGGCGGCGCCGATCAGAAAAATCTTGGCGATGAAATAACCGTTGCCCAGATACTTCGCGGCATTGGAAATGAACATGAGGCCGCCCGAGGCGACGGCGACGACAAACGCGCACCAGGTGAGCGGCAGAATTCCCCGCGTCAGGCGGCTGACCAGCCGATTGGTCGAGGCAAGCCCAAGGAGTCTCAGGTCGACAACGAGAATCGATCCGACCACCAGGCAGATTGCGAGCACGTGCACCGATTCAATGAGCGGAAACAGCAGATCGTTCTCGCGGATATTATCCGCCAGCGCGCTGTTCTCGAGATAGGAGACCAAGCCCTGCAGTTGCAGCATCATCCTGCCTGCGTGTAGGCGATGAAGCGGCCGGCGAAGATGACGCCGCACCAGGCCAGGATCGAGACGGTTGCCGCAAACCGCCCGGCAATGCGGCGCCCCCGATCCTTGTCCCAAAATCCCGGCGCCGACGACAGCGACCATTGCAGCAGGCCGGTCAGCGCCAGCGCGACGGCAAGCAGCGCCATTTTGAGGTAGAAGGTCGTGTTGAGCAGCGAGCGGCGCGGTTCGCCGATGATCAGCAGGCTTCCGGTGACCAGGAGGATCAGCACGACCGGCCAGATCAGCGGAAGGAATCGACGCGCCACGTCCGGCAACGCAACATCGCGCTGGAGCACCCGCCAGATCCGCAGATCCACCAGGATCGCTGAAGAAAAAAGCACGGCGACGCTCAGAATATGAATCGTCTGCAGGGTCGGAATAATCCAGCCGGTCGTCTGGATCGTGTGGCTCAGCGGGGTCGCCGCCAGCCATTTGCTGAACTCGTTGACGATGGCGGCATCGATCATAACGTCACTGGTCGGCGGGCGTCAGGCTGAAACTGAGCTCCTGGCCATTCGGCAAATCGACCTTGACCAAAAAGCCGCCCGGATTGCCGTCGCGAAGCGGCGCATAGTGGAACACGGCGTGATCTCCGGGCTGGAGCGAGCGTTTGGTCCAGCCCGATCGGGTCAAAACCCCCGGGCTCGAGACTTCGAACGCCAACGTGTGAGCCGGCTCGCCGTCCTTGGCATCGGTCTCGATGACAAAAGTGATGTGGGGGTTGGTCCAGTTGACCGTCTTGACGGTACCTTCAGTGGTGCGCAGATGTTCCATGTCGTACGCCGCGCCCGAATGGTGCGCTGCCGCGACGCCACCAAAACTCAAGAGCAAGCCTGCGGTAACGAGTGCAATCCTAGGCGACACCATCGCGTTATTTCATCCTTATTTCACGGTATTGACCGATCCGTCCGGCCTTTGCGGGTGGGAAACGAAGATATCGTTGCCGTATTCGTCCTTGCCGGGGACGAGATCTTCCTGCTCGCATTCGCCTTCGATGATCTGATAGTGACGATCGGGATAACGCCGGAAAATGCGAGTCGTTTTCCAGGGCGCGCTCAGCACCTTCGGCGCGGTGATTTCGAGCTCGTCGTAAAGGACATTCGGCTTGGCCAGATAAAGCCGTTCGACGATATGCATGTCACCGTTGTTCGGAACGCCGACCGCTTCACTGGTAGCGATATAGGCTTGCGGCGCGATGGCGGTGGTGTCGACGACCAAGGCGTCGCCCTCCCAATGGCCGATCGAGTAGCCGTGCAGAGTCAGATCGGGATCTTCGGGACGCGGACGGCCGTCCGTGTAAATCCGGCGCATGCGGTTGCCGTCGACCTCGCCCAGCATGGTGACGCGGCCGGGCGTCGTCAGCCATTCAAACGCATTATGCGTGATCAGCATCCAGGTCGGCATGCCGTGCGGCAGACAATGGCTGAGCACCAGAAAGGGCCGGCCGGCTTTTTCCTCGGCGATCAGACGCTGAACCTGCGGCAGAATCTCCGGCTTCCACGGCGGGACATTTTCGGTCTCCTGGCGGTGCTGGTCTTTGACGTCCGGGATCCACACCCCGTCAAAATCGGACGGCGCGGCAAGGGCGCGAGAAGCGCAGCACATCCCGATCAGCGCCACCGCAATACAAAGCGTCGCCGAATTCTTCACGACGGTCTTCACCTGGCCAGCTCGTCCTTTTTTACGCGGCAAGTTGTAGTCTGAATTTCGCCACGTGCGAAGCCGTTCATGAGCAGCCGGCGAGAACGAAAATCGCCGCGCCACAGCGAAAGACAGTGATTTGCTTATCGGCATGGCCGATATGCAAATAAGTAATCAGGCAATTGCGCAATTGCAGTGACAGCGGACCGGCCGCATCGCGGAATTTCCACCGGATGCCGCGGCGCTCGCGGGCGGCGCCATATCGCGGTCCGCTATTTCTTTGCCTTGGCTTTATCGGCTCGGCCCGGCTTCTCCGCCTTGAGCGCGCGCTCCACCGCCTTCAGATTCTCGAGCGCTTTGCCCTCGATCTTCGGGTGGTCGAGCTTGAGCTTCTCCAGCGCCTCGACGATGGCCGCGCAGACGACGACCCACGCGATGTGCTTGTGATCGGCCGGCAGGACATACCAGGGTGCATCCGCGGTCGAAGTGCCGCGGATCAGGTCTTCATAGGCCGCCATGTATTCCTCCCACCGCCGGCGCTCGGTGACGTCGGCCATCGAGAACTTCCAGCGTTTGACCGGCTCTTCGAGTCGCGCCAGGAAGCGTTTGCGCTGCTCCTCCTTGGAGAGGCGCAGATGGAATTTCAGGATCAGCGTTCCGTTGCAGGCAACGTGGCGCTCAAAGGCATTGATCTCCTTGAAACGGTTCTTCCAGATGTCCTTGCCGGTGAGGCTGGGCGGCAGCTCCTGGCGCTCCAGCATCTCCGGATGCACGCGGACCACCAGCACTTCTTCATAGTGCGAGCGATTGAAGATGCCGATGCGTCCGCGTTCCGGCAGGAACTTGCCGGCCCGCCAGAGAAAGTCGTGCTCGAGTTCCTCGCTGCTCGGAGCCTTGAAGGCGTGAACTTCGCAGCCTTGCGGATTGATGCCGGACACGACGTGCTTGATGACGCCGTCTTTGCCGGCGGCATCCATGCCCTGCAGCACCACGAGCACGGCCCAGCGGCCGTTCGCGTAAAGCCGCTGCTGCATCGGCCGATGCCGTCGGCAAGGATCGGCCTCACCTGATCGATATCGGTCGAGAGGCCGAATGTCTCCGCGGGATCGT
>Ga0116217_10004880_pt1 | contig 11881 bp, 8 predicted proteins | sample Sb_taG_6_FD_89697 | JGI IMG/M metagenome (GOLD analysis project Ga0116217, IMG submission 89697) | Peat soil microbial communities from Weissenstadt, Germany - Sb_50d_4_PS metaG | ecosystem: Environmental > Terrestrial > Soil > Wetlands > Peat | place: Germany: Weissenstadt | collected 2010-09-21 | reverse complement strand
TCGCGGGCTGCGGCCGCCAGCAGCGTCGAGATCCGCAACAAGGGCACGCTGCGCTTCCATCACATCAAGACCGTGGAGCACGAGAAGGGGCATCTGGTGGCGGTCTCGCGTTCGGGCGAGATCGGCGTGGTCGATGAGTTTGGCCGCGAGCGCGAGCGTTACTAGATCCCCTATGGTGCGACCATCACGGCCAAGGAAGGCGCGACCGTTCAGGGCGGCCAGGTCGTCGCCACCTGGGATCCGCATACGCATCCGGTCGTGACCGAGGTGGCGGGCTTCATCAAGTTCCAGGACTTCGTCGATGGCATGACCGTGGCCTCTCAGGTCGATGAGGTCACCGGGCTGTCCTCGACCGTGGTCATGGATTCCAAGCAGCGCGGCGGCAAGGATCTCAAGCCGACGATCAAGCTGCTCAATACCAAGCGCAAGGAAGTCACGTTCGCCAACACCGCGATTCCGGCAGTGTATACGCTGCCGGCGGGCGCACTGATCAATCTCGAGGACGGCGCCAAGGTGTCGATCGGCGACATCATCGCGCGCATCCCGCAGGAGTCCTCGAAGACCCGCGACATCACCGGCGGTCTGCCGCGCGTGGCGGATCTGTTCGAGGCGCGTAAGCCGAAGGATCCGGCGATCCTCGCCGAGAAGACCGGTACGGTCAGCTTCGGCAAGGAGACCAAGGGCAAGCGGCGCCTGGTGATCACGAGCGACGACGGCGAGAAATACGAGGAACTGATTCCGAAGTGGCGCCAGCTCAACGTATTCGAGGGCGAAACGGTCGAACGCGGCGAGGTCATTGCCGACGGCGAACCCAATCCGCACGACATTCTGCGCCTGCAGGGTGTCGAGGCACTGGCAAACTACCTGGTGCGCGAGATCCAGGACGTCTACCGCCTGCAGGGCGTGAAGATCAACGACAAGCACATCGAAGTCATCATCCGGCAGATGCTGCGCAAGACCGAGGTGGTCGCGATCGGGGAGACGACGTTGCTGCGCGGCGAGCAGATCGACCGCTCACGCGCGCTCGATATCAACGACAAGGTGAAGACCGACGGCAAGCAGGCCGCACGGTTGCAGCCGGTGCTGCTCGGCATCACCAAGGCCTCGCTCGCCACCGAGTCGTTTATCTCGGCCGCCTCGTTCCAAGAGACCACGCGCGTGCTGACCGAAGCCGCGGTGCGAGGCCTGAAGGACGACCTGCGCGGCTTGAAGGAGAACGTCATCGTGGGTCGCCTGATTCCGGCGGGCACTGGCTTTGCCGCTCATGCGCATCGCCGGCGCAAGCTCGACGATACCGGCCGGCGCAGCTTCATGGACGTCGGCGGCGCGGTCGGCGAATTGGAGGAGACCCCGGTCAGCGAGGAAGAGAGCGCGGCGGGCTAGAGCTGCCCGTACTGCGCGCTTGACAGCAAGCCCGGCGGCGCGCGAACAGCCCAGTTCGCGCGCCGCGCCGGGGTACTTCTTGCAGTTGCTGACGCCTCGATATGCTCAACTTCACCGACCTCAGCGTCCGCCGCGGCAAGCGGCTGCTGTTCGCAGGCGCGACCTTCAGCCTGTTTCGCGGCGAGAAAGTCGGCATTACCGGGGAAAACGGCAGCGGCAAGTCGAGTCTGCTGGCGCTGGTGCGCCGGGAGATTCAGCCTGAGGCAGGCAGCTTCGACATGCCCTCGCAGCTCAGCGTTGCACAGGTATCGCAGGAGCTCACGGCAAGCGACGCGGCGGCGATCGAGTTCGTGCTCGACGGCGATGCGCAGTTGCGCCAAGTCGAGCAGGCACTGCGGGCCGCGGAGCAGGCCGACGACGGACTGCGGCTCGGCGAATTGCACGCCCGTTACGCCGCCATCGGCGGCTACGATGCGCGCTCGCGCGCCGCGCAACTCATGCACGGGCTGGGATTTGCGGGCGCGGATGAGCAGCGGCCGGTGCGGGCGTTTTCCGGCGGCTGGCGGGTGCGGCTCAATGTCGCGCAGGCACTCATGTGCCGCTCCGACCTGTTGCTGCTCGATGAACCCACCAACCACCTCGACCTCGATGCGATCCTCTGGCTCGAAGGCTGGCTGCGCGACTATCCCGGTACGTTGCTGCTGATCGCGCATGATCGTGAGTTCCTCGACCGCGTCACCGACCGTATCGTGAATATCGAGCACGGCCGTGCGCGCGCCTATCGAGGCAACTATTCCGCGTTCGAGACGCAGCGCACCAGCGAATTGGCCGAACAGGCGGTGCTGTTCACGCGCCAGCAACGCGAGATTCGCCACATGGAGTCTTTCGTCGAGCGCTTCCGTGCCAAGGCCAGCAAGGCGCGGCAGGCGCAAAGCCGGCTCAAAGCGCTCGAGCGCATGCAGCGCATCGCGCCCGCGCATGTGGACTCACCGTTCGAATTTTCCTTCGCAGTGCCCGCGAAGCTGCCGCGCCCGCTGCTCGCGCTCGAGGATCAGGCGGCTGGGTACGATGGCCGGCGCGTCATCGCAGGGCTGACGCTTACGCTCGCGCCCGGCGACCGCATCGCTTTGCTCGGGCGCAACGGCGCCGGTAAATCCACGGTCATGAAGCTGCTCGCCGGGGAGATCCCGGCGCTGTGCGGAGTACGCACCGAGGCGCGCGAGCTCAGAGTGGGCTATTTCGCGCAGCATCAGCTCGAGCAGCTCGCGCTGCGGCAGTCGCCCATACAGCAGTTGCAGCGTCTGGATGAGTCACTGCGCGGCGGCGTTGCTCGGGCGGCCGAGCAGGAACTGCGCGATTTTCTGGCCGGCTTCGGCTTTCGCGGCGACTGGGTGTTCGAGCCGGTGGCGCCGTTCTCCGGCGGCGAGAAGGCGCGGCTGGTACTCGCGCTAGTGGCTTACCAGCGTCCCAACCTGCTGCTGCTCGATGAGCCGACCAATCATCTGGATCTTGAAATGCGCCAGGCGCTGGCGGTGGCCTTGCAGGAATACGAGGGCGCGGTGGTGCTGGTCTCGCACGACCGGCACCTGCTGAACACCGTCGCGGACGAGTTCCGACTGGTCGACGGCGCTGGCGTGCACAGCTTCGATGGTGACCTCGACGACTACGCGCGCTGGCTTGCGCAAGCCTCAGCGCAGCGCGAGCCAGCGATGCCGCGCGCGCGCGCGCCGGGAACGACGCACGGCGCTGCGACAACGATTGCGGAGTCTGCCGAGGCGCGCAAGCGGCGCAAACGCACCGAGGCGCAGCAGCGTGCCGCCCTGAGCCCGCTGCGCAGCGCGATCGCTGAACACGAGCGGCAACTCGAGCGCCTGACTGGCGAGCGCGCACGGCTCGAGCAGGAGTTGCTTCGCTCCAGCCCTGCGACGGATGCGGCCCGCATGCAGGAGCTGCTCAGACAGCGGTCGCGGCTCGCAAGTTCGATCGCTACGGCGGAGGCGGCGTGGCTGCAATCCAGCGAACAACTCGAGGCGCTCGCCGCAAAGCCCGCCAGTTCCTGATCAACAGTGCGAAGCCCATGGCGAAATACGGCGGATGCAATCAGAATATCGGACAAAGATGAGTCGGACGCCGCGGCCATGCAACCAATGGCGCTCGGCGCGGTCGAAGCCGGCAACGCTGTGAAGGCTGCGGGTAGGTTGACAACCGCCGTCCAGCCTTTGGCGTTTTGTCCCCCAAAAAGTAGCAGGGCTTGCTGATGATCACGATTGCTCATCTGACACGACGCTATGGCGATTGCGTGGCGGTCGAAGACGTGAGTTTCACGATAGGGCGCGGCGAGGTGGTGGGATTGCTCGGGCCCAACGGCGCCGGCAAGACCACCATCATGAAAATGCTGACCGGCTTTCTCGAGGCGACCAGCGGCTCCATCCGTGTCGATGAGCTCGAGATTGGACGCGATACCACGGCGATTCAGCGCCGCGTCGGCTACCTGCCGGAGAATTGTCCGGTGTGGCCGGAGATGACGGTGGTTGAATTCCTCGAGTACCAGGCGGTGCTGCACGACCTGCCGGCATCACGGCGCCCGCAGGCCGTGGCCGCCGCCATCCGCCGCACCGATCTGCGCGACAAGGCGACGCAGTCGATCCAGACGCTCTCGCGGGGCTATCGTCAGCGAGTCGGAGTCGCGCAGGCCATCCTGCATAACCCTGACATCGTCATTCTCGATGAGCCGACCAATGGCCTCGATCCCACGCAGATTTTGCACATGCGGGCATTGATCCGTGAGCTCTCGCAATCGGCGACCGTGATCGTCTCGACGCACATCCTGCAGGAGGTCCAGGCGGTTTGCGAGCGGGTGTTGATTCTGCGCGCTGGCCGCAAGGTGGTCGATGCGCGACTGGATGAGCTGCAGCGCGAGATGCGTCTGCTGGTCACGCTGGACCGCGACGACGCCAGCGTTCGGCAGGTGCTGCACTCGATCGACGGTGTCGCCGAGGTGGAGTTGGTCGAATCAACGCACGGACGCTACCGCTATGCGCTGCGGGCCGACGAAAGCGTGGCGCCCGCCGTGAGCGCTGCAGTCTATCGCGCCGGACTGTCGCTATACGGCCTAAGTCGCGAGCGGCGTACGTTGGAGACCCTGTTCGCCGAGGTCAATGCCGTGGTGCCGGCAGCGCAGAGGCGCGATGCTGCGTAAGGCTCTGAAGATCGCCGCCAAGGAGCTGACGGGCTTTTTTGCCTCGCCGGCCGCGTTGTTGTTTCTGGCCGTTTTTCTGGGTGCGACGCTCTTCATATTTTTCTGGGTGGCGACTTTTTTCGAGCGCGATCTGGCTGATGTGCGTCCGCTGTTCCAATGGATGCCGATCCTGCTGATCTTCCTGGTGGCGGCCCTGACCATGCGCGCCTGGGCTGAGGAGCGACGCGCCGGCACGCTGGAGCTGTTGCTCACCTCTCCGACCACGCTGACTGAGCTGGTGCTCGGAAAATTTCTGGGCTGCCTGGGACTGGTGCTGATCGCGCTGGCTTTGACGTTGGCCTTGCCCATCTCGGTTGCTGTGCTGGGCCCCCTCGATTGGGGTCCCGTCATCGGCGGCTACGCCGCCGCGATCGCTCTAGCAGCGGCGTACGTGGCAATCGGACTATGGGTTTCGTGCCGCACGGACAATCAGATCGTGAGCCTCATTCTGACGGTGATCGTGACCGGTGCGCTGTATTTGATCGGATCGGATGCCTTGACTTCGCTGGTCGGCTATCGCGCCGGCGAGTGGCTGCACGCCTTAAGTGTAGGCTCGCGTTTTGCCTCGATCACTCGCGGAGTGCTGGACCTGCGTGATCTCTACTATTATCTGTCGATCACTGCGGCTTTTTTGCTGCTGAATCGTCTATCGCTCGAGGCGCTGCGCTGGGCCGGCAATCCGTCCAGCCGGAAGCATCGGCGCTGGTATGGAGTCGTGGGCTTGCTGGTGCTCAACGTGCTGGCAGCCAATCTCTGGCTCGATCAGATCGGTTGGGTGCGCCTGGATCTGACCTCCGGCAAGCTCTATACGCTGTCGGATGCTACGCGCAGCTATCTGCGGCAGCTGCAGGAGCCGCTGCTGATCCGCGGCTATTTCAGCGCTGCGACGCATCCGTTGCTGGCGCCTCTGGTACCGCAGTTGCGCGACTTGCTGCGTGAGTACGCGGTGGCCGGCGGCAGTCGCGTGCACGTCGAGTTCGTCGATCCGCACGAGGACCCGAAGGTCGAAGCGGAAGCCAACAGCCGCTACGACATCCGGCCGGTTCCTTTCCAGGTCTCGGGCAAGTATCAGGCGTCGGTCGTCAATTCATACTTCGACGTGCTGCTCGCCTATGGGGATCAGTACCAGGTGCTCAATTTCCGCGATCTCATCGACGTCAAGGAGCGTTCCGAGACCGATATCAGCGTCGAGCTCAAGAATCCGGAATATGGGATCACCAGCGCCATCCGCAAGGTGTTGCTGAGCTACCAGGGCAGCGGCGGCGTATTCGACACCCTGCGGCAACCCGTCACCTTCACGGGCTACATGTCGGCGACGCAGAATTTGCCCGCGCCGCTGCAGCAGGCTCGCACCGACCTCGATGCGGCATTGGCCGGGATCGAAGACGAGTCGGGCGGCAAGTTCAAGATCGTCATGCACGATCCGGACAGCGATCGGGCATTGGCGGCGCGCTTGCCCAAGGAATTTGGTTTCCGCCCGATCGTCATGAGCCTTACGGATACCAAGCCGTTCTGGTTCTATATGACGCTCTCCGACGAGCACGGCAGCGAGCAGGTGCCGTTGCCGGCCGAGCTCGATCAGACCTCTTTCAAATCGGCGCTGGAGGCGGCCGTCAAGCGCCTGGCCCCCGGCTTCCTCAAGACCGTGGCGGTGGTCAATCCGCCACCCGCCGATCCGAGCGGGGCGCACCCTGGCGCGAGCGGCCGCAGTTTCTCGACGCTGCGCAAGGCATTAGCCGATTCGGCCCGTTGGCTCGATACCGACCTTGAAAGCGGTCAGGTGCCTGCCGACGCCGATCTGCTCATGCTGCTCGATCCGGTGGCGTTGAGCGCCAAGCAGCTGTTCGCGGTCGATCAGTTCCTCATGCAGGGTGGAACCGTGCTGGTGGCGGCAGCACCGACTGACGTGGTTGTCGAGCAGAGCATCATCGCGCGGCCTCTCAAGTCCGGCCTCGAGGACTGGCTGGCCGCATACGGGCTCTTCTACAGCAAGGGTCTGGTGCTCGATGAGCAGAGCGGCGCGCTGCCGATCCCGGTGCAACGCGATGTCGGCGGCTTTGCGGTCGATGAGATCGAATTGGCCAAGTATCCCTACATCGTCGACGTGCGCGGGCGCGGTCTGAATGCCGCCAGTCCCATCACGAGCAGCCTCGGCCAGCTCGACCTGCCGTGGGCCGCGCCGCTGCTGATCGATTCGCAACGCAACCAGTCTCGCAAAGTCACCGAGCTGCTGCGCTCCTCGAACCGCAGCTGGCTTTCAGACTCGACTGATCTGATGCCCGATTACAGCACCTATCCCGACTCGGGTTTCGCCGTCGGCAAGCACACCGGGCCACAGTTGCTCGCCGTGATGGTGGAAGGCGAGTTCGACTCGATGTTCAAGGATAAGCCCTCGCCGCTGCTGCCGCCGGCGGCCGCGGACGCCGACCAGGGCCCGCGCCCGACCACCGCTGCTCGCACCGGTGACAAGCCCACCTTCGATCGCGTGATTCAGCACTCGCCCGATTCGGCGCGTCTGATTCTGCTCGGCTCGAGCGCCATGCTCAGTGACCAGGCAATCCGCCTGATCGGTGAGTCGCTCGGTACGGACTACACCAAGCCCACCGAGTTCGTGCAGAACATGGTCGAATGGTCGCTCGAAGATCAGGGGCTGCTGAGCATACGCGGCCGCGAGCATTTCGCCCGCACCCTGGCGCCGCTGAGTCGTCAGAGGCAGTCGTTCTGGGAGTACCTCAACTATGCCGCGGCGCTCGGCGGACTGGCATTGATCTGGCTGTTGAATCGACGGCGTCGCAAGGCGGCGGCACTTCGTCACCTCAAACTGCTCGACCAGGTCTGAAGCATGCGACGCGCAATCATCCCTCTGGCCGCAGTGCTCGGGCTGCAGCTGATCCTCGCTGCGGTGCTCCTCACCCGCCGCGATCCGCTGGCCGCCACGAGCAGCGACACCCCGCTGATTCCCGCGGCTGCTGTCAAAGCTGCCGACCAGCTCATCATCGAGGGCAAGCCCGCCGCCACAGGCGCTGCTAACGACTCGGCTCGCGTCGCGCTGCTCAAGCGGGACGGCGCCTGGGTGCTGCCCGATGCGTTCAATGCACCGGCCGACGGCAGCCGTGTCGATGCCTTGCTGGATCGGTTGGCGGCGCTCAAGCGCGGTCTGCCAGTGGCGACCAGCGATGCGGCCTTGCGGCGCTTCAAGGTTGTCGATGCCGACTTCGAGCGCAAGCTGGTGCTCAGTGCCGGCGGCAAGCCGATCGATACGTTGTATCTCGGCCGTTCGCCGGGCGCGCGCAAGTCCGATGCCCGGACCGAGAAGGATCACGCCGTATACGCGGTCGATCTGCCGACCTATGAATTGCCGACCGATCCGAGTGCCTGGCTCAAGCCGGATCTGCTGCGCCTCGAAGTCGACAAATTGGCCGAGCTGGACGTATCGAGCGCGGCCCAGGGTAAGCTGCGATTGCTGCGGCAAAAGGCCGCGGACAGCCAGCAGGGGGGCTGGACTGACCCCACGTTGACGGCCGACAAGCAGATCGACCCTGCCCACGCCGAGGCTTTGGCACGGGATCTGGCGCAGGTTCACGTCGAGGCGGTGCTCGGCACCACACCCAAGCCGGAATGGCAGCAGGACCATCCGCTGCTGACGCTCAAGCTGCAGGACGACAAGGCCCACAGCATCGATTGGACGCTGTCGAAACCCAGTAGCGGCGACTACTACGTGCTCAAGAGCACGGAACATCCCTGGTACTTCTCGATCAGTTCCGCGCTCGGAAAGCAGATCATCGATGCGAGCGGCCGTGATGCCCTCATTGTGACCGCAAAGCCGCCAGGGAAAGCCTCGGGCAGGAGTTGAGCGGACGCTGCGACGCAGCAAGACGTTGACTTGACTGCGTTTGCTACCTAGAATCGCCGGCCTTTGTCGGTCCGGCCCCTATGGCTGCCTGACCCCAAAACAGCGATCCGAGCCGCCGGGCCGTCCCGTCAAGGGACGGCCCGGCGCTTCTCTTGAGCCGCAACTTTATTCGCTTGGAGCGGGAGCCCGAATGGCCACTACAGGTCAACTGATCCGTCAACCGCGGCAGGTGCGCGCCGAGAAAACCAAGGTGCCGGCGCTGGGAGCCTCGCCGCAGAAGCGCGGTGTCTGCACGCGTGTATACACGACCACGCCAAAGAAGCCGAACTCCGCGCTGCGCAAGGTTGCGCGCGTGCGGCTCACGAACGGCTACGAGGTGTCGAGTTACATCGGCGGTGAGGGACACAACCTGCAGGAGCACTCGGTGGTGCTGATTCGTGGTGGCCGCGTCAAGGATCTGCCGGGGGTGCGCTACCACACGGTACGCGGCACGCTCGACTGTGCCGGCGTGGGCAACCGCAAGCAGGGCCGTTCGAAGTACGGGGCCAAGCGGCCGAAGAAATAACCGAGGTATCTAAACCATGTCCCGTCGTGCCGCGGCGCCGAGCCGCACCATTCTTCCCGATCCGAAATTCAACAGCGAGATGCTGGCGAAGTTCATGAACGTCGTCATGCACAGCGGCAAGAAGTCCGCCGCCGAGCACATTCTCTATGGCGCGATCGAGCGCATCGGCGAGAAGACCGGGCGGCGCGGTACCGAAGCCATCGAGCTGTTGTCGCAGGCGCTCGACAACGTCAAACCGGTGGTGGAGGTGAAGTCGCGGCGCGTCGGCGGCGCGACCTACCAGGTGCCGGTCGAGGTGCGCGCCAGCCGCCGTCAGACGCTCGCCATGCGCTGGGTCATTGAGGCCGCGCGCGATCGCAGCGAGAAGTCGATGGCGTTTCGTCTGGCGCACGAGCTGCTCGATGCGGCCGAGAACCGCGGTGCCGCCGTGCGCAAGCGTGAGGACACGCACCGCATGGCCGAGGCCAACAAGGCCTTCGCGCACTATCGCTGGTAAGTGTAAGAGGAGCAGGAGCAGATCGTGGCACGTGTGACGCCCATCGAGCGCTATCGGAACATCGGCATTTCGGCGCACATCGACGCCGGCAAGACGACGACCACCGAGCGCATCCTGTTCTACACCGGCGTATCGCACAAGATCGGCGAGGTGCACGATGGCGCGGCCATCATGGATTACATGGAACAGGAGCAGGAGCGCGGCATCACGATTACCTCGGCCGCCACCACCTGCTTCTGGAGCGGGATGGATAAAAGCTTTCCCGAGCACCGCATCAACATCATCGACACCCCCGGGCACGTTGATTTCACGATCGAGGTCGAGCGTTCACTGCGCGTGCTCGACAGCGCCGTGGCGCTGTTCGATTCGGTCGCCGGCGTGCAACCGCAGTCCGAGACGGTGTGGCGGCAGATGAACCGCTATCGCGTGCCGCGCATCGCCTTCGTCAACAAAATGGATCGTGCCGGCGCGAATTTCATACGTTGCGTCGATATGATCCGCACGCGGCTGCGTGCCAATCCGATCGCGATCCAATTGCCGATCGGCGCCGAGGAGAAATTCGAGGGCGTGGTCGATCTGATCCGCATGAAGGCGATCTACTGGGACATGGAAACCCAGGGCATGAAATTCGAGTTTCGCGAGGTTCCAGAGGCGATGCGGGCGGAGTGCCTGGACTATCGCGCCAAGTTGATCGAGGCGGCGGCCGAGGGCGATGAGGAGCTCACCACCAAGTATCTCGAGGGCGAGACGCTCACCGAGGTGGAGATCAAGCGCGGGCTCAAAGCGCGCGCTCTCAAGAACGAGGTCGTGCTGTGCATGTGCGGCACCGCGTTCAAGAACAAGGGCGTGCAGGCACTGCTCGATGCCGTCATCGAGTTCATGCCTTCGCCGGTGGAGATGCCCGAGGTCAAGGGTATTGACTCGGACGGCGAGCCCACGACGCGCAAGGCCAATGACGACGAGCCGTTTGCAGCGCTGGCTTTCAAGATTCTCAACGATCCGTTCGTCGGCAATCTGACCTTCTTTCGCGTCTATTCCGGCACGCTCAATTCTGGCGACACGGTGTACGTGCCGACCAAGGACCGCAAGGAGCGCATTGGCCGCCTGCTGCAGATGCACGCCAACGAACGCAACGAGATCAAGGAGGTTCGCGCCGGCGACATCGCCGCCGCCGTCGGCCTCAAGGATGTGATCACAGGTGACACGCTCTGTGACCTCGATGAGGTGATTACGCTCGAGAAGATGGTGATCCCGGTGCCCGTGATCTCGGTCGCGGTCGAGCCCAAGACCAAGGCCGACCAGGAAAAGATGGGCATGGCGTTGCAGCGCCTGGCGAAGGAGGATCCTTCGTTTCGCGTCGCGACCGATGAGGAGTCCGGCCAGACGATCATCTCAGGCATGGGCGAGCTGCACCTCGAGATCATCGTCGATCGCATGAAGCGCGAATTCAAGGTCGAAGCCAATGTCGGTAAACCGCAGGTGGCGTACCGCGAGACCATCCGCGGCACGGTCGAGTCCGAGGGCAAGCACGTCAAGCAATCGGGCGGTCGCGGCCAGTACGGGCATGTGTGGCTCAAGCTCGAGCCGAACGAGACCGGCAAGGGCGTGCAGTTCATCAACGGCATCTCCGGCGGATCGGTGCCGCGGGAATTCATTCCGGCGGTCGAGAAGGGCGTGGTCGAGGCCTGCAATACCGGTGTCATTGCCGGCTATCCGGTGGTGGATGTGAAGGTCACGTTGTTCGACGGCTCGTATCACGACGTCGACTCCGACGAAATTTCATTCCGCATGGCGGCCATCTTCGGCTTCAAGGACGGCTTCCGTCGCGCCAAGCCGATCATTCTCGAGCCGATCATGAAGGTCGAGGTCGTGACGCCGGAAGACTACATGGGCGATGTGATCGGTGATCTCAATCGCCGCCGCGGCCAGATCATGGGCATGGACGATACTCCGGCGGGCAAGACCGTCACGGCGGAGGTGCCGCTATCGGAGATGTTCGGCTACGCGACCACGGTACGCTCGATGAGCCAGGGCCGCGCCACATTCACCATGGAATTCGGCAAGTACATGGAAGTGCCGGCCAACATCGCCGAAACCATCATCAAGAAATAGCAAGGAGCTTGAGCGCCGTGCTGTTGCATGTGAGAGATTTCTGAGAGGTCAACGAGTATGTCGAAAGAAAAATTTGAACGCACCAAGCCGCACGTAAACGTGGGGACGATAGGGCATGTGGATCATGGCAAGACGACGCTGACGGCGGCGCTGACGAAGGTGATGGCCGAGACGTACGGCGGGACGTTCATGGCCTACGACCAGATCGACAAGGCACCGGAGGAGAAGGCGCGC
>Ga0116217_10004879_pt1 | contig 11882 bp, 10 predicted proteins | sample Sb_taG_6_FD_89697 | JGI IMG/M metagenome (GOLD analysis project Ga0116217, IMG submission 89697) | Peat soil microbial communities from Weissenstadt, Germany - Sb_50d_4_PS metaG | ecosystem: Environmental > Terrestrial > Soil > Wetlands > Peat | place: Germany: Weissenstadt | collected 2010-09-21 | reverse complement strand
CGACCTGGCCGAATACCGGCGCGCCACGGCAGCACTGGGTGCGCGGCATTTTCTCGACAAGCTGCGCGATTTCGACCGCCTGCCGACACTGCTGCAGCAGATCGGCGCCGAGCTGCCTGGCGCGCCCGCTGCGCCGGATGCGCCGGAGCGCGATAAGCTCAACTGACGCGGTCAGTTCACTGCGATGGTGGCCGCGGCAGCGGCAGCGGGCGCGGGCGCGGGCGCGGGCGGGCGCAGTATCAACGCCAGTGGCAAGCGCGCCCGCAATTGTGTACCGCTCGGTGACACGGGCTCTATATCCAGAGTGCCGCCGAAGCTGCGTACGCGGTGGCGCATGGTCGCCAGACCGTGCGAACCCACAGCGTCGCGGCGTTCGCTGGCGATGCCACGGCCGTTATCCGCCACCAGCACCGTAAACTCAGTATCCGTCATCGCGATTTCGACCCTGACCTGGCTTGCGTGCGCGTGCTTGACGATATTGGTGAGCGCTTCCTGTACCAGCCGAAACACCATGATCGCGGCATCGTCGGCCAGCGGCGGTTCGATCTCAGGATAGGATTCGGTGTAATGCAGGCCGGCACGGTTGCAGGTCTCCTGAGTGATCCAGCGCACCGCCGGCAATAGTCCCATATTGTCGAGCAGTGTCGGGCGCAGGCTCTCGACGATGCGTCGCTTGAAGTCAACGCCATCATCCAAAACTTTCAGCACTCGGGTCCAACGCGTCTGGATGTCCGGATCCATGGCGGTCGGAGAGCGCTTCTGCAGCCAAGACACGTCCATTTTTACGGCGATCAGCAGGCCGCCGAGCTCATCATGCAGCTCGCGCGCCAGCGCGGCTTTTTCCTTTTCCGAGAGCTGCTGCAAATGGCTCGATAGCGCGGACAGCTCGGCGGTACGGCGCCGCACTCGCCGCTCGAGCTCCTCGTTCTCGTTGGCGAGCTGCTCGGTCAGTTCGGCGCGTCGCCGCGCCTGGCGTGCAAGCAGCGAGGCGGAGACGATCAGCAGAACGATATTGAGCAATGCGACGCCGCCCATCAGCGCCCGCGACACCAGCCGCAGACGCTCGGCGCGCGTAATCTCGCTATTCACCTCGTTGCGCTCAGCCTCGCGCAGCTCCACTGCCCCGGCGCGAATATCGTTCATGGTGCTGCTGGCGAGATCCGTGCGCACCAGCGCCGTGGCCTGCTCGGGGCCCTGTGAGCCGTAGAGCTCGAGTGACGCACTGAGCTCGGCCAGTTTGGCACCGATCAACACGCGCAGGTGCCGCAAGGTGTTGCGTTGCTCGTTGCTGCCAAGCGGCCGATCATCGCTGTCGCGGAACTGATTGCCGAACTGATCGAGGGTCGGCTCGATTCGGTCGCGTGCGCTCTGATAGGGTTGAAGATACTTGGCATCGCCGGTCAGCAGATAGCCGCGTTGACCCGCCTCGGCCTGCGACAGCTGTTCGAGCAGCTCGGCCAGCAGGATCTGTCGCCTTTGCGATAGCGCGATGCGGTCGTCGATCTGCTTCTGTCCGCTTTGCGCGATTTCGGCGATGATCACCAGCGCCGCCAGCAATAAAAACGCGATCGACAAGGCGATTGCGCGTGTGAATCGGCTGGAAGTGGTCATGGCGTCGTGGCTGTGAGCCTCATCCTACAGCGCTTGCGGCGCCACGCGGACAATATAGACCAATACACAATGGCATGCTCAATCTGCGGCCAATGGCAATGGGTCTGCAGGAGCAAAAAATGCTGTACTACGCTGCGGCATTTTTCATCATCGCCATCATCGCCATCATCGCTGCGGTGCTCGGCTTCGCCGGGGTGCCCAGGGCGGCAAGCGTGGCAGGCGCGCGCTGTACAATTGCGTCAGTGAGCAACGAATTGAACGACATTACTTGGAGAAAGATCGCATGAACGCGAATTCAAATGACACGGGTGAGACTCTGCACCACGCCGGCAGGCCAGCGGCCGGCGATTTTCGCCGGCGAGCCGGCAATGTAAGGGACTACGCCAGCGATGAGATGCGAGCCTTTCTGGCCGACGTCGAGGATCTCGTCAAGCGGGTCGGAAACGTATCGGATGCCGAGGTCGCGCGGGCGCGCGCCAAGGTCATGGGTGCACTCAGCGATGTGCGTCGTCTGGCAAGCGATAGCAGCGATTCGTTGCGCGAGCATGCGCGGCTAGCGGCCGATCAGGCCGAGCAATACGTGCACGAGCGGCCATGGACCTCGATCGGATTGGCCGCGGCAGTCGGGCTGATCATCGGGGTCGGCGTCACCGCCATATCCGCGCGCCGTTAGCCCTCGGAGCGCTGTGCTGCTGACCGCAGGGGCATGGCGGCATCGATGGTCTGCTGGCCGCTCGTGCCGCTGACCGCGCAGTCACCGCACAGTCGTAAATCGCTACCTGGTGCGCAGAATTAGTCACTAACTGTTGGTAATAATTACTTACATTAACGACAGGGGGAAGGGGTGCGGCTATGCCTGCCAATCTCAGCAGTTCCGAATCTGACCGGATATATCCGTTTTTGCGCGAAATCGCCGAGATGCGCCGTCGTGCGCGCCAGCATATGCAGGCAGGCTCGATCGCTGCGGGTGAGACCGCTGCGCCGCCAACGGTATTGCGTCTGCTGCAGGAGGCACTTGCCAAAGAATTGATCTGCGTGTCGCGCTATCGGCGGCACTCGGCGATGTCGGGCATGGCGGTGGCCCAGTCAGTGCGGGACGAATTTTTCAAGTATGCGCAGGAGCAGCAGAGCCATGTCGAGCTGCTCGCGCGGCGTATCGCCCAGCTGGGGGGCGAGCCCAACTTGACCGTACAGCAGGCGCCTGCAGTCACTGATCTCGAGGGCGTCGAAGCCGAGGCGCTGGCCGACATACTCGAAGAAGCACTCATCGCCGAGCAAATTGCGATCGGAAGCTATCGCGAGATCGTGCAATACCTGGGCGCAAGCGACCCCCTCACCCGCGAGCTGCTGGATGCGATACTGGCGGCGAACTCACGCATGCCGAGGAGTTGGCCCAAATGCGCGCCGACATTTTGCACCGCGATCGCATCGCCAGCGGGACGACGATTAGCCGTCTGCTGCAGCTGGAACTGCAATGACGCGCGCGGCGGCTGCGCGCCCAATGCACCCGGCTCGCCCAAGCCTCCCCGCGCGCCGCGGCTAATCGGCCGCGTCCTCCCCCGCCAACGCCGTGGCGCACTCCCAGTCACTTGGATGGTGCGTGGAGGCACACCCCTGCGCGTTTGCGGGTCAATGGCTGACCCGACTCTGGTTGCTGCGATGCGGCAGCCGGGGGATCGACACCTCCTCAGGGCACGCGCCCGCGGCTTCGGATTGGAGCCCAACCCCTGATAGAGAAAAGAAAAATGCATGTGCGCGGCCCAGCGGACCACCGCCGGGAAAACGGCGTCCGCTCGCTGGCATATCCGTTGCATCTTTCAAGTCACAGGCGATTTCGTCTGCAAGTGCGGCCTGACTCAGGCCAACGGCAACGCTGTCGGCAATAGCGCTCACCTCACACCCCCGCGGTGAGCGCCGAATGCCGGCAGCGTCTTTTTTCCCCAATGCGTTCGCCAGGTACCGGCTGGCCCCGATGCTAAAGTGATCGTTTTGATGCTTTCGGGGAATCGCATTTGCCGCAGAGTCGCTCGCGCAAGGGGCCGCGTTTCCTCGAAGTGAAGTTACAGGGCGTGCGACTCAGGCGCGGGTCTCGCACGATACTGCGCGGCCTCGACTGGCACATCCAGCCCGGTCAACGCTGGGTGCTCACTGGCGCCAACGGCGCCGGCAAGACTCAATTGCTCAAGCTACTGGCGGGCGATGTCTGGCCGACGCCGAGCCGCGCAGGGCGGCGGTGGTATCGCTGCGGCTCCGAGTGCTTCGATGATCCCTACGGCATCAAACAGCAGATCGCCTACCTCGGCGCCGAGCGGCAGGACCGCTACGAGCATTATGAGTGGAACCATCGCGTCGAAGTCGTGGTCGCCACCGGCCTGCATCGCACCGACATTCCGCTCGCGCCGCTCACTGCGCCGGATAGGCGCCGGGTCGCTCGACTGCTATCGAGACTGCGGATCGCAGCGCTGGCGCGGCGGCACTTTCTGACGCTGTCGTACGGCGAACGGCGGCTGGTGCTGCTGGCGCGCGCGCTGGCTTCGCGGCCTAAGCTGTTGCTGCTCGATGAGCTGTTCGCGGGACTCGATGCCGACAATCGCGCACGTGTGGCACAGGGCTTGCGCCGGCTCAGCCGCTCGGCGCTGCCGTGGGTGCTCACGACTCATCGCCCGGAAGACGTGCCGGTCTTTGCGACCCATCGGTGCCGTCTCGAGCGCGGCAAAATCGTCGCGAAGTCCAGGCTCTCGGGGCGGGCTCGTCAGGTCAGCCGCAGCGCCAGCGGGGCTGGGCGCAGCCGCGCGGCGCAGTCGCCGCCGTTGGCGGCGCCGAACACCCGGCGTGCGGCCCTGATATCGCTGCGTCACGCCAGCGTGTGGCGCGAGGGTGCTGCCGCACTGCGCGATGTCTCGCTCGACATCTGCCGCCGTGAATGTTGGGTCGTGCATGGGCCGAACGGCGGTGGCAAATCGAGTTTCATGCAATTGCTGTACGGCGAGCTGGGCGTGGCGCATGGCGGCAGCATCAAACGCGCCGGCATAACCTCCGGCGTGCCTCTGCAGGTCTTCAAACGCCACGTCGGGTTCATTGCGCCGGAGCTGCAGGCGATGTATCCGCGTCATATGCGCGTCGTCGATCTGGTAGCCTCCGGCCTGTATGCGAGCATCGGCCTGAATCAGAGCCTGCGCGCCGGCATGCGGCGGCGGGCGCTGCGCGCCCTGCGTCGGGTGGATGCCGCGGCATTAGCTGCCAGAACGCTGCGTACGCTGTCCTATGGACAGTCCAGAAGAGCGCTGTTCGCGCGCGCATTGGTCAACGAGCCTGATATCCTGCTGCTCGATGAGCCCTATGCTGGCCTGGATGCGCGCACGCGCTCGGCGCTGCGCTCGCGGGTGGAGCGCGCGATCGCCGCTGGCGCGACCGCAGTCATGACGACCCATCACCTGGATGAGTGGCCGTTGCGCGCGACGCATGAGCTCGAGCTCGCGGGCGGCCGCGTGCGCTATTGCGGCCCGGTGCGCCGGGCGCCGCCGCGCGCCATCGCGGGGCCTCGATGAACCGGCCGGCGATGCGCTGGGCGCTCGGCGCGTTGCTATTGCTTGCGGCGGCTCTGATCGGCGTCTGGCGTCTGTCCGCTCGCCAGCCAGAGGAGCCGCGCGTCGCGGTCGGCGGTGGCGATGCCGGAGGTCTGCCGCGGGCGCGGCCTGAGGATCAACACTTCGATGCGGTCGCGCTCGAGCGCATCGTGCAAGACGGCGCGGCCGATGCGCTGCAGGTGCTGGTGATCATGCGCAACGGCGAAGTCGTCTTCGAACGCTACGAGCGCGGCATCACGCCGGAGACGATGATCGATTCGGGCCCTTTCGCCGAGGTGCTGGTCGCACTGCTCGGTGGCGTGGCGGCGCAGGAGGGGACGTTGTCCATGCCGGTCATGCACGGATTCGAGCCGAGCGCACTGCGAGTGGCGATCGAGACGGGCACCGAGCAGCGCTATGAGCTCTATCTGTCGCGGCATCTGTGGAGGCCCGTGAACGCCGCTGCGGCCTGGATTGCATTGCCGGCGAGCGGTGCGGCGACGCCGGCGGACTGCTGTTTTCATGCACGCGTGCTCGACTGGATGCGCATCGCCAGCCTGCTGGTCGACGGCGGTCGGTTCGAGGGCAAGCAGATCGTGCCGGCGGCGTGGCTGCAGCGCATGACGCAACCGAGTGCGGCCGACGAGGCTCGCGGATTCGGCGTCGAGCTTGCCGCGTCGGCGCGTGGCGCCGAGCCGTTCGCAGCCCAGGGGGTGTTCTTTCTGCGTGGGCTATCGCGCTGGCGACTGTGGCTCGTACCGGCGCTGAAACTGGCCGTGCTGTTCGGTGCCGCGGCCCCGAGCGCCTCGGCACCGGCTACAGCCGCGCCAGCGCCGACGGGACCGGCATCCGCGGCTACGTCGCAGACGTGGGATGAAACGCGCATTCCCAATCTCGTCATCCGAGCGCTGTCGGATCGGCCGCCGCAGCCCGGCGATGCCACCGATTTGCGGCGACTGGTTCCCGGTCACTGACTCGACTTAGAGCTAGACGGCATTGCGCGCTCTGTTCCTCGTCTGCGTTATCGATGTGCTCGGTTTCGGCATTCTGATTCCGTTGATTCCTTATATGGCGACCCGCTTCGGTGCGCCGGCCGCCTTAATCACCCCCATCCTCGGCATCTACTCGTTGTTTCAGCTGCTGGCGGCGCCGATTTGGGGCGCGCTCAGTGACCGCTATGGACGCCGCCCGATTCTCATCACAAGCATGCTGGGCGCCTGCGCTTCCTATCTGCTGCTGGCCTCGACCGCCACCCTGACTATGCTGTTTATTGCACGCGCCATCGCGGGCTTCATGGCCGGCAACCTCGCGGCCGCGATGGCCTACGCGTCGGACATCAGCACGCCGGCCGACCGTGCGCGCAGCCTCGGGTTGGTCGGAGCGGCGATCGGTATCGGCTTCATGCTCGGGCCGGCCATCGGCGGCGCACTGGCCGGCGAGCATCTGGAAAACGCGAATTTCTTGCGTCCGGCGCTGCTCTCAGCCGCGCTGAGCGTGATCGCCATGCTGCTGGTTGTGTGGCTCCTGCCCGAGAGCCACAGCGCGCAGCGGCGCGCCGCGCATGCGCTCGAGGCGCGCAGTTCGCGCCTCACGCTGCTACGCGAGCGGCCGGTGCTGCGCTGGCTGACCTTAAGCGCGCTGTTTGTGACCTTTTCGCAATCGACGCTCGATTCGACTTTCGCGATCTGGGCCATGGACCGCTATCATTTGGGTCCGCGCTCGGTCGGCCTGGCGCTGCTGGCATTGGCGGTTGTCGCCATCGGCATGCAGACCATCGGCGTGCGCCGGCTGGTACCGCGCCTCGGAGAATACCGTCTGACCTGGGTCGGTATCGCCTGCTGGGTGTGCGGCATGTTGGTGGTCGCTGTCTCCAGCAGCCTGCCGTGGGCGCTGCCCGGACTGGTGCTGTGCGGACTGGGCGCCGGGGCGTACACGCCAAGCGGTTCCGCCTTGGCCTCACATGAGGCGCGGGCGCATGAGCGCGGGGCAGTGCTGGGCACTTATCAGCTGGGGACCTCGCTGGCGCGAGTCATCGCCCCGTTCGTGTCGGGCGCAATATTTCAGCATTTTGGCCCGGGCGCGCCTTTTCTGCTCGGCGCATTGGTGACGCTGCAAGCGGCATGGTGCATGCTGGCGGCACAACGCCGGCATCGCGACCGCGATCGGGCCGGTGCACCGTCAGGCAAGGACCATCCCACATGAATGCAGGCCTGTACGCGCTGGGCGAGCGATGTCCGCAGACCGCGGGGGAAGACTTCTACGTTGCCAGCGGCGCACGACTGATCGGCTCGGTAATACTGCGCGCCGGTGCCAGCGTATGGTTCAACTGCGTGCTGCGCGCGGACGATGAGATCATCGAGATCGGTGCGGGCAGCAATGTGCAGGATGGCAGCGTCATTCATGCCGACCCCGGCTCGCCCACGGTGATCGGGCGCAATTGCACCATCGGACACATGGTCATGTTGCACAGCTGTCTGATCGGCGATGAGACGCTGATCGGCAACGGCGCCATAGTGCTGGACCGCGCGCGCGTCGGCCGCAACTGCATCATTGCCGCAGGCGCGCTGATTCCACCGGACCGTGAGATCGCCGACGGCTCGGTGCTCATGGGGGCGCCCGCAAAGCTGGTGCGCAGCGTCACGCCGGTTGACTTGGCGATGATCGCCCAGGGCGCGGCCCACTATCAGGCGCGGATGCAATCTTACCGGCGCGAGCTGCAGACCATCGCGGCTCGAGCGGCCGGCAGCAGCACCGGCAGCTGAGCATCGCGACGCTCTCGCACCGTGCTGTGCCGCCGCGGCTCTAGTGCTTGAGGGGCTTTTTGAGGAAGTCTTCCCGGCTGGCAGAATGCACACTGACGTGCAGCGACTCCCGACCCCGAGCAAGCGTCAAAGCCACCTGCGTGCCCGCCGCCCCGGTACTCCAAACGCCTCGCAGGAATTGCGGCAGTGAGGACACGCGCTGGCCTGCCACCTCGACGATTGCGTCCCCCAGATGCAACCCGGCCCGATGCGCCGGACCGTCGCGCGTCAGACCGGCGACGATGACGTGGTCGGCCTGCTCGGCTGTATAGATACCAAGCCACGGCCGTGGCTGGCGCCGTGGATGGCCGATTTCGATCATGTCCTGCAGCACCGGTGCGAGCAGGTCAACCGGCACGAACATGTTGGCATCGAAGCGCTCCTGCGCCATCGATTCCTCGACGAAAAGCGAGCCGATCCCGAGCAGCCGCCCATCCTCGCCCACCAGGGCGGTACCTCCCCATTGCGGGTGCGGCGGGGCGGTGAACAGGGCCTCCTCCAGCAGGTACTCCCAGTAGCCCGCGAATTCGCGCCGTGCGATCAGACGCGCCTCGAGCGAGTGGCGGGCGCCGCCGTGACCGACCACGATCACGCGATCGCCCACGGCGAGTGCGCTGGTCGAGCCGCGCTCGATCGGCGGCGCGTCGAGCGCTCCCAGGGGTTGTACCAGACCGAAGCCGCTGGCCGGATCGAAGGCGAGCGGATAGGCCTCGACCACTCTGCCTTCGTAGTCGGTGAGCCAGATCGATTCGGCTTCGGTAATCAAGTAGCCGATCGTGAGCACCAGGCGGCGATCGGCGTGGCGAATCACGACGCCGTGGCCTATGCGGTCGGTGCCCAGGATCGAGGCGGTGTAGGCATCCTCGCTGATCTCGGTATGCAGCAGCACGACCGAGCGATATACGGCCTGCAGATCGAATGGCAGGCTCTCGGGTCGCGGACGCAGCGCCTGCGGCAGTTCCCAATCTTCGCTGGTAGCCATGAGGCTAATGCTAAGGGAGAGCGGTTGGTTCGATACACACTTGTAATACTTTCCAAAACACCCGGGTGCCGCCGCCGCCGGCTCCGGCGCCGTGATACGCCTAGAATTCGAGCTCGGTAGCAAAGACGATTACGGCCTCGCCGATGATGCTCACTGAGCGCAGTATGCCTTGCTCGAGTCGCAATGCCACGCTCACGCGGCCGGGCCGACCGAGAAAATCACCCTGGGCGCCGCTGAATTCGACCGTCTCGGACTGCGTGGACCGGACCGCCGCCGGTGCAATCAAACCGTGATGCAATAGATAGGCACCGAGCAACGCGTGCGCATTGCCGCTGACCGGGTCTTCATCGATGCCGAGCGCCGGGCAGAACATGCGCGACTCACTGAGCACACCGGGCCGCGAGGGCTGCAGCGTGAACAGAAAGTAGCCGGGAGCGCCGAGCTGCGCCGACAGCGCTCGCAGGCGCGGCAGGTCCGGGCGTACTCGGCCGAGCACTTCGCCCGCGGCCACGCCAAGCAGCAGTCGCGTACTGCCGTGACCGGCGATCATTGCCGGGCAGCGCGCATCCAGATCAGCTCGTTCCAGTGCCAGGGCGTCGAGCAGGGCATCGAGTTGCTGCGGCTCGATCCGGCGACCGAGGCTCGGCGCCGCCTGCCGAATCGAGATGCGCGGCGGGGCAGTGTCCAGCGTATCGACTTCGACTACGCCGGATTTCTGCTTCTGTCGTCGGCGCGGCTCGAGCCGCAGCGCCGCCAACACCGCGTGCGCCGCCAGCGTGGCATGCCCGACGAACGCTGCCTCCGTGCGCGGCGTGAAGAATCTGACACGCAGGTCGTGATCGGCCGCGTCTGGTCGCAGCAGGAATGCCGTGTCGCCGTTGTTGAGCTCACGAGAGAGCGCTTGCATGTCATGGTCCGACAGCGCGTCGGCCTCGAGCACGACGCCGGCGGGGTTGCCGCAAAAGCGCTGCCTCGTGAAGGCGTCGACCTGGAACACGCGCACCCTCTGGCTCATGGCTGCGCCGCTAGGGCCGCTCGCGCGGCAGATCGTAATTGACGGTAAGGCCGACCTGCCGTGGATCGCCCAGCTGCAAAAACGACTGGTTCGGAAAATTCGGCGGTATCAGCCCGAAATAGAAGCCCTGCTGGGCGTAACGGCTGTCGAATAGATTGCGAACCCAGAGACTCGCCGTCCAGGCACCGTGCCGATTGCCCAGCCGCAGATTCTCCAGATGATAGGAGCGCGAAGTCTGCGCATCGCTCGTGTAGTAGTAGAAGCTGTCGAGCGCGTGCGAATCCAACCGCGCAAACCAACCGCCGGGTGCGTGGTATTCGATCGCAGCCGAGACTTCATAGCCGGGAGCGAATGGTTGCGCGCGCCCATCGATTCCAAGGTTGGTGAACACGCCGCTGACGCCTAGATAACGCGTGCGCAGCAGCGCGCCGCTGCCTGAGATCTGCCATGCCGGCCCGAGGCGATAGCTGCCTTCCGATTCAAGCCCGAAGTTCTCGCCATTGGCCGCATTTTGCGTGAAGAACACGTAGTCGAGCGGATTGTTCTGCTGCAGCTGTTCGGAGAGGTAGACCTGCATGTGCTGCCGGCGCATGTAGAACACATCCGCCTGCAATTGCAATGGATCCTCCGGGCGCGCGTGCTTCAGGCCGCTCTCCAGACTCCAGAGCGATTCCGGAGCGAAACTGCGCTGCTCGGAGAGAATCTCGGAGCCGATGTTGAAGCCACCACCCTTGTAGCCGCGGGCAAGAGTCAGATACAGGTGCTGACCGTTGCCGGCATTATGCGTCAAGGACAGATTGCCGCCGACCATGTCGTTGGTTTGTTCCGGAAAGGGCGTGGCGGCATCGGCGCTGTCGACGTAGTTGGCGTCGCGCCGCTCGATGCGCAGCCCGCCCGAGAGGCTGGTGCGGGTGCCGAGATCGGCCTCCAGGGATCCATACAGCGCCACATTGGTCGCTCCGTATTGGCTGTCGAGCGTGCTGCTGCCGGCGCCGGCGGCGCCTCCCGGGCCGGCGTCGAACGCGTCCCATGCGTACCGCTCATTATCGGACTCGGTCAATCGCAACGCATACGCACCCACCAACCAGCGCAACCGTCCGAACAGCGCGCGCGACGGATCGCCGGTGAGCCGCAGGTCCTCAGCCAGAGTGCGGCGGTCGCGATTATCGCTTTGAAAATAATCGTAAGGCGCATAGCCGGTGGTGGCGAGCCAGAATGCGTCGTTACCCCAGTCGCCGTCGAACGAATAGACGATGGCCGAGTCAGCGGCGCTGGTCACACTGCGCAGCTCGCCGAGCCCATCGATCGTATCGACTAGGCGCAGCGCGACACCGTTGGAGCGCTGCTCATCGCGTCCCGGCTGGTTCGAATAGGTCGTATAGGTATTGTAGATCGACCAGGCATCGTAGCCATTGTTGATGTTGACGTGCATCAGCGTCAGATCGGCCTGCAGGGCGTCGTTGAACTGCCAGTGCAGTTTGCCGCGCAGCGTTCCCTCATCGTAGCCGTTGGTGGTGTTCATGTCGTAGAAGGCGTCGTGACGAAAGCCATCGCTCAGGTACTGCTGCGCCACCAGACGCCAGCCGCCCTGGCCCGCGTCCAAGCCATCGCCGATGGCGATGCCCGCCGAGCGGGTGTCGTAAGATCCGACGCTGGCCTCGGCGTGCAGCTCAAACTCCTTGCCCGGGTCGGCCGTGCGCACGCTGATCAATCCGGCCAAGGCGTTGGCGCCGTAGGTCGTGCCCTGCGGCCCGCGCAGCACCTCGATCTGCTGTGTATCGAACAGCGTCGCGGGCATGCCGACGCCGGAGAAATCGATGTCGTCGATAAGGAAGCCGACCGACGGGTTGGGTGCCCCCTGATACTGCTCAACCTCGCCGATCCCGCGCAGTTGGAAAAAGCGCGGT